>Ga0206877_10304_pt1 | contig 11613 bp, 12 predicted proteins | sample Alteio_BWOrgCont_7_FD_152623 | JGI IMG/M metagenome (GOLD analysis project Ga0206877, IMG submission 152623) | Enriched cells from forest soil in Barre Woods Harvard Forest LTER site, Petersham, Massachusetts, United States -... | ecosystem: Environmental > Terrestrial > Soil > Temperate forest >...
CTTGCCGAAATTCGACGCCTCGTTGAGGTTGAAAAGCTCTCGATCAAGGCTGTATCGGAGAGGTGCGATTTGGCTCTGACAACCGTTCGCCGGGTATGTCGAACCCTAGGGGTGGGACGGTATTCGACCAATAGTCCGTCAAACGCAAGGCCCGCCCGCTCGTCGCAAGTGCCATTTGGTTGGTTACTGGAGAATGGAGTATTGATAGAAAATCCGCTTGAAACGAAATGGGTGAAGGCAGCTTGGGAGCTTCGTCAAGGAGGTCAGAGTTACCGAGCCATTGCTAACTATTTTCAGGACCAAGGTGTGCCATCAAAAAATGGAGGAAAATGGCACGCCAAGACGATTTGGCAAATTTTGGAATTCAACAAGGATAATTGCCAAGATTAGTCAACTTTGACTCCTACGGAAGATGAAAAATGAAAAAATCTGATTTCGAAATTGGAAATGAGTTCTTTACCGCTGCGGGTAGGTGGCTATGTACCGATATTGGTACCCGCACCATCATTGCTATCAAGAAAGATAAAGAAGACGAATCTTGGTACAATGGCCCTCCCTATGCAGTCGCAGAAGAGGCTTTTCATGAATTTGACTTTGAGGGATGCGTAGAGACGTATCAGTTGGCGGTAGAGGAATGGGGCGATTCTTTCATAGCGGCTGAAAAAGAACGTGGAAAAATCATTACTCGGAGAGTTTCAGTGAATCGTGAGACTAAGAAATGAACCCTTGTTGTGCCATCCATCCATTGATTTCTTGAAGAACTAGCTTGATTGTCTCCGGTAGACCTAGAGTTTGCTTAAATTTCCCAAGTCTGTTCAGATGATTGCGCCATAATCTCTCCAAGGATTCCGTTCCCTGTGCATCAAATGAGACCGGGAATTTCATTGCAGTTTGTCTGTGAGCGAAAGTCGTGGGTACAGTTTTTTTTAGCTTTTTGGAATCGATCAGGCCATCTTCTCGGATGATCAGAATCACATCATGATAGTCTTTAATCCTGCTATTGATAGCACCCTTAGAAATAATCGTTTCTAGCGTGTAATTCAAGTCAGCAGGAACAAATTTGCTTTGAAACCGTTCGTTTACCACCGTTTGCCTCACCCAACAGGACCTACCAGTTTGAGAATTTTCGCGGGTCAGCCTTTCTTTCTAAAAGAGAGACTGTTTGTTGCACCCTCGATCTCAATTCCAGCGATTCTAATGTACCGCTCCATCGTTTCAAGATCAGACCACCCTCCCATTGCCATGATCGACAGCTTATCCACCCCATTTTTTAGGAGTTGGGTTGCCCAACAGGCTCTTAGAGTGTGGAAACAGATCGACGGTATGCCGATCAGTTCGCAGAAGTCTCGGAGATGGCGAGCTGCTTCTCCGTTTTTCCATGCTCCAATGGCAGGAAAGACAGGATCTTCAGGCCCTTTTTCATGAACGCCAAGCTCTATAAATAACTCGTGGCAGTCGTCATTTATGGGAACTTGTCTCTATTCTCCATCTTTCAAGATGTCCACTTTCTTGGAAAACGAGTTATATTGCCTTTCCAGGTAAACTCGTCTTTCAAATAGGTCCACATCCTTAGCACGAAGCTCAATCCCTTCGCCACTCCGAAAGCCCAGATGATAGGCTCCTTCCCAGATGCATCGCCAGGGATGATTCCTGCGCTTTGCTTCAAGGAGAAGAGTTTCAATCTGAGGGGCGTTGAGGATCTCCGGACGCTTCGATTCCTTCCGGCTAATCCCGAAACCAAAAGTGGGGCTTACCGCCACCCCCGCAGCCAAGTGGCTGTAGGTTTAAATAAATTGTGTTACTCGAATGGAATCAATTCCAAGAACTGATTCACTTCAGAAACGGCATCTTCAAAAGTCAGAGGCATTTGATTCTGTGTCCACCATTTGCCGACGGTCTTGCTGTGAGATTCCCAAAAGCGATTGAGGCCGGGGTAGTCAGCCTCTGGGAATTCGATGGGAAAATCCAGCTGCGTTTTTCTGTGATCAAATGTCTTCACAATCACTTCCGCCAGGAGATCCTTTGAAAGCATGTCTGGATCGCGGGCTAAGAGGATGAGATCGTGAAAGTCTTTCATTCGACTATTCGTGGAGCCTTTTGAAACCACTGTTTGAAGCTTTTCGGCAAAGATGGCTTCCGGAGTATAGACCAAAAGCGATACGGATTCTTCGAAGAACGGAGCTTTCTTATAGGTCAGCAATTCAATTCTTTTCTCTTTCGGTTCAACGAGATCTCCTACCCCTATATCGATCTGAAGATTGTCTCGGAGAGAGCCTTCAATGAATTTGATTTTTAGAATGGTTCTGAAGCCTGGATAGCTCATGTGAGGCTGAACAAGTGATTCGATCCGGACAAAAGAAAGTTCAAAGCCATCATCATTGGGCAATTGGGCGATCGCCTCAAAAGCAACCTTGATTGTGTTCTCTTCTGCTTGGACCTGAGTCACCAGAAAATCGAGATCAGACGTTTGTCGGCCAATACTGAGGTAATAATTCAGTAGATTTCCGCCTTTAAAGATCATCTTGTGGGAATACGGCGATTTCGCAAGCCTGGCCAGGAACCGCTCCAGGTAGAGTTTCTTGAGTAGCTCGTTTACAGAAATCGACTTTTCTTTCGCCAGGTTCTTGAGTCGTTCTTTCAATGATTCTTCTGAGAGTCTTTTCATGTAGTCACCATAAGTATGTAAGGTTGAATATCGACCCTGAGTTTCTTCGCGTAGGATGATATTTTTCTAAGCTCAGGTTTTTGCTCCTGGTGGGGTTTAAAAGCCTCCTTGAGGGCTTTGATCGCCGCTTCGATGCTAAGGAGGCGAAAAGCATCGACTAGCGTGCGTTCGAGGTCATAGATGGGGACCTCAACATTACCCACTTTAATCTGAGTGATTCCAAGTGCATGGTTTCGGAGGCGCAGTATTTTAGTATTGGGGCGATCCCCGACGGATGTCTCATTTGGGACAGCGATCCAATGAAATCTGGGAATTTCCTCTGTGAGTCCATACAGTGCAAGGGCGGAGATCCCAGCAACTACACCGTGGGGAATGGATAGGGTAGTGTAAACCAGGTCTTCCCATTCGAAGGTGATATCACTCTGGACTTGCATATTGCGATAAAGACCGCGATTAATACGTTCTAGAATTCCCTTCTTCTCCCAATAGGAAAGCATGGCGGGTTCAATGCCTACTGCCCGTGCTTCGCTTGCTCGAAGCAGTGGAGATCGAAGAAAACTGTTCTTATTCAACTTTGCTTTAGTTTTCATAGTGTGCCTTCTTCAATTAGTTTAACAAAAACACTCAAAAGTGTAAAGTGAGTGTTTTTGTTAAATATATTCATTAAAGTCCTTTGTAATCATATGGTTAAAAATAGGCCATTTCGTCAAAACCTCCCAAAGTCTGCACAATACTTCAAATAATTTGAAGTATTGTGGAGTTCAATGCCCTCGACCCAACCCTCATTCGAGGAATCGTTTGAAGCACAGTTGGACTGATTGGAGGAAGCTTAATCCGAGGGTTTTCCCGAGAGAATATCTCTTTCGAGAAGATGGCAGCGTCCAGAACGCAATCAGGGTGAGAAATCGTCCAGGCAACCCGGTAACGGCTTGTCTAGGACTCATCAGGGATCTGTGTCTGAGGTTATAATTCACTAGGTGACCCCTAGCTGAAGCGTGCCCTCATATATGCAAATGGTCGGATTTTCTGTTCGTCCGGCCTTATGGAATAGTTTTCTATATTTTTAGAACGGTTGATTAAATAAACTAACAACGTTGATTTTAAAAAATGGAATGATTGAATCATAACAAATATTCGCCATGATTGAGGAGTTTAAATAAGTATGATAGTGTTTTTGATCAAATTTTAGAACTGCCGACTTGGCAGTGACCGAGAGATATGATGTATTCGAATAGTGCAAGTTGGTTTAAGTACAGTGTTTTAGTTTGGGCTTTTGCTTTTTGTCCTGAAAGAGCCTGGACAATGCAAGGCCAACAGGACAGAAATGATCCCTATATCCGAACCGTATATCAGAAAGCGTTTAAGCAGGACGATATTTGGAAAAAGTATAGGAAAGTTCTCCAGACTGAAAATCTGAATTCCCTTCTGGAAACCCAAAACTTGAGCTTGATCGAAACTTATGCGCCTGAGTCAATTCAGCCAAAGGGCTGCTTTTCCTGTTTTGAAAATCCATATTTTAAGTCGATTCGTAATTGGATCTATTCTCGGACTTCTGAGTACATTCCATTGCAAAGTATTTCGGATGAGGGCATTAACGAGTCTGAAGATGACTCCGAACTTTCTTTTGAGGAACTAAGGAGGCAGGCATTTGCGCTGAACCAAGCTCTTGTGAATCGATTCCTTGAAAACAAGCGAAATGATGCCCTTCAAGATATTAAAGATGAAGTTTGGAGCACGGCTACTTACTCAGCAATTTCAGCTGGAATATTGGGTGGAGCAGCAGTTATAATGCCCGCGTCAACAATTGGAATGGGCACTGGCTTCGGAGCTTACGCGATTGCCAGTCACGCAGCATACGTGGTGCACAGGAGCGTTAAGGATTTCATCAGGCTCAAAAACTATTCTAGCGACCCCCTACTTCAATACGAGATTCAATATGCTATTTATAAGCGATTTTTGCCATCAAGCCTTTGGGAAGTTACGGAGGCTAAGTTCGCATTTGCAAGGACAAATCCATTTAGCCAATCCCAGTATCTGAAGTTTTTTGAAATTCTATTTAAATTGCCTCGTGAGAAGAAGTCATTCCTTTTGACACCGCCCGATACATTTGCTTCAAGTGATAAAACCGATTTGGACTCGAAGTTAAAGTACACCTATGATCGGTTGGTTATGACCATTGATGAGCTTTTCGGAAATGAGTATGTAGACAGCGAAGAGATCAAATTAGAACTCAAGACTTCTCTATGGGAGCATATTAATGCATCGATTGGAAGGAGTAGTGCGAAAAGGAACCTGTTCTTAGTGGGTCCACCGGGGGTAGGAAAAACTCGGATGATCGAGAAAATACAGGAGGAAATCAAAATTCCGGTGATACCTTTGAATTTAGGCCTAGTGAGAGATCCGAGTGACTTATTTGGAAGCGAAGAAAAGCCTGGATACCTGCTGGAAGCGCTTGCTAGTTGTGAATACACCAATCCTCTTCTTTTGACAGATGAGGCAGGGGAGACTTTCAATAATCCAGCAATTGTTCCGAGTTTGAAAATTCTTTTAGAACCCCAGCTAGGGCGGTTTGACTCTCCGTTTCTCAAGGCAAGTGAAGTGAATATTCGAGATTTACTGTGGGTTTCTCTCAGTAACTCCAAGGTTGATGGCGCCCGTTCTGGAGCAGGAGTCACTAAAGAGGCTGACGCACAACAGCAAGATGACCAAGTTGAAGACGCGAACGCATTAGCCAGTCGTTTACGAACCGTTCGGTTTCCAAGCTTGTCCGCCGACTTTATTTCAAGGAAAGCCAATGAACTAGCTCCGAAAATGCTAGCGAACTATGTCTACGTGAAAGAAATGAAGGATATTTCGAGCCAGGACGAGGTGGATCTTAAGGCTATCATTGCGAGAAGTCGAACTGTGCGTGATCTTCAGAATCTGCTTCCGACGTGGTGTATGAAAGTGAATGAGAACCGGCGTCGCCAGGTTTATGCGGGAAACTGAAGATCCTTCTTCGTTTCCATGGATTAATGCGATGTGGCATGTCAAGCATTTGATGAAAAAGGAGTCGTCCCGAAGAAAATTGGGTGCGATTTCAGCAAGGAGAATGGGAGCAGACAGATCCTGTGGTTTGGATCGTTTTCTCGTCTAGGTGTGAAGATCCAAACCTTCTGGTTTTGGGAACGCTGACTCGTTCAATCGGAAACAAAGCGGCAACACACGTCCACACTCTTCCGCTTCCCCTAGGGAAAGCGGGATGAATATGAGTAAATCAGTCGATTATAAATTTCGGACACACGCCGGTTCTGCTGAATGGCGGATTAACCGCTGATTTTGATCGACTATTAAAAAAAGACAAAAAAAAGGGAGCTGCGAATTTCTCGCAGCTCCCGTTAAACTGTGTATCCAGCGATCTACGGTGCGATACACTTGAAAATGGGGTGACCGTTTGGTCAGTAGTCGAACCGTTAAGTTATGAGATTGATATGATTATCGGTGGGGGAAAGTCGTACCGAAAGTCTGGTGGCAAATACATCGATAACGCTGGGGAAAAGCCAGTTTTTCGCGATGAGTTACTTGCCGAAATTCGACGCCTGGTTGAAGTTGAAAAGCTCTCGATCAAGGCCGTATCGGAGAGGTGCAAATTGGCCCTGACAACCGTTCGCCGGGTATGTCGAACCCTAGGGTTAGGATGGTACTCAAGCGTTTCCATTTCAAACACGAGGCTTCCTCGCCCGTAGGGGCAAAGATCCTTCCAAAGCTCCTGATCTCTGCGATTCCTGTCCAACGGGAACCTCAGACTGAAACCCTAAAGCCCGAAACCTCGCCCGATCTGATCTTGATCGATGACGACCCAATGACCCACCGGGTTTGGAAAATCGAGGCGCGATCCCAGGGGCTGCATCTTCTGGCTCGCCTCCGTGAAGGCGAAGTTGAATGGGACTCGATCCCCAAGAAGACACCCGTGTATGTGGATTATCGCCTCGGGAATGGAGTCTCCGGTCTTGAGGTAGCCAAGCAGCTTCATCGGAAGGGGTTTAAGCAAGTGTTTTTGTGTACTGGTGAACCCGCTCGTAAGTTCTCTGGTACTTCGTTTCTAAAAGGAGTCGTGGGAAAGGGATTTCCAAGGAACTGTTGGGCTAATCGCCCAGAAAGTAGGGTGGAGTAGATTTTATGATGAACGTTTTCAAATGTTGGAAGAAGGCGTCAGTACCTCACGCGGCTGAAGTGCAAGTCGATTCCGCCGAGGTATTCAATAGGGAACTCAAGGGCGTTACCGATCAGGTAACGGATCTACTCAGCGCCCTCGTTGACCAGTGTAATGCCGTGAACAAAACGCCGGATGATTCCAAGTCCTATACCGAAGTTCCAAAAGCAATGATTCCGATTATCGACGACCTTCAAAGGAAGCTCGACTTGATCATCGAGAGTTCGACTGAACGCCCTAGACCCGAGAGTGCGCGGGATTTAACTGAGTTCTATCGTAGTCTCAACGAGAGAATGCGCATTTGATCGAAGGGATCTAATTAGTCGCAACTAGAAACTCTTTACCTATTTCCTGCCAGACCCTATTTTGCATCGGCAGACCCAGCTGATGATGCAGGTGTATTTTCTACTGTAGCACCTTGCGATGCGGAGGAGAGAGCCTTCTCGGATTGAGTGGCCACAGCGGCTCGTTCAATCTCAGCTAAGCGATCGTTGTGAGCGTGCCATTCCTTCCCTCGTTCTTCCGCTTCTCGCTCCCGTTTCGCATTCCATTCACGCAGTTCTTGATAATATTTTTCCCGTTGTTCATGGTTTAGCCCTCTTAGCTCCCTAATTATCTGGATGTGCCGTCCCTTATAAGCTCGAAACTCCCCTACCCGCATCGGATTATTTGCGTCACGAGGATCGATCTGCTCGAAAATTACTTTGATTTGTTGGCCAACCAAGCTGAACCAGTCATTAAGTTCAGTGATGAATTTATCCGCCTTAGATGCTCGTGTCGCCACTGTGCGAACCGAATTTACGCCATTTTGAGATGAATCACCATTCACCTTTAACGGGTCTTTGTCATTCGATCCTGCAAACGCGGGCAAGGCCATTGCCAACGTGATCATAGTAATTCCAAAAATTATTAAATTATTTGTTTTCATATATACTCCCTATTATTGAGTCCCCATTCTCACAATGAGTTATATGACTATCTGCAATAGTGGCGCCAAAAATAGAAACTTTGGTGATGGCTCAGTGCTTTCAGTTTTAAAATCAATACATTACATAAGTGATATTTATTTGAGGTAAAAACAGGTCATTTAAACTGTTAAAAAAATGCTCACTTATTACCCAGCTGCCAAAAATTTTGCTAATAAAGCAAATTAATTGCGAGTATGTCATCGCAGATGTGTAAAGCAATCGGATTAGCTGAATATCACGTTTGACGGAAACACTTCCGGAAAGCATCAAAATAGTTACCTGCCATCGAATAATTAAAAGCTGGGCTATCCAGGCATTACTGGCTGGAGGCCAGTAACAGCGACAGAATCGTAAGAAAAGTGGTCCGTAAGGCATTGGAAAAGCTGGAGGACCCCAAAGCGCAAATGGAGGTAGGTAGCTTGAGCCTACTTTCGCAGTTACCTTCCCACTATGCGAGTGTTTGCAATGATCTTCATCTGACTAAAATCATTGCGGAGAAACTGAGTGATCCCGACCAGAAAATTAAGGAGGCGGCTCTCTCTGCCATGTCGCGGATGAAACCCTCTGACGAAGAGAACCGGGCATCGATGATTTCTGGGCTATTACCTTTTTTGCAAGACCCCGATTCGCGACTTCGAGAGCAAAGTTTCAGTGCCCTTTTAGACTGCTGTTCAAACAGCATTCAAGTACAGAATGCAATCCAAGTAGCTGGCGACAAAGTATTCGATTCTGCATCGGCATACGGGTTTCTGAATTCAACTAATCCAAATATGCAGAGGGTATTGGAAGGTATTCTGCTAAGTATACTCAATCATAAAGATGATGCTATGAGGCTAGCTGCTGTAAACGGCTTTACAGGGAAAATTCGAACTTCCGAAATTCAGAAAGCTGTAGAAAAGATGCTCTACGACAAAAACAATGATGTCAAAAAGGCTGCCATTGAAGCACTGCATTTGGCAAGTGAAGGCATCATAGCTTTGATGAGTACGGCTGATGCTGAAGGTAAGGAGATGTTATTTTCCGCTCTTCGGGATAGTATGAAATACAACGATCATCTCTCAGAGAAAGAGATCCTTTTATTATGCGATGAGCTGAAAGATAAGAATGCAAAGATTCAAAACAATGCCGCCGAAATTGTCTGCCAATGGCTTGAGCGGTTACATAATAAAGGTTTTACGGGGATAGGCGGGCAGGTAGTTGCACGTTTAGCAGAGGCGCTGGAGAACGTAAATATTGAGATGAGAAGGAAGATCACCGGAACGCTCGTTAAACTCAATTTGAGTAGAAATTTTCCAGACGAGGCAAAAGAGAAAATTTTAGGCCAAATGAATGACGACGACCCTCAAGTCCGTAAAGACATATTGTACATCGTGAGCTTAGCCCACATATTCAAAATTGATTTTTAGTGATTTATCTAAGCTGCAATGAGTTTTGAAGAAAGACGTATAGCAAAGTTAATTGAGCACTGTTTGAAGTTGCGAGTTCATGACAAGCAAGTCGTAAGGGACAAGGTATTGAGGGAAGGCCTTCAATCGCTGTGGAAAACGTCTGATCTAACGGCTGGGGAACTTTGCGATGCGTTTGAGTTGACCATGGATCAGCTTAGCCATATTTTAAACGAGGACTTTAACCGGAAGCGTGCGCCGAATGTGTGGGATGAGAATCTAAAATCAGGCCTGCCGCTGTTTATACCGATCAAGATTACCGGAATCTAGAACGAGGAAGTAATGCTAGGTTTTACAAGAAAAGTGAAAGTCTATCTCTGCACTCGACCTGTATCAATGACAGCGTCGTTTAATACCCTCAGCGCAATGGTGCAGACAGAGTTGAAGTATGACCCACTTTCTGGGCATATTTTTGTGTTTATCAATAAGCGACGGACTACTTGCAAAGCGCTCTTTTGGGATGGAACCGGACTGGTGATTCTACACAAGCGATTAGAGACCCGACTATTCTCGCAAATGAATCGGCTTTGGGGTGATCAAATGGAATTGACAGCAGCCGAATTCTATCTATTTTTAGAAGGAACGGACCTCAGCAAACGGTTCTTGGAAAGCCCGGAGGAATTTCGGTATTCTATGAATAAACGAATTGCATAGAATGTCAGAAAGTGATCTTATTGCCTCGAGATGGGGCACAGAAAAAGTAGCCGGGATGTATTAGTCTTTACTCAAGAAAAGGAAGTTCTCCAAAGCCTTGATCCTAATGAGCTGGTTCAGATTATTCAAGCCTTTCAGAAGACATTAAACCAAGCAATTGCAACAAATAAAAAATTAGCTGCTGAAAACGAAGAGCTGAGAAATCAGCTGGGCATTAAGGGTACTCAGATATTGCTTCTCAGTGAAAAGCTGGTTCTGATTCGGCATGAGCTTTTTGGTGCGAGTTCTGAGAGAAGAAAAAAAGACCTGCAATCCGAGAGTCATGACGACACCATCCCTAGATCGCCAACTCAAAAACTTCAGAAGCCTAGTATTCGATATCAGATGCTAGATTTGGTTGAGAGCCACTTTGATTTTCAGGATGTTCCTACTTGTTCGTGTTGTTCCCATGTCATGGAGAAAATGAATCAGGTGGAACAGAGTGAAGAAGTAGATGTGATTCCTAAGAAATTTTTTGTTCGCCGAATTCTTCGTGAAAAATACCGATGCACTCACTGCCACGGTAGCATTCAGACCGCTCCTGGTCCGGGAAAGATTGTAAAGGGTGGATCTTACAGCATTAACTTTGCCCTGGATATTGTGGAGCAAAAATATGTTCACCATCTACCCATAGAGAGAATCAAAAAGCAGTATCAGAAATTAGGCCTTGAAGGGATTGAGGGCCCTACCCTGATCGAGCAGACCCACCACGTTGCAGACAAATTGAGAAGAGTAGCCAGGGCCATTCTGGCTGAAATTTTGGAATCTCCGGTTTTACATGCGGATGAAACCACTTGGAGAATGCTAGAAGGGCATCCGAAGAAAAGCTGGTTTTTGTGGAGCTTTGGCTCGCAAGCAGGTGTCTATTATCGACCTTCCGAGAACCGAGCAAGTGAAAATGCGGAGCGTTTTCTTAAAGAGAGTCGATCGAAATTCCTCATGGTCGATGGCTATTCAGGATACCTGAGTGCGAAAAGAAATACTCACTCTGACATAATATTGGTTCACTGCTGGGCACATGTCAGAAGAAAGTTTTTGGAGGCAGAAAAAACCGATCGAAGAGCTAGCACAGTCATTCCATTGATTAATGAACTCTTTAAAATCGAGCGGTACGCAGGCGACCTTGAAAACCGACGCCTCGCTCGTTTGGAAAAAAGTAAGCCAATTATTGTACAAATAAAAACCTGGGTGAATCAGCAAAACTATCTACCTAAACTCGCCTTAGGGCAAGCTATCGAATATCTAATAAAACACTGGGCGGGACTTACTGAGTTTTTAGTTCATCCAGAAATACCCTTAGATAATAATTTTGCAGAGAGATCTTTAAGAGGATCTGTCTTAGGAAGAAAGAACTTCTATGGGAATCATAGTCCTCGAGGGGCTGACACCACTGCGATTCTCTACACGGTTGTCGAATCTTGCAAGCTGCATAGCCTCAATCCTCATGCTTACATGCAGTACGTAATAACCACAGAAAATGAAAATAAAATCCCACTAACCCCTCGACAGTACGCACTCAAAGTCAATGTGGGCTAAGCTCACGATGTACGACATATTTTCCATAATCGATCGGAACAACGCATTTCAGGATTTAAAATACCAGAAACAGGTTTTACCATTTCTTGATGCAAGCGATCCAGAAGTCAGAAG
>Ga0206877_10128_pt1 | contig 11611 bp, 10 predicted proteins | sample Alteio_BWOrgCont_7_FD_152623 | JGI IMG/M metagenome (GOLD analysis project Ga0206877, IMG submission 152623) | Enriched cells from forest soil in Barre Woods Harvard Forest LTER site, Petersham, Massachusetts, United States -... | ecosystem: Environmental > Terrestrial > Soil > Temperate forest >...
GCCGAGTTCGTGCCCGATCACTCGCGGATAGGAAAGATAGGGCTGGTTGCCATGAAAGATATGATAGTCGGTGCCGCAAATGCCGATATGTCGGATGCGCACCAGTACCTCGCCGTCCTCGGCGACGGGCTCGGCACGCTCGATGATACGTAACTTGCCAGGCTCATCGCAACTGAGCGCTCTCATGACATCTTTTCCTGGCGGATGGCGCTGAGCACACCTTGGGAAGCGATGGCTTGGTAGGCACTCAGAAGCGGTCGGGTGAACAAGGGGTTGCGCGGCAGGTCGTCTCCGAACACGGCGGAGAGGGTAAGGAAGGCCCGGACCACCTCCTCCGGCGCGGCCTGGTGCTGGTCGGGCTGCTGGTTCCAGGCCCGGAAGGTCGGGTCATCGAGGAAGAGCGCCGCGCCCTTGTCGCTTCGCCCGCCGCTGGAGCGGATCCAGGCCGCGACCGCGAAGACCAGGGGCTGACAGGGCAACCCGCGCGCGAGGCAATCGCGAATCGGCGAGAGGATGCGCTGCGGCAATTTCTGCGACGCGTCGATGGCGATCTGCGCCGTGCGGTGATGCAAAGATGTGTTGGTATATCGTGCCAATAATTGGCGTGTATAGGCGAAAGCCTTGTCGGGCGGGATGGCCAGCGTCGGGATGACACGCTGCCAATAGCTCTCGATCAGATCGCGGACATCCGGGTCAGCGATAGCCTCTGCAACGGTTTCATAGCTGGCGAGGCGCCCTACGGCGGCTAGACAGGAATGTGTGCCGTTGAGCAGGCGCAGCTTCATGTGTTCGAAGGGCTGCACGTCGTCGGCGAACTCGACGCCGCTTTCCTCCAGGCGTGGCCGGCCCGAAACGAAGCGATCCTCGATCACCCATTGCGTAAAAGGCTCGCTGAGCACGGGCCAGGCATCGGTGATGCCGAGCTTCGCGCCGATCGCGCTGCGGTCGGCATCGGTGGTGGCGGGCACAATGCGATCGACCATCGAAGAAGGGCAAGCGATTTCGGTGCGGATATAGGCTGCCAGATCCTTATCGCGCATGGCGGCAAACTCACTCAGGACGCGCAGCAGTGTCGTACCGTTTTGGGGGAGGTTGTCGCAAGACAGCAGGGTGAAGGGCCTGGTGCCTGCCCGGCGGCGGCGCTCAATGGCTTCGGCCAGAAAGCCGAGGGCCGACCGTGGTGCTGTCGGATTGGCCAGATCGTGCAAGACATCGGCATGGTCGGCGCGCAGGCCTCCGGTCCCCAGATCCACCGCATAGCCCTTCTCGGTGATGGTGAGCGTGACGATGCGGATCTGCGGATCGGTCAGCTGGTGCAGGAGACGGGCCGGCGACTCCGGGGCGACCGCCACATCGAGAACGGAGCCGATGATGCGCAATTGCTCCTTGTCGCTGTCGCGTATGGCGAGCGTATAGAGCCCATCCTGCGGCGCCAATGCATCGCGCGTATCGGCGGCGCGCAGGGACGCCCCCAATATGCCCCAATTGCTCTCGCCGCGTGCCAAGCAGTCATCGATATAGACCGCCTGGTGCGCACGGTGGAATGCGCCTGTGCCCAGATGGACGATGCCGGGCCTGACGGCGCCGCGGTCATAGCGCGGGCGGGCAATGGTGGGCGCGAGCGCGGGAAGCGCGGCAATGGACAGGCGCATTGGTCAATCCACAAGGTAGTGCTGATACTGATCGGGCAATTGCTTGAGCATGATGAAGATCATGTCGAGATGATATTCCAGGCGCTCGGCAGCGTTGTCAGGCTCGCCGGCGTCGAGCGCGTCGATGATCGCGATGTGTTCCTTGATGACGATGGGCAGACGTTCTGGCTTGCCGAACAGCCGCACGAAGCGACCGAGGCGCGATTTTGCCAGCAGAATCGTGTCCCACACGCCCTTCCGATTGGCGAAGATCGCAAAGGCGTGGTGGAAGCGCTCATCCTCGCGGTGAAAAAGAGTTACGTCCCTCGCGGCGATCGCCTTGCGCTGGGCTTCGATGATGGCGCGCGCCTGGACGCTCATGGCCGGCGTCCATCTTGAAGCAGCTTCGCGCAACAGGGCGATCTCGAGATGCTTGCGCACAAAATGGCTGTCATAGATGCCCGCGAGCCGGATCGGCGCGACGAAGCTGCCTTGCTGAGGATAGACATCGATGAGACCGTCTTCGCTCAGCCGCACCATGGCGGAACGGACCGGTGTTCGCGACACACCGAAATGGCGACAGATGCGGTTCTCGCTGATCGAGGCGCCAGGGGGGATCTGCACGTTGATGATCGCATCATGCAGGGCCTCGTAGATCTGGTCGGCAACCGGGTGTTTGCGGTTGATCGCGGCCGTCAGGTCGAGTTCGTCCTGGCCTGGCCCAGATTCGCCGGGGACGTCTCCGGCATGGTCCGGATGCTTGAGCGTCGCAGAGGACATAGCGCCGCCGCCTCCTTGAAAAATGAAACACAGACAACAGGTTGCGGGCCTTTGTTGTATCAGCCTCGAGTTGTTTCGGGGTGATAATTCTCCCGGCTGTCCGACAAACACTGTTGCATGTTTCGAGCTTGGATACTAGTGTCCATGCGGTCAGGCGCACCAAGAACAATAACAATGGTTTGCGTCACGAATTGCCACAGGGAGTGGAAACGCATGTTCGCTCGACGTCATCTTATTGCCTGCGCCGCTGTTGCCGCGCTTGTTGCCGGCACCATTCCAGCGCTTGCCGACGATACCAAGATCGCCCTGGTACCGGGCGGTCCGCATCCCTATTTCGCCGCATGGGATCAAGCCGGCAAGGATGCGGCCAAGGATTTCAAACTGGGCGCAGCCGACTACAAGGTGCCGCAAAAATGGGAGCTGAGTGCGCAGAACGAACTACTCGAAAGCCTGGTGACCCAAGGTTACAACGCCTTCCTGATTTTCCCGGGTGATCCTGTCGGCTCGGTGTCGACGGCCAATGAACTCGCCGATACCGGCGCACCGGTAATCGCGACGGCCGGTTGCCTCAAGGATCCCTCCAAGGCCGCCTTCTGTCTTGGTACCGATACAGGCCACTCGGCCTATCTGGGCACCAAAGAACTCTTCAAAGCGATGGGCGGCAAAAAGCGCATCCTTCATCTGACAGGCTTTCTGGTCGATCCCAACACCCAGCTTCGCATCGACGCAGTGCAGCAGGCCGCCAAGGAAGAGGGCGGACAGGTCGTGCAGGTGATTGCCGACATCGATGCCCCGGAACCAGCGGAGGAAAAGATCAACGCTTATCTGGCCGCGCATTCTGGGGAGGTCGACGGCATCGTCTCGACCGCCTGGGTGCCCTCGGTGGTCGCAGCCAACGCGCTGCGCAAGGTCGGTGACAAGCGCATCAAGATGGTTGCCATCGACCATGACGAAGTTGTCTTGAAGGCAATCAAGGATGGTTTCCTGACTGGCACGATGCTGCAGAACCCATACGGCCAGGGTTATATCGGCTCGTTTGCTGCGGACAAGCTGCGCAACGGCTGCACGGTCAAGGCCGACGCACCTTGGAAGACCAACGCGCTGACTGGCCATTTTATCGATTCCGGCACCGTGTTCGTGGATGCTACCGGCGTCGACAACTATATCTCGGCAATGCAAGGCATTACCAAGACCCTCCTGGCAGATTTCCAGAAGACCTACCTCAACTGCAATTGAGGAGGTTCTGGCAGGGCCGGGGCGCCGATTGCTTGCGCCTCGGCCCCCAGCCTTGCGGGTGTATGATTGCGGTGGCAAAAATATTAAATCCTGCAATAGTTTAGTTCAATATGTTGCTTCAGTTTCGATGAAGCATGCTCACCCTCTGCCAGGATGATGAGGCGGCCGATGCATGGTGACGAGACAAGTGTGGCAGCGCCGGGGCCGGCCGCTGCCGCCAAGCCGATGAAGACTGGTTCGGTCCGGTTCTATCTGACGAACGAATTCGGCCTTGTCGTCCTGATCGTGCTGTTTGCCTGCATGTTCGGCCTGCTGACCAATGGCAGGTTCTTCTCCGCCTTCAATCAGTTCACGCTCGGGCGTGTCGCCGCCGTCAATATCATGGTCGGCTTCGCCATGATGGTGGTGATCGTGACCGGCGGGCTCAATCTCGCGGTCGGCGCCATGGGCGTGTGTTCGGCGATGACGTTCGGCTTTCTGGTCGAATGGGCAGGATTACCCTGGCCGGTGGCGGCCCTTGCCGGGATCGCGTTAGGTGTCGCACTCGGCTGGATTAACGGCTTCGTGATCGTGCGCTCCGGGCTGCACAGCTTCATCATCACTTTGGCCAGCATGAGCATCTTCTTCGGAGTAATGATCTATCTGACCAAGGCCCAGTCCTTCCGCGCCATTCCGCCCGGCTTTTCGGCCTTCGGCAGCATGCGTCTGTTCAGTTCCGTTTCGCCCTTACTTGTCGTCGCTGTCGTCATGGCGGCCCTGTTGGTTTTCTTGTACCGCTACACTGTCACAGGCCGCGAGATGCTGGCCGCTGGGGCCAGGCCAGAAGCGGCAGAACTCTCAGGAGTCAGGGTCGGCCGCGTCTTCATCCTCTGCCACATGCTCTCGGGCGCACTCGCCGCCGTTACGGCGCTGCTCGTCGTGGCCCGGACCGGCGCTGCAATTCCCTCGATGGCGGGCCAGCAGCTCGGACAGGATTGGCTCCTGCCGGCGTTTCTCGGGCCGGTGCTCGGCGGCACGCTCCTCAGCGGAGGCCGCGTCTCGGTGATCGGCACCATGCTCGGTGCCGTTTTGGTGACGATGCTGACCAACGGACTGCTTTTGCTGCAGATCGGCGAATTCTGGGTGCAGGCCTGCCTGGGCGCGCTCCTGCTGATCGCCGTGCTGATCGACCTCGCGCGGCGTTCCTATCTTGCTCACCGGAGAATGGTGTGATGTCCCGCATGGTGCAAACCGACTGGTTCGGCCCGCTTGCGGTCACCCTCCTGGCCATTGTGATCATCGGGGCCTTCAATCCGTCCTTCCTGTCGCCTCTCAACATCCAGGTGCTGCTGCTTGCCATCACCGTGAACATGCTCATCGCCTATGCGCAGATGATCATCGTCGCGATCGGCCAGATGAACCTCGCGGTCGGGGCCATAGGTGGGCTCGCCGCCATCAGCTTTACCGGCATGATGCAGGTCTGGGGCCTGTCGCCGCCGGTTGCCGCGCTTCTCGCAGCGCTGATCGGTCTCGGCGCCGGCATCGTCAATGGCTGCTTCATCGCCATCACCGGTATCTCCGCCTTCGTTATCACGCTGGCGACGTTGTCGGTTTTCAAAGGGATCAACCTCGCCATCACCCGAGCCCAGCCCTTTTACGGCGTGCCGCAAAGCGTCAAGGACTTCGGCAACACCACCTTCCTTGGACCGCTGCCTTGGCTGGTGATTCCAGCCGCCGTCGTCTTCGTGTTGATGTGGTACCTGCTCAACCGGCTGCCGCTTGGCCGCTTCATTCTTGCTGTCGGTGGCAACACCCATGCCGCCGAGCTTTCGGGAATTTCAGTACGCCGTACGGTGATCGCTGCCCACGCAATTTCGGGGCTGCTGGCGGCGCTTGCCGGCGTCGCCCTAGTGGCGCGGCTGGAAATCGGCCAGCCAACCATCGGCGATGACTGGCTGATCCTGTCCTTTGCTGCGCCGGTCATCGGCGGCGCCGTTTTGGCCGGCGGCCACGTCTCGACGGTCGCGACACTGCTCGGTGTCATCATCGTCGCCATCATCACACAGGCCCTGGTGCTCTTCCATATCGACCCCTTCCTGGTGCAGGTCGTGCTCGGCCTCCTCATTTTGTGGGCGGTCGGCATCAACCGCTGGCGCGAAGTCCGCGTCGCTCGCAGCCTGAAGAGGATTTAGCCATGGCCGAGACAGTCGATCTGGTGTTCCAGGCGCGCGGCGTTAGCAAGTTCTTTCCGGGCGTCAAGGCGCTTGAAGGGGTCTCGATTACCCTGACAAAGGGCTCGATCCACGCACTGCTCGGCGAGAACGGGGCAGGCAAATCGACCCTGATCAAGCTGATCACCGGCGTGTTCCGCCCCGATGAAGGCGAGTTCCTCGTTGATGGCACGCCCGTAAGCTTCTCGTCCACCCGCGAAGCCATTGCCACCGGTATTGGCGTCGTCCACCAGGAGCGCAATCTCATTCCGCGCTTTTCGGTAGGCGAGAACATCATGCTGGAGCGCCTGAGCGCGCGCATGTTCAAGCCGATCGATTACGGTGCCATCAACGCCGAAGCGCGGCGCTGGCTCGACGTACTCGGTCTCGATCTCGATCCGGCAACGCCCGTATCACAGCTCAGCGTCGCCAAGATGCAACTGGTTGAGATCGCCAAGGCGCTGTCACTGCGCTCGCGTGTGCTCCTTCTCGACGAACCCACGGCTTCGCTCACAACGCATGAGACGGTGGCGCTGTTCGAGCTGCTTAAGAAGCTGCGCGACGAGGGCGTCAGCATGCTCTTCGTCAGCCACAAGCTGGAGGAAATTCAAGAGATCTGCGATCAGGTTACCGTGCTTCGCGATGGCAAGAACGCTTGCGACAGTCGCCCCATGGCGGGTCTGGGTCGCCAGGATCTGGTGCGCCTGATGATCGGTCGCAGTGAGCAGATTCCAGACTGGGAACCGCGCGACCATACCGGTTCGCCAGCAGTACTGCAATTGGAAGGCGTGTCGACGCCGCTCGGTCATCGCGATATCGATCTCACAGTCAGGCGGGGCGAAATCGTTGGACTTTACGGACTAGTCGGAGCGGGACGTACCGAGCTCGCCAAATCGATCATGGGCAAGCATCCTGTGACCGGCGGGACCATTAGGCTCGAAGGCAAGCCAGTGCTTGTCGGCAGCGTCGGGGAGGCCATCCATACCCATCGGCTAGGCTATGTCAGCGAGGATCGCAAACAAGAGGGGCTCATCCTTCTTCATTCGGTCCTCGACAACGCCGGTATCACCATCTGGCGCAAGCTTGCGCGTTTTGGCGGTTTCCTGACCGACAGGACGATCCGTGTTGCCGCCGAACCCCACATTCGCAAGCTCGAGGTGCGAACACCCTCGTTCGGACAACTTGTCGGCAATCTTTCGGGCGGGAATCAGCAGAAGATCAGCGTCGCCAAATGGCTGGCTGCCGGCGTGAAGCTCCTGATCGTTGATGAACCTTCGGTCGGTATCGACATCAAGACCAAAGCCTATCTGCATGAATTGCTGCGCGATCTTTCCGATCAGGGTACAGCGATCCTGCTGATCACCAGCGACATGCCCGAAATGATCGCGCTTGCCGACCGCATCGTCGTGATGAACGATTATCGACTGGCTGGCGGGCTGCACAACACGCGCGACTATGCCGCGATGAGCGAGGGGATCATGAATTTGATCCATAAGGCGGAGGCGGCGTGATCCTCGTGTCCGTGGGCGGCTTGTCCGTGCGCTCGGGGGCTCAACACTTTGAGCGCCATCCGATTCCGGGCGGTCGAAAACATCGAAGAAGTGTTATGTCATTGCCGAATTGATCTTGGCATTTTCGCAGACCGCACGAAGCTGGAGGAAGGCACATGCAAGCCCTTGTTCTCGAGCGTCAGGGGGTATTGTCCCTGCGCGATATCGATCTACCGCTGGCTATCGGCCCGGGCGATGTGAAGATCGCCATCCACACGGTCGGCGTATGCGGCAGTGACGTGCATTACTACACCCATGGCCGCATCGGCCCTTACGTCGTGAAGGCGCCGATGGTGCTGGGGCATGAGGCGGCAGGCACGATCGTCGAGGCGGGGTCGCAGGTCAAAGGTTTGAAAGTCGGCGACCGCGTTTGCATGGAACCCGGCGTGCCTGACCTGAGCTCGCGGGCCTCCAAGCTCGGCATCTACAATGTCGATCCGTCCGTGACCTTCTGGGCGACGCCGCCGATCCACGGCATTCTCACGCCCTTTGCTGTGCATCCGGCCGCCTTCACCTACAAGCTTCCCGACAATGTTTCCTTTGCAGAGGGCGCGATGGTCGAGCCCTTCGCCATCGGCATGCAGGCGGCGGCACGGGCGCGCATCGTCCCGGGCGATGTCGCCGCCGTGATCGGTGCGGGGCCGATCGGTATCATGATCGCTCTGGCCGCATTGGCTGGCGGCTGCAGCCGTGTGCTGATCTCCGACTTCAGCAAGGAAAAGCTTGCCATTGCCGGAAAATATGACGGCATCACACCGATTGATCTGTCGACAGAAACCTTCGCCGCGGCCGTTGCGCGCGAGACCGAGAATTGGGGTGCCGATGTCGTGTTCGAGGCGAGCGGCAGTCCCAAGGCCTACAACGGCATTTTTGATCTCGTCCGCCCGGGGGGTGCGCTCGTCATGGTCGGTCTGCCGGTTGAGCCGGTGACCTTCGACGTGCCCGGCGCGATTTCAAAGGAAGTACGGATCGAAACCGTGTTCCGCTATGCCAACATCTTCGATCGCGCCCTGGCCCTGATCGCTTCGGGGAAAGTCGACTTGAAGCCGCTGATTACTGGCACCTACGCCTTCAGGGAGGGCATCCAGGCATTCGAACGCGCTGCCTCCGCCCAGCCAACGGACGTCAAGCTGCAGATCCTGATGGATTGAGGCCATGGGCGGCCAATTCGGTGCGGTTTGCGTGAGGATCTTCGCCTGCAAGGCAATCTTGGCGCGGTGCCGGACGCCAACGGGCCACGGGTGCCTGCTCACCTGTGCAAACCCGCACCGCGGGTGAACGGGCGCTGAATTCTCCTAACAACGAGGCCGATCCGGCGGCTCGATGGTGGCTACATCGCGTCCGGTATCTGTGAGGGCGCGGTCGTGTCGGGGTGGCTGTCGGACGCCGCCTCGATGCAGATCATGTTGCCATGCTTGATAAAAAGCACGACCTCTCGCTGTGGCCCCATCAGGACGAGCGCGCTGTCTCCGATGATGCCCTTGCCCCTGTCACCCAGGCCGGCAATGAATGCCTGCATCTGGGCGTGAGGGACGACAACCAGCTGGCTACCGCTCTTCTTGGCAAAGCCGATAACGACGTCGACGCCCTGATCGAAAGGCTGGCAGGCCTTGTCAGCCTGCGCGCGCGCTGGCGACAACGCTGCTCCAATTGTGCTCGCGAGTGTGGCAAGGCCAAATAATCCTGCGAGGGCGAGCCCAGGCCAATGTCTTGGCGTGCTCATCGCTCTTCCTTCGGTCAACAGGCGCAAGCCCAAAACCGGGCAAAGGCCCCTGGTGTGCCGGTCGCCAGGATTGCAACTCGTGGCAAGGCGAGCGCCTTAGTGCGGCACAAACAAGAATATGGGGTTGGGCGTGGGCCGGCGGTAGTGTGAAGGTCAATATAGTTGCAGCCCGACATTGCTTGCTGCTTGCCAATCTGTTCGGCGCCTTCTGGTCTTTGGCCTTCTCCTGGCTGGACAAGCTGTCGACCTTACTAAAGGACACGTTAAGCTGGCTCCTCGGCATCGTGCCGGTAGAACCACGTCTCCGTCAGTGCCTCGTCGTCCGTTTTGAGGAAAGCACGGAGGTCGACATCCTGATGCGGCGGCAGTTCCATGTCGAATGTTGCCCGGATGCCATTCTCGGCGGGATTGCGGACGGTGGTTCGCGACGAGATCGTGCCTCCGGACGCCGATGCAACCAGCTCAACCTTTGCGATATCAAGATCCGGGGAATTGAGTCGCCCGCCGCTGAAATCGATGATGAAACGCTTGAAGCCATCCTTGCCCGGTGCCGGGGCTGCGGCGGCGCGGGTCTCGAACGTGGCAATGACAAGCCCGCCATCATGGCCAGGCGTCGATAGGGCACGCATCGTGTAGGACAGCGCCGTCTCGCTGCCTGCCTCCAGTTGCCCTTCCGGCGTCCAACAGGCGACGATGTTGTCCTCCGTCTCCGTGTTGGAGTGGAGTTCGGTGAGCGAAATGTGTCCTTTGCCCAGCCCCGTCTTCATCTCGACCCAATAGCTGGGGCGAAGGTCGTAATGTGCCTCCAGATCCTGGTAATTGCCGAAACGCCGGTCGCGCTGCAGCAGTCCGAAGCCCTTTGTGCCTGTATCTTCAAACGCCGAATTGGCAGAACGCTGGGGGTTGCGCAGTGGCCGCCAAATCCATTCATCGGTTCCTGAATGGATGGAAAGACCATCGGAATCGTGGACCTCAGGCCTGAAGTCTTGCGGTTTTGCTGTGGTGTTCTCACCGTAGAGGAACATCGAGGTCAGCGGTGCGAAGCCGGGATTCACGACATCCCTGCGGGCAAACAGTCTCGCCTCGATATCGACCTGGTCGCCGCTGGCGGGCAGGAAGGTAAACCGATAGGCACCCGTGACCGAGGGGCTATCGAGCAATGCGTGGACGATGATGCCACCGTCTCCCGGATGAGGAACGATGACCCAGAACTCCACAAAGTCAGGAAATTCCTCATGGGGCAGGCCTGAGCCGATCGAGAGGGCGCGTGCCGAAAGGCCGTAATGCTGCCCTCTACCAAGGAAACGGAAATAACTTGCCCCCAGGAACGAGGCCAGCTCGTCCATCTTGTCACTTTGGTTGAGTGGATAGAGCAGGCGCAGCCCTGCGAAACCTGATGTCGGCGTGAGCCCCGCCGGCGGGCCATCGGTGCCATAATTGAATAGTTCGGGTGCGTAGGCCATTGGCGTGACAGTGCCGTTGGAGACAAGGTTCATCTTGACCTGCTTTTGAAAGATGCCGCCCCGGTGAAACAGCTGCAGGCCAAAATTGGTGCCGCTGTCGCGTAGGAAGGTGTGTTCGGGGCGAAAGCTGATGTGGCGATAATCGTCATAGGAGAGTTTGGCGAGTGCCTCAGGCAAGCTGCGGTCCGGACCAACATAGGTTTGCTTTGCCAGATCTCGGGCTTTTTGTGTGACGGTCTCCGACCCGAATGAGGGGGTCTGGGCGAGTGCGCTTCGGCCGCCGGTGGCCGCAAGGCTGATCACTGCCGACCCTGCCAGCTGGAGTGTCTTGCGTCTGGTAATGTGCATTCCAACAAATTCCTGGACGAGCGCCGAAGGGTTACACGTTCGCGGCATTCTCGAGGAGGCGCAGCCAGGGGGAGTATCATGTGCTCACAAGGCTGGATTGCGGCACAAACTTGACCACACGTAAGAAGGGTGGCTGAGGGGGCCGGCATGCGGCACAGGTCGGCGCGCCGTGCATCCGTCCAAACTACTTGTTCGCGGATCGGCGCGAACCGGGATTGGGACGAGCCCCCAAGACCGGGCAGCAATACTTCGTCACCCCGATTGTTCTGGCGGGTGTGACCGATGAGCCATTAGGGTCTTTAAACCGGTTCGCGAACCTGGCTACTTGGGCGAATTTTGGATGGTGGCCATGCCGTAGATCTCGGGCCTCACGCCCTTGATGGTTTCGTCGGCGGCACGCCACATCTCAACCTTTAGCGTCACGGGTGTGCGTTCAATGCCACGGCTCATGATGAAAGCATTGGCGGCCCGCTGGGCTGCGACATGCGCGCTCACAGCATCTTGATGCAGATCCCCACAGCCAGGCGGCAGGAAATCGACCAGCTCGTTGCGGGCGCTTTTGATACGGCAAACCCACTCGATGCTTTCAGATGTACTCATGACTGCTTCCCTCCAGATAGTTCCAACTCGGCACGAAGAGAAAAAAAGGCTGTGCTTGGATTCTTGCTTTGCGTGTTGCCAGCACTCAGCC
>Ga0206877_10314_pt2 | contig 11540 bp, 9 predicted proteins | sample Alteio_BWOrgCont_7_FD_152623 | JGI IMG/M metagenome (GOLD analysis project Ga0206877, IMG submission 152623) | Enriched cells from forest soil in Barre Woods Harvard Forest LTER site, Petersham, Massachusetts, United States -... | ecosystem: Environmental > Terrestrial > Soil > Temperate forest > O...
GACAATCAGGATGAAGTAACACGCGATTTGACAAGGCATTGGAACCACCATGCACCCTGTACACCAGATGAGCTCGCTTTCGACGGTGCTGCACCAGCAGGCGATTGAAGTGGGCAGCGATAGCGACGTCGACATTCTCGCGGTCGTTGCTTTGGGTGGCCGCGTGTGCGTGAATCTCGCGATGGTGCGCGGTGGACGTCATCTGGGTGACAAGGCGTATTTCCCGGCGCATGTGGAAAGCGCGTTGACCATTGATGAAGGCGGTCTCGAAGACGAAGATGCCGATGCGCAAGGTGTATTGAAGGCGGCGGTGGCGCAGGGCCTGCGGGTGGCGGAGGAGGCCGCATTGGCGAGCGTAGTGGCGAAGCGCAGAGCGGATGCCGCGGACGTTGACGACGACACGATTGATGCTCTGGCGATAGCGCGTGATTTGCCTGCTGAAACCGATGAGTCCGATGAAACCGCCGAGACCGAGGACGAAATCGCCGATGCGGACGACGAAGCCGGTGAGTCTGTCGATGACGAACCCCAGGACACCGACAACGAAGCCGCCGCGACACTGTCCGGCAAGCGCTCGCGCAGTCTCGCGACGGGCATCGAATCCGAAGTGCTCGAAGCTTTCATCGCCCAGCACTACCTGGGCAACCGCGTGCCGCCGGTGCTCGTTGTCAGTCACGCGCCGTCGAATCGTGAACTGGTCGATCTGCTGATCGAACAGGCGGGCCACAAGGTCACGGTGCTGCGCCAGCCTCAGGGACAAAAGCGCGCGTGGCTCGCGATGGCCGAACAGAACGCGCGGCTCGCGCTGGCGCGGCTGTTGTCCGAGCAAGGCTCGCAGCAATCGCGTACACGCACGCTCGCCGATACGCTGAGTCTCGAATGCGACGACCTCGCGCATCTGCGGATCGAATGCTTCGACATCAGCCACACGATGGGCGAGGCCACTCAGGCGTCGTGCGTGGTGTATCACCATCACAAGATGCAGTCGTCGGAGTACCGGCGTTACAACATCACTGGCATTACGCCCGGCGACGACTATGCCGCCATGCGCCAGGTACTCACGCGTCGTTACGAAAGAATGGTGGCGCAAGCTGCCGCGAACGCCGCGGATGAAGCGCTCGAGCAGCCAGCAGCAGACCCCGCAGCCGATCCCGCCCTCGCGACCGATGCCGTCGAACCGGCCGCTGGCGGCACGTTGCCGAACATCGTATTGATCGACGGCGGTAAGGGCCAGGTGGAGATTGCGCGCCAGGTGTTCACCGAACTGGGTCTCGATTGCGGGATGCTGGTCGGCGTCGCGAAGGGCGAGGGACGCAAGGTCGGCCTCGAAACGCTGGTTTTCGCGGACGGCCGCGCGCCGCTCGAACTCGGCAAGGAAAGCGCGGCCCTGATGCTGGTCGCGCAGATCCGCGATGAGGCGCACCGTTTCGCGATTACCGGCATGCGCGCGAAGCGTGCCAAAACGCGGCAAACCTCGCGCCTCGAAGAACTCGAAGGCATCGGCGCGAAACGTCGTCAGCGCTTGCTGGCGCGCTTCGGCGGCTTGCGCGGGGTGGTGGCGGCGAGCATCGACGATCTCGCGAGTGTCGAGGGGATTTCACGCTCGCTCGCCGAGCAGATTTATCGGCAATTGCACTGATTGCGCGAAATGCGGCGCGACCCCTGGCAGGCGCGCCGCATCCGCGCAGGGTCTCATAGGCCACTTTGACCGATGTTTGTGTGCTCTTTGCGGCCGGTTTGCCGTGTGTTTGCCGCCTGTTTGCTTGTGGCAGGCCTGATGACACGGCACAATTGCAACTCCTCTCTTGTCAGACCCTGCGCCTGCCCATGCCGTTTAATTTCCCGATTTTCCTGACGTGGCTGCGGATTGTTCTGATTCCGCTTGTCGTCGGCGTGTTTTATCTGCCAGACATGATGATGAGCCCCGCCCACCGCAATCTGGCGGCCGCGACGGTTTTCATCCTGGCTGCGCTGACGGACTGGTTCGACGGTTACCTTGCTCGCAAGTGGAATCAGACCTCGGCATTCGGCGCGTTCCTCGATCCGGTGGCGGACAAGCTGATGGTGACCGCCGCGCTGCTCGTGCTGGTGCAACTGGCGCGGCTCGACTCAGCTATCGCGCTGGTGATCGTCGGTCGCGAGATTGCCATCTCGGCGCTGCGCGAATGGATGGCGCAAATCGGCGCCTCGAAGAGCGTCGCAGTGAATTCGCTCGGCAAGTTCAAGACTACCTGCCAGATGATCGCGATTCCCATGCTGCTGTTCTATGGCCCGCTGCCGCTTGCACCCGGTTTCGCGATCGACACGCGCGTGTGGGGCATGTGGCTCGTCTTGCTGGCGGCGTTCCTGACCATATGGTCGATGCTTTACTACATGAAGCTTGCGTGGCCGCAGATTCGTGAACGGGGCGGGATCGTGTGAGCGAAAACTGTTCGGAAGAACACCCGCGTCAAAGGGGTTGACACGTTTCAGCGCTTTATACATAATCTCGTTTCTCCGATGCACGCAGGTTTGAGTCGGAGTGCAGTAGTTAGCAAATAAGTTGTAGTTGAGTGGCAAATACGCAGTAGATAGCAGCAAAACGCGGGAGTAGCTCAGTTGGTAGAGCGCAACCTTGCCAAGGTTGAGGTCGCGAGTTCGAGACTCGTCTCCCGCTCCAGATTTTTGAAGCAGCGTTTTGTGTGATGCCTTGGCATAGGGCATCAGGTAGTGACGCAGTAGCAGAACGTTGTTAGCAGCACCATGCGGGAGTAGCTCAGTTGGTAGAGCGCAACCTTGCCAAGGTTGAGGTCGCGAGTTCGAGACTCGTCTCCCGCTCCAGACATTCGGGGAAGCAACGCTTCCCTTTTTGTTTGGTGGACCGACCGGCCATCGAACAAATCTGCGAACCCGTTGTACGTGCAACTTGTTGCGACGGGTCAGCAGTCCGCTTACGGCGCGATAGCAAAGCGGTTATGCAGCGGCCTGCAAAGCCGTTTAGGCCGGTTCGACTCCGGCTCGCGCCTCCAGAAGTTAAAAAGAAAAGCCCCGACTTGTCGGGGCTTTTCTTTTTCTGCGTCGATTTTTGCGTCTGTTTCGATCATCGGGGAAATGCGCCGCCGACGTGGCGGAGGGCTGTCTATAGTTGATCAAGAAGGAACGCGAAGAGCGATAGGCATATCGACTCATTGGCAGTCGTGCGAATTCTCGCCCGTAACTATTTGAGAGATCGTTCGCATAACGAAAGAGATACTCACCGAAGACATCGCCCGCTCTCTCCGGCTGTGAAATACTGTCGTTCAATCCCAAACCTACGGCGTCGATCTCGATCCATGTACTTTCAGTTCACCGATACCCATGTGCGGTTGCTCGGCTCGATGCATCTGTTTTCCGCTTCCAGTCCGCGAACGCCCGCTTGGGTCGTGCAGGCGTTCGATTGGGCGGAAGCGCTGGTCTTCGAGTCCGATGCGCAGGCCATCTTGCCGTTCCTCAAGCGAGAGGGCGGGCAGTCGCTTGAGCACGCGTTGCCACAGGAGGTCTGGCGCAGACTGGACGCATCGTGGCCGTCCGCCGGGGTGCTCGCGCCGCTCGGCGAGTTGCGTCCTTGGGCCGCGATGATGGCGGCCCCTACGCTGTGCCAGCGGGTGGTAGAAGGTGTCGAGCCAAGGATGCTCAGGGAAGCCGCGGCGCAAGCGAAGCCGTACTGGTATCTGGAAACCGCCGAGGAGGTGGTGGCTTCGCTCGAATCGATTCCGTTGTCGGCGATCTGCACCGGGCTCGAATTGCTGCTCGCGGATCTGGCTGAACCTCAGCGCACGCTCGAGCGCATGCAGGCCGCGTGGCTGCAGGGTGATCTCCAGGCGATCTACGATGTAGCGGCCGAATCGCCGATATTCAGCTTGCCCGGGATTCGCAGCGCCATCCTCGACGCGCGCAATTGCGCGTGGGCGCCGCGCGTGCGGGAAACCTTGGATACGCCGAAACGCACGCTCGTGGTGGTTGGCGCGCTTCATCTGTGCGGGCCAGGCAACCTGATCGAACGACTGCAATATCCCGTCGAGCAGATTCCCTTCAGCGACTGACCGACCAAACGGCGGCGAAGGGTCGGCGTCGCGACGTAGCGCGATGTTTAGAACGTGGCATACGTTCAGCGCAAGTTTTTTGGCAAATGAGCCGCGATTGGCGGTTGGCAATTGCGGTTGATAACGTGGCAATAAGCGCTGCATTCGCGGCATAATTCCGCATCCACCCGCCCACAAGGGCGTAGCCCTTTTGACGTGTTTCCCATGAACGAGCCGCAGCATCCCACAGCCAAGCCGCATCCAGGTTTCGAATGGCGCTGGAAGTATTTCGACGACCTGACCACCGCCGAGGTCTACGCGATGCTGGCCGCGCGCAGCGAGGTATTCGTGATCGAGCAGAATTGCCTGTACGGCGATATCGACGGCCTCGACATGCAGGCATGGCATCTGTTTGCGTTGGGTCATCACGAAGGCCGGCCAAAGCTGGCGGGCTACCTGCGCGTATTGCTACCTGACGACAGCGATGCCGACATCCGCATAGGCCGCGTGCTGACCACTGCGAATTTTCGCGGCATGGGGCTCGGTAACCAACTGCTCGAGCGCGCGGTCGGGCACATCGCCAAACAATGGCCCGGCGTGCCGATGCGCCTGCATGCTCAGGCACACCTGCAAGCGTTCTATGGCGCGTTCGGTTTCAAGCCGGTTTCGGACGTACACGAGGAAGACGGCATACCGCACGTCTGGATGCGCTCGGCCTGAGCCGTCTCGCGCGGTCGCATTACACGCCGCGCTTTCCCCTTCTGCCTCAACGCCTGTTGTCAGTTAGCCTGTGCAGGCGACTTGACGGCAAACGGTGCGTTGAGCGTTTCTCCGTCCGAGAACTGCAGTTTCAGATGCACGGTATCGCCGGGTGCGATCTTGTGCTGCGCGTGCTCCAGCATGATGTGATATCCGCCCGGCGCGATGGCGACCTGGCCGTGCGCGGGCACCGTCAGCTTGTCGACCATCACCATCTTCTGCGTTGAACCGTTGGACACCGTCTGATGCAGCATCGCACCCTCGTAGTCGTCGCTCGAGATGTCGGTGAGATCGACCGGCTTGTCGCTCGAGTTGACGAGTGTCACGTAACCGGCGGCGGGCAGATCGCTCGGCAGCCAGCGCACCCACGCGTGCTGCGCCGAAATGGCCTGTGGTGAGGCCGCGTCAGCGGTGGCGGCGAAGCCAAAGGAGAGGGCGAGCGTGCAGCCCAGCGCGGCGAGAGATCGGGTTTTGAGGTTCATAAATGCAGAGGCAGAAAAAGCGGCAGGAAGCCGCGAATGATCAGGAATGGTTGTCAATGATACGACGCAGATCGGCGGCGATCGAGTCGGGTGCATCGCGATCGGTGGCGAGCAGGCGCGCATGGCCTTGCGCATCGAAGACATAGACGGCCGAGCTATGGGTGACTTCGTAGTTGCCGGTCGGATCGCGCTTTTCCATCTGATAGGCAACGCGATATTTGCGCGCCATCGATTCGATCTGACCGTCACTGCCGGTCAGGCCCACGACGTGCTGCGCGTCGAAAGCGCCTACGTAATCATGGAGTGCCTTGGGCGTGTCGCGCGCCGGGTCGACAGTGATGAAGAGGATGCGCACCTGCTGTGCGTCCGGGCCGAGGGCGGCGAGCACCTGCATCAGTCGCGCCATGGTTTCGGGACAGACGTCCGGGCAATGCGTGTAGCCGAAGTAGACGAGCGAGATATCGCCCTTGAAGGCGTCGCCTGTGACGGGCTTGCCGTCATCGCTGGTGAGCGAGAAATCGAGATCGGGCAGATGGCCGGTCACGTTCGTCAGGTGCCATGGCTCTTCCTTGTGCGTACAGCCGGCGAGCGGCCCGAGCAGCATGGCCATGCCTAGCGCCAGCAGTCCCCGCGTCAGGAACCGTTGCGGTTGCAGACGCTGCGCCGCACGCGGACGACGAACCATGTGCAGCGACGGCGTATCCGTTTGCACCTGTTGCCGAGAGATTCTGGGGAACAAAGCAGGCATCTATGACTCGATTTAAGGCGGTACGTCGCGAGGACCGAGGTTGGTATTTCCCGGTGTTGCGGCTCGCGCGCAGACCGGTCAGAGTGGCTGGGACTGTATCGTAAATCGATGAGCCGCGTCATATGCCGGCCCGCAAGGCCGGCATTGAGAGGCAATTTGACGCATAGTGGTGAGAGTAGTGCTGGACCGGAACCCGCACGGAACGCGCGGTTTTCAAGCGGCTTTTTGCATGGCGGATAGGCGGATGCCCCTGCTGGCGTTGCACTCAGCCTTACTTTCCCGAAAAATAGCGGGATGCGCGGTAAGATGCGCACACTTTTGCAGCTCCAGGCGGCTGAAAGGCAAGATAAACCGATGCAAGCACCTCCGGCTGTTCTGTCTCTGAGCGAGACGGCATTTTTCTTCGATTTCGACGGCACCCTCGTCGAATTGGCCCCCACGCCCGATGGCGTGTTGGTGCAGCCTGAGGTCGTCACACTGCTGACCGAGCTGCGCCGCCTCACCAACGGCGCCGTCGCAGTGGTGTCGGGACGTGGCATCGAGAGCATCGACGGCTTGCTCGGCATGCCCGATTTGCCGATCGCGGGGCTGCACGGCGCTGAGCGGCGCGATTCGAACGGTGACACGCAGCGCATCGGCTTTCATGACGAACGCCTGTTGCGCATGGAACAGGTGCTGGCGGAGGTCGTCAACGCAAACGCCGGCATGCTGCTCGAAATCAAGGGAGCGGCGCTCGCGCTGCACTATCGCAACGCGCCGGATCGCGAGCCCGTGGCGCGTGCCGCCACTGAGCGGCTGGTGGCCGACTATCCAGGCTCCTACGTGTTGCAGCCCGGCAAGATGGTCTACGAGATCAAACCGAAGGACGTCGACAAGGGCCGCTCAGTGCGGGCGTTTCTCGATGAGCCTCCGTTCACCGGCCGTCGGCCGGTTTTTGCCGGCGACGATCTGACCGACGAGAAGGGCTTTGCGGTCGTCAATGAACTCGGTGGCGTGTCGATCAAGGTCGGCCCTGGCGACACGATTGCGCGCTCGCGGCTCGATTCGGTGGGCGCCTTGCTCGGCTGGCTCGACGCCATCGTCACCGCGGCGCGCAGCGCATGATTCGCGCTGCGTCTCGCTGCACTCCGCTCGTTCTTCTGCACGGAAACCGCGCTTCATGAGTCGACTGATTATCGTATCGAACCGGGTCGCGCCGATCTCGGAAGGCGGCCCGGCGGCAGGCGGTCTGGCGGTCGGCGTCTACGATGCGCTGAAGGAAACCGGCGGCATGTGGTTTGGCTGGAGCGGCGACGTGGTCAGCTCCGGGCAACCGCAGATCAGCGTGGAAGAGCGCGGCCCGGTGACTTTCGCCACCATCGCGCTGGTGCGGCGCGATTACGACCAGTACTACCGCGGCTTTTCGAACGCTACCTTGTGGCCGGCGTTTCACTACCGCGCGGATCTGCTGCAATACGACCGCCATGACTTCGGCGGTTATTGCCGCGTCAACACGTGGCTCGCGCAGCAACTCGTGCCGCTGTTACGCGCTGACGACGTGATCTGGGTTCATGACTATCATCTGATCCCGTTTGCGCAGGCCTTGCGTGCGGCGGGCGTCAAGAATCGTATTGGCTTCTTTCTGCATATCCCGTTTCCGGCCTCGCAGGTGTTGCTCGCGGTGCCACCGCATCGCGAACTTGTCGAAGCGCTTTGCTCGTTCGACCTGCTCGGCTTCCAGACCGCGCCCGACCTGCGCGCGTTTTGCGACTACATCGTCAACGAGGCTAACGGCAGCGTCGAAGCCTCCGCTGAGGGCCCGGCTGTCGTGCAGGCGTTTGGCCGGACCTTGAAGGCGTCGGCGTATCCGATCGGCGTGTATCCGGACGAGATCGCCGAACTCGCGAAAGCAGGCGAGCGCGGCAAGCCGGTGCGCACGATGAAGGCAACGCTGCACTCGCGCAAGCTCATCATGAGCGTCGACCGCCTCGACTATTCGAAGGGGCTGGTGGAGCGGTTCCGGGCCTTTGAGCGTCTGCTTGAGCATTCCCCGGCGCAGCGCAACAAGGTTTCGTTTCTACAGATTGCGCCGCCGACCCGGGCCGACCTGAACGCCTATCAGGACATCCGTCTGCAACTGGAAGGCGAATCGGGGCGTATCAATGGCCGCTTTGCCGAGCTCGACTGGGCGCCGATTCTCTATATTCATCGCCAGTACGAGCGGTCGGTGCTGGCGGCGCTGTTTCGCACGGCGCACGTTGGTTTCGTCACGCCGTTGCGTGACGGCATGAACCTCGTCGCCAAGGAGTATGTGTCGGCGCAGGATCCGGAAGATCCGGGCGTGCTGGTGCTGTCGCGTTTCGCGGGCGCAGCGCAGGAACTGGACGGCGCGCTGATCGTCAATCCGGTGGATATCGACGGCATGGCAGAGGCGCTCGCGACTGCGTTGTCGATGCCGCTCGTCGAGCGTCAGTCGCGTTATCGCGACATGATGGTGCGCTTGCGCGAGAACAACGTATCGGTGTGGCGCGATAACTTCATGCGCGATTTGCAGGCGTCGGGCGCGGTGGTGGACGGCGAGGAGGGGACGCCAGCGGTCGGCCGTGAGTCGCTGGCGGGGTGACGGTGCATGCCGCGCAGATACCCAGCCAGCACAACACACTGTGTCCGGGCGCAAAAAAGCCCGCTTCAAACATCGAAGCGGCTTTTTTCGCATTGAGGTAGATCGTCACGGTGGCCGCGGCGGCTCCGAACCTGCCCGCCACCACGCCAACGCTCAAACCACGTGCTGTTCGTCGACCTTCTTGCCGCCCGCATGCAGCGTGGCGCCTTTGCCATACTGCTTCGCGAGCAGATCACGGTACAACCCCGGACGGTTGCGCAGTTCTTCCGGCGTGCCGTCGTCCACGACCTTGCCCGCGCTCATCACGATGATGCGGTCGAAGCTGTTCAGCGTAGACAGGCGGTGAGCGATGGCCACCACGGTACGGCCCACCATCAACCGGTCAAGCGCCTTCTGGATCGCTTCTTCGGACGCGCTGTCGAGCGCCGAGGTGGCCTCGTCCAGCAGCAGGATCGGCGCATTCTTCAGGATGGCGCGCGCAATCGCAATGCGTTGGCGCTGACCACCCGAGAGCTTGACACCGCGGTCGCCCACGATCGTGTCGTAGCCTTCCGGCATGGCTTCGATGAAGTCCGAACAGCGCGCTTCGCGGGCCGCCGCGAGCACTTCGTCGCGGCTTGCCTCAGGGCGGCCGTAGGCGATGTTCTCGTAGACCGTGCGGTGGAACAGGGCGATGTCCTGCGGCACGACGGCAATGGCGTGGCGCAGGCTGTCCTGCGTAATCGATCCGATGTCCTGACCGTCGATCTTGATCTGGCCGCCTTGCGTCTCGTAAAAGCGCTGTAGCAGCGAAAGCACAGTCGACTTGCCTGCGCCCGATTTGCCGATCAGCCCAACGCGCTGTCCGGCCGGGATATGCAACTGGAAGTGATCGAGAATCGGCCGGCGGCGCGGATACGCGAACGTCACGGTTTCGAAGTCGATGCGTCCACCCTGCGGCACCAGTTCGACGGCGTCCGAGCGGTCCGGCATGCCGTGCGGTTCGAGCAGCGTGCGCACCGCTTCGGCGAGACGCGCGACATGCTGCGTGACGTCGACGAGTGCGACGGCAAGGTCACGCGTGCCGTGGAGGATGGTGAAGCCGAGCGAGCTGACCAGCACGATGTCGCCGGACGTAGCCCGGCCGTTGTCCCACAGCCACAGCGCCCAGCCGAGCAGGCCCGCCGATAGCATGGCTGTGATGACCGCGTGCAGGAGGCGCAGCTTCTCCAGATAGAGCAGACTTTGCTGGCGCGCGTCCATCTCGGCCTTGACCGTTGCGCCGAAGCGCGCCTGCTCGCGAATCGTCATGCCGAACGCGCGCACGAGGCCCATGTTGCTGATCACGTCGACCAGCTCACCGTCGACTGAAGCCGCCTTGGTGGCGAAGTGATGGTGCCTTGCTGAACCGCGCCCGGCCAGTTTGTAGAGCACCACCGAGAGGATCGCCGAACAGACCATCAGACCGCCCGCCATCAACGGGTTGACGGCGGTGATCATGACGATGGCACCGAGCACCGCGATGCACGGTGGCAACACATTCCATGCTGTCGTGTTCTCGGCCGTGTAGACCGCGTTGGACGTGGCCGTGATCCGGCTCGCCAGCATGCCGGGCTGCTTTTCCGAGTAGTAAGTTGGCGAATGGCCGCTCAGATACTGGAACAGGTCGCGCCGTAGATCACCGGTAACGGCGACGAACGTGTGCGCGGCGACCCAGCCGCCGACCCGCCACAGAAGATTGTCCGCGGCAATCAGACCGACAAGGATGGCGAACGCGCCCCACAGCGGGCCGGGATGATGCCGGCCTCCGCCGAGCACGTCGATCAGATGCTTGATCGCATATTGAGAAGCGAGCGCACAGCCCACAGCCGCGAACACGCTGCACAGGACGATCGCATGCGCGAGCGGGTGGCGGCGGATATAGCGAAAAAGAAACGCAAGCGGCCTGTGCGCATAGCTCGCGAGCTTGGCGTTGTGGGCATTGCGCTGGGCGATGGTGAGATGTTCCAATTGATCGGTGTGGTCGGTGTGTTTCAGGTTATGTCATGCAACGGCATGGGCCACGGGACGCATCGCCACAAAAGGCAGATGCTCGCATTGTAAACACGCAAAAGGCATTCCGCCGTGTTCGAACCGCACGGGACGCGACTCATTTTCGCGATGAGCATCCGCAACACCCTGTTTCCTCGACCCCGCGAGGCGGCAGTCGTTCATTCAGTTTGCGGAATAATTTCGAGATATAATTACAAAAGCCATTCAACGCGCAAGCACTTTCGGCCAAGCGGCGAAGGGCAACACGTTGGAAACATTGACGGAAGAATTTGCAAAAAGCCGTCTGCAGGCCATGCGTCGAGGCCAGCCCTTACTCTAGAACTGTCTTAGAAAACAAGGATTTGCAAAGTGTTTCGGCTTTGTAACAACGTAAAGTGTTTGAAATGTTTTGGGCTGCGCAGGGGTGTCGACACCCATAATGCAGCCTCGATGATCCCATGAAAATTATCTGACAAGTTGTCAACGAGTCTGCCCTATATGCGTTTTAAAGCACATGTGCAGCCTGGTGACGATGATCAGTCTGGGCATCCTTACCAAGCGATCCATCGCAGGATTTCTCGAAGAAACAGGCCCGCGCCAGGTAGTCCCGGCGCGACTGGCAAGGCGAGCAAAGCGAGTCGCTTTTAACAAACCGCAGTACTTTTGCCTGATTTTTTACGAGGAGTTCTCTCTATGCGAATCGCTCAAATCGCTCCGTTGCACGAGGCGGTTCCCCCCAAGCTGTATGGTGGAACGGAACGGGTAGTGTCCTACCTGACTGAAGCTCTGGTCGAACAGGGACACGATGTGACGCTCTTCGCGAGCGGCGATTCGCAGACCTCGGCGAAACTCGAAGCGTTCTGGCCGCAGGCGCTGCGCCTGGACCCGACGATTCGCGA
>Ga0206877_10316_pt1 | contig 11533 bp, 7 predicted proteins | sample Alteio_BWOrgCont_7_FD_152623 | JGI IMG/M metagenome (GOLD analysis project Ga0206877, IMG submission 152623) | Enriched cells from forest soil in Barre Woods Harvard Forest LTER site, Petersham, Massachusetts, United States -... | ecosystem: Environmental > Terrestrial > Soil > Temperate forest > O...
ATACTATGCAAAATGTATAGATCTCACATTTCCCCGAGAAATCGATCCCCTTCCAGGAATTGAGATTATTAAAAACTTTAAAAACGCGTCAGGATTTGTACGAACCAAGGCCATTTTAGAAGAGGAAGGCGAAGGAACCCACGCTTTTTGCCATATCATGGAAGAAGCTTCTTTTGGCACACTTTACGATTGGATAATAGACGGAAGAAACAAAGATAAAGTTAAAGTAAAAGCACTGTTTCGGAAAATCCTTCAATCCGTAAAATCGCTCCATGACCAGAACTTTTGTCACAGAGACCTCAAGCCTGATAATATACTCATTGATGGCCCCGTGCCTGAAGACGCGAGCCCGTTGCTTACCGACTTTGAATTTGCGATACAACACTCTGCTGACACCTCAAAGCAACCAGGAAGCCCCCGATATGCTGCACCTGAACTCATTCAAGAGAAAACCTATGATTGCTTCAAAACGGATATTTGGAGTTTAGGCGTTATTTTCTATGAAATGTACTCGAGTAAGCCACTCTACAAGAATCTCAAAAGGGGCGAGACCTATGACCCTCAAATTCTTGCCCTAGTAGACTCAGGCGCAGAAAAATTCCAAGCCACCTTTTCGAACGACACTCAAGCCTTCGATTTTTTCAAAATGATTATTTTTAACAAGAACCCGAAAGATCGTCCGTCAATAGATCGGTTATTGGAAGATCCTTATCTGAAGGAATAAGAGACCTAAAAGGCAAAGATTCCCTCTGCATGATAAAGTCGTACAATTCTTCCTACTAGCATACGATTCAATGGGCTAACTTATTTAGAATATTAGATTTTCTACCGAATCGTTAGTGTGGATCACCACCCTACCCCAATAGAACGTTCCTTTCTCATACGGATCTTCATCCAAATAGCTATCACTCTGTTCTTACTACTTTTTCTTTGCACGGCGCCGCGTGCAAACGCAGATTCAGCTGCTCAAACAACAATCGTCGCCACGGACGACTTAAACGCCGACATCGGTGGCCAATGTGAACTTTTCGTACAAAAAGAGAATATTTCGACCGAATCCGTACTCAAGGGGTCACACCAGAAAGATTTTCTCGTCCAAAAGAAGCGAATCATCAACCTTGCAAGATCACCTTTTCCTTATTGGTGCAAGTTCACAGTTTCCAACCCAACCGACCACCCAATTGAACTTTTCCTTACTTACCTGCACCCTAGCCTGAGACGATTTGAAGTTTTTCTGATTCACCACAACGAAGTCATTACTTACAAATTAAGTGGCAGGGATGAACGACTCCACCAAAAGATATTCGGCATCCACTACAACGTAAAACTCAAATTTTTTCCCGGAACAAATACATTATACGTTAAAAGCCAGAACGTAAAAGAAGGTAAAGTCATCTTTCAATTAAAGTCAGATAAAAACAATTTCGATACAGAAATGCTCCATTTTCTCTTGACCGGCTTGATCAATGGACTCATTATTCTTATGGGTGTTTTTAATTTATTTTTCTTTATCTCTAGCCGGCAAATTGTTTACCTTTTTTATTCACTCTATTCCCTATCCAAAGGTATTTGGTTTGGAAGTGAAAATGGATTAATCGAAACCTTTCTGCCAGCCATCCCCTCTGTCTATCTGGAGACAATCTATTCAATCACTCTCATCACTACCTATATAGCGGGAATTTTCTTTTCTATGTCATATTTAAATATTACAAGGAAAACAAAATACCTCTTTCGTCTATTTCTTGGTTGTATATTGCTCGGCGTATTTCTCACTTTCGGTCAATTTATTTTAAATCCGGTTATGGTACAAACTTTAATCAGATTACTGGGACTTTTCCTCTTCGGCCTTTATATTGCAACCGGCGTTTATTTATACTTTCAAAAGTTTACTCCAGCAATAATATACGTATTCGGCTGGAGTATGGGTTCCATTTTTCAAATGTGGTTTCTGGGGGTATATACCGGAAAATTGCCTTATTTCTATGGATTCTCATTTTTGGTGCTGATAGGGGCACTACTAGAGGAATTTATTTTATCCTTAGCAACTGGACTTAAAGCACGCTATGAGATCACTCAACTCAACAACAATCTCAATAAATTAAATTCCAACCTTGAACAAATTGTGACGGAACGAACTCAACAGATAAAATACATCCTGAAATCCATCAAACAAGGCATCTTTTCATTTAGCCAAAACTTCAAAATCAATAACGAATACTCCACCTTTTTAGAAACAATCCTTGGCAGTAGAAATCCAGAAAATCGCGACCTTTTTGAACTTTTGTTTACAAATACCGTATTGACTCCCACAGAAAGGGATCAGCTGAAAAATGTTTTAACTACGATCATTGGCGAAAATGAATTGAACTTTGACATCAATTTTCACCTATTACCCGAAGAAATTATCTTTAACTCCAAAATACTGGAAATCCAATGGCAGCCGATTAGCTTCAAAGAAGATGGTGTTGTCGATAGAATGCTCGTCGTTTTGCACGATGTGACGCAAACCCGTCACCTTAAAAAGGAGCAAGAAATCAACAACCTAGAAATGAAAACGCTACTTCAAATCGCCACTGCAAAGATCGACCACTATTTAGCTTTTTATCATTCGAATAAAGCTCTAATCGTCCAGGCTCAATCTATTTTACAAACCTCAACTTTTGGCGAATTTGAAATAAATGATCTCTTTAGAGTGATGCATACCCTTAAAGGCAACGCTCGTATGTTACATTTTGATGCTATAAATGATGCTGCCCATAGTGCAGAAGGCAGGTACAGTGCCATACGAAACGGAAACAATCAGATTAACTCAGAAGAACTCAATAAAGACTTGCAAAAGGTCGACTCCACCATGGAGTACTATCATCAAGTCTATAAAAAGTATCTCCAGCAGGATGCTATAGCCCACGACTTAAGATCTTGGATTGAAGACGTTACTACACATGTTATAGAAAGCACAAATATTCCGGGAAAGCTCAAGCCCAATCTTACTATCTCCGATGATCAATCTATTCCTCTCACACCTACTCTAAAGGAAATGATCAGCACCATCTTTCTTCATTTGACCCGAAATTCGCTCGACCATGGAATAGAAGGTTCGGAGCTTCGCAAAGCGCGAAATAAACCCCCGCAAGGACAAATCACCATTCGGCTCAAGAAAATAGAAAAACTTTTGACTATCGAATTCTATGATGACGGAGCTGGACTCAACTTATCTCAATTGAGGGCAAAGGGGCAAAACTCAGGACTATTAGGCCCTAACGCCTCTGACGAGGAAGTCGCAAATGTCATCTTCGCCTCCGGCATATCGACAGCAGAGAAACTTACAGATATTTCAGGGCATGGCGTTGGTATGGACGCAGTAAAGCACATGATTGAAAAAAATGGCGGTAATATCAAGATTGTATTTACCGGAGATTACGATGGCCAATTTCGATCTTTTAAACTATCAATTCAGTTATATTCACTTTAACATAACTTCATGGGAAATAATCGTGCCTTCAAACCATTGGAACTCCAAACTTATCGACGTCAATTGGGAAGATATCTTCTTTTTCAGTTTTTAATCTTTGCCCCAATAATTGGGATTTATTCTCTTGCGGAACACTATGCCCGAATTGACTTTCAATTCTACATCCTCGTAGGATTAGCGACACTTCAAATGATAGCTCTTCTATTTCTAAATAGAACTCCGTCGTTTATACTTTACCTGAAAGAGGTTTACCCAACCCTTAAAGTATCTAAATGGAACAAATTCTGGCTTTCTTGGGTATGGCTAAGCCCCATTTTTGTCGCAATTACATTGGCTTCTCTTTTATCCAAATTCAATTCTCGACGGCATGTGCCGTTCATTTTCCGACATATGGAACTCGTAGCTGCATTGGTACTTCTCAGCATCGCTTCACCAGTCATAATGGAAGTTGTTCTGAGCCACGAAACCACAGCTAAAAAGATCAGTTACTTTACCTCCGATGCCGCAGGCTATTACATCGTCAGTATAGAAGACGACGTGAAATTCTTTGCAAAACTTAAAGCTCAATTTCATTTGGACAGTCCTGGTATTCAAGTCCAATCAGCTCAATCTAAAGTTATACAAACGTTGACAACTGAATCAGTATCCCGGTCATTTTCGTCAACCGGAATGATTATGGCAATTTCGTTAGTTATTCTCGAAGACATGGGGCCAGGTCGACATCCTTCGCAGAACGTTGCCAATCAAAATATCACGGCGCTCAAAATGATTGATCATCTTTTGAAACTTCAAACGATAAGCGACGCAAGGCCGCCTACCCTTCTTCTTTTCAACCCTATTTTGATACTAAGTCCTATCGAAGTCATCGAATCATCCTTGGTTGGCATTTTCGATTTAATAGCGGAGATGAAGTTTCGACACACGTTCATTCCTTCTTTGCAAAATATGCTGACTAAACTCCGCGAAAGCCCAAGCCAGGACCAAGCCGCCCTATCTGAACTACAGAACCGGTTAGAAAATACTGAGGCGTTTCGAAGTATGCAATCAAGTCCTTTTTAGTTCGGCGAACGCGGGAGCGGGGGAGAAACCATTTGACTTGAGTTCTGCCGCTGCTAAGATTCTCGATTTGACGCTGACTGACCAAGTAAATAAGTAGCTAAAATTATCATAGGATTAAACAACAATGGAATTATCATTGACTGATAAAGAAATCGGACAACAAATCTATATCGTCCGCAAAAGGCAGATAATGCTAGACAGCGATTTAGCTTACCTTTACGGAATCACTACTTATAATCTTAACAAAGCCGTGAAGCGAAATTGCACTTACTTCCCGAGCGACTTCATATTTCAATTGACTCAAGATGAATGGAACTCATTAATATCCCAATATGGGATTGAGAAAGCTCATCGGCGCGGGGGACGTAGAACTATTCCTTATGGCTTTACCCAAGAAGGCGTAGCAATGTTATCAAGCATATTGAATAGCCCAAGAGCTAAAGACGTTAACATCGCTATTCTGCGCTCATTCGCAAAAATTCGGCATGACTCTGAGACGAATCTAAATTGGGCGAATAAATTTGACGACTTAAAAATGGAACTGAGAAATCAAATCGCATCTGTTTCGGACGTTTTGCAAACACTGACAAATTCAGTTTCTGTACTCACCATAGCGAAAACTGCTCCGGAAAATTCAAATCCACACGGAACACCTAACATAACGGCAGTGAACAATGCCATCTATGAGGAAAATCAACCGAATTTCGAGGTAATTAAGAAGGAACTTAACCGGAATCAGGAACTTATAAAAATGGCAGTTGTTAGTTACTTTGAATTGCGCCCGGATGATTTACTTTCAGAGAGCCGCAGTCCATCTTTCGTCTTCCCAAGACAGATATGTATGTACCTCATTCGGGAATATACGAGCCTAAGTTACAAAGATATTGGAGCAATTTTTCGGCGGAAGGATCACACTACGGTCATGCATGCCTGCTTGAAGATTCAGGCCGGGCTTCAAAACAAACTTCCCGACTATTGCACTCCACTTAAAGCAATACAAGAATGGTTACGCATCAAGGGAATGCCAGCAGCCCCGATCAAATAGGAATCTTTGACATTCCAATTTGGAATAGCAAACACAGTTATCTCAACCTCATTTTCCTAAAGGGCCTTCGGTTTCTATCGCCCGCTTCAAATTGATATTATACTTAATTTTCAATAACTTATAAGCTTCCAACTTTAATTTGGAACAGCAAGATTGCTTCTGATCTAAAATTACCAAAATCTTTGACATTCCAATTTGGAATAGCAAAGATTTTTCGACTTTAATTGAGCTATTTACTCTTCGCCTCCCGCTTCATCCTTGCGGAGAATAACTTGCATCAAAGAATAGAGAGCGCATTTATTTTCATTCAGCTGTTTGGACTATTTTTGAGGGGCTTGCGACAATATGAGCTACTCTCACACCGTCGGATCTGTAGATATTCCACAATACATGGGCACATGGTACGTCTGGGCCGGCCGTACAACCTTTTTCGAACGCGACGCCTACAGCCCAGCGGAACACTATTCATGGAATGAAAGTCAGAACAGAATTGATGTCGATTTCACATTCCACAAGGGAGGTTTCGAGGGCCCGATCAAACGAATTCCGCAAAAGGCGTGGGTCAAAGACAAAGTCACTCATGCCCGCTGGAAGGTTCAGCCTTTTTGGCCACTCAAATTTGATTATCTTATTCTGGACTTGGATCCAAAGTACCAATGGACGGCCGTCGGCGTACCCAGCGGATCCTATCTTTGGATCATGGGTCGCAGTCCACAAGCAAACGCCAAGCAAATTGAAGCGGTCATCAAACGTGTGAAAGAACTCGGCTATCCGGTGGATGATATTGTACGAATGCCTCAGAAGTCGTAAATACAAAAGTTAACCCAACACCTCTAAATTCCGCTCTGCGATTTTCTTAAATTCTTGGGAGATTCGGGTATCCTCCCTGACCCTAGTCCAATAATGTACTGCAAGCGGAAGAGCTTCCTTCCAGGCGCTGAGAAGAGTGTGATCAAAGGTAGGAAGAGTGAAGTTACGTTCTATCTTTTCTCCGCCGATACTCGGAGCATAATTCATCGGCAGCATATCGTAAACGGGAGCAAGTTTTGCAATACGTTCGCCTGGCTCCCAAAAAAAAGAAAGATTCCCAGAGTGCCTGTCTGAATTTGCAATCAGCCTGCCAAAGCACTCCAGTTTCTGAATGATATTTAAATCATGAGTTGAAATTATTTTATCGCGTTCGAGTAACTGTGCCGAGACTGACCAGTTTGATCCATGCCCGGTAAATTCATTTTCAAGTGCAGACAGCGAAAGAATTCCAATCCTACCATTTGCACCTAAACGGTCAAAACGAACGGTTTCTAAAAAAGTCCTTCCGCCCCCTTCAAAAACCCGCCCAACTGCCGCAGGGACGCCGTTTTCACGCAAGACCTCGAGGGCTAGATATTCAGACATTAATAGGTCGTGCCACCGCTGTGCTGCAAAAGTCCCTCCAACAGGAGAAAATTTAACCAGGACTTTCCGGGTGCTTCCATCATTCAATAAAAGTGCCGCACCAAACTTCGGGTTTTCGCCACCCGCAGACGAGCCTACGTTGCTTCCGTCCACTGCACTTTGAGCATAGCTTACATAACTGGCCTCTGGATGTTTCTCCTCGATGGCCTCAGGCCTCTTATTCACTTCCAATTGGTAGCGCTCAAAAGACTCCGCGCCGACAAGAATATTACCTGGTAAATCCTCGCCTCTCCGGGCAAGAGCTTCCAGAATGTCGTCATTATTCCAATCCAATATCCTTGAAGGAAGTTTAAGATCTAAATGCCTTTGGCTAAAGGATCTTCCCAGAAAACCTTGTGGGCGCATATCATCTAGAAAGAACGGAAGTCCTTGATAGTAGTACGGCTTCGTTGTCGAGGCTTCTGGCAAGAAAACAAACGATGAAGGATATATAGAATTAATCTTGCCCAAAGTTACAACTTCTCCCTCAGAAGAAATTATAAAAATCGGAATCATTGAACCTAATTGCCGAACATTTCTCAATGCAGCTAGTTTTCGATTTCGCTTAGCGCCTAACGCAATAATATTTTCTGATTGAGCTTTTGCCGAACGAAACAAAGTTGGCTGACTCATTTCCAATCGGCCCATTAAAGTTGCTGGGCTTTGCGCCCCCTCGGTGCGTAAAATCCACAATAGCTTCTGATCGGTCAAACTAGCCATCTATTTGAATGATAGCATGAATGATAAAATGAATGATAATTTTGTTAAAATACCTTTTATTTACCCTATGTTATTTCTCTTTTTTCCAGTTAGCTGAATGAAAACAATCTTCTCTTTTTCATCCGCTTGAAGCCAACGCCCTATATGCCCCTACCCACCCATATAATGGGTCACGTCAGGCATCTTCGAGACAAAATCTTTGACTCATTAAGTCAAGCATGCTACGGTCAGCTAAATAAAATTTTTTAAGGATTGCTATGGGTTCCCGACTAAGTTCATTTGGCCTATGTTCTTTGGCTATTTTTCTAATAAGCCTCGCAAGTTACTCCTATACCCACACTTCTCCAGCGGAGTCCAAATCTGAAATTGGCGAAGTTTGGGAGAAAATGACTTTGGATCAGCCCTACGCTCAATGGACTTTCACGCCTAGTATTTCTGGCACAACTGAAAATCAATCCACTTCGTATCCAGTAACTTTTGGAACTGGGCTACTCAATTTGATCCCCTGGTCTAAAAAATGCTGTTCAGGCGAATACTCTGGGCACATTAATACTAATTTCTACGCAAGTGGCAAAAGTTTGGATGAAGCTCAAATCGGAATACTATTCCCGCCAATTGGGGGCGAGATATTAGGATTAGAAATCAATGGAAGACCGTTAAAAGTCGCAAAAAAAGACTATTCCATTTCGGGACCTTTTGTCACCCTTCATAAACAGGAAATTCGGTCTGGGCATCTGGAAGTCCGACTTAAATTAAGAAGTGGTCGGGATTTTCATTCCGGAATGTGGATGGGAAAGCCTATTTTAGGGCGAATGAACGACTTAGTTGAGCACCATGAGAATCAACTCCTCATCAACTCAATTATTCCAATCAGCTACTCCATTACCTGCTGCGTGATTGGCCTCTTTTTTATCCTCGTCATCTTAGTTTCCCGCACGAAAGATAGTATTTATTTCGAATTTATTTGGGTCCTTTTGACGTGGGGAACCTTTTACCTATTTCTTTCTGGTCAAATAAGGCTTTGGTCTCCCTTCGTCGGAAGCTTTTTTCATTTCCCAGCTAGGACTTTGGCATCGCTATGCACGATTCGATTGATCGCTAAATTCTCGGGTACTGAGCAGAGCGAAATAGACAGAATTTCAAAACTTGGATTCTTTCTAATCCTCATTCAATTGATAGCGGAAATTCTAGATTATATGTGGATATCGGAAATCGCAGTAGCCTTCCTCCTCTTTCCTATGGCGTTCTACCTCCTGGTGCTATCTACACAGACTCACAATTGGCTGAAAAAGGCAGTTTTTCTGGTCACGAGTCTCGAATCTATTTGTTTCTTAAGTGACTCCCTCAAACACTATGCACAGGTATTCCATTTCTTTTACCCAGTTCCCTATTTCGAGCGTCACATGGCGATTTTGCTCATTTTGACATCGCTTATCTACATCATCTACAACGTTGCCCAGGACGTAACCCTACGAGTGAAAACTGAAGCTTTCGAAGAAGCAGCCTCTCAATTTGTTCACGATGTCCAATCCCCGGTAGCCGCCCTGCGATTAGCAAGTCACACCATAGGCCACTCTCCAAATGATGCCCTGAGCATTATTACAACTGCAATTCGTCGGCTCACTGATATTGCAGGCACTCTAAAAGTTTTCCTAAAAGAAAAACATCTTCCAAAAGTGCAGCCCGTTAAGCAATTGATCGACGGCATAATAAAAGAAAAGAATTTTCAGTATAAATTAGATAACAAGTTCACCCTGGAAACTCATTACGATGAATCGGCGATCGGTGCGAGCGTCAAAGTCCAAGCCGCAGAGTTTGAGCGTCTTCTCTCAAATCTAATTAATAATGCGGCCGAATCGATGAGCCAGGGCGGCGTAATCCGAGTTTCCGTCAAATTAAATGACCAACAGCTCCTGCTTGAAGTAACCGATCAGGGAATCGGCATATCACCCTCCATCCTCAATCAAATCGGAAATCGTGGTATTACCTTTGGCAAACCCCAAGGATCTGGCTTGGGACTTTATCACGCAAAGAAATCCATTCAAACCTGGGGTGGTCAATTTAAGATCATTTCTAAGGAAAACGAAGGCACAAGAGTGACAATCGCTCTTCCGCTCTTCGAACGCGCCTATTCGAATTAGTTTCGGGTGATCGTTCTGTCATGCTGGAGTCCTCTATCGATTGTTTCTATCGCAGATCTGATTTTCGCTAGCATTGCCACACCTTGCTCAGTAAAAACAAAGGCAGGTATTTTTTGTGCTGTGACCTTAAATATTGTTTAGGTAATATTCCCGCAATAACAACCGACGCTTTCAGTCAACCTTATGCACAAGAATTAACCCGCGACGGAATTTATCGCCTTTGCTTCGCCTTCTTTGGTTTTGGGTCTACCCCAAATCGAGGATCTTCGGACAAAATGTATTCGCTGACTTTCAGAACTACTTCTTCAAACTCCAGAGCGGACTGAGACAAATACAACCATTTTCCGAGAACAGGATGGGACTTTAGATTCGGAAATTCCTTTTGGATCGATTCGTGAAACTCCCGACTCGTCGGCAATAGCATTCCATTCCACGGTTCTTCCTGATCTGCCAAAACAAGAACCATTCGATCACCCAAATATCCTGCCTGACATCCAAACATCTTCTTTTGAAGAAAATCGGGTCTTGCTTCTAGCGGCTCAAATATCCACTGAAGCGCATGAATTTTCTTAGGTCTTGGCTCTAGGGTCCGACGAACTATTTGTTTTTTTGGCCGCTTTTTTAACATGAGGCGATCTCCCAGCACACCAGAAGTAATTTAGGAATTACTTGCGCCGTAATAAATATTTTTGAACCCGGCATCGCTCTTGAAAACCAAGCTTTTGATAAAAAGACTGTTCACTGGATGAAGCAAGCACAGTCAATAGAGAATTGCCGCGTTGTAACGCTCTTTTAATAAAAAACTGTAGCATAAAAGTGAAATATCCCTTCTCTTGGGATTCGAGAGAAGACACTAAATCATATAGCCCTGCCACTCCCGCATAAAACACTATCATCCCTCGTACGACAGGCTTGCCATCTGCATATCCAACATACAATTCGATAGGATCACTTTCTTGAAGTGGCAGCTGAGACAATTGATCAAAATACGATGAGTCTATCGAATTCGCGCTCCCTGAAACGCTGCTAAAATCACTTAAAACTTTTAGATCGAGCGCTCTTTGAAACTCAATCGTCGGGATCTCAAATCCAGGACGACTCAATTCCAAACTCCCCTTTGCTGCGTCCAAAGTCATTCCTACATATTCTTCTGCGCGAAATAGACCTGCCTTTTTCAAGCGTTTGGATAAATCCCTAGGGCGATCCGTAGGTCCTACCCACCAAGAAAATGGCACACCACTTTCATTGAAATAGCCGATCACTGCAGATATTTTTTCATCCGCTTCACCTTCTGCTAAATCCGTATCAAGCACGCAGTTCATTTTCTCATCTTGATGATACGAATTCACGGTGGTTGAACCAGGAACACGAATCAAGTCAATACTATCCATATAAAACTGGAAATAGGTCCAATGAAAGTGAAGGTTGACTTCAATAGCTTGAGAGAACTCCAACTGAGTAGAGAAAAAACGCGACGGCAATTCGCCAGAATAACAAGAATTAAACGTTTGGTTTGTAGAATCCCATTGTCTAGCGAGGCGGTCTATCTTTTGGACAAACTTGTCTTTGCCTCGGCAATATTGAAAAATATCGTTTGAATAACTTTTTGCCAATTCTCTTTTAAGCTCCATATATTCCGAGGCCTGATCGGCGTGGGTAATC
>Ga0206877_10258_pt2 | contig 11388 bp, 12 predicted proteins | sample Alteio_BWOrgCont_7_FD_152623 | JGI IMG/M metagenome (GOLD analysis project Ga0206877, IMG submission 152623) | Enriched cells from forest soil in Barre Woods Harvard Forest LTER site, Petersham, Massachusetts, United States -... | ecosystem: Environmental > Terrestrial > Soil > Temperate forest >...
ACTATTATAGTCGGCACGGTGGTAGCAGGATATATTGGTACCAGCTGGATTGCACCAGCTCAGGAACCACCACGGCTACCATATGGCCGGGGTTTTCCTTTTCCAGTTTTAAGACGTAATCCAGAAATGGCTGCCTGAACAAGCGGTAAGGCGAGGGGAGTATTACCAGTTTCGGTGCCGCTATCCCTGATTTATTGGTTGGCTCAACGACATATTTCTGCCAGGATTTTTTCAGATTCCCCAGGCGCGCTTCATCCACCTGCACGTGCACGGCGGTGACGTTGGAGGAGATCAGCATGGCAAAATGCAGGGCGCGCTCGGCAAGAATATTCCAGCCGTCAACGGGCACAACGGTGATAGGAAGCTTGTTGTCATAGAGGTCAACTGCCGTGGGACAGGCGGTTGCTTTTGCTACAAAGTTATAGTGGCTCTTGATGGATCTGAATAGCAGCAGCAACGCAGGGATGAGTAATACGGTAATCCACGCGCCTTCCATAAATTTGGCTATAAGTATGATCGCAAGAGCAACGCCAGTGGCCAGTGCGCCTATCCCGTTGACTACTCCTGCCGCAAGGGCATGCTTTTCTTTTTTGTTTTTGCGCCAGTGCATCACCATCCCAGCCTGCGATAAGGTAAAGGCCAGGAACGCACCGACGGCAAACAGGGGGATCAGCGCATCCGTGATGCCATCAAAGATAATGAGCAGAAACGCCGTGAAGCCAGAGAGAAACAATATGCCGATGCTATAGACCAGCCTCTGTCCACGCAGATAGAAACTGTGTGGAAGATAGCCATCCAGCGCCAGCAGGCGGGTAACTCTTGGAAAACCGGCAAAGCTGGTGTTGGCGGACAAAGCCAGTACGATGATGATGCTGGTAAGCGACACATAATAAAAAATACCCCTGCCGGTGATAGCTTCAATAAGCTGGGAAAGCACCGTCTCGTAATTGCTCTTGGTTTCGTCCATCGCCCCGATGTGATAAATTTGTGCCAGATAGGCTATGCCGGCAAGTAATACGGCAAGTGTTGCCACGATGTAGGTCAGGCTGCGCCGTGCGTTGTCTATCTTAGGCTCAATGAACACGCCGGTAGCGTTGCTCACCGCTTCCACGCCAGTCATGGCGGTGCAGCCGCTGGCGAATGTTCTCAGCAGCAGCCATAGCCCAGCCGTCTGCATGGCAGACGCGGGAAGCGCGGGTGGGGTTATGACCGGCTGCGGATGGCCGCCGCTGGTGATGATCTGAAACAGGCCGATGATAATCGTGATGAGCAGCGATAGTATGAAAAGATAGGTAGGGGCGGCAAAAGCAATGCCGGTGTCGCGCACGCCGCGCAGATTGACCACGGTAAGCACTGCAAGCGTCGCAAGGCATATGACCAGCGTGTAGGAATGAAGCGACGGCACGGCGGAAACCAGCGCGCCTACGCCCGCCGAAATCCCTACTGCGACATTGAGAATATAGTCAATCATCAGTGCGGCTGCCGCAAGCAACCCGGCATGTGCGCCTATATTTTCTTTGGCTACCGTGTAAGAACCGCCGCCGTTAGGATATGCAGCAATAGTCTGGCGGTAGGAGAAATAGAGCATTATCAAAACGCCAATGATAATGAACATGATGGGGGCTATATAATTCAGCCCCAGAACACCAAGCGGCAGCAAGATAGCCATGGCGGCTTCCGGCCCGTAAGCCGCGGAGGACAAACCGTCCAGCCCGAGAATTGGCAACCCTGCCAGGGCGCTTATCCGCTCTCCTTCGGATTCCGAAGTAGCAAGCCGTCTGCCGATGAATATATCTGTTAATGACATATGTATACCCTTATATAAATCCTTCCTCTAGGTAGGGAGGTGCTATGCGTTTATCTCTATGTATACCGTGTTTCCCCTCACCCAACCCTCTCCCGGAGGGAGAGGGCTTTTCCTGTTCCCACGCAAGGAAGGCAGCGTAAGGTGCGATTCCTCTCTCCCCTTGGGAGAGGGACAGGGTGAGGGGATAAGGGCAAAAATATGCTTTTATCATAAAGATGATATTTATAACGGTCCCTTTTTCACTATTTCAACCCCTTCCGCCAGCCCGGTCTTGTTGTTGGTAGTAATGATAATGCCGCAGACTGTAGCCTCGCCTGAGGCCACCGTCATTTTGGTATGTTTGGTCACCTTGGTCAGAAAGCGCTTTATCGGCGTGGCTTTTTCCATGCCTATTACGGAATCATAATCGCCGCACATGCCGGTATCGGTCTGGTAGGCGGTGCCGCCGGAAAATATTCGCGCGTCATTCGTCGGCACGTGCGTATGGCTGCCAATAACCGCGCTTACGCGCCCGTCGAGATAATGGCCAAGCGCCATTTTTTCGGAATTGGCTTCGGCATGGATATCCACAAGAATAGCATTGACATTGGAACCGGGCGTATATTGCTTAAGTACATTATCAACGCAGGCAAAGGGGCAGGGAAGGTTCTCATGCATGAAGATTTGCCCCTGCAGATGTATCACCAGAAGGCTCTGCCCGCGTGCGTTGGTCACCAGGCAGGTGCCGGTGCCGCTGGTACCTTCGGGGTAATTATGCGGGCGCAGGAGATGCTTATCCTTTGCCAGCCTGGGAATGATTTCCTGCTGATCCCAGATATGGTTCCCGGTGGTGATGACGTCCACTCCCGTTTTATATAATTCATCACATATGACAGGCGTAATCCCAAAACCCCCGGCAGCATTCTCACCGTTGGCCACGACGAAATCGAGCTGATGCTCCTTACGCGCCTGTGGCAGGAAGCTGTATACCGCCTCCCGTCCGCTCCGACCCATAATATCGCCTAAGAATAAAATTTTCATTTTACGGATGCATCCTGAAAAATGAAATACGCAGCACCCACCATGCAGAGCGCTGCATAGAGGAAATTCATGGTCAGCGGTTTGCCCATATAGAAATAGGCAAATGCGGCAAATACCAGCATGGTAATAATTTCCTGAATGATCTTCAGCTGACCGAGGCTGAATATCCTATAGCCGATACGGTTGGCAGGTACCTGCAGCATGTATTCGAAAAACGCAATGCCCCAGCTGACCAGAATCGCCACTATCAACGGCTTGTTGTTAAGCGTCTTGAGGTGGCCGTACCAGGCAAAGGTCATGAAGAGGTTGGAGCCTATCAGTAAAAGAATGGTAGCCATATATTTCTCCGGAAAAGTGGCGTCAGCTTCGGTAGCTCCCGTTTATGTCGATATAGCCATGGGTCATATCGCAGGTATAGACGGTGCTGCTGCCGTGCGCTATCCCCAATTCTACCAGTATATTTATATGGTTTCCATGCATATGTTTGTTGACGGGAGTTTCGTTGAAGCCCGGAACGCGCATGCCGTTTTTGGTGACGGTGACTCCTCCGATGGTAATCTCTATCCGGTTCTGGATGATTTTTTCCCCTGATTTCCCTATGGCCATGATGATACGTCCCCAGTTGGCGTCCTCTCCGGCAATCGCGGTTTTCACCAGGGGCGAGTTAGCAATCGACAGCGCTATGGTCTTGGCGGCTTTATCGGATTCTGCGCCTTTGATATTGATTGTAATCAGTTTTTGTGCTCCCTCACCATCCTTTGCCACCTGAATAGCCAGATCGGTAAGCAGTGCCGCGAATGCCTTCTTAAACGGCTCAATAGGTTTATCCTCTGCCGATGTGACCGGGCTGTTGCCGGCTTTCCCGGTCGCAAACGCGAGCAAGGTATCATTCGTGGAAGTATCTCCATCCACCGTCATGGAATTGAAAGAAACTTCGTTGGCCTCTTCCAGCAATTGCTGCAAGATGCTCGCGGGTATCGCCGCATCAGTAAAGACAAAGGCAAGCAGGGTAGCCATGTTGGGCGCTATCATGCCTGAGCCTTTGGCAAACCCGTTAATAGTTACCTCTTTGCCGTTAATATGCGTTTTTGCCGTTGCCACTTTCATGAAGGTGTCAGTGGTCATGATAGAGCGCGCAGCTTTTTCCCAGTTTTCCTGCTTCAGCGCCGCTTTCAGTACGGGCAAGGCATTAGTAATTTTTTCATCCGCCAGCGGTTCGCCAATCACTCCGGTGGAAGCGATAAACACCTCTTCCGGCTTGCAATGGAGCGCTGTCGCGGTAGCCTGAGTAATACGTCTGACCGATGCCATACCCATTTCGCCGGTAAAGGCGTTGGCATTGCCGGAGTTCACTACCAAAGCACGCGCTTTGGTATTTTTGAGAATGTTTCTACACCATTCTACTGGTGCAGCAGCGGTAAGCGAGGTGGTAAAAACACCTGCTCCTTGCGTGCCTTCATCCATACTTACAAGCAGGACATCAGGACGATTTTTATAACGGATGTTGCATTCTGCTGCTGCCAGCCTTACCCCATTAATAACAGATAGCTTGGGATAAGAGGCTGGCGCCAGCGGAGAGATTTTATTCATCAGCAGATTTTTTGCTGCCTAAAGGAGGTGGCAGGTCTCTGGATTTGCCGTTGGCATCATAAACGACAATTTTCTGATTTTTCATGACATTGTTGATATACTCACCCACAACTTTGTTATTAAGCTGTTGCGCCAGCTGCTCCTTCTGCTGCTCAAAAGTGGGCGGGGTCACCTTGCGGCGATCTTCCACCTTGATGATGTGCCAGCCGAAGTCGCTCTTGACCGGAGCGGATATTTCACCCTTCTTAAGGGCAAAAGCCACTTTGGAGAATTCAGGCACCATTTTTTCAGCCGTAAACCATCCAAGGTCGCCACCGCTTGCTCCGCTCGATTTATCTTCTGACTTCTCTTTGGCGAGCTTTTCAAAGTCACCGCCGTTCTTGAGTTTCTTCTCAATCGCTTTGGCCTCTTCTTCCGTCTTTACCAGAATGTGGCGGGCATGCACTTCTTCTTCCGGCTTCTTGGCGCTTTCGGCATAGGCGGCTCTCAGCTTGTCATCTGTCACCAGTTCTTTCGCTTTTTTCTTCAGGAATTCCTGGATAACGATCTGCTTTTTGGCGGCTTCTATGCGATCCTGCACTTCCTGCGAGTTCTGGATGCCGGTTTTTTCGGCTTCCTTTTCGATCACGTGTTCACTGGCAACGCCGCGCAGGACGTTGTCTTTGATCTTTTCGTCAAACGTGTCGAAATCGGGGGGATTTCCACCCGGGAAGATACCTTTCCATACCGTATCCACCTCGGATTTCTTTACTTCGTCGCCGCCGACTTTCATAATGATGTAATCTTTGACTGGCTTTGCATCGTCTGCATAAAGCGGCAGCGCGAAAAGCAGGGAAGCGGCCAGGGCGGTAGATAGGGTTTTCATAAGGGTATCCTTTATTACGAAATGATTTGAGAGCTTGTCTCCGAATTAAAGTTTTGGAGGCTTTTTTGGTCTTTATTTGTCTGTTTTGCGTCAAAAACCTTGCTCGTAGTCTCTGCTACGCGCTGCGATTTTTTCCTTAAACAGTCAAAAAATCCCTCAAAAATCCTCTCAAAATTAATTCGGAGGCAAGCTCTGAGGGAAGCATTTATGGCACAAGGAAAACAGGATTTCAAGAACGTTATTTTATGACTGTTAACCCATCCATGTAGGGTTGCAGTGCTTCGGGGATCAGGATGCTGCCGTCTTCCTGCTGGTAATTCTCCATTACCGCAATCATCGTGCGCCCCACGGCAAGACCGGAACCGTTGAGTGTATGCACGAACTGCGTATTCTTGCTCTCCTTTGGGCGGAAGCGCGCCTTCATCCGCCGTGCCTGGAAATCTCCTGCAACAGAGCAGCTGGAAATCTCGCGATAAGTATCCTGTCCGGGCAGCCATACTTCAATGTCGTAGGTGCGACGCATCCCAAAACCCATATCGCCAGTACAGAGTATAATAACGCGATAATGCAGCCCGAGCTGCTTAAGAATCTCTTCCGCGCAAGATGTTATATATTCCTGCTCTTCATCGGATTTATCAGGATGGGTTATGCTTACAAGTTCTACTTTTGTAAACTGGTGTTGGCGAATCATGCCGCGCGTATCTTTACCAGCAGACCCGGCTTCAGAGCGGAAGCAGGGGGTATAAGCGGTAAAACGCAGAGGTAATTCATTCTCGTTTACTATCTCATCTGCTACAAGATTACACAGAGTAACCTCAGAGGTGGGAATCAGGTAATGGTCTGTGGTGGTTTTAAACAGATCGGCTTCAAACTTGGGCAATTGGCCGGTGCCAAACAGGGCGCTGGCTTTCACAAGAAAGGGCGGCGAGACTTCAGTAAACCCGAATTTTTTTGTATGCACATCCAGCATGAAATTGGCGATGGCGCGTTCAAGGCGAGCGAGTTGTCCTTTCAGTGCAACAAACCTGGATCCGGACATTTTTGCCGCTCTTTCAAAGTCCATCAGTCCAAGTTTTTCTCCCAGTTCAAAATGCTCTTTGGGTTTAAAGGAAAAAGCTGGCTTATTACCAACTTTCCGTTTTTCTACATTGGCGATTTCATCTTTACCCACAGGCACATCATCGGCGGGTATGTTGGGCAGTGAAGCGAGCAGTTTTGCCAGTTCGTCTTCCTCCGTGGCCTTGGTCTCGATAAAAGCGATGCGCTCATTCACCGTTTTTGCTTCGGCCATTACTGCCGTCGCATCACCGCCTTTTGCTTTTGCCTGACCAATTTCCTTGGCAAGCTGGTTGCGTTTGCTTTGCAGTTCCTGAAGTTCCGTCTGCAGCTGGCGTTTTTCCTTGTCCAGTTTGAGTATGGCATCTGCCTGCGGCGGCAGCCCGCGCTTTTTCATCGCTTCATCAAAAGCAGCAGGGTTTTCGCGGATGAATTTTATATCATGCATATAGTGTATTGTCAGTTAACGGTTTTCTTTTGCTCAATTCTGCGGCAACAAAAGATGCTTATTTCATAAAGCAGGTAGAGCGGAATGGAAAGCCCAATCTGGCTTAAGACGTCCGGTGGGGTCAGGAATGCCGCTACGATGACGATGACCAGCACTGCATAGCGCCGCCCGCGTGCAAGTTGCGCGGCACTGGTGAGTCCCACGCGCGCCATAAGCGTGAGTATTACGGGCAGCTGAAACGCCAGTCCGAATGCAATGATTACCTGCATGACCAGAGAGAGATATTCGCTGACTCTTGCTTCAAGCTGTATGGGGATGCCTTTGCCGCCCGTGGTTTCAAAGCTTAAGAAAAATTTCCATGCCATCGGGAATATATAATAGTAGGCAAGTGCCGCCCCGGTAAAGAAAAGCAGCGGGGACACTACCAGATAAGGCAGCATCACCTTGCGCTCAGGCTTGTACATGCCCGGAGCCAGGAACATGTAAAACTGGTAGGCAATCACCGGGAACGCAAGAAAGAACCCAGTAAAGAGAGAAAGATGGACATAGGTCAGAAATGCCTCGGCAAGCCCGGTGTAAATCAGGCGGTGGGATTCATTGTCGGGGTAGGAAGCCGCCAGCGGTCTGACCAGAAAATTATAGATGTCGGCGGAAAAATAATAGCTGATCCCAAAACCCAGCAGTAGCGCCCAGCAGGATTTCATCAACCGGTTTCTGAACTCAACCAAGTGGTCGATAAGCGGAGCCCGGCTATGTTCTATTTCAGAATTATCCATATATTACATATTATTAGAGTAGGGTTTTGCTGGTGTAATAAAATGTTAACATTATTTTGCTACAATGCAAAGCGGACAAGTATCAAGATAAAAGGAATGATGAATATGAGAGATGCTGCAGTAACAGTGAGTCCGGGAGAGTGTGTATACGGTGCGCGGGGTGTGCCATATCCCACTTACAAGATCGGAGACACTTATTACAGAAAAGCACCGGTATATGCATATCCGCCAGATGATGACACTTCCAGAGCGATGTGGTCTGTTTTTTTTAGAGTTCTCGGTATGCCATATTCAGAGAGTGAGGCTGAGCGCGTAATTAATGCAGCAAGACGTGGGTTGGAATCTAATAAGTGTGTCTTCATGGAGGAGAAAGCGTATGGGCTGGGTAAAACATTCTATTATGGTGTTCCCAGTATTAGTCGCGATGGCCCAACAGAAGAACCTGAGACTATAAGGGATCGGATAATTCCTCTAATGGATAAAGCGGTGGCTGTAGAACTGAGAAAAACGCTTTCGGAAGTAGAGACAGCGCGTAAAGAAACGGCAAGATTAAGATCTACAGATCAACCGCCAGCTCGCCAAAGCGGATTGCATCGTTATCTTTTAGGCGACGAAGCGCCAGAAAGTGGGCATGACAGGTAATCTTATTTAGGCGCGATCATCATCACCAGCTGGCGGCCTTCCATGCGCGGGGACATTTCAATTTTTACCGAATCGCCCAGATCGACCTGTATTTTCTCCAACAGGTTACGCCCTAGTTCCTGATGGGCGATTTCGCGGCCACGGAATTTCAGAGTGAATTTCACCTTGTCGCCGTCCTCGATAAATTTATGTACGGCGCGCAGCTTCACTTCCAGATCGTGCTTGTCGATGGTCGGGCGCAGCTTGATTTCCTTGATGACGATAACTTTCTGTTTCTTGCGCTGATCGGCAGCTTTCTTTTGTGCCTCGTATTTATATTTGCCGTAGTCCATGACTTTGCAGACCGGCGGTTCGGCATTGGGAGATATCTCTACCAGATCCAATCCCGCTTCCTCTGCAATCCGTACGCCTTCCTTGGCGGACACAATACCAACCATATTGCCCCTGGCATCGATCAGGCGGATAGAAGGGGTCCTGATTTCGTGGTTAATACGGGGTTCGTCGCTATTGGTTTTTTGTGTCGTCATAGAATTCCTTTAGTTGTTAATATGAATCTGGTTATGGCACTTGTGCTTCCGTTTGCAGCGATTTTGCTGCATCGGCGAGTGCCATCACTTCCTGTTTGTCTGAGCCTATACGGCGTACGGAGACAGTTTTCTCCGTTTTCTCGCGTGCGCCTACCGCGATAATCACGGGGATCTTGGCATTGGAGTGTTCACGTATCTTGTAATTGATCTTGTTGGAACTTAAGTCCGTCTGCACGCGCAGGCCTGCTTGCCCAAGCGTTTCCGTCACTTCCTTCGCATAATCGTCTGCTTCGTTGGTAATCGTCGTCACCATCACCTGCACGGGCGCGAGCCACAGCGGAAATTTTCCAGCATATTCTTCGATCAGGATTCCTATGAACCTTTCCAGTGAACCGAAGATGGCGCGGTGCAGCATGACCGGGCGGTGCTTGGCGCCGTCCGCGCCTATATACTCTGCATCCAGCCGTTCCGGCAGCACGAAGTCTACCTGCAGTGTGCCGCATTGCCAATCGCGGCCAATGGCGTCGCGTAAGACAAACTCCAGCTTGGGACCATAGAACGCACCTTCGCCGGGATTGATGGTGTAAGGCAGCCCCGTTGCTTCCACAGCATCTTTAAGCGCGCTTTCGGCTTTATCCCAGATGACATCGCTGCCCGCTCTTTTGGTCGGGCGATCGGAAAATTTCACACTGATTTCACTAAACCCGAAATCTTTGTACACCTGCTTCAGTAGTTCGCAGAAGGCCACCGTTTCAGCAGTGATCTGCTCCTCTGTACAAAAAATATGAGCGTCATCCTGCACAAAGCCGCGCACGCGCATGATGCCGTGCAGCGCGCCGGAAGGCTCATTGCGGTGGCAGATGCCGAACTCTGCCATGCGCAGTGGCAGGTCGCGGTAACTCTTGATACCCTGTCTGAATATCTGGACGTGGCATGGGCAGTTCATCGGTTTCAATGCGAGAATGCGTTCTTCCGATTCTGCTGTGAACATGTGTTCCCGAAACTTCTCCCAATGCCCCGAGGCTTCCCATAGCGCGCGATCCACCAGAATCGGGGTTTTTACTTCAATGTAGCCTGCCTTACGGATTTTATTGCGGATGTAGTTTTCAATGGTGCGGTACAATGTCCAGCCCTTGTCATGCCAGAATACCTGGCCGACCGCTTCTTCCTGTATGTGAAACAGATCGAGCTCACGCCCAAGCCTGCGGTGGTCACGTTTTTCGGCTTCTTCCAGCATGTGAAGATAGGCTTTAAGCTGCTTGTCATCCGCCCAGGCTGTACCATAGATTCTTTGCAGCATGGCGTTTCTGCTGTCACCGCGCCAGTACGCGCCTGCAACCTTCATGAGCTTGAATGCCTTGACATGGGCGGTGCTTGGTGCATGTGGGCCGCGGCAGAGATCGATAAAATTGCCCTGGCGGTACAGGCTTATCGTCTGATCCGCAGGGATACTGGCGATAATTTCCGCCTTATAATCTTCGCCAATGCCTTTAAAAAACTTCACCGCATCATCGCGTTTCCATTCCTCGCGGCGCACCGACTCGGCACGCTGGCTGATTTCCGTCATGCGCTTTTCGATGACGCCCAGATCTTCCGTAGAGAAGGGTTTGTCACGCGCAAAATCATAATAAAAGCCGTTTTCAATCGCCGGGCCTATAGTGACCTGCGTTTCCGGGAAAAGTTCTTTTACGGCTTCCGCCATCAGATGCGCGGCGTCATGGCGGATGATTTCGAGGCCGTCTGCCGACTGCGGCGTAACGATTTCTATTTTTGCATCCTCCTTAATGGGAAGGTATATATCCTGCAAGGCACCGTTTACCTTGATTGCCAAGGCTGCTTTTGCCAGGTTCTTGCTTATGGATGCCGCTATCTGCTCGCCGGTTACATTAACGTCGTACGCACGGGTATTGTTGTCAGGAAAAGTAATCGTAATTGGCATGCAGCGGTGCGGGACCTCATCATTGGTGGGACGCTAAATTGTAAGGCTATTATGTTAAGTGTCAACCTGAAAAAAGCCTTTTTTCAGCCACTGCGCGAACCATTGCTGGATATTGGTGAGGATTTCTGTCACCTGTTGCTTTTGTGTTGTGGTGATATGAGCCAAGGCTTCCTGAATGGATTTGCCGTCACATAGCTGCCTGAGCACCCGATACTCCGCCTCTGATAGCGGGTAACGCTGCACGCTGTTTGCGTGGCGGCATATATAGAGATATTCGGGTTTGGGCGTAGGGATTTCAGGGTTGTTTCCCGCATTCCACTGATTCAGCCAGTCATTCACGGGATGGGTAAATTCCACAAGGCGCGATGCGGTGCGGGGTTTTAAGTGCATCGCGGCGAAGGATTCCGGTGTCAGTATTGCCATCACGGATGCAGTGAGCACCCCGCTTTCTTCTTCCATGAACACTCTGGCGATCAGGCTTTCCAGTCCGGCAACTTCACAGACAAATGCATTGCGTAAATTCTTATTAACGAACGCCGCAAAATCGTGCGGGTAACGATCCAGGTTAAAACTTTGCGAAGGAGTAGTTTCAATATAACCAAGTGCCAGCGACTTAAATTCCTTACTCCCCAGTATGCTGTGCAATGCCGGGTAATCGCTGCGTATGGCCTGTACGAGCCGTTCGCGGTAGCCTTCAATGTACACATCCATATGGCTA
>Ga0206877_10317_pt1 | contig 11371 bp, 8 predicted proteins | sample Alteio_BWOrgCont_7_FD_152623 | JGI IMG/M metagenome (GOLD analysis project Ga0206877, IMG submission 152623) | Enriched cells from forest soil in Barre Woods Harvard Forest LTER site, Petersham, Massachusetts, United States -... | ecosystem: Environmental > Terrestrial > Soil > Temperate forest > O...
GATGCGGGCGAGTTCCTCTTCGTCCGCCTCGTTTACCACTTGCTCGGCCGTCAACTCGCTGCGCGCATCCATGCGCATGTCCAGCGGCCCTTCGGCTCGAAAACTAAATCCTCTGTGCGCCTCATCCAGCTGCAGGCTGCTCACTCCAAAATCCGCCAGCAAACCATCCAGCGTTCCCGGCTTCACGACTTCGGCAATCTCGGAAAACGGCCGGGGCACAAATTCAACTGCCGGCATCTCGCTTCCAAGCTCCTCTGCAAGCGCTGCGAGCTTCTCTCTCGCTATCTCCATCGCCTGCGCGTCGCGGTCGAACGCTATCAACTTCCCGCGTCCTCCGAGCCTTCTCGCAATCGCTGCCGAGTGCCCGCCGAGCCCCAGCGTCGCGTCAACCACCACGCCACCAGGCCGCACATTCAAAAAGGTCAAACTCTGTTCCAAAAGAACCGGTACATGTTGCGGTGCTGCCATTCGTTCCGCCTCATGCGTCCCACTAAGGGACTGGTAAAACCAACGACTTAAACCCAGGCCGCCTTACAGGCCCTTGATCCCAATCTGTTCCACATCCGCGTCCGTCACCGGTTCCGCCTTCAACTTCTCCCTGCGCCGTGAGTCCAGATCGACCGTCAGGTACTTCTGCATTCCAATCACCGCTACATCGCCGCTCATCGCCGCGTTCTCTCTCAGCAATTGCGGAATCAACAACCGTCCAGCCGAATCGAACTCCACAACCTGGCCCCAGTAATTGATCGCATCCAGCAACTTCGTCTTCGCTGCGCTTGCCGGTAAATCAGCCAGTTGCGCTTCAATCGCTTCCCATTCCTTCATCGGCCAGATCTCCACCCTTTGCCCGTCTCGGCTGGTGACGAAGAAAACGTTCTGGCCATACACCGTGTCCACCGTCCGCTTGTGGTCTACCGGGAGCTTCAAACGGCCCTTTTCGTCGACTCGGGTTGGGTGGTTACCGCGAAACATCTGAACGACCTCACACACGTGCCTCTCAGGGCACTTCACTTTCCGGGGCCCGATAGGTACGATTTGGGGGTGGACTTAGCTAAATCTATCCCAAAACGTCCCGAGAGTTACACAATTAACCACAAACTCCCACTACAATCGCCCACTCCGAGCCCCCTGTAAAGCAAAAAATTGCCACTCTCTACACTGTTTTCCACTCAAAATGTGGAAAATCCACCATCTTGCGGTTCTCCTTCCCGGCAACCCCATATATTGTGTTGGCAATTTTGGTTCGAGCCGCAACTGATACTTGCCGCCGCCAGCCAGTCAGTGTAAGGCGAACTAAAAGCGAAAGTCCGCCTGGCTCGCCGCAGTGAGCTCCGCCCGCTTCCGCTTCATCTTCAGCACCCATAGCAAATACAGCACAACCGCCACGTTGGCCGCGATCAAGCCAATCTTGTACGGCTCGAAACGCTTCACCAGCTCAAAGATCTCCCACGGCAGCGCCAGCGTAGTCAGGATCACGGTGAAGTATTCCGCCCACGACTTGTGCCGCAGCAGCCCAACGCCCTCCACCACGCACACACACGCATAGATCAGTGCAAATACGCCTGCCTGTCGCAACTCGTGGTGGCCGATCAGGTCGGCCCTATCCAACAGAAATCTTGCTAGGTGCCCCTCAGGCTCAATCGACAGGTAACTAATCAGCCGGATCGCCATATCGCCCAGGTTCACATGAACTAGGTGGAACGCCACCACTCCTACTGCGGTAAAGAAGATGGCCTTGGTCAGCTTGAATAGACCCACCACCATCAAACCCGTCGCATTCACATCGCGCGGTTTCTTTGTCGTGGGTTCTTCGGGTTGTGTGGTCGCGTCAGCCATTACCAGCAATCAGTTTAAGTTCCTGCAGCAGCTTTGTCAACGCGGAGGAACCATCCTGGTCTACGGCTGTTTTCATCGTGATGGACCGCTGCTAACAAAAATTTCTTTTCAATCCACCAATCCACTCTTCTTATCCCGGCGTTAGTCCAATGTGCGCACAAGCCAAACAGACTGACACGCAGATGCTTACTCTGCGAATATTCACTCCCCTGAAAGGATCCCACCATGAAGAAGTCAATCCTCGTCATCGCCCTGTCTGCTCTCGCCTTTGCTCCGCTCGCAGCATCCGCGCAGCATGACCCCACGGTTGGCGGAGCTCCGATGTATGCCAACAAGAACATCATCGAGAACGCCGTCAACTCGCCCATCCACAAGACGCTCGTCGCTGCCGTCAAGGCCGGCGGCCTCGTCGATACCCTCGAAAGTCCCGGTCCGTTCACCGTCTTCGCGCCCACTGATGATGCCTTCGCCAAGCTCCCCGCTGGCACCGTCGAAACCCTCGTCAAGCCCGAGAACAAAGCAACGCTCGACAAGATCCTCACCTACCACGTTGTTGCAGGCCACATCTCCACCAAGGACCTGAAGGACTGGATCAAGAAGGGCAACGGCACCTACACCGCAAAGTCTGTCGAAGGCGGCTCGCTTACCTTCACCATGGACATGGGCAAGATCAAGATCACCGACGAAAAGGGTGGCACGGCCTGGATTACCACTGCCGATGTCTTCCAGTCCAACGGCGTCATTCAGGTCGTCAACAGCGTTCTGATGCCCAGCTAACCTCCACTCCCTCACGCCGCATCACACTAAACCGAAACATGGACCACCTCATGCCTCACTGCATGTGTAAGCGGCGACCCTTCACGGTCGCCGCTTCTTTCTTTTGGGTCCCGGCTCACTTGAACCGCAAAGCGACCTGAAGCCCGTTTCCCGCAGGATTTACGCGCCATTTTCTTGCTGTCCGGTTTCCGCGCAGTGCGTTTGCATACTCTCTCGCACGGGTGCTAGATTTCTGCCGGCCGCCATCTATGCGGCGATTCGATGCAGACTCCATAGAAAGATTTCGAGGTTCGACCCATGAAGAAGTTACTCGCCTGCGCCTTCGCACTTGCGCTGGTCTCCACCACAGCCTTTGCCGCCTCCCCGTGGGATGGCACCTGGAAACTCGACCGCGCCAAGAGCCACTTCACCGGCGCGTCTTTCACTTATGCCAAGACAGCCGATGGAATGTGGCAAGTCAAGAACGGCCCGCTTACGATCGCGTTCGCCACTGACGGCAAGTCCTATCCTGTGCTCGATGCCGATCACACCATGATGGTCACCATGACGGACGCTCACACCATGAAGACTGTCAACCAGTTCAAGGGCAAGACCACCTCCACATCCATCGACACGCTCTCTGCCGACGGCAAGACCCTCTCTGACGTCACCACCGGCACGCATGAAGACGGCTCGCCTTTCACCAGCACCGAGACAGACACGCGCAGCGCTCCCGGCGATGGCTTCCTCGGCACCTGGACCTCCACCAAGCAGTCCAACAACACGCCCAGCACCTATGTCATCAGCACCACTGCAGATGGTTCCGCCTTGTTCACGGATCCCACTACGCAGTTCACACTTACCGCCAAGCTCGATGGCACACCTGCAACCGCAGTCGCTCCACAGATGACCGCAGGCGTCACCTTCTCCTACAAGAAGGCCTCCGCCACTCGCCTCGACTACACCATCATGCTCAAGGGCGAAAAGGTCGTCATCGGCTACATGGAGCTCGCCAAGGGTAATAAGTCCTACCAGGACACAAGCTGGCTCGTCGGCAAGGAATCCGAAAAGACCATCTCGGTCTACAAACTCGTCGACTAACTAAATCAGATCATCAACAAAAGGCCCGCGATCTTCGCGGGCCTTTTTGTATTTCTCACCACGTATACGTCACCGTATACGTTATTTGCTTCTCTCCATCCGGCGGCACGTCAACGTTGAACTCTGCCGTCTGGGAATCTTTCTTTACGTAATCATCCACATTGTTACTGATCGACCAGTTAGCAGTGCGGTACATGTGCTCCACCACTCGCACCTTCACGGCGTTGGTCTTTACGTTCTTCAGCGTGATCTTGTAGGTCTCCACGATGGTGCGTTCAGTGCCTCGCTGGTTTGTCTTGAAGTCCGTTCGCACGCGGTCGCCGGTCAGGTCGAAAGCATCTCCCAGGAACACGCTCACTGTCTCATTCTTCGGTGTGTGATCAATCTGGTTTTCGCCGATGAACTCCAGGTTCCCAGTCGCATCGCGCCGGTAGAATCGCATGCGGCCTTTAGGCAGCGGCATCCCAAGGTGGTTGGCCTCGCTATTTTTGAATTCCTGCATCGCCCACACCTTTTTGTTCGTGCTCACACCCCCGCCAAAGTTCTCTTGCATCGGTTGCAGGTAGCGCATGCCGAATTGCGGATTGTTGTCGATCTTGAACCCGTCATACACATACACGCGTTCCGCCGGAATGTCGGCAACATTCAAAAACTCGATCTGCTTGTTCTGGTGGTCCAGAAGGTCAGTTGTGCGGTGAAGGTCATAGAGTTGGTACTCATCAAAACTCTTGTGAGAGATCTGCTCCTGGCCTCCCATCATTCCAGCCACCACAACCGAATCTGCCACCGCCTGTCCCATGCCTCCCGCAGGCATCCCATTTGGCCCAATCAGCTTACTGAGATCTCCGGCCATCAATTGCAACGACACGCCGTGAAAATCTGTCCCACTCTCATTCGTCACATTAACCCAGCCAATCAGTTCCAAGCGCTGCATGGAGGGGCTGTTTTTCGTGTCCGTGTCCGCAGACGCAATCACGTTGTAGGTTGCATCCCATCGCAGCCCCTTGGTCATGTAATCCAGCTCCGCGGGGATCTTCAGCGGCCGCTCCGATTCGATAAGCCAGTGCAGCGTTGGTTTGAGCGTCAGTCCGTCAGCCTGCGCGGGGAAAAGCGGAGTCCCGGGTAGACCGTAGCGCAATTTGCCATCGACCGCGATCAACGGCTCTGTTTGCATCTGCGGCTGGTTCATCTGGAAGAAGTAGTTCTGGCCATAGCGATCAATCAGGTCGTACTGTGGCACGCTGCCCGATCGCACAATCTTTCCCGGCACAATCTTGGGCTCGCCATTCGCTTGAGGAACCAGAAAGTCGATGGTCTTGCCTTCAAACTTCGCCAGCATCTGCGCCTGCACACGCAGGGCTCCATCGTAGTTCTGCTCCAGGATTCGGATGGGCTGTTTTCCTGCTGGGTCGCGCAATACCACCGAGTCTGGTTCCACCTGCGCCGTCACATTCGTTGCCGAAACCTGTGTCGTTCCTGCCTTCAGGTCCAGGTCCACAGGAGTTCGCACCAGCGCGAAGTCCTGGTTATAAATCGTCAGAGAATTGGCAGCAGGAGCGGCCTTTTGCGCCGCACTCACACTGCTCATCACCAGGGAACACAACACCGCTATTCCGCAAGCAATCGATCGCTCGTTCATCCGTCCTCCGGGCTGCCTGGAATCAGTTACACCCTATAGACGGACGCACTTCACAATCTTGCGCAGAATTTTGCTGAATCTTTCGCTCCCACGGCTTACAACTTACGCTCCCACAGGCCGCCGCAGCATCCCGCGCACCTTTTCCATTGCGGCTTCAGCCGTCAGCCCATATTTCGCCCGCAGTGCCTCCGGCTTACCGTGCTCGATAAAGTGGTCTGGCCAGCCCACACGCACCACCGGAGTCTCAATCTCAGCCGTGCTCAGCGTCTCCAGCACTACGCTGCCAAATCCGCCTGCCAGCACATGGTCTTCCATCGTGATCAGCAGTCCACACCGCCGCGCATATTTAATCACGCATGCTTCGTCGATCGGCTTCGCAAACCGTGCATTGATCACCGCGACGCTCTGGCCTTCAGCTCGAAGCATCTTCGCCAGACGCTGTGCCTCACTCAGCATTGCGCCGAGTGCAAAGATCGCCACGTCGCTGCCGTCCTGCAGAACTTCGGCCTTCCCAATCTCAATCGCCACGGGATAATCCTTCACCGAAACTCCCGGCCCCGTCCCTCGCGGATACCGGATAGCGCTCGGCCCATCGTGCTCCAGCGCCGTCAGCATCATGTCCTGAAGCTCGTCTTCATCCTTCGGGCTCATGTGCACCATGTTCGGAATCCCGCGCAGGTAGCTGATGTCGAACAGCCCGTGGTGTGTCGGCCCATCGTCGCCGCTTAACCCGCCGCGGTCCATGCAGAAAACTACTGGCAGGTTCTGCAGCGCAACATCATGGACAACCTGATCGAAAGCGCGTTGTAAAAACGTGGAGTAGATCGCGCAGAACGGCCGATAGCCCTTCGTCGCCATGCCCGCAGCGAACAGCACCGCATGTTCTTCCGCAATCCCGACATCGAAATACCGCGTCGGATGATGTGGCCGGAACAAATCCAGCGCCGTTCCGTTAGGCATCGCCGCTGTAATTGCCACGACCTTGTCGTTGCGGTCGGCGAGCTTGTTCAAACTCTCCGCAAAAATTTCCGAGTAGGTCTTCTGTCCCGCCGGCTTGGTCTCGCCTGTCTCCGGATCATACGGTCCCAGTCCATGGAACTTCTTCTGCTTCTCCAGCGCCGGCTGAAATCCGCGTCCCTTCTGGGTCAGCGCATGCAGCACCACGGGCTTGTTCTGCTTCTTCAGAAATTTAAAGGTCTCAATCAGCAGCGGCAGGTTGTGCCCATCGATAGGCCCGTAATAATGCAGCCCGAACTCCTCAAAGATCATGCCGCGTCCCACGATGCCCTTCGCTGCCTCTTCCGCCTTGTGCGCAATGTGGCTCGCAGCGCGGCCGCCAAATTTCTCCAGCAGCGCGGCAGCGCGGTCGTGCAGGTTCACATACGTCGCGTTGGTAGCGATCTTGTGGAAGTACTCTGCGATCGCGCCGACGTTCTTGTCGATCGACCACTCGTTGTCATTCAGCACGATGATCAGCCGCTTGGTCTGCGCGGCCATATTGTTCAGCGCCTCAAAACTAATGCCATTGGTAAAGGCTGCATCGCCTGCCAGCGCCACCACATGCTCGTTCCCGCCGGACATGTCCCGCGCCACAGCCATTCCCAGCGCAGCGCTCAGCGCCGTGCCGGCATGTCCCGCGCCAAAGCTGTCATGGGGACTTTCCGTCCGCAACATAAACCCGTTCAGCCCACCCGGCTGCCGGATCGTCTCGAACTGCTCCTCGCGCCCGGTCAGCAACTTATGCACATAGCTCTGGTGGCTCACATCGAAGACAAAGCTGTCCCGAGGCGTATCGAACACATAATGCATGGCAATCGTCAGTTCCACCACACCCAGGTTCGGCCCGATGTGGCCGCCTGTCTTGGCCACGCCCTGGATCAGCCGCTCGCGAATCTCTTCCGCCAGCCGCTCCAGCTCAATCATTCCAAGCTTCTTAACATCTGCCGGAGACTTGATTCTGCTTAGATACTCACTCATACTTCAGCCCCGCTGGCCTGTTGCTCTTCGCCAACTCCCACACAAAATCCATCCTTTAAGTGTACCAACCCGGCAACAGGAGAAAATACCTCCGCGGATTGCCGCCGAACTCAAGTTTTTTTACTTTTCTGTATCCTCTTTCCTCTCTTGCTTTACACCCAGCGCGCAAAGAGTCATAGTATGGCCCATGAGACTTTCTCGGCTCATCCTCGCCTCCAGCTTCGTCCTGCTTATCGCCGCGATTCCCGCATCCGCCCAGCAGAAAGTTCTCCCGCTCTGGCCCCACGCTACGCCCGAGCCCGCGCAGACCGCCGAACCCGAGAAAGACGTGACTACGGATAAGGACGCGCTCTTCGATGGCCAGCGCAGCCGCCGCTTCACCAACGTCACCCAGCCCACCATGAGTATCTATCAGCCGACCGCTGTTCCCTCGAGCGGCGCCGCGGCGCTCGTCTTTCCCGGCGGCGGTTATGTCCGTCTCGCGTGGGATGGTGAAGGCGTCGACTCCTGCAAGTGGCTCAACTCCATCGGCGTCACCTGCCTGCTCATCAAGTATCGCGTTCCCGAGACCGGTCGCTATCCTGAAAATTTCGCCGACCTTGAAGACGCGCAGCAGGCCATGCGCATTGCCCGCGCCCACGCTGCGGAGTGGCACATCGACCCCAGCCGCATCGGTGTCGTCGGCTTCTCCGCCGGAGCCAATCTTGCCGTCCTGCTCAGTTCGCATCCTGACGACGCGCATGTCGCCTCCACGCCTGCTGCAGCAGACGCCAATGCCAGCATTGACGCGCGCGCCAACTTTGCCATCGTCGTCTACCCTGCTTATCTGATCCAGATGCCAGAGGCTTTGCCCAACGCCAGAGAAGGAACTCCTCGCCCCGCTCCGCCGGAGTTCCCTACGCTCAACCCTGTCTACGAGCCCACTAAATTCACTCCGCCCACGTTCCTCATCCAGGCGGAGAACGATCGCGCCTGGGGACGCAATGCTCCCGTGTATTACGAAGCGCTCGCCAACGCCGGCGTTCCCGCCGAGCTCCACATGTACTCCACCGGCGGCCACGGATTCGGCCTCCATCCTGTCGGACGTCCTGAAGAGCACTGGACGCAGCTGGCAACCGCATGGCTGCGCGCCAACTCCATCATCCCGCCGTCTATCCCTGAAACCCGCCGCGGGGCCAACGGAGGCCAGAGCTATTCCACTCCTGCTGCGCCCTGCCCCAATACTCAGGTCCCGCCGCCCGGCCGCCCAGACAAGACTCCTCCACCGCCAACCGACCCTGCCTGCTGGTAACCGTTACCTGCGCGGCCTGGAACCCGGAGCCCGGTTGAGGATCACGTGTGTCCGCTCACGCGTCATCCTCACCCTGCAACCCAGCGGATCCAGCACGCTGCCGCAGGTTCTATCACGCATGCCAATAAATGACACCTGCTCCGGATTCAGCATCCACGCCGTCGCATTGGTCTTGTAGCCCGTCTCGTCCATGTAATATGCGGCAGCCATATCGTTGTCGGCGGCATCGGCGTTCGTCTGATCGCAGTCGCTGCCGAACGGTCCATAGTTCCCATTCGCCGGAGCGCAAAAATCTTCATCGTGCAACAACACAATCTTCCTGTTCGCATCGCCAATAAAGTAACGCGTCGAGGCCAGCGGAACGCCAAAGCTCATCTGCCAGTCCGCCATATCTGCCGCAAAAGCCGGTGGCAGTTGTCCCAGGCTGATCGTGTCTGTCTTAATCTGTTTTGTCCAGACTGTCATCGCAGGTGCAGGTTCGCCATTCGTTGGCCGGAACTCAAACGCTCCCAATACCAATCCATCCTGCATGTCGATCCACACAAATCCCTGGCCGTGCAACCCAGGAAACAGCGATGCCTTTCCCGCCACGGTCACATATCGGCCATCTCGAATCCGCACCGGAACTCGCGATCCGGAAATCGCATTATCCATGGCCTCTGACAATTGCCGGTCGTCGCCATAGTGATACATCACGCCGGGAATCTCGCTACGTACAAAATGCTTGAATTCTTTGTCGCTCCACAGCTTGCCCGAAGGCGCTCCGTCAAACTGCTTCAGAAATTGCAGGTCTGCGCTTGCAATCGTTTGTTTAAAGATGGCCTTGTCATACGGAGCCATCGGCGGCATCGCAGACTGCGGTTGCGCTGGTGTCTGCGCCTCCTGCGCCGCATCCGCAGCAGGTGTTCGCCGCTCAACCGGCACTGGTTTTGCATTCTGCGTATCAGGTGCGTCCTGCCCCAACGCTGTTCCCGTTGCAATAACCGCCACAATCGCCAACATATGCAGCTTTCCACCGCTCAGCCACTGCAATCTCACGCCAACCTCCTCAATGGACACCTTTTCCCTCGAATTCTAACCGCTTCCCCGCATCGGTGCGGTATCCGTCTCGCAACTGGTATCCCGGGAACCTCCCTGCATCTTGCTCCGTATCTTTCCTCGTATTGAGTTGTAGAGCCGGCAACGTTTTCGCTCCTAACACGCACGATCTTCCACCGTCAGAAAGTTTGCATGCAAAAATTCTTCATCGCCGTGTTCGCCGGTCTCGCCTTCGTGCACTCCAGCGCGCAAACTACGCTCGCGCCAGAGCTTACTGACGACGCTCCAGCGGCAGCCGCCTGCACCAACGGCACACCACTCGCGGGCACAGTCCACGACAGCACGCAGGCCCTGATCCCTGGCGCCACTCTCTCACTTGACGGCGCTTCAATCACTTCCGGCTCCGATGGCCGCTTCCGCTTCCCCTGCCTCACGGCCGGCAAGCATCAGCTCACTATATCCATGCAGGGATTCGCGACCTCAACCATTGCGCTCACCGCACCTCATGCGGCTGTACTCAATATCTCCCTCTCGCCTGCCGAAGTGCAGACGCAGGTCGATGTCGCCTCCGACGACGCGGCTGTGGCGGCCAGGAGTCCCACTGCCAGCGGCCCCGCGCAGACCATCAGCGGCAAGCAGCTCCAAACTCTCGCCGACGATCCAGACGATCTGCTCCGCGAGCTCCAGCAACTCTCAGCCGCCGCAGGTGGTTCGCCCGGCAACGCCACCGTCGCCGTCGATGGCTTCACCAACGGTGAAGGCACCAACCACCTTCCGCCCAAAGATTCCATCGCCTACATCAAGGTCAACCCCGACCTCTTCTCCGCCGAGTACCGCAACCCTCCCTTCGGCGGCGGCAGCATCGAGATCTATACCAAGCCCGGCCAGAGCGCCTATCACGGCGCGCTCTTCATGATCAACTCCAGCCCCTGGATGAACGCGCACGATCCCTTCTCTACCGCCAGCAAATCCATCGGCGTGAGCGTGCAGGCTCCATGTAGCCTTTTTATCCGGCGACCATGCGACGCCGAGCCGCGGCTGGATCTCAGCGGCGAAGGTGGGGTTGGTCTGCGAGTACCAGCGAACGCCGTAAGCGACGTGCAGGTTTTCGCGCGCCTTCCAGTCGTCCTGGAAGAAGAGCGAGTTGCGGAACTGGAAGACATCGACTTCGGGATCTCCAGCGGCGTTGTTGAAGGTGGTGGGATTGCCGTTGGGCTGGCCGTTGAGCGCGTTGATGTATTGCTGCACTCCGGTGATCGTTTGACCGCTGGAGGTGGTGCCGCCGCCGAAGCTGTAGTTGCCGTTGAAGGTGTTGGGCAGGTACGCGTTGATGCGGATGATTTCGGGTTGCGTGCCAATCTTCAGCAGATGCTTCTTGGTCTGGATGATGACGTCGTCGATGGGGCTGATCCACAGCTCGTGCTCGTGGGCGTTGCCGGCGTTGTTACCGCCGGAGGTAAAGGCGCCGGCGACGCTGACCTGCGTTGCGGTGGAGTTGGGCGTATAGGAGTAGCCGTCGGATTCAATGCCGATGCGCGCTTCGTGCATCACCCTGGGGGAGAAGACGGTGACGTCTGTGACGTGGACGTTGTAGTCGTAGCGCTGAGTTTCCAAACCGGCGCTGGGAAGGAAAGTGCCCCCAACGGACTGGTTGAACTGGTGGTTGTTGAAGTTATCGAAGCTGACGATGAAGGTGTTCTTCGCGCCCAACTGCCAGTCGGTCTTGAGGTTGC
>Ga0206877_10172_pt2 | contig 11352 bp, 13 predicted proteins | sample Alteio_BWOrgCont_7_FD_152623 | JGI IMG/M metagenome (GOLD analysis project Ga0206877, IMG submission 152623) | Enriched cells from forest soil in Barre Woods Harvard Forest LTER site, Petersham, Massachusetts, United States -... | ecosystem: Environmental > Terrestrial > Soil > Temperate forest >...
CCAGCCTGGCGCTGCTGGGACTGGCGACACTGGATTTCTTTGTGCTGCTGCCGGTGGGATTTGCCTTCCTGATCGCGATCGCTTCGTTCCTGTTCGCGTTCTCGATTGTGGCTTATGTCGGCTTCGCCATCGCGCTGCACGCCTTCCAGGGCGGCATTGCCGGGCCGGCGCTGATTTTTGCAGGCTTGGGCCTTATCTGCCTGGCGGTGGGCGCGGGCGCGGTGATCGTAATGATTCTGGGCTGGGCCCTGCGCATGTTCGGCCGTTATGGCCGCCTGCATTACCGCTTGCTGGAACAGAAAACTGAACCGTAAAGGAGAACGCCATGCATAAAACCATTTTCCTTGGAGCGAGTGCGTTGATGGCCGTCTGCGTTGTTGGCGCCAGCCGCGCCGATGATTTCACCGGCGAAAAACCGGCGGTGCAGACCGCCGACCGGCTGGAATGGGCCTGGGACGGCGGCGACCGGCTGGGAATCGCCGTGCCGGGCACCGTGCATTATCAGGCAGGCGGCAGCCCGCGCGTGATTGTGCGCGGGCCGGCCGATCTTCTTTCCCGTGTGCGTTACGACCATGGCGAGCTGCGGATGGAGAATGACTTTTTCCACTCTTTCTCCGATGGAAAACTGGACGTGACGGTGAGTGGAACGCCCCTTCGCCGGGTGAGCGTGGCGGGCAGCGCCGATGTCGAACTGGGCGAACTTCATCAGGATCGCCTGGTGCTTTCCATTGCCGGCAGCGGCAGGGTGGCGGCAAGCGGCCAGGCCGACGATCTTTCGCTGCATATCGCGGGATCGGGCCATGGCGACCTCGCCAAGCTTTCCAGCAAAAATTTCGACGCCCATATCGCCGGCAGCGGCAAGGTGGATGCGGGCGGCGCCGAACAGGGCAGTGTTTCCATCACCGGCTCGGGCGAAGTGCAATTCGCCACAGCGATGCCAAAGGACATGAATGTCCATGTCACCGGATCGGGCGTCGTCAGCGATGCCAATGGACAGGTGATCGGCCGCAGCGAAGCACGCCTGCATCGTGACGAGCGGACGCGGTGACCGGCCATGAGCAAATCGCTAGGCCTCATCGCCGGTCTGGGCTTTGGTCTGGCCCTGATATTCTTTGTGCTGGCCGCGATGGTTTCTCCCAATGTGTTGCGGGAGGTCGGCCGCACCGAGCAGCCGCAGACGAGTTCGGCGCCCGGCGTCAAACAATTCGCCTGGGATGGCGACGACCGGCTGCAAATTGACATGCCGGCCAAGGTTACCCTGATGCCGGGTGGCCCGCCAAGCGTGATCGTGCGCGGTGACCAGGATCTGGTGCAGCAGGTCAGCCTCAATCACGGCAAATTATCGAGCGATGACGATGACGACTGCTTCATTCCGTTCTTTTGCGGCGATCGCCACCATACCGTGACGGTGGAACTGCATGGCGTCCAACTGAGAGAACTCAGGGTGAATGGCGTGGCGCAGGTGGATATGGGCCATCTCGACCAGGACAGGCTGACGCTGCGCCTGTCCGGCGCGGGCAAGGTCGAGGGCGAAGGCCGGTTGGACGATCTGGATATCTCCATTTCCGGGGCCGGGGACGCGAGCTTTGGCGGGCTGGCGGTGGGGCGCGCGCGCGTGACCCTTTCCGGCGTCGGCAATGCGGAAATCTCGCCCAGCCAGGAGGCCGATGTCACCATCAGCGGCGTCGGCAATGTGCGCCTGGATACCAAACCGGCAAGGCTCATCCAGCATATGTCGGGCGTGGGCAGTATCAGCGGGCCGGGCAGCGAGAAAAGCAAGGACGAGGATAGCGACAGCCAGACGCCGGAGCCGCCGCAACCACCCGAGCCGCCGCGGCACCGTGGCGATAATCTGGGCCGCCAGATCAGGGATCAGGTCCGGGAACAGACGCGGGAGCAGGTCAGGCAGCAGGTGGACGAAGCGCTCAAGCAGCAAGGGCTGAAATAGAAAGCCCACGCGGGCGCCGCTTGCCAGCCGTCCTGCCCTCCATGATGATGAAATCATGGAGACTCTTTCCACCACATGCGTGATCGCCGGGGGCGGCCCGGCCGGGATGATGCTGGGCTATCTCTTGGCCCGTGCCGGGGTGGACGTCACGGTGCTGGAGAAGCACAAGGATTTCCTGCGCGATTTTCGCGGCGATACGGTGCATCCCTCGACCCTGCAGATCATGCATGAGGTGGGGCTGCTGGAAAAATTCCTCAAGCTGCCCTACACCAAAATCCACACCGGCAATCTTCAGTTCGACGACAGGAATTTCGTCATCGGCGATTTCGGCCTGTTGCCGACTTTGTGCAAATTCATCGCCCTGATGCCGCAATGGGATTTCCTCGACTTCCTCGCGGGCGAGGCCAGGCAATTTCCCAATTTCCATCTGTTGATGGAGACCGAGGCCAAGGATCTGCTGGCGCAGGGCGAGCGCATCGCCGGCGTCATCGCCACCGGGCCGCGCGGCCATATGCAGATAAGGGCCGGGCTGACCGTCGCCGCTGACGGGCGCAATTCCACCTTGCGCGACAAGTCGGGGCTCAAACTGGTTGATCTGGGCGCGCCGTTCGATGTGCTGTGGCTGCGCCTGCCGGTGGAAAAAACCGATCCGGTGGATCTGGTGGGCCGGGTCAAAGGCGGCCAGCTTTTTGTGATGATCTTCCGCACCGATTACTGGCAATGCGCCTATCTGATTCCCAAGGGCGGCTTTGACGCCATCAAGGCCGAGGGGCTTTCAAAATTCCGCGCCCGCCTCAAATCCATCGCCGGTTTCGCCGCCGGCCGGGTGGATGCCGCCGTCAGCGATTTCGACCAGGTCAAGCTTCTGACCGTGACGGTGAACCGGCTGACGCAATGGTCGCGGCCCGGCTTGCTCTGCATCGGCGATGCCGCCCACGCCATGTCGCCCATCGGCGGCGTCGGCATCAATCTGGCGGTGCAGGACGCGGTGGCCACGGCGAATATATTGGGGCCGGTGTTGCAGAGGGGCGTGCCCAAATCCGCCGACCTGAAGAAAGTCCAGGCGCGGCGCGAATTTCCCACCCGGGTGATTCAGGCCTTCCAGGTGGGGGCGCAGAATCTGATGCTGGCGCCCACCCTGAAAGCGACCGCAACGCCCAAGCCGCCACTGTTTGTGAAAGCGTTGAATGCCTGGCCGTGGCTGCGCCAATTTCCGGCGCGCCTCATCGGCATGGGCGTCAGGCCCGAGCATGTGAGGTTGGGGAAACGCTGATGGTGGCGCCCAACGGAATTGCAACCCTGTTTCTAATTGCTCAGATTGCGTGTCATTCAACGCCCATCACACAATCCGAAGCAAAATCACTCGCCATCAAAGCTGCGGCGGCCACCGCGACCGGCAGCACCAAATTAGACGCGGAAGCGTCTCAACCTACTGGTAAGCCTGGAAGTTGGACGTTTAGGGTATTCGCAACAAACAGCACTTCTCCGTCGAACTTGATGGGTTGGTTCAGTATAGACAGTCGAACCGGAGATATTACCGATCCAGTTCTTGATCGGCCTATCAAAATTACAGGCTTAAGTCCGGAGCAATCGCGCTTGAGACGGGTGCATTGCTTAAACTAACTCAGCGCGAGGGATTTTGCTGCGTGAGCAGGAGCGAGGCGCGATGTGGGCAGTAAAGCGCCCATGAGCGACGAGCGACGAACTCACGACGCAAAAGACCCGTGCTGAGTCACATCTGCATCGTCCAATTTTCTACACCCATCGCTGCCTGGCGGACCGCCTCGGTGAGAGTCGGGTGCGAATGACAGGTGCGCGCAATGTCTTCCGAGGACGCGCCGAATTCCATCGCCAGCACCACTTCGGCGATCAGGTTGCCCGCTTCCGGCCCGATGATGGCGCAGCCCAGCACCTTGTCGGTCTTGGCGTCGGCCAGGATTTTCACAAAGCCGTCGGTGGCCATGATGGTCTTGGCCCTGGCGTTGGCGGTGAAGGGGAATTTGCCGACCTTGTAGGCGATGCCCGCCGCTTTCAAATCTTCCTCATTTTTTCCCACCGTGGCGACTTCCGGGAAAGTGTAAACCACCGAGGGAATGGCGTCGTAATTCACATGCCCGGCCTTGCCCGCGAGCAGTTCGGCCAGGGCCACCGCTTCGTCCTCGGCCTTGTGCGCCAGCATGGCGCCTTCACGGCAATCGCCAATGGCATAGATGCCTTTGACATTGGTCTGGTAGTGATTGTCGGTGATGACGCGGCCGCGTTTGTCCAGCGCCACGCCCACACTCTCAAGCCCCAGCCCGTCGGTGTAAGGCCGCCTTCCGATCGCCACCAGCATCACATCGGCTTCGATGACGCTTTTTTCCCCACCGGGCGCCGGTTCCACCGTCACCGCCAATCCGCTCCCGGTTTTTTCCACGCCCGTGACCTTGGTGGAAAGCTGGAAGGTAAAACCCTGCTTGGTGAGAATGCGCTGAAAGGCTTTTGACACTTCCAGATCAATGCCCGGGGTGACGCGGTCGAGAAACTCCACCACATGCACCTCGCTGCCCAGCCGCTTCCATACCGAGCCCAGTTCCAGCCCGATCACGCCGGCGCCCACCACCAGCAATTTTTTCGGCACCGAAGAAAGCGCGATGCCGCCGGTGGAGGAGATGATCTGTTTTTCGTCAATCGTCACGCCGGGCAGCGGCGCGACATCCGAGCCGGTGGCGATGATGATGTGCTTGGCGGTCAGGCTGCGTGTCTTGCCATCAGGCAGCTTCACGTCAATATTCCCCGGCGCGGTGATGCGGCCTTCGCCGACAATGCCCTCGACCTTGTTCTTCTTGAACAGAAATTCCACGCCCTTGGTGAGTTCGCCTACCACCTTGGTCTTCTGCGCCATCATGGCGACAAGATCGAGTTCGACCTTTGCTTTGATGCCGAGCTTGGCGAAATCCGTTTGCGCTTCATGGAAACGCTCGCTGGCATGCAGCAGCGCCTTGGAGGGGATGCAGCCGATATTGAGGCAGGTGCCGCCGAAGGCGCCGCGTTTGTCCACGCAGGCAACGGAAAGGCCGAGCTGGCCCAGCCGGATGGCGGCGTTGTAGCCGCCCGGGCCGCCGCCGATAACAACCACGTCAAAATTGTCCGCCACGCCCGAAATCTCCTGATTTGACGCGCGGGAACATACAGGAAAGGCATGAACAGAAAACCTGCAATTTGCGCCCCCTCCGCGACGAAGTCAGGTGAGCGCGTCCTGCGGCACGCGCACCGGGGCGGCTGCCTCTTCCTTGTGCTCCGGGTCCGGGAAGGTGAGCGCCACCACGGTGCCATGCCCGGCTTCCGAGGTCACCGAGGCCACGCCCCCCAGCTGGGCACCGAAGGTGCGGATCAGGCGGGAGCCGACGCTTTTGCCGGTCTCATCCATGTGGAAGCCGACCCCGTCATCGGCAATCGCCAGCTTGAGCTTGCCCGGCGAATCCGGCTTGAGGCTGACCCGGATCACGCCCTCGGCGTGCAGCGGATAGGCATGCTTGTAGATATTGGTCAGCGCCTCGACCGTGAACAGCGCCAGCGCCACCGCCGTGCCGCTGGCCACCACCATGCTGGGAACGTCCACCACAATCTTCACATGATCGGTATCGCCCATGCCTTCGGCGATCTGGCGCGACAATTCCTCCAGGAGCTGCTTGAGATCGAGGGTGGACTGGTCTTCCAATTCGTTGAGGATGCGGTGCACCAGCGCCAGCGCGTTGATGCGGGTCTGGGCCTGCATCAGCGCTTCGCGCGCGCCGGGGTCTTTGACCTGGGTGGCCTGGATGGAGAGCAGGCTCATCACAATCTGCAGATTGTTCTTCACCCGGTGATGGATTTCCCGGATCAGGGTGCTCTTGAGCGTCACCGCTTCGCGCAAGCGCCGGTCGCGATCCTGGATATTGTCGGCCATGTCGCTCATCGCATCGCCCAGTTGCTGGAATTCGGCGGGCGCGCCGACAAGATCGGGCCGGATGGTATAATGGCCGCTGCGATAGGCCGAGGCGATGCGGCGCAGATAGGTGATCCAGTGCGTCACCTGCCGGTCGGTGGCGATCCAGATCGCGCCCCAGGCGAACAGGATCATGAAAATCGGCAGCAGAAAATCAATTCCGACATGCAGATAGGTTTCGCCGAACAGGCGGTTTTCCTGCTCGCCATAGGCGACAAAGATATTGTGCCCGGTCAGGGCCGCCAGGCCGAAATGCCAGGTATGGCCGTTTGCGTCGCCGGCGCTGAGCGAGGCGCCATCGGGCAACCCGGCCTGGCGTGAAGCGGCGATAAGTGCGGGCGCCACGGTCTTGTCGTTGGCGGCCAGGAGCACGCCGTTGCGGTCGAACACCGCAACCGCCGCGCCCGCAGGCACCTTATGCTGGCGCAAAAGATCGTCGAACCAGTGCAGCTCCAGGGTGATGCCCAGCGTGCCGTCAAAACCGCCATCGGGCCTGTGCAGCGCGATCTGGGAGCCAATGACTTTCTGGCCGCTGGTGCTGCTGTTGACCACCGCGCTGACCACCAGCCGGTCGGTCTTTTGCGCCTGCAAAAACGTCGAGGCATTCTTGATGTTGATGCCCTTGGCCAGCGGCAGCGCCGAGCAGACCAGCGTGCCGCCGGCATCGATGCGCGAGAGATTGCTGAAATAGCTTACCCCGACCATCGCGTCGGCCAGGATGCCGTCGCAATTGCCGGTCATCTGGCGCACATCGGAAATGCTGCCCATGGCGCGCAGGATCTGCTCGCCCGAATTGAACACGCCCTGGTAATCCTGGGCGGTGCTCTTGGCGTCCTCGTTCAGCTCGGCGCGCACATCGTCCACGTCGCGCTGGGCGCGCGCCAAGCCCTGAAAAATACTGACCAGGACGATGGGCATCAACGCGATGGTGATGATCAGCAGCAGGCGCCGCCGGAGTGAGGTCCAGCCGCGTTGGGGTTCATCGGGTAAGGCGATATCCGGGGTGCTATTTCTGGCGGCGTTTTCCACCGGGGGCCCCGCTGTCGGGCGTCGAAAGCCGATCCAGCTGTGCCATGATCTCACGTGCGGCGTCCCCTTCGGCTGGGCGGGCTACATCGGCCAGCGTATCATCGCCGTCCAGTATTTCCATCAACGCCTTGCGCGCGCGCGCCACCCGGCTCTTGACCGTGCCCACGGCGCATTTGCAGATGCCCGCGGCATCTTCATAGGAAAATCCCCCCGCGCCCACCAAAATCAGTGCTTCGCGCTGTTCGTCAGACAGGCAGCGCAGGGCGCGCGCGGTGTCGGACAATTGGGCGGAAAAAATCTGGTCCTCGCCGCCGCCGGGAATACGCTCGGCCGCTTCCTGGTCCCAGGGCGCCTGACGCCAGGCCCTGCGGCGGTCGGAATAAAACTGGTTGCGCAAAATCGTGAACAGCCACGCCTTGAGATTGGTGCCGGGGATGAAGGTGGCGCGGCTCTGCCAGGCCTTGACCAGCGTCTCCTGGGCCAAATCATCGGCGCCTTCCTGGTTGCCGGTGAGCGAACGGGCGAAAGCGCGCAGGAAGGGGATCAGCGACAGCAATTCCGACTTGAAATCGCCGTCCTCGGGACGGTCATTGGTGCGGCTGGTTATGGAGGGAGCGGGCGTGCCCATTACGACACCTTCTTTCCGCTCTTGAAGCCCTCGGCCTCGTCAATCTTGCGAAGCAGGTCCATGAAATCGTCGGGGACCGGCTCTTGCGCCACATCGTCGTACATGCGGCGCAATTCGCGGCCGATGGCCCGCTGACGGGCCCGGATCGCCCGGGCCTTTTCGTTAGGCTTTTCCTCGTTCGACACGGTCGTTTCCCATTGCTGTGTCATGCCTGGCGAGCCCTGATCCGAAGCGGTTTTTGCGGCAAATACCGCGATTAAAGGTCCATTTCCGCCCCGGATTTGTGCCCCTCAAGAGCCAAACGCCCCCCTATTGGAAAGGTTCCGGATAATAGGGAACTTTTTCGGCTGGCGTCAGTTCCCATTTCGCGCTTTCCTATCCCAAGGAGCCTTTCCATGAGCATGACGCAAACCCTTGCGCCGCACCTGCCCTATCTGCGCCGCTACGCCCGGGCGCTTACGGGATCGCAGAGATCGGGAGACGCCCATGTCCGGGCGGCTTTGCAGGCCCTTTTGACCGGGGATGAATCCCTGACCGAGGGGGTACCCCCCCGGGTGGGCCTTTACCGGCTGTTCCACGCCATCTGGGAAAGCGGGGCCGAGCATTATGACAATACCGCCGATGCATCTTCGGCAAAAACCCCGGAAAACCGGCTTCGCGCCCTGTCCGCCTCCAAGCGGGCTGCCCTGCTTTTGACAGCAGTCGAGGCTTTCAGCCCGGAAGAAGCCGCTTTCATCATTGATGAGAGCCCCGAGGACGTCGAAAAAGCCATCCTGGACGCCCAGAAAACCATCGACAGCCAGCTTGCCAGCCGGGTGATGATCATCGAGGACGAACCCATCATCGCAATGGACCTGGAAAATCTGGTGACGGAGTTGGGCCACAAGGTGGTGGCGGTGGCTTCGACCAAAGACGAGGCGGTGGCCAAGGCCCATTCTGAACGTCCCGGCCTGGTGCTCGCCGACATCAATCTGGGTGAAGGCGGCTCGGGCATTGACGCGGTCAGCGAAATCCTTTCCGCCTTCGACATTCCGGTGATCTTCATCACCGCCTATCCTGAGAAACTTCTCACCGGCGAACGGCCGGAGCCGACCTACTTGATCGCCAAGCCCTTCCTGCCGGAAACCGTGCAGGCAACCGTGGGCCAGGCCTTGTTCTTTCATCCGGTAGCAAAACAGGCCGCGTAACGGCCTCTATTCAAAGCGTTGGAGATTATTGTCATGGCCGCCAAGAAAAAATCCGTATCCACCGTCGACAGCCGACTTTCCGCGCTGCGCCAGGATTTCGCGGCACTGCAGGCCGACATGAAAGGTCTGGCCGGGGATGTGGGCGCCATCGCGTCCGAGCGCGGGCGCATCGCGCTTGCCGGCGCTGAAGACGTCGCCGACAGGGCCATGCGCCTGGCTGAGGAAGCCGCCCGCGAAGCCAAAACTGCGGCGGGTGAATTCCAGGAAGAGGCCGAGGAATGGGCCGAAGAGAATGCCGAAAATCTGCGCGCCCAGGTGCGCGACCAACCCATCACCTCGCTTTTGATCGCGGGCGGCATCGGGGCTTTTCTGGGCGCGATCTTCCTGCGCCGTTGAGGCATGGAGCGACGGCCAGCAAAAGTGTGCAGCGTTGCCATACGCTGGCGCTCGGCAACTGCGTCGGCCGCGCGACCATGGAAAAGTCTTCCATCCCCTGCTAAGGCTGGGACACCAATTCCGGGGGAATAATCATGTTCGCGCGGCTAGGCCCAAAAGCGGTGATGATGACAGTAGCCGTCGCGCTGGTGTTCTTCGGCATCGGCCTGATCGGCGTTGCCATCGCAACCGCGCTCGCACCCCGTTTCGGCGCCGCCGGCGGTTATGCCGTCGCGGGCGCGATCTTGTTGCTGCCGCCGCTATTCTGGGCCGTTGTCGTCTGCATCGCCCGACCGCGCCGGGCGCCGCCGCCCTCCGGTGGCCGTGACCTGATGAACTCCATTTTTGCCGCCCTGGCCCGCGAAACGCCTTGGGCCGCGGTGCTGGGCGCCGGCCTGGTGGGCGTGGCCAATCTGTTTCTTAATCGCAACAAAGCCAAAAAATAACCGCCGGCCGGAACGGCAGGGAACCTTTACGGCCAAAAAGTGTTTTTTCTCCTGGCAGGAGAAAAATCATGCTTGGTTGGGCACTTACCTTCCTGATTCTGGCGCTGGTCGCCGGCTATATGGGCTTTTTCGGCCTGGCGGGCTTGGCCGCCAGCATCGCCAAATTGCTGTTGATCGTCTTTGTCATCCTGTTGATCGTCAGCGCCTTTTCCGGTGCCCTGCGTGGGCGTCCCCCCGTCTAAGAGGTGGTGACATGCGCCTGCCTGCTCCCATTGTGGAACATCCCATCGAAAGCGTGATCGCCGGCCTGCTCTTGGCGGCGCTTTTGTTCGTCTCGGGCGGTTCGGAACCGGCGCCCGGTCAGGTTACGCATGCGCCCCGGGCCATCGCCGAAAAATTGTGAAAAAAAATGACCGATGGGGGAACGAACCAAAGGCCCACCGGTTATTAACTGCGAGCGGACGTCCGATCCGGAACGCCCCCAGCCCCTTCGACAGCCCGCCTCGGGTGTCCGCTCGCTCTTAAAAGTCCAAAAAAATCAAGGCATTCGCCCCGTCATCGGGGCTTTTTGCTGTTCGGCCAGATAGATCTGATAAAGCGCGAGTTCCTGGCCGGAGCGGCTGATGCGCAGCTGGGTCGCCAGCAAAACCGAGGAAAAATAATTCCGTACCTCGGCGCTTTGGTCCCGCCTTTGTTCCACAAAGTAGAGCAAGGGTCCACGCGCCAGTTCGGCGGAGGGCATGGGTGCGTTGGGATAGCGCCAGACTTCCCCCAACTGGATAACTTTGAGACCGGGCTCGTAGAAACGCAGCCATGCGGTGGATTCATAATCGGTGGTGAGGACCGCCTTGGCGGCGTTGCGCCCCACCGCATCGGCCACGCTATCCGCCACCGGCTTGAAGCCGGTGCCCAAAAGACGAGCCAAAGGATCGCGCGCGCCGAGCGGAAATATCCCGGTCAGCGCCTGGATATAAGCCGCAAAGAGAAAAACCACCGCCATGGGCACAGCCAGGCGCGTACACCATCTGCGCCACCCTTTACCGCCAAAGGCCGAAACGGCCAAAATGGCGAAAGCGGGATAAACAAAACACGGCCAGTTGCCCTGCACCCGGTCATGCAGCGCATGGATGAAAAAATAGAGTATTGCCGGCCAGACCAGCATGGCGGGCAGAAACAGGTCGTCGTCCCGCCGCGCCTGGATGAGGCCGATCACCCCGAGAATGAAAATAAAAGGCGAGGCGAGGCCGAGTTGGGCGCCGAGAAATTCCAGGATAAAGCGGCCGGTCAGTTGGTGACCCGCCACGCGGCTGAACTGGAACAGGAAACTCTCCCAGCCATGCGTCGCCTGCCAGGCGAGATTGGGCGCAAATACCGCAAGCGCCAGCAGCGCACCGGCCCATGGCCAAACTGTCTTAAACCAGGGGCGCATACGCGGCGAAATCAGCAGCCACAGAAAGGCGCCCGCGACCAGGAACAGCGCCGAATATTTGGACAGCAGCGACAGGCCGGCGGCCAGCCCCGCCCTTACCCAATATTTTTCCTCACCCGTTTGCTGCAGCCGCGCCAAGCAAAACAGAAATGCCGCGCTGGTGACGATGGAGGGCATGTCGGGCGTCGCCGCCAGCATCTCCACATTGGTCATCAAGGTGAGGTTGAACAGGAGGACGGCGGCGATGGCGCGCGCTTCATCCTTGAGAAGATCGCGCCCCGCC
>Ga0206877_10319_pt1 | contig 11344 bp, 9 predicted proteins | sample Alteio_BWOrgCont_7_FD_152623 | JGI IMG/M metagenome (GOLD analysis project Ga0206877, IMG submission 152623) | Enriched cells from forest soil in Barre Woods Harvard Forest LTER site, Petersham, Massachusetts, United States -... | ecosystem: Environmental > Terrestrial > Soil > Temperate forest > O...
GTACACGCCTGTGGTGGGTTACAACTTTGTTGCGCAGGCCGACTTTATCGCCGCTGGGCCGCATGCCACGGCAGCAGAGTTGAAGGACTACGGCCCTGACAATCCCGCATTGCCACAACTGCGGTCAGTATGCCTGGATGAGCCGTTGCGGCAGCAGCTCATCAACATGCCGTTCGGCAAAGACAACGGAACCTATCGGCACATAGAGTATGTGGACTTCATCCTGACCACGGCCAACACCTGGAAGCAGCCGATTGGCGACTTTACGCTGTTGGTAAACCGCTCAACAGCGAAAGACGATCCGAAGCTCATCAGCTTTTGCTGGGCAGGGCCGGTGAGCAAGGTTTCGGCAGACCAGTTCAAAGCAACGGCGACAGATCTGGTCCCTAAAAGTGAACTAAGGATAGGCTTTTTCGCGCCTTAGAATTCATCCACAATTCTCAAATTTAAAACTGTTGACACTGCTATCTGGGTGGCCTAATCTCGCTCCACTGAGGCGAAGATATGGCGAAAATCAAGAGGCCAGTGACCGAGATGCTTTTTCCGATTCTGCAGCCCAATCTGGCGGGTTTGGCACGGCTGGCGGCGGAGGCTACGCACGCCGATGAGGGTCACCTGATCGAGTTCAAGGCCATCAAGGCGCGGTCGCTGCTGAACAAGACGCTGTCAAAGCGCAGGTACATCTTTGAACTGAGCATCAATCCGTTTCGCGGCTGCGAGTTTGGATGCAAATACTGTTTTGCGCGGTACACCCATGAGTTTCTTGAGCCGGCGCCGATTACCGAGGTGCCAAAGGGGACATATGACGTTCCGCAGCAGAGCTGGGCGCTGAAGTTTGAGCGCGAGATATATCTCAAGGAAAACGCCGCCTGGCTGCTGGAGCAGGAGCTGAAAAAGATTGGACCGGAACATCCCATCGCAATGGGGACAGTGACCGATCCTTACCAGCCAATTGAGCGGAGGGTGGGGATTACGCGGAGCATTCTTGAGGTGTTCGCGAAACAGGAAGGGTACAGCCTGGGAATCATTACGAAGTCGAGCCTGATTGTGCGCGATGTTGATCTGCTACAGAAAATCGCTGCGCGAAACAAGCTGGTCGTCCATCACACGATTACAACAACCGACGCAGCGCTGGCGCGCAAGATGGAGCCGCGTGCTCCGCGGCCGGACCTGCGCTTTGCCGCGCTGCGCAAGCTGCGCCAGGCGGGGATTACAGCGGGTGTGCTGTGCTCTCCGCTGCTGCCGGGGATCAATGACAGTTCGCGGTCGCTGGATGCCGTTGCCAGCCGTGCCGCCGCAGCGGGTGCAAGCTTTCTGGGAGCCCACCCGCTGTTTTTAAAATCCTGCTCGCGACCGACGTGGATGGAATTTGTGCGTGAGCAGTTCCCTGCCCTGGCGCCGGAGTATGCGAGGCGCTATGCCCATGCGGATTTTGCGGATGCAGCTTACAAGAAGCAGATGACGGCGCTGGTGAAGAGCGTTTGCAGGAAGCATGGAATTGGAGAGCGGTCGAATGTGCCACTGGTGGCGCGTGCGCAGGATGCTGAGCCAGAGCAAAATTCTGAAGTGAAAAAGGAGCCGAAGGCTGCACGCTTCAGAGAGCCGCAAGCTCTGCTTTTCGCCTGAGATTTAAGTGCAGCTCCTGTAGAGAATATTCCGGCCTATCAAGACCTAACCCCTTACAGATGAAGATTTTGCGCAGAAACGCGGAGGGGGGACCCCACCCTCACTTTATCAACTCATCAATCTCTTTGCGGTGCGGCATGGAGGGCGCGGTTCCCGGCCGCGTCACCGAAATTCCTGCTGTAGCGCAGCCAAAACGCACTGCGGAGAGCAGATCACTGCCTTCGGCGAGTGCGGCGGCAAAGCCTCCGCAGAAAGCATCGCCGGCGCCAGTGGTTTCGACGACGGGGCCGGCATTGAAGGCAGCGATGACGGTGGAGGAGCCATCGGCCTGCTGGACGAGCGCGCCTTTGGCGCCGAGGGTGAGGATGACGTTGCGCACACCGCGTCGCTGCAATTCGATGGCGGCAGCTTTGGCCTGCTCGACATTTTCAACGGGCATGCCGGTGAGCAGGGCGGCTTCGGTTTCGTTAGGCACGAAGTAATCGGAGAGCGCGATGAGCGAATCGGGCAACGGCCGCTCAGGCGCGGGCGCGGGGTTGAGGATGGTGGGCACGCCAGCATCGCGCGCAATTTGTAATCCGCGCTCAACAGTGTCGAGTGGAAGCTCAAGCTGCGTGAGAAACACGCTCGCCGAACGAATAGCTGCAGCCGATGCGCTAACTTCAGCAGGCGTGAGTGTGAAGCAGGCGCCGGGCACGACGATGATGGCGTTCTCTCCACGCGCCTGGTCGATCATGATGGTGGCGGCGCCGGTGGGAACATCCGCTGTACCCACGAGTGACGCGTCGATGCCGTCAGTTGCCCAGAGTTCGCGAGCGATTTTGCCGAAGGCATCGTCACCAAGCTTGGAGAAGAATTGCGTCTTCGCTCCGGCGCGGGCGCAGGCAACGGCCTGGTTGGAGCCTTTGCCGCCGGGACCGAGAGCAAAGGACGAGCCCATGAGGGTCTCTCCCCAGGCGGGGAGGCGTGCGGCGCGGAAGGCGAGGTCGGCGACGAAGCTGCCCATGACGAGAACGTTTTTCATTGTTTCCCCTCAGCGGCTAAAGCCGCGAATTTAAATCTGCGTTGTGTGTCATGGCTAAAGCTATGACCTACCGTTTGTGCCGACGACATTAATGAGCTCTGGCGATGAGGATGATGGCGAGAATGTAAGAGGCGAACATGGCGCCGAGGTAACCCTTGGCTTTGGCGTTCGCGCCACGGAATTCTTTCCAGACGAAGACTCCCCAGAGGCAGGCGACCATAGGTGATGCCTGGCCGATGGCGTAAGAGATAGCAACGCCGACTGCATGACCGGCGACGAGGTTGAAGGTCATGCCGATGCCCCAGATGCAACCGCCGATCAGGCCGAGGAAGTGATAGCTGACCGGCGTGCGGAAGTAATCGCGCATGGAGAGTGACGTGCCGATGATGGGCTTGCGCATGAGGATGGGATTGAAGAGGCAGCAGCAGATGAGCGCTCCAAGCGTAAGGAAAACTGCGGTGGAGTAAGGCGTGAGCGTATTGCCGCGAGTCATGGAAAGCGTGACAAATGGGGCCCAGGTCCCCATCAACAGACCGGAGACGACGCAGACGATGACTCCTTTGCGTGAGACAGCGGTGTTGCCGGAGCGGAGAGCTTTGTAGGATTTGCCGACGAGGATGACGGCGAGGACTCCCATGAGAACGCCGGCTCCAAGTTTGTAAACGTTGCCGCTGGGCTGGAGGATGTAAGCGAGAACTGCGCCCTCAGCAAGAGCAATGCCGATGGAGAGTGGGAAGGCAACGGCAAGGCCGGTGATCTCGATACCTGCGATGAGCAGGACGTTCGCGATGTTGAAGATAAAGCCCCCGACTCCGGCGTACCAGAGGTTGGAGGAGTCTGCGGCGTGGGTGTTGGCGAGGAATGCGGTGGGGCCACCGTTGATGCTGCCCATGCTGAGGGCAAGAATGACGGACATTACAAAGATTCCGAGCGTGTAGTCCCAGTTGTAGAGCTCGAAGCGGTAGTTCTTTGTGCCCTTAAGAGTGTTGGCGAATGACCCCCAGCAGATGGTGCTGATGATGGTCATGAACAAGGCGACGGCAAATGTGGCGGGGACGAACATTGGAGTGTGCTCCAGCTTCCTGATTCGAATGCGCGGGACGGGGTCCTCGCGCGAAGGAGCTATTATGCCTTGCGCTGGTGGAGTTTGCACAGGCGCGGAGCTTTTACTTTTCTGCGATGCGGATGATGTTGGAACCGAATGCTGAGCGAAGGTTGTAGACGACTGGCTCGGAAGGAAGGATGACGGCGCGGCCGGGAAGCAATGGAAGCGCGGTTCCCTTTGAGCACTCGAGGAAGCAGCCCTCGTCAAGCGCGATGAGTATTTGCAGCTCGCCTGGTTTGCCGAGTGGCGTGCTCTCTGTGGCTGCAGCGAAGCGATCGATGACGAAGTAGGGTGAAGCGATGAGGCGTGTGAAACCTGCCATCTGAACGGGGGCGACGACGCCAGCTTCGGTGGAGGTCTTGGTGGCTGCGAGGCCGGCTTCGATGTGCAGTTCGCGCGGACGACCATAGTCGAAGAGGCGATAGGTGATGTCAGAGGTCTGTTGGACTTCGAGCAACATCATTCCCGGCCCGATGGCGTGGACTGTGCCGGCGGGAATATAAACCATGTCGCCTGCCTTGACCGGGATGCTGCGCAGCTTTTGTTCGAGCTTGCCAGCGGCGATGGCTTCGCGAACCTGTGCAGGAGACATTTGTTCCGCGAAGCCGACCATGACGGATGCTCCGGGATCGGCGGAGAGAACATACCAGCATTCGGTTTTGCCGCGCGGCTGGCCGAGAGTGTGCGCGAGAGCGTCATCGGGATGGACCTGCACGGAGAGTTTTTCGTGCGGAAAGAGCAGCTTGATGAGCAGAGGGAAATCTGGCGCGGATGAGCTGGTGGAGAACTGCGCGGGCGAGCGGCTGATTAATTCCGTAAAAGTTGCTCCATGGGAGGTTGCGGTGTCAATGAGGCATTCGCCGGCGGTGAGCCAGGCCTCGCCGATGGGTTTGTCTTTTTCCGGAGCGGGAAGCCAGGCAGGCAGAGTCTGCGAACCCCATACTCGCTCGCGAACCAGTGGCCGCAGGGTGACGGGACCGATTTCAATTTGTGCTGATGCTGACATTGCGGAGACAGGCCTTTCGCAAAGGTGAACCATTGGCGGCACACTGCCGGCCATTCTTCGTAGCCTACTATGATGCGTCAAAAGATATTCTGAGGATAGATGCGCGACCAGACTCGCGCGAGAGGTTGCCGCATGCGTCTGCGCTTCGCACCGTTTTTGCTGTTGATGATGGCGGCGGGTTTGTCCGCTGCTGCTCAGAACGATTCCCTGGCTTTTCGGCGAGCACCGCTGCTGGCGCGTGGCATCAATCTTTCCAACTGGTTCGCCTCAAGCTCTGATCTTTCGGCCGCGCACATTGCAAAGCAAGTAACGCCGGTGGACCTGAAACTGATCCATGACCTTGGCTTCAGCTACGTGCGGATTGGATTTGAACCGGCGCAGTTTATGGCCAACGGAGGTTTTGATTCAGCGGACAACCGGGCAGCGCTGGCACGGCTGGACGAAGCGATACGTGAAGCAATCAGCAACCACCTTGCGGTTGCGTTGTGCCTGTTTCCTACGGATGACTACAAACGGACGCTGCAGGGGCAGAGCGGGGCGGACCAGTTTTTGTTTCTGTGGCGGATGCTGGCGCAGCATTATGCTTCGATGGATTCAGACCATCTGTTCTTTGAGCTAATCAACGAGCCGGAACTCAACGACCCCTACCGCTGGAATGGTTTACAGGCCGCGACCGTGAGCGCGATTCGCGGCGTGGATTCGTCACACACGATTATTGCGACAGGATCTTTTTATTCTGGACTGCCGGAGTTGTTGAAGATCGAACCGGTACGAGACAACAATGTGATTTACAACTTCCATTTCTACGAACCGATGCCGTTTACGCACCAAGGAGCGACGTGGGGAAGTTTTGAATGGAACTACTACAAGGACATTCCGTACCCTGCGTCGCCTGAGGCGCTAGGAGAGGCGCTGGCAAATGTTCCTGATGAGAGCGCGAGGTACACGCTATACCTTTACGGCGCTGCGGGATGGAACAGGAGCTCGATGCTGGGGCGGCTGATGTTTGCGCGGCAGTGGGCGGACTCGCACCATGTACCGATCATCTGCGACGAGTTTGGCGCGTATAAAAGCACGGTGCCGAGCGATTCGCGGACACGCTACCTGCGCGATGTGCGCAGCGACCTGGAGCAGTTGCACATCGGATGGTCGATGTGGGAGTACAGCGGCGGTTTTGGGCTGGTGTCGCGCACGGCTGATGGATCGGCGATTCCCGAGGCAGCGACGGTGGATGCGCTGGGGCTACATATGCCGAGCCGTTAAACTGTGCCGCACACAAATCACGCAAAACAATTACTCTGGTTGCAGAACACTTAGCGCAGCTTGCAGCGTTCGTGCGTGTTCAACCGCTTGTATTAAACAATTTGTGGAGGAATTCTTCTTGGCCGTCCCAGTGAGAAATGTCAGCGCGCCCGGTTTTGGCGACGTCGCAATCGTGAAGACGGATACGCGTGCCATGACGGTGACGACCGCGTTGTTCTTTATGGTGGGCTTCCTGACCTGCTTGAACGACGTAATCAGCCCGCATTTGAAATCGATCTTTGGGTTGAATTACACCGAGACGCAGTATGTGCCGTTCTTCTTTTTCTCCTCCTATTTTGTTTTTTCATATCCGGGCGGCGCGCTGGTCGACAAGTTCGGCTACAAGACTGCGATGGTTATCGGGTTGTTCATTATGGCGTGCGGCGCATTGTGTTTTCTGCCTGCGGCGCACTTCGCTTCGTTCCCGATTTTTCTGTGCGCGGACGTAATCCTGGCGGCGGGCATGACGGTGGTGCAGGTCGCGGTGAATCCTTATGTGACGATCATTGGACCTGCGGCGACAGCGGCGAGCCGTTTGAACCTGGCGCAAGCGTTCAATTCTGTCGGCACATTTATTGCGCCATTCGTCGGAGCTTACCTGATTTTGCGCAAGGCTCCAGCACCTGTGACGCCTGAGAATCTGCATTCGATGACCGACGTTGCGAGGCAGGCGTATCGCGTGGCGCAAGCGGCCACGGTGCAGATGCCTTACATTGCGATTGCAGTGGCGCTGGCGCTGCTGGCACTGGCGCTGGCCGCAATCAAGCTGAAGACAACGAGTGTTGATCCTGAACTTACGCAGGATTTCAGACCGGGTGCATTCGCAGAAGCACTCGCGCCGCCGAGCAGCATCTGGAAACAGAAGTGGGCGTTGCTTGGAGCGCTGGGGATTTTTATGTATGTCGGCGCAGAGGTTTCGATTGGCAACCTGCTGATTAATTACATGGGGCTGCCGGAGATTGCTGGGTTACGTGAGGCTGTGGCCGGTAATTTCCTGATGTGCTACTGGGGTGGAGCGATGGTGGGGCGCTTTATCGGTTCGGCCGTTCTGCAAAAGGTGAGGACAGGAATTGTGCTTGGAATATGCGCGATTGGCGCATGTTCACTGGTGCTAATCAGCATTCTTACGCATGGGCACTTTGCGATGGCGGCGATGCTGGCGGTTGGACTGTGCAACTCGATCATGTTCCCTTCAATCTTTACGCTGGGCGTGCAGGATCTGGGGCCGCTGACGAGCAAGGGATCGAGCCTTATTATCGCGGCAATTGTTGGAGGCGCGCTGATTCCGCTTTCGCAGGGCAAGCTCGCTGACCATATCGGGCTGCATCCCTCGTTCATCATCCCGGCGGTTTGCTACATCTACATTGCGTGCTTTGGCTTTGCGGCGCTCAAGCGGCCGCCAGCACACAACACTCTGGTTCCAGTTGAGCCTGTATAGCTGCTACGGCGTGAGATCCAGGGAGAGTGCAATAAAGCCCTGCGTACCGGCGGAAGCTGTAACTCTTGCGACCTGCGGAACACCTGCAACGGTGAGCGGCGTGATGGATAGCTGACCGTTTGCATCGGAAGCTGCTGAGGACTTCGACGCAGTGAGGATGGAAGCTGCGGCACAGCGTCCCTGTGATGGGCAGAGGCCTTCCCAAGCTGCGACTGCTTGATAGACATTAACGGTAGCGCCAATCAACGTGTGGCCGGCGCTATCCGACACGGTGAGTACAACTGGGGACAGTTTAATTTTATAGTTGATGCTCTGACCCGCGCCGCCAGCGATGCTCAACTGCCACTGCGATGGATCGACTCCGGTGACGGTCCATGTTGCGCAGACGCTGGTCCAGACACAACCAGTTACAGTGTTGGCTTGCGCCGAGACCGAAGCTGCGTTGACGGTAACGGAGGCTGTACCGTTCGTTGCGGTGATGTTCTGCGCGGATTGCAGTGTAAGCGTGCTGCTTGACCAAACGACGGGAACATTTGCAGCGGTGACGCCATCCTGGGTTGCGGTGAGCGTGATGGTCCACGTTGCCGAGACGCCTGCCGGTAGAAATTGCGGGGCGTTGCCAATTGTGACGGAACGGACTGGAGCTATATCCGTGATGCTGTCTTGCACGGTAGCGCCGCTGCTGGTTTCAGTCGCGCTCAACTGGATGACACCAGCAGCGACGCCGGTGATGGTGGTTTGCACGAGGCCGGAGGAGTCCGTGGAGACCGTACAGACAGCACCACAGCCCAGCGTAGCCGAGCCACTGGTGACAGCAAACTTTACACTGGCTGACGGCATAGCTGTTACACCATCCGACGCATAGACGCGAACGGCAAACGGCGTCGAAGAAGTGATACCAGTCTCCAGCGATGCTGGAGCGGAGACGAGCTTAACGACGTCGGCAGTGTTGTTGTAGGTGAGAGCAGAGGGGATGTCTGTGGTGCCACCGGAGGTCGCGTCCGTGACCATGATGTCAACACTGCCTGTTGGATTGCCAGTGGCAGCGAGCGACGGTGTGAGGGCAACAATCTTCGTGGAAGTCCAACTCTGCACGGTGGCGCGCACGCCGTTGACCGTGACGGCGTTTCCACTGCGAAAGCCGGTGCCGGTGATGGTGATTAATCCGCCGCCAGAGCCAACGGTGGAGGGGCTAACGCTATCGGCATAGAGCAGGCGCGCCTGGTAGTTGAAGTCTGGCCGGCCGGAGCCGAACTGATCGGCGACCGCGATGCGCATAGTTGAATTAGCAGCAGCTGCGGGTACATGAAGTTGTGTCATGCCGAGTACTGTTGCGTTCATCGCAGAACTGGTCGCAGCAACGGTGGGCAATACGCCGGTTGCATCGCTGGCATTCCAGACACCTTGCACGGTTTGAGCTTTGTAGTTGGTTGCGTAGCCATTTTCATCGACGGCGGTGGTCTCGAAGGTCCAGGTGTGGCCGGCTTTGACCGGAACGCTCCACCAACTGACATGGCCGAAGGCGCAGAGCTGTCCGCTCCACCAGCCACTGGGATCGGAGGCTGCCGGAGCGGCTGCACTGCCATCATTGCGGGGAGCGCAGGTTGCGGCGGCACCAGTGATGTAGGCAGGGATGAAATCATCCACTTGATTTGGGAGAGCGGAAGCGGCAAAAAAAGTTTGTGGCGGGCCGGAGAGCGCGATAGGTGGACGCTGGTAGGGACCGAGAGCGTATTCGCCGGTGTAAAGCGGGTTGATAGTCTCGGTGGTAAGAAAAAGGTCAGCGTCAGTTGTGCCTACGGGCACCATGCCCATGATGAAGAACGATTCAAAACCTGGAGAACCACTGCCAACGTTGTCGGCGGCGGGCTCTGGACCGGTGACCGGGTTGCCACCGTTGGCTTGAAACTGCAGACCACTGACGCCGGAGACGGTTTGCCAGGCTTCAGTCTCTGTATGTGCGGCGAGACGGCGGGTTACTGTGACATTGACCAGCTCCATTCCCTGCCCGGTTGGGAACCAGGGCATCATACGGATCTCAACTGCGTTTGCGAGGCTCAACGTTTTGCCGGCGGAGAGATTTGAAGCGTTGACGGGATAGAGAAGCGCGAGAGCGCTCAGGTCGTCCGGGCGGGGAGTGAATGGGTTGGTCATGCAGAGGTAGGTGTACAGGCCACAAACGATGTCGATGGGATGCATCAGTGGCCAGAAGGCCATCTGCTGTGCAGTGGGCGTTGGTGTTCCGGTGAAGACGTTGTCATTGGTCTGCGACCAGGCGAGACCAAGCACGCGACCGAAGACCCGTGTGAGCTGATACTGCAACTGCATGAGCGACTGCGGAAGCGCCGCGATGCAACGACCGTTAATGATGATGACTGCGTGATTGATGGTGTTGCCGGGGCCGAAGGAATCGACACTCTCGGTGACGCCGTTCTGGCGGCACTCGGTGGGCTGGCTGGCGCCAGAGCCGAGCAGCAGATCGGTGACACTGCCGTCAGAGTCATACACGACAGCAACAGGTTTGGCGACGGCGTTTGAGGATTGCACATCGGGGGGAAAGACGATGTTGACGCCGTCGAAATAGGTGTTGGCCCCGCTGACGTGCTCGCTGAGATTGCCGCCCTGCGCAAGAACAATGCTCGCGGTCGGAACGTTCCAGACAGCGGCAGCAGCAGCGACCATGGCATCGGCCTGTGACTGTGAGACGGTAGAGCTAAGGCTGCCAGGATCGGTGTAATAGCTGGGCTGCGAGCCATACCAACCAAGGATTGTGCCAGGACCGGTAGCAGCGAAGCCGGTCCCTGAAACAAAGCGCGGGCCGCCCGCGGATGCGGAGACGGCGGCCAGCGCACAAAATAACGCAGCCAGGATGCGGTTGAGAATCGGGCGGTTAGGGACGCGCATCACGAGCGCCCGAGACTTGCTGCGGCATGAGTGTAGAGAGCGTTGGCGGTTGAGCAGGTTGCGGCAGCGGCCAGAGGACGGGCTCGCGGCGCAGTGGTTCGCGCCAGCGCGAGACGATCTGGAGACCCTCGGGCAATTGGATTCCAGCGGCTGAATTGCCGGGCAGTGGCTGACCCTGCGCGCGTGAGACTGTGGCGGCCAAACGGCGTACGTCCAACAAAACCTGGCCGGGTGCAGCTGTCGAAACGATGGGGATGATTCCGTTCATGCCATCGACCGGCGTGCTAAATCCTGCGTGGCTGGACGCCAGGAGAAAAATAAGTACACGCTGACCGATGTTGAAGCGATGCTGGCCCGGAGGCCATAGACCACCCCACTCGCGCAGGATGTAAGTGGAACGCGTGGAGCCGAGCAATGGCTGGTCAACGCTGAACATGATTTCTACCGTTCCGCCTTTGCGCTCAATCGTGAGCACTTGCCCGGCGAAGGCGAGACTGGAGCGGGAGGCAAGATTGCGCAGTGCTTCGCCTACGCTGGGCGATGGCGCAGCCTGGGCGAACGCAGACCTCGTAAGCATCGCTGCAGCGAACGCGAGCAATACAAGTGCAACTTGGAATTTTGAAGAATGAAGCATGCCAGTCCTCCACCCTGTTCTTCGTCAGGATGGAGGGGCAGCCGAAGACGTGTACTGATCCGGTACACTGCCGCGGAGAATTCGATGGCGCTAAATTTCGGGGTAGAAGTCGAAGAAAGCGTCCAAGCTGTGCTTCAACTGGGCCTCAATGCTTTCGCGGCTGCCTTCAAGCACATGCATTGTTACCTGAGCTTCGTGACCATTTTTGAGGGCAATTGTTGCGGGCTGAATGCTTTTGACCTCATCGGCGGGCAACAAACGCATTCCGTAGACCAAGACTAAATCTGCCATGGATTTATGCTACG
>Ga0206877_10320_pt1 | contig 11335 bp, 11 predicted proteins | sample Alteio_BWOrgCont_7_FD_152623 | JGI IMG/M metagenome (GOLD analysis project Ga0206877, IMG submission 152623) | Enriched cells from forest soil in Barre Woods Harvard Forest LTER site, Petersham, Massachusetts, United States -... | ecosystem: Environmental > Terrestrial > Soil > Temperate forest >...
CGGCTTCATTGCCACGACGTCACTGCCCGTCGTCGTTGCGCCGCTCTCGGGTTTCTCCAACCAACGCCGCAGCAAGTTGGCATTCAGTTTATGCATCAACGCTATCGCGGCAACCGACACGCCTGGTCCCTGGCAGGCTGCCACTACTTCCGCTTTGAATTCGTCCGTGTATCGCCGCCGTTTGCGGCGACCCAAGGGGGCATCTTGGTCAATAGTGTTCACTTGTCCACCTATTCGTTAAGTGGACACGATGCTCCCAAGGCTGCTACGTCGATTCAAGATGCCATCACCGGGCGCTTACCGTAGATGTCACTTTCCCGATCGTCAACGTGAATGCAACGCACCGGATCGCCGAGCAGCGCCGTTGACTGGCGCATGTTCTCCAGCCAGCGGTAACTCTCCTTCTCTTCAATTGGTACGCGCGTGGGGTTGACGTGCCGCTTCAGCGCGGTAGTGCCCTTGAACCTGCTTCGGGTCCAGAATTTTACGGCGGCCAGACCCAGCGGCAAACCCTCGGCAGTAACAACCAGACTCGAATGTATCGGGATGCCGCATTGTGTCAGCGGCCTTAGCGAGCCATTTTTTCCACGCTCGATGGCCATCTTGCCTGTATAGCCGATCAGCTCCGGGCGCTCCCGCTGATACGAGAATGTAGTCGTATCATGAAGGATAAGAATGGGGCTCTGCGTCGACCTGAAGCGCTCTGCACTTGCATGGAAGTGACCGCTCAAGATCTCCTGCTCGCTGACTCGCTCATTAGACAGGAATCGGTAAGCCGCCTTCGTCGAAGACCAATCCTGACATGCAAAGGGGATCGTCTGGCCTATGCCTGACCACAACCGTTCCAGCACCATGCCAAAGCATTTGCGCAATCTGGCATCCTGAAACTTGCTAGGGAAGGTCTGAACAACCCGTTTTCTGCTTTGGATATCTAATTGGCCCACTTAACATGAAGATCGCATCGCCATCTGCACTGCGTCAAATGGTCACCAGTCACATCCTGGTGGCCAACGCGACGCCTTTGCTACGCGCCTTCGCTCTTCGTTGCGCCTCACAACATCTTGCGCGCCATCCAAAGGTTAGCCAGCGCGAACTGCGTTTCGATCTGAGCCGTGTTCTTCGCGAGCCCCCGATAGCGCGCCTTCAGATATCCAAACTGACACTTCAGCACCCGAAACGGATGCTCCACCTTCGCTCTTACACCCGCTTTCAGTCGTTCGATCTCGTCGTAGATCCTGTCGAGCCGCTTGCTCCTGTCCAGCTTTCGCCGCTTGCTCGGCCGCATCGCGACGTGCCACTGAACCGCTCGCGTTTCGCCTCGCTTCTCAATGCCCACATAGCCCGCATCAGAAAACGCAATCTTTTCTTTGCCGTGCAACAGTTCATGCGCCACCGTGATGTCGTGAACATTCGCCGGCGTGCACTTCACACTGTGCACCAAGCCCGACTCCACATCGACCCCGATGTGCGCCTTCATGCTGAAATACCAGCTGCCTCCCTTTTGCGTCTGCTTCATCTCGGGGTCCCGTGTGCCAGCCTTCTTCGTCGAACTGGGCGCCGAAATCAGCGTCGCGTCGACCGCCGAGCCCACCTTGAGCATCAGGCCTTTCGCCTCCAAGATCTCATTGACCGCCGCCAGCATCCCGACGGACAGTTCATGGGTCTCAAGCAGGTGCCGGAAGCGCAAGATCGTACTCTCATCGGGCAACCGCGCCATGCCAGCGTCCAGCAGCGCGAACTACCGGTACAGCGGAATGTCGTGCAGCGCCTCCCCCATCACCGGGTCCGAGAGACTGAACCACATGAAGGAAGTGAATGCGCAGCATCGTCGCGATCGGAAACGGCGGCCGGCCAGTCTTGCCTTTAGGGTAGTGTGGCTCGATGAGCGCGATCAGTTTGCGCCACGGCACCACGCGCGTCATCTCATCGAGAAACTCGCGCTTGCGGGTGCGCCTGGTCGACAGGTTCAAGCCAAGATCCATTTGCGTCATCACGTCGCTCCTTGAATTCTCCTGCTACCAGGATAATCCATGCCCACGTCAATGTAGGACTTTTGCAGACCTTCCTTAGCCGACGCGGAAGAAGTGGTTGAAGCCGACTTCGAAGATATCCGCGGCCGATGCATAGCTTGCTATATGTCCACCGAGTTCGCCGTAAGCGCGGTTGGCACGCACGACCATGACGAGCGCGTTCCACCGAAGCGCCCCGGAAAGCTTCTCTTCAACCTCGAGATCGCCTGGATACCGCGGCTGATCGGACGGCTTGATCGTGTTAGTGTACGGCGTGATGCGCGCTCGCGTGGGCTTTATGCCGAGCGATAGTGCATGTCCCGCCAGGCGGTCGAAAAGATACTGTCCACGTGCGCGACCACCCCATTGAGTGAGTCCAGCCATTCGGCGGTTTCTTCCGGATCAGAGTCCTCGTCCGTAGCGGACAAATTGTAAAGCTGAAAATTTCCGTTTGAAAGATCTGTCATTGCGTGGCTCCACGGGCTGGCAAATTGCAAAAATGTGCGGCCGAGCCCCACCTCGAAAGCACCGGGTCAAATCTGGTGCTGCCCGTACCGTCGAATTGCAGACGGCTCTTTTCACTTTTGTATCCCGAGTCATAGGTTGATATGGTTCACATGCACCGCGTGTTTCCATTTCCATCCACATTCAAATTGCGCCGCGGATATCACAATCGTGAACGACATAGAATGTTGTCGGCAAACCGCACCAAGAATTTCCGGGCTGAAGCGCGGAGACCTTGGCCTGTTGCTTTCCCTTTACACAGGTGTCAAGACGAGGATCCCGCAGATTTTCTCGCTGTTCTGGTCGCTGCAATTCAGCTTCAGCGCAACTGCTACTGAAGGTTCTCGAAGACAGCTGCAATGCCCTGCCCCCCTCCGATACACATGGTCACCAGCGCAAAACGGCCGCCGATTCGCTGCAGTTCATACAGCGCCTTCACGGTGATAATCGCGCCAGTTGCCGCGATGGGGTGGCCAAGTGAAATGCCCGAGCCATTAGGGTTCACGCGAACGGGGTCCAAGTTCAGCTCCTTGATGACTGCGCACGCCTGAGCCGCAAAAGCCTCGTTTAACTCAATAACATCGAGGTCATCGATTTTGAGTCCGGCACGCCGCAGCGCGATGCGTATTGCAGGGACCGGTCCAATTCCCATGTAGAGTGGGTCGACTCCAGAGTGACCATACGCGACCAGGCGTGCGAGGGGTGTCACTCCACGCTGATCGGCCACTCGGCGATCCATCAGTAGAACTGCCGCCGCCGCATCATTGATACCCGACGCGTTCCCCGCTGTAACCGTCCCGTTGTTCTTCCTGAACACCGGCATTAGTGTAGAGAAGTCCGAGATCTCTGTCTCAAGCCGCACGTGCTCGTCAGTATCGAACACGCTTTCGCGTCCCTTGAATTTCCGCGTGATCGGAACGATTTGTTGTTTGAAACGACCTTCTGAAATTGCTTTAGCGGCCCGCCTGTGCGACTCCATCGCCAGAGCGTCCTGTTGCTCGCGAGACACTCCAAACTTGTCTGCGACGTTTTCCGCTGTCACACCCATCGCGATGGCGTGGAATGGGTCGTTCAACGTCCCAAGCAACATGTCGGTGAACTTCGCGTCTCCCATACGCGCCCCGAACCGTAGGTCTTGCGAAATGTATGGCGCTCGGCTCATGTTTTCGGCGCCCCCGCCGATCGCTATGTCGGCATCGCCCAGCATGATCGTTTGTGCCGCAGATATGATCGCCTGGAGACCGGATCCGCAGAGACGATTCACGTTGAACGCGGGCGTCGCATCTGAAATCCCGCCGTCAAGCGCGACGACTCGTGCCAGGTATAGATCCCGCGGTTCAGTCGTAATTACGTTTCCGAAAGCGACATGCTCTACCTCGCTCCCACTCAAGACGGCGCGACTAATTACTTCACGCACGACGGCCGCCCCTAGCGCGGACGGCGATACATCTTTCAGGGCGCCACCAAACTTTCCGATCGCGGTACGCGCAACGCTTACTACAACGACTTCCCTGCTCATCTTGCTCTCCCTTGTTTGCGTCACCGGAGTCCGCTCGACCATGCCCGAGCGGACTCTAACGGGTCACCGGGAATAGTCGCGGGCCGACCGTTCCGCCTACACCCAATCACGGCCACTGTTGCAAAAACGGTGACCACTGGCGGCAAAGAGTAACCATTTCACTTTGCTTCCGATTCCTCATTACACAGACATCTCTTACAGACTCCACCGCAAAATGTAGCTTCACGAGATGCCTCTTAAGTTAAGTTAGGTAATGCTCTGGGTTGCGCGTAGGCTGGTGGTCTCTACGCGCCCCTAGGGGAGCATCATGAAAATGCTCCCAAATCATCTTTAGCTACCCGTACAAGATGGAAAGTCAGAACCTGTGCCTAATGGAAGCCTCGACTATGATCTGTTTTTCTGTCGTGGATGGCGACGTTACAAACAATACAGCTGGCGCACCTCCCAACGAACGCAGTCCAACCGCCGCCAGCACGACGTCCGTGCGTTTTGAAAGGAGATAATCAACACTAACGGAAGCCATGTGCCAATGTGGGTCACCCGGAGCATTTCGTAGCCGACCATCTGTATAGACGTATCCAGCCGAAAAGACCAGAGCCGGGGTCGCGTAATAGTTGATGTTCACGTCATAGTCGTTAAGCCGAAGAGAGGTACCGTCCAGATAATCGAAGTTGACGTTGGTGAACATCCCGTTCAAGGTCAGATTCTTGAATGCATAGGAAGCGCCAACTCCGGCTATGCGCTGTTTCTCCACTCCTATCGTCGGACTCAGCGGGCTGTGTTCAAATGGAAGAAACGGCGCGCCGCCATAGTCGTTCGTCACTGCTCCGCTAGGGTTTGGTGCTACCCCCGGAGAACGAAGCTCAACATATGCCACGCCCACATTCAGCGAGCCGCTCTGATAGCCCGCCCCCACGCTATAGGCGCTATTCGTCGAAAACTGGCCCGGCGCATTACTCAATGCATACATGCCGGCAAATGATATCCCATCCCATGTCGGACTTACATATTTCACGGAGTTTGAATATCTGAAGCTGCCGAAACCGTTATTGTTATCACCAATATAGATCGCAAGGTCGTTGTTGGTAACGCCAATTTCAAAGCGATCCAGATAGTCCCATACTTCATCGTACTGTCGCCCAAATGTTAGTTGTCCATATTTGGTGTCTTTTATGCCGACCCACGCCTGCCGTCCAAAAAGCCGCCCCCCCTGTGAGAGTGTCCCGTTTGAAATGTCGTAGCCGTTTTCGAGAGTTGCCACGGCGGACGTTCCGCCCCCTAAATCTTCCAATATCCGAAACCCCAACCGGTTATTCTGAACGGATCCGGAAATGACCTGAAGCGAGTCATGGCCGCCCGAGTTATTGACATAGCCAACACCGATACTCATCAGCCCATATAACGTGACCGAACTTTGTGAAAAAACTGGCTTTGAAAGAACGAGAAGCATGCCTGCCACAATAGGAATATATTTAGTATATCTAACCATTTTCGTCTCCAAATCATTATTTTTTACGTTTTCTTGTCCGCCTGATTCACCGGATTCTATCTTGAGCGGTTTTCAGGTAACTCTTCCCCGACGTGTTTCTCACGCGGGCATTTTGCGAGCCGGCGTCTCTTCCAGCCCGGCAATTTCAGGTCGTTGACGACAACGGCGAAACCTTCTTGCCGTACCGGTTATCGTGGCGCAGCAGCCACGTCATACCGGCGCCACTCAGCAAGAGCATAAGGGCGAGGAAGTACAAACCATTGTTCACACTGCCCGTTGACATTTTTATCCAGCCGATCATCGTCGGACCGGAAAAACTGCCCAACTGACCGATACTGCTGATCACGGCGATACCGCCAGCAGCTGCAGTACCGCTTAGATAGTCAGGTGGAACTGCCCAGAATATAGGAATAAGAGAGAATGTGAGTGCAACCGCTAGTCCAAGCGCGAGCAGTATCGCTACCAGATGCCCGGCGATGTGGGGAAGCGTTAGAAGCGCTACTGCGGCACCGATGGTACAGAACGCGTAATGACCACGACGCTCCTTTCGCGCGTCAGAATGCTTTGTCAGATAGATAATTCCGACAACGCCGATGATATACGGAATTGCGCTGTAGAGCCCGACCTGCATCGATCCCGAAGCACCTGCAGTCTTGATCATTGCAGGTAGCCAAAAAGCAATTGCGATCGGGCCACATGTTGCCGCGAAGTATATTGCTGACAGGGCATAAAGTCGCCGATCCCGCAAAGCTTGCAGCAACGAGTGTGAGGAGGTGGTTTGCTTGGCTTCGTATTCAGCTTCGAGAATGGTGGTAAGAGTGCGCTTTTCACTGTCGGTCAACCACGTTGCCGCTACTGGCCGATCTTCAATTGCCCAATAGGCGAGTACGCCCAACACGACCGCCGGGCCGCCCTCGACGATAAACATCCACTGCCAGCCGGGTAGCGACAACATGCCATTCATGTAATGCATGATGTAGCCGGAAGCAATGCCTCCCACTACGCCTGAGACGGCCGATCCGACAATCATCCACGATACCACGCCAGCACGTCTCGTCGACGGGAACCAATAGCTAAGATACAGCACGATGCCTGGAAAAAATCCGGCCTCGAATACTCCCAGGAAAAATCTCACCACATACAGCTGCGTTGGCGTTCGCACGAACGCCATGCACACGGAGGTGATACCCCATAGGATCATAATCCTCATAAACGTTATCTTCGCACCAACACGCTGGAGAAATAGATTGCTCGGTACTTCGAAGAAAAAATAACCCAGGAAATATATACCTGCCGCAAGGCCGTAGATCGCGTCGTTGAAACCAAGGTCGACCTGCATCTGAACTTGAGCAAATCCGATGTTGATTCGATCCAGAAATGCAATGATAAAAGTGATGAAAATAAAAGGTATTATCTTTAGCTCAATCTTTCTAAATAAACGTTTTTCGTCCAAGTATTGCACGATAGGTTCAGCACCAGCAATCACGGTTTGTCTCCTTTGATTTTTGAAAAATACCGACTACAGAAATCTCCTTGCCGGCGCAGACGTACGCAGACGTACGCAGACCGTAATTAGATCGCAATCCGTGCGAGTGACCTCGATTAATATTGAACGGCTTCGAAGCGTTATCGTCCGTCAAAGGTCTGCGGTACGCGCAGAGGTCACCGAAAGCGCCAGTCTCAACGTCAGATGCGCGCAGAAAAGTAGCGATCATCCGTGCGCCGATTTCGCTTTCTTGCATTGAATGCTTAAGAGCGTCAGTTTCCTTTTCTTTAGTATCGGCAGGAAGCCATGTAATCATGACAGCCCGTAGCCACGACGCGGCTGAAGATCCATTGCTTCGCACGACCGAGTTTGAGTACATAAAGGCGAAACCTTGACCGTCGCATGGGCTGTAGACCCCAGCCATCCGATGTACTCCAACCTTTGTTAAGCCCGGCCATGATTACTGTAACTAGTGCATTCGTTCTCGAGAGTCCCTGTTCGGGTATGCAGGACGATAGAAGTTTTCGCCACCTCGCCAGGCGACATGAAGGCTACTTCTAACAAGGAAGGAGAGCGGCGCGTTGTCGTCTCCCTCTAGCCTGTCTTGTTCACGATCCACTGCTGCCTTCGGTGCCTACACAGGGTGCCTTTGTCGAGAGCTTTGTCTAATGCTAGGCTGCATCGCTACGATACGCAACGGCAACGAGAGTTATATTCTTTATGCGCGAAAGTATGGGCAAGCTTTGGCTTCGACACGATCGAGGTTCGTTGCACTCGCGGTTCCACGATCGACCAATTTTTCAGCAGGTACCTGATGCTGGGACAGTGGGAGAGACTGTAGAGGGCGCATTCACCGGCATCATGTAACCGATCTCTTCGTAGTGCGCGAAAGCGGGCCAATCGTCAGATCCCCAATGTGCTGGAACTTCGGAAAGTACATTGCCCGATGAACGCACGGACCGCCGTTGCGCCTTCGTTGTCGATCGCACCGAACAGGTATCGCTCAACCTCGTCGTTGAGCGTGGAACCGAACTGCATCGTATAGAGATCGAGAGTGCAGAAGCAACTCTTGGGAGAAGCCTGAAAAGAGATCGTCCGGGGACGATACGCCCACCCGGGAGTTTCTTTTCGTCTGGCTGCAGGTCAAGGTAGTAAAGCTGCAGCCCGCCGGGCGTGGTAAATCCCTTTTGATACCATACAGGAACGTAGTGATAATTCCGCGTCAGGTTGGTATTCATCTTTACACCACGTGCTCAGATCAGTATCTTCCGAAGAAACTGCACGGTATCCGTTTTGCCTACATCTGCGCTCCCTGCTCCTCTCTTACGGGGAGGCCGTTTGCATAGCGAGCAAACCACGTGACTTCGAGCCGGTTTGCCATGGCCGCAAAGCGCTCTGCGTCTTCGGGTGTTGGTCGAACATCGGCCGAGTGCGCAGCACGATTTCTGATCACCCGCAGGTCATCCAGCAACGACAACTCCTCGGACGTGAGAAATCCATTCTGTTTCAAAAGCCGGAAAGCGTCCCGCCGGCCCTTGGCGCCAAAGTTCCCCGTATTAAAACCGGTTTGATTAAGGAGAGTCCGGAGCTGGCTATCGATCGGGAGTACCCGCGCAGAGTCGCTATTTCCTCAGCCGTCCTGGTCAGCGCAATCCACGACTCCATGATCACGCCGGTCGGGTTAGCGCGTACCTCGTTCGGATCTGGGGGAGAGGGTGACGCGACAGCCTGCCCTTCCGATACGGGCAGTTCGACCTGTTCGGCGATTTTCTCCGCCACCGCAATTTCGTCCCGAAAGTTTGCCTCGATCCCGCCGGGCAACTTCAACCCGACAAGCTTGTCGAGCAGCATACCAACGTGGTCGCGAAATTTGAAGGCGAGAAAAGCAACGGTGATTGGCCATGCGACGGCCTTGATGATCCTTGATGCAAAGGTCAGACCGTCCATCGAACACCCCGTGCTCTTGTGGTTGCCGAACAACGCAATCGGCAGCGATTAGCACCGAAGTGCTTCGCCGCTCTACTTCCTGATGATTCTACCCGTGAGTTGGAAAAATCCGGTCGACGGAACCAGAATCATCAGCTACTCGCTAAAACCGGACAATGCGAACTTTCGCCTTTTAGTTACCGTTCGTCGGCAATGCTTTGCGCCGCAAAGGAGAGCCAATTCGTCTATCACCAGCCAGCTTCACTATCGCGTACTCCGCTGTGCCGCGCGCTGTATCGCTGCTGTCTTCCGCTGAAGGTCACGCTGCTTCTTCGTGAGCGGTCGATCTGCGTCGGCGTTTGTGGCCACATGGTGTGAAACCGGACGCACGGCCGAGCCGTCGAGTTTGTCCATCGTAAGTGCACGCAAAACCTCCATGCCTTTTTGCGACATCGGCAGCAGCGACATCAACGCGAGGTTAGCCGGAGCGAAGAACGCTTTCGCGGCCTCGCATGCTTCCAGAATGCGCTTTGCATCTTCCGGCAAATGGACTGACTCGTTGAATAGTTTCTGGAGCACCGCAATGGTCACGATTTGAGGATCGGCGGCGAGCAGCGCGTTCGCGCGACGCCATAGCGAAGAAATCCGTTGCTCGGTTAAGGCGAGTGCCGCCGACCCGCGGACAACGCCTATTTCAACTTCTTTGTAGCGCGCGTCTGCGCGGTTTCGCGCCTGCCCTGACGCAATCAGATCGCTGATTTCAGATTCCGAGCGTTCGATCACGTCAACTACCGCCAGACTGGCGCCGCCGTTAATCCGGCGCCGAAGTTCCCGGTCGGCTTCTGGGCAGATGGCGGTGAACGCATCAACCCGACGGACCCACTTTTCCGCCTCGTGGTACGCGCCGTGCACTTGGCGCTCTGTTTGCTCGAGCGCCGATCGGTCAAGCAGAACCGGCAGCATTGCATCCCGACGCCGTGACTCGGACAACTTGAGCATCTCAAGCGTGAACTTCGACGAAAATTTGTCGGCGTCTGCGCCACAAACGTGGCCAATGTTGGACACCGTGCCGTCGTCAAGCTCGATGATCACCCCGGCCTTGTGCGGTGTGCCACAGTTCGTCAATGCACAATGCGTCTCCGATGCAAAGCCGTATGGCCAGATGACGCGTCGCAAGCCGACCTCCGCGGGGTTGACCTTTGCTACGTAGCCTGGAAGGTTTCGAAGATCGGCTGGCGTTCTGACTGTACGGCACAGTTGATCGATGTCCATTGGCGGTCGCATGGTTGTCGGGTTGCAAGATCATAACTCTGACGCAATGCCTGTTGGCCGTCGACGCCCGCAATTCCCATGACCAGCCAGCCTAAGCGTCGTCAGGTTAAGCGCGACAACTGGAAAATTCGGGCGTAAAGACGCGCCCGATGCCGCCTCCGACATGGGGCCAAATGACGCAGCTTATGCCGAGTAAATTCCGTCGGCCATAGACCAACGACGCCAGACGCACGGGTTTTGTGTACCGCTGAAAGCGCGGCTGAGAACGCGGCTTCGGGTTCCTTCTGCCCGGAAGGCACCGCCGAAGATTCCGAAAGTGCCGCGATCCAGCATAAGATTTCCACGGGTAGACCTGAATTCCTGCGGAATCCAGTCCATTGGAACACAGACGCAATCGCCGGCTCTAAATCGAGGTTCCAGAATGAAAGCCCTGCATTCACATGAATTCTCCGGGCCATCTTAAGCATGTTGGGGCGAATCCAGTGCGCCGGACGCTCCATCGCCTATAACGTGGCGATTGTTGCGACGATCCGCGCCCCTATCATCGCGGCAATAGCCTATCTAACCCACTGATTCGCGCGCGCAATGACGGCCTCCCTGTCGTCATGCACTGGCCTGCCGGCCCCGGGCGGATCGCATGCCTTAACCTACAGGTGTGCGGAGTTGTCGTGGTGCAGTACCCGGCTAGCGACAATCCAGCGCACCTTCGGGCTAGCTAGGCGAATTCCGCGCGGAAATCGGGGAAGCGCAGTCGTCGCCTTTCGGTTTGATCATCTTTGAGAACGGGCCGAATTTGTTGACCACTCATCGGATTGCGTACCGTACGGTACGCAATCCGATGTTCGATCGCCCCGTCAGTTGCGGATCCGTCGAGGGCAGTCCCGATTGACCACCTTTCGCCGGCCGACTCACGGGAGATCGGCCGTGAGTCCCACTGCTCCCACAAAAGAGAGAGCCGCGTGACAGTTGACGATCGCAAACGGCCGCTAGCGCCCCTTTCCGTTCACGGCATCCTTGAAGACTTTGCCCGCGGTGAACTTGACGGTTTTCGCGGCAGCAATCTGGATTTCGGCACCGGTCGCCGGATTGCGGCCGACCCGCGCAGCGCGAGCGCCGGTTGAAAATGAACC
>Ga0206877_10321_pt1 | contig 11331 bp, 10 predicted proteins | sample Alteio_BWOrgCont_7_FD_152623 | JGI IMG/M metagenome (GOLD analysis project Ga0206877, IMG submission 152623) | Enriched cells from forest soil in Barre Woods Harvard Forest LTER site, Petersham, Massachusetts, United States -... | ecosystem: Environmental > Terrestrial > Soil > Temperate forest >...
GTGAAAATATTCCGGCAGCGATGAAGAGGGAAATATGGCGAAGAGATCATTCCAAGTGTAGTACTGTAAACCCAGTTACAGGGCGAAAGTGCAATTCCACGCGCTTTCTTCAAATTCATCATATTGTACCTATCGCTCTAGGTGGTCTTACTGTGGTTTCTAACCTTCAATTGCGCTGCGGCTATTGTAACCAACGTGCTGCGATTGACGATCTGGGATTGGAGCGAATGAGTCCCTATCTTCGATGATCTCATTCTGTGAGGCCTTCTGCGTAGCGGGCTACCTCCGGCGCCGGATGTATAAACACCATAAATTGATAATAAGCAGTGATCATGACAATCGATTATCGCACATTCTCAAGAATCGCCTGAGCTCAAGCTGAGCGCGACAAAAGGGACATCTCAAAAATGTCCTGTCGCGATCAGCTCGTCTTAGGAACACAGGTCTTCATCCGGGCGATTCGGACTGTGTTAAATTCCAAAGAGCGATAGCTTTATATCTCTACCCGAAAAGAACCAAGAAATCGTCCCAGTGATTTCTGAGACGAGCTTTCAATCTCAAGATGGCTTGAGTGTGGAGTTGACTCACACGGGATTCGGTCACGTCGAGGACTCTTCCGATTTCCTTAAGATTCAGGTCTTCGTAGTAGTATAACGAAAGGACTAATCGTTGCTTCTCCGGTAGGTCATGGATAGCATCAGAAATCATACGTTTAAGATAGGCCACGTTCACTTCACTGAACGGGGTCGGTGATTTCAACCCATTTTCGCCCACACCGTGTAAAGCTCGTTTATCTGCTTTTGAAAAATGAGAAATGTCGTCGTAGGACAGCAAAGACACGCTTCGAACCTGATTCAAAAGTTCATGATATTCGGCTTGGGTAATTCCCAATTCCAGGCAGACCTCTTCGTCCGTCGCCTGACGGCCCCTGGACTGCTCAATTTTGGCATAGCAACGCTCCAAGATCTTTGCCTTTTCTCTTACGGAACGCGGGACCCAGTCTTGAGCCCGAAGTTCATCCAAAATAGCGCCTCTGATTCTAAACTCCGCATAGGTTTTGAATTTATTGTCGCGGGAAGCATCGTATTTTTCCATTGCGTCCATGAGACCGATCACACCGGAGCTGATCAGGTCGTCCAATTCGATATTTGCGGGCAATCGGGCGGCGATTTTTTGGGCAATGTACTTAATCAAAGGGGCATATTCCATAACCAGGCGATCTCTCGTGCTATTGACTGGAGAAAAATCCTCCCGCACGAGCTGGTCTGTATGGTGCGCCTCCCTTTCTAGCTCACTTGCAATTTCTTTTCTCAGAGCCTCTTCTTCTTTTGCAGCTTCTTCCGCCGCAGAAACTTCATCAACCGCCTTTTGCACATTCTCAGAAATGGATTCTTTGTCTTGTGTTGTTGCACCAGCCGCCGCATTGCTCGTAGCGCCGTTGGCTGTCAACTCAGAGCCACTTTTAGGCTTCTTGGACTTTAGATTTGCGCTATTTTTACTATTCTTTTCCGACTCGGCTTTGTTGGCCTTGCGGACGCTTTCTCGATACTTTTGAATCCCCTGATTTAGACTCATCGATCACCCACCTTAACTTTCAATTCCGTCGACTTTTAAAACAGGCTCTGAGGCATTCATTCTATTCTAACAGATTTTTATAATTAAACATAAATTGTGTTCTCAATACTTAAATTAATTCGTCTTTTTTTCGTCAGGTCATTGACTTCGTACATACATTCGACACTGACCCCCTACAAATCCATGACCAAAGAAACGACACGTTCTGGTGTAGCTGGTTCAATATCTTCAGGAATTCTCTGTCCAGTTGTGAAGTAAACAAGTGGGAGTTTAACTTTTTGAGATACGTTATAAAGACAGCCATACAGATTCGCTTCGTCCAACTTGGACATAATAACGCCACGAGGGCGTAGCACCGAGAATTTATTGGCGGCATCAAAAAGCTCCGTTTCTCTCGTAATAGCTGACAGGAGCAGGTAAACCTTCAAGTCCGCCACAGAGTGAAGTATTTCAGTTGCATTCTTCAGGGAGACTGCATCTTTTTGAGAAAATCCACCTGTATCAACAAAGACGAAATCCACATTCTGAAAGTCCCGAATGGCTGCTCTAAAATCCTCAATGGATGAAGCCGAACGGAATGGGACGTTTAGAATTTTTGCATACGTCCCCAATTGATCGAAAGCCCCAACCTTTTGCTGGTCCAAGTTCACAAGGCCGACTTTCAGTTTATGTTTTGTCATCGCCTCGCTGGCCAGCTTCGCAATGGTCGTCGTCTTTCCCATTCCCGTCGGACCCACTAAAGCAACAACGTGTGCTTTTCGGACAGAATCAGCCTCTTCGGCCTTTGGAAATATTTCATGAACTTCAACAGAATGCATAATCTCGCTGGCCAAGCAGTCTAATACCTTTTCACTCTGGAAAAGCTTGGCCTTTTGGCCTTCCAGTTCAAAAGCCACTTTCTTTACCAAAGAATATGCGTATTGGCGATTGACTCCATTCAATGTTAGCTGTTCAAATGCCGCCTGAAGCACTGGGGAATCAATCCCAGCATAAGTTTGAAAGGTCGTGCTTTCCGCTGGGGCTTCTTTGGCTACCCTTAATTCTTCAATGAATTGTTTCAACGTCCTAACTTCTTCCTGTAGAGATAAATCCGCCCCTGCCATAACTGTGGGTGCTACAGTTTTTGGTGCCAAAGTCTCGGGCAAAACCGATTTTTGAGTCAAAGGTTTGTCGTAGGAAGGCTTGGAAACGGGCTTGGAAGGAGAAGTAACCGGAGCATCGCCATCTTCAATATCAATATAACGGGTCGCAGTAATTTTCTTTGTTTTCGCTGTAACTTCAACATTCTCTTTTGTGCGACTCGCCTGTGCCAAATTCCGATCTGTATACTTATCAATTAAATCTGCCTGCCTTTCAGCGGGCAGACTCTTCACTGTGCTCCGACCCGTTTCAGTCATGCGATCTTCTACAGTTTGCTTTTTCTGTAGAGACCTTTCGGAAACCGCAGCTGTAACTTCGATTGAGGCCTTTGAAAGGAGGCCAAATCCTCTCCGGTTTCTTTTCGTTTGAAGTATAATCGCCTCTGGACCGAGATCCCTCTTTACATTATCCAAAGCCTCCTGAATTGTCGGTGCTTCGAACTTCTTAACTTGCATAAGACATCCTCACGATTCCAGAAGATTTAACAGTAACGTTGGGAGAAATTTCATTGTGTGAAAGAACAGTAATGTTAGGAATAAATCGATCAATCAAATGTTTCAGATGGGACCGGATCAGAGGTGAACAAAGCACTATCGTATGGCTGGATTCCTTTGCTACTTCAAGAGCTTGTTTGTTCAATTGGGCAATGAAAGTACGAACAAATTCGGGATCGACCGAAAGCTGTTGACCCTGATCGGTATGAATGATTCCAGAAGCGATAGCCTCTTCTATAGATCTATCTAATGTAATTAAGGTGAGCTGTCCATTCGGGTCAACTAGCTTCTTAGTAATAGTTCGAGCTAGAGACGCTCTCACATTTTCTGTTAGGACACTTGGATCTTTTTGGCCGATGCCAACATCAGCAAGGGACTCCAAAATAGTTTTGAGATCTCGGACGGATACCCCTTCTCTCAGTAGGTTTTTTAGTACTTTAAGAACAGTTCCAATGGGTAAAATGCTAGGCACCAGGTCTTCGACCACTTTGGGAGCACTTACTTTGACATTATCTAGCAATACTTGAAGCTCCTGTCGTCCCAAAAGCTCATGAACGTTCTGTCGAATCAGTTCAGTCAAATGGGTTGCGATGACAGTAGAAAGATCCACCACCGTATAGCCGGCATAGGTAGCTTCATCCTTCTGCTTGACAGTAATCCAAATGGCATCCAATCCAAAGGCGGGCTCTTTGGTCGGAATTCCAGATATTGGCTCAATGACATTCCCAGGATCCATGGCCAGTAGATTTCCAACTTGCAACGATCCCGCGCCAATTTGTATCCCTTTGAGCAATACTTGATAGTCGCCAGGTTTGAGTTCTAAATTGTCTCGAATTCGCAAGGGAGGAATAATGATACCCAAATCCAGAGCAAATTGCTTTCGAATGCTGGAAATCCTTTCTAAGAGATCTCCATTTTGCTCGGCATCGACAATATTGATCAGACCATAGCCCACTTCCAATTCTAGAAGATCGACGGACAATAGGCTTTCCAACTTTTCGGAGGGCGGCTTTAGTTTTTCCTGTGTGAGCTTCTTTTCCTTCATTTTCTCTTCGTTTGAAGCCTTAGAGAATATTGTATACGAAATTCCACCTAGTATTCCGGAAATGCAGATAAAAGGAAAAAATGGGAGTCCAGGAACTAGAGCCATGAAACCCATAATTCCAGAAGCCGCAACCAGAGCTTTGGGCTTCATAAATAATTGTTTCGATACTTCCTGACTGAAGTTGGTGCTAGTTGCGGTTCTAGTTACAATGATACCTGCTGCAGTGGAAACAATGAGTGCGGGAATTTGAGTCACGAGACCGTCACCGATCGTCAATAAGGTAAAAGTGGAGGCGGCACTTGCGACATCCATTCCCTTTTGCATGGTTCCAATAATAATACCGCCCACAATATTGACAAAGACTATAAGAATACCGGCGATGGCATCCCCTCGAACAAATTTCGAGGCACCGTCCATTGCTCCGTAGAAATCAGCTTCTTTGGCGATCTCGGACCTTCTTTGCCTTGCTGCTTCTTCATTGATCAACCCTGCATTCAAATCTGCATCGATTGACATTTGCTTTCCGGGCATGGCGTCCAAGGTAAAACGAGCCGCAACTTCAGCAACACGTCCCGCACCTTTGGTAATAACGACGAAGTTAATAATTACCAAAATGATAAAAATAACGATCCCGACTGCATAGTTCCCGCCTACAACGAACTCTCCGAAAGATCGGATGACGTCACCCGCTGCCTGCGTTCCCTCTTCTGCACCATGGAGTAGAATAACTCGAGTCGTAGCCACACTTAAAGACAACCGAAATAGAGTGGTCATCAGTAGCAAAGAAGGGAAAATACTAAAATCGAGTGCCCGGGTCGCGTAGACCGAAGTAAGAAGTAGTACAACTGAAAAGGAAATTCCCAGCGCCAGAAGAAAATCGATCATGAATCGCGGAAGTGGAATAACCATAACAGCTAAGATGGCCACCAAGCCGATTGCGAGGAGAAAATCGGAATTTTTTGTAATTCTTTGAAGAAAGGTCACGTTTTCCTACCTTTCAGCCGGAAGACGTAGGCAAGTACTTCAGCTACCGCCTGATAAAGAGCTTTCGGTATCGCCTGACCTACCTTAACTGTTTTATAAAGTGTCCTTGCAAGAGGGACATTTTCTACAAGGGGTACACCTGCCTCTGCCGCAATCTGTTTGATCTTCTGCGCCACAAAATCAGCGCCCTTGGCAACAACTTTGGGGGCTGCCATTGTGGATTTGTCGTAAACAAGCGCAATTGCAATATGCGTAGGATTTGTTATTACTACATCGGCCTTCTTCACAGCTTGCATCATCCGCTTACGGGCCATTTCACGTTGCACCGACCGAATTCGAGCTTTAATTTGAGGATCCCCTTCACGCTCCTTATGCTCTTGTTTCGCTTCTTGTTTGGTCATTTTTAAATTCTTATTGTATTCGTACTTTTGAAATCCGTAATCAACCGCGGCAAAAATGGCCAGTATTCCTACTAGCGATAAGAAGATTGTCTTGCTCGAACTAGCGTATCCGCTCATTAAATAGGCTGGCTCGCCATAAATAAAACGCACCGAACTGAGCACCTGGGTTTTGATAAGCGCATAAGAAACAATCAATACGATAATCATCTTGAAAGTAGTTCGAACGCCGTCCATGAGCTGCTTAACAGAGACCAGCTTCATCAGCCCTTGAAGTGGATCAATTTTCCCGAAATCGGGAAGAAGTGGGTCCAATGAAAATATAGTGCCTATTTGTAGAAAGCTTCCCAAAGCTCCAATCACAAATCCTGCACCACAGATGGGAAGCCCTATGGAAATCGTCAGTTCTAACGCCCGTACTAGATAAACTCGCATCACAGAAGTAGACCCCAAATCTAACTTTGATGACAAATCGGTCCGGAATACCTCTCTCATAAACTCCGCAAGCTCAACCGTTACCTTCGGGGCAATCACATAAGTAGTAATAGCAGCGGCTAGAACCGCCGCCAAGCCGGAGACCTCGCGGCTTTGTGCGACCATCCCTTTCCGCCGGTATTCTTCAACTCGATGCGGGGAGGCCTCTTCGGTAAGGTCTTCTCTGGAGGAGTTCTCTCTATTCTCTGCCACTTGTCATATACCTCTGGTACCTCCGGTACCTCCGGGCCTTCCTGGATCCCCGGGCCCTCAGAGCTCTCATAGACTTCCCGTCCTTCCAGACATCGCCGCCATAGTATCCTGCATCCACCCCCTGGACTTATCAAATAGATCAACTGTAATCTCCTGAAACTCTGGCAAGCTCAGGAGGAGAACAACAAAACCTACAAAGGCAGTCACCGCAAATGAAAGAACGAAAATATTCATTTGTGGAACTGCTTTTGACATCATTCCGAAAGCCAAATTCACTGAAAATAGAGATATCGCAACCGGCCCCGCGAGTTGTAGCCCGTATCGAAAAACCTCTGCGGATATGGAAATGATTTGATGACTAAATACGGAGCCCAGCGTAGCACTCCCAATTCCAACAATTCGATAGCTATGAAGTGCGGCTTGAAGCATAGAATGGTGTCCGTCAATGGCGAGAAAAATCAACATCGCCAGTGAATTTTGAACTTGTGCCACCACCTCGGTCTGTGACTCTTGATGTGGATCAAAGTAGCTGGCAGAAGCAAATCCCATAAAATTGCCAATCAAATTTGCACCGAATGATATTCCATCGAATGCCATTCTTGCCACGTAGCCCAAGGCCAAACCAAAAACTACCTCAAGGGCAATGGTTCCAGTTATGCCACCGACCGTTGCTGCCCACAGATTGGCTTGTTTAGGAACTACCTCTCCCGAAGCTACTAACGCAGGAAATAAAGTTAAAGCCACTACAAATGAAGTTAGGATTTTGACAGGTCCCGGCACCATACGATCCCCGAAAAGAGGAAGAATGGAAAATAGAACACTATATCTAACGACCACTGCAAAGAAGGTAATAACTTCTGCGAAGTTGAAATTAAAGAGTGACACCCTTTATCTCACCCATTCTCCAACGTTACCAAAAATATCCTTCGCGTAAGTTTGCATTACTTCTAACATCCACGGGGCCATAAAAGTTAGTACAACTAAAACTGCAATCATTTTTGGAATAAACGTCAGCGTGGATTCATTTATTTGGGTAATGGCCTGTAAAATGCTGACAATTAATCCCACCCCCATCGCCGCAGCCAGCAATGGTCCCGCTATGTAGATTATAGTCCGTATAGCTTCGGACCCCAATGAGATCACCATTTCTTCATTCATATTTCCCCCAATCCAAATCAGACTAACCGAAACTCTTCATCAAGCTACCCACGACCAACTCCCAGCCGTCCACCAGAACAAAGAGTAATAATTTAAAAGGCAGAGAAATCACTACCGGCGGTAACATCATCATTCCCATTGCCATCAAAACGCTCGCGACCACCATGTCGAGTACTAGAAAGGGAAGATAGATCAAAAAACCTATCTGAAAGGCGGTCTTTAACTCACTTATAATAAACGATGGAATTAAAACATATGTCGGCACTTCGAGACGGTTCCGAGGCTTCTGTTCTTTGGAAAGGGATAAAAATAGCTCCAAATCTTTTTCACGGGTCTGATTGAACATGAACTCACGTAGCGGCGCCTCAGCTTTTGCATAGGCCGTTTCTTGGCTAATTCTTTCATTTAAATAAGGCTCCACCGCTTGGGCAGAAATGACTTTTAACGTCGGTGCCATAACGAAAAATGAAAGAAAAAGTGCCAGTCCCACTATGAGTTGATTGGGCGGCATCTGTTGAGTTCCTAGTGCTTGCCGAAGAAAACTGAGGACTACCACTATTCTTGTAAAGGACGTCATCATGATCAGAATAGCCGGCGCAAGCGACAGTACCGTCAAAAGTATCACTATTTTTAAAACGGATACCATATCTGTAGGCTTTTGATTGTCCGCGAAAGATAAACTTAAGGAAGGTAAAGTGATACCCGAGGTTCCTGGTACAAAACGTCCCGCTCGTGCTGCGGTTTCTGCCCATGCATTCGAATGGGATTGAAAAGCAGTCATGAGTATGAAAAGTAGAGCACATTTCATCTTCATAATTGCTTCAATCCCTCCATTCGATTTCGAATCATCGAACGAACTCCGCCATTTGTTGGATCCGCCGTGAACTGTTGCGGCGTGGGCTTGATTTCTTCGGAGGAAAGAAGATCTGAGAAATCAGTTGCTTTGGCATCTTCTAGACCACTATATTTTTCGTCATATTTCCCGTCATGGATTTCAGTTATTAAACTTATGGAGCTATCTGTTACTCCCAGAACCAAAATTCGTCCCGCCACCCGAACCAATGTAATCGTCTTTTTTGGGCCCAAGTAGTGACTCGATAGTACATCCACCAATTTGGCCGTCTTCTTTCTGGTACCGTTGACAAGTCCCAGTTTATCGCCCAAGTTCCATTTACCGCTCGTAAACTTCTTCAGACCAGCAAGACAAGCCAGAACCAGGCATAAAACAAGACCTATTTTTACCATCACAGGACCCATTGCCGGCAAGGGTTTTCCACCCGCAAGAGGCAGTTTGGAATTCTGTACCTGACCCGTCTGGCTCGGCTGACTCGATTGACTGGATGAAGCAGCAGGACTTGAATGGATCACTTTATCGAGAAGCTGGTCTTCATCGAGTTCATCACCGACGGGAGCATTCTTTTCGCTATCCGTACTTGAGCTATCACCTGACCTAACGCTTGAACTGCTACTTGAACCCATACTTCGACTTTTTTCCGAATTGGAAATATTTCGGCCACCATCAACGTGAAGGGCGACCGACATACCTTCCGTGTTCATTAGAAATCGATCTTTGTAAGTCTCCGCTTTACCTTGAACAGTAATGCGACACCTGACCTGGTTAGCAGAGAACTGATAGACAAAAACTTTCTTTATCCAAGAATTAGATACCGGAATAATTTTAGGCGGATAGATTGTCGCATCATCTACACTCACCTGTATACTATCGTCAACAAACTCAGTATTAACATGATCACTTGGAACATTATTACTAAAGGATAGCTTAACGTCCCCATTCCCTCCCACCTCTACCTGATTGAGAACAGTAGAACCACTGGCGGCCCCACTCATACCTCCACCAGTAGCCCCACCCAGAGCCCAAACAGAAGCAAACGAACCCGCTATAACGATGAGAAGAAATAGATTCAAACTTTTCACTTGAGTTGCTCAATTCTCTCAACTGGAGAAATAATATCTGTGAGCCGAATTCCAAACTTCTCATTGACCACTACCACTTCACCTCTCGCAATCAGCTTGTCATTTACCAAAACTTCCAAAGGTTCACCTGCAAACTTTGCTAGCTCAATGACAGATCCTTGGGCTAATTGTAGGACATCCCGAATTGCCATCTTCGATCTACCCAATTCAGCGGTAATCTTCAGCGGAACATCCAGAATAAAGTCCAAAGACTGAACAGGAGGAACACCGTTCTTTGAGGTAGGTGCGGTTCCTTGACCCTGAGACGAAGAAAAACTACCTCCCCCTCCGCCACCTCCTGCATCCGGACTCGAGCCCTGAGTTCCAGCCGCCGCGAAAGCCGCGCCTATATCCCCTAAATTAATGTCGCCCAACGGCGATGCCGAATCTGCCATAATTCCCCCGATTCTTTAATCCATGTCAACATAACGAGTTACTTGAACAGCCCTATTTCCGCGAGAAGTACCAAAAAAACATTTCAATTTAGCTACGCCCTCTACCATTACGTCCAACTCTCCGTCTGAATCCTGATTCAGCGGTATAATATCGCCTACGTTCAGATTCACAAGGTCACCAACGGTAATATTTGCACAACCTAAGTTTACAAGGACCGTGACATCCGTGTTTCTCAGATGCTCTTCCATTTTAGCAGTCCACTCTTTGTCCACCCGATCTGACTCGGTTTGAAACGATTGGCTTAACTTATTTTTTATGGGCTCAATTGTTGAATAGGGGATGACTAATGCGATAGTGCCACTTGCATTTTCCAATTCAACTTCAAAAGTTGTAGAAATAATCACATCGGAAGGAGGAACGACGCCAACGAACTGGGGATTCACTTCGGTTCGTAAAAAAGCTATATCCGCCTTATGAATGGGAGCCCAGGCCTCCTCAAGATCTCGAATCGCGAGATCCATAACTTTTCTCATAATTGATAGTTCAATTCGAGTGAACTCTTTTCCCTCAATCTTGGTGTAGGGACGATCTGTGCCACCAAAAAAACTATCAACAAGTGCGTAAGCAAGTTTAGACTCAAACACTAATAGCGCTGGGCCTCTCAGGCTTTCAAACCGCATAATACACATGCAACTAGGTATCGGTAGAGTATTTACAAACTCTCCGAATTTCAAAAGATCAGTCGAAATGATACTAATTGTGGCAATTTTTCTCAGAGAATTTGAAAGAGACATACGATAGAGTCGAATAAATCTCTCATAGATAATATCGAGGGTTGGCATTCTCCCTCGAATAACGCGGTCCTGATTGGTGAGATCGTATGGTGTAATTTCAGGATCAGTCGAACCCTGCGAATCACCCCAAGAGGCACCCCCGCCCGCATCACCTGCGCTCGGAGCAATTCCTCCACCTCCTCCTGCGGAAGCATCAGCACCGCCTTCGGGCGGAGGAGGCGCGCTCGATTCGACGGAGCCTTCGGCAACTGCACTCAGAAGAGCATCAACTTCAGCTTGAGTTAAAACTTGGTTCATTCTTCAGCCATCCTAGCTTTTGAATTCCCATTCACAAAGATTCGAGCTTTTCGCCCTTTATTAAAAATCAAAAATCAACTTGCTAAAGCAAAACTTGTAAAATAAACACCCTTTACTTTTCCACTCATTAAAAAACTATTTATTGCGTTACGAATTTCTTCTTTTACGTAGTCTCTACCATCAGCTGTGGCCAGATCCACCGGTCTTTTACTATTGAAAAGATCGATAATTGTATTTCGAACCTGAGGCATTTTAGAGTTAACTTCTGCTTCGGTGTCATCGGTAGGAACTTCAAGAGAAATATTTACTCGAACGAATTTCGCATTTACACTTCCAGGAGTCGAAAGATTCACGGTGAACTGATCTAAAGTGATCATTCGACCATAATC
>Ga0206877_10323_pt1 | contig 11239 bp, 9 predicted proteins | sample Alteio_BWOrgCont_7_FD_152623 | JGI IMG/M metagenome (GOLD analysis project Ga0206877, IMG submission 152623) | Enriched cells from forest soil in Barre Woods Harvard Forest LTER site, Petersham, Massachusetts, United States -... | ecosystem: Environmental > Terrestrial > Soil > Temperate forest > O...
GTGTTGAACCGCTACCTGCAAAGCTGGGACGTGCATAACGTGTTCGTGATGGGCGCGTCGGCGTTCCCGCAAGGCATCGGCTACAACCCGACTGGCCTTGTCGCTGCGCTCGCCTACTGGTCGGCGCGCGCGATCCGCGAGCAGTATCTGAAGAACCCCGGCCCGCTGGTGAGCGTATGAAGAAAAACATCGATGTGAAACGCCTGGGTCAGGCATTCAGACGCGTGCGCGCAGCGTCGTTCTGCGTGGCGGCTACGTTGGCCATTCCGCTCGCCGCGCAAGCCGCAACGCCTCCAACTCAATCCGACGCGGCGTTGATCGCGCACGGCGAATACCTCGCGCGTGCGGGTGACTGCATCGCGTGTCATACCGCACAATCGGGCAAACCCTTCGCGGGTGGCCTGAAGTTCGACACGCCGATCGGCGCGATCTACTCGACCAACATCACGCCCGATCGCAACACCGGTATCGGCTCATGGACCTTCGCGCAGTTCGATCGCGCGGTCCGTGCTGGCGTGCGGCCGAATGGCGACACGCTGTACCCGGCGATGCCGTACCCGTCGTATGCACGTTTGAGCGATGACGACATGCATGCGCTGTATGCGTACTTCACGCAAGGTGTCGCGCCGGTGAACCAGACGAACCGTGCGGTCGATATCGTCTGGCCGCTGTCGATGCGCTGGCCGCTCGGCATCTGGCGTTATCTGTTCGCGCCTGATCCCATGGCGTTCAATTCGAAGCACTATGCCGACCCGGTGGTCGCACGCGGTGCATACCTCGTGCAGGGCCTCGGCCACTGCGGCGCCTGCCACACGCCGCGTGCAGTGACGATGCAGGAACGCGCGTTGAGCGATCTCGACGGCTCGGAGTTTCTCGCGGGCGGCGCAGCAATTGATGGCTGGGTCCCGTCGAGCCTGCGCGCGAATCCACGCACCGGCATCGGCTCGTGGAGCGAGGCCGATATCGTGCAATTCCTGAAGACCGGACGCACGCAGCACAGCGCGGCGTTCGGCGGCATGACCGACGTCGTGCAGCACAGCATGCAGCACATGAACGACGCCGACCTGACGGCAATGGCGCGTTATCTGAAGACGCTGCCGTCGACCGATCCGAAGGAAACGCCGTACGTGTACAACGATACGGCGGCTCGCGCTCTGCGCACCGGCGACGCCACAGCGCCAGGCGCCGCCGTGTACCGCGACAACTGCACCGCCTGCCACCGCAGTGACGGCCGCGGCTATACACGCGTGTTCCCGGCGCTGGGCGGCAATCCGGTCGTGCAAGGCAAGGACCCGACCTCGCTGATTCATGTACTGCTGACGGGCAACACGCTCGAAGGCACAAAGACCGCACCCTCCTCGTTCACGATGCCCGCCTTCGGCTGGCGGCTGAACGATCAGGAAGTCGCGGACGTGACGAACTTCGTGCGCACTAGCTGGGGCAACACCGGTTCGACGGTCAGCGCGGCGGATGTCGCCAAGGTCCGCAAGACTGTCACGGTGCATGCGCCCGAGATGCCACCTACCATCGCGCAAGGTCACTAACGCGGCGAGAGCACTCAACGAGGTTTGTGCGAGCTCATACCTCAGGTCTACGGGTCGATCACGGGCAATCAAGTCACTTTTTTGAAGGTGTGGCCGGCTGACTGTCCCGCAGAAGAAAGTCCGTCTTGACGGGTTATCCGAATTGAAGGTTTACAGGAGGCATGTCAACGATGAAAAAAAAGTGGGTAGCTTCGGCCTTGATGTTCTCCTTTGCGGGAATCGCATCGGCACAAAGCTCGGTCACGCTGTACGGCATCGTCGATGCGGGTATCAGCTATCGCAGCAACGAGCGCACCGGCTCCGTCGGCGCTTACACGGGACACTCGAACGTCGCGTTGACGAGCGGCAACCTCTCCGGCAGCCGCTTCGGCATCAAGGGTCAGGAAGACCTCGGCGGCGGCTGGAACGCGCTGTTCCTGCTTGAAGACGGCTTCGACATCACCAACGGCAAGACCGGCCAGAACGGTGGACTGTTCGGCCGCCAGGCGTTTGTCGGCATCGGCAGCCAGCAATATGGCACGGTCACGCTCGGCCGCCAGTACACCTCGTTGAACGACTTCGTCGCGCCCGTTTCGCCGGTCGCGTTCGTGGGCGGCTTCGGCGCGCATCCGGGCGATATCGACGATCTCGACCAGACCGCGCGCGTCAACAACTCGATCAAGTACACGAGCGCGAACTACTCGGGCTTTACGTTCGGCGCGCTGTATGGATTCGGCGGTCAACCGGGCAGCCTGAAGCAGCAGAACACGTGGAGCGTGGGCGCGGGATACGGCAACGGCCCGCTGCATGTGGGCGTCGGCTACGAACGCTCGGACAACAGCAAGAGTGGTCCGAAGGACACGACACTCGGCAAGTGGAATGGCTCCGACGACGGTCTGTTCAATTCGTCAATCAACGAAGGGTATGCCAGCGCACAATCTCAGCAAATCGCCGAGGCAGGCGTAACCTACGATTTCGGCTCGGCGCTCGTAGGTTTGAACTACAGCAATGTGCAATATCGATCCGGCGCAGAATCCCTGTTCAACGGTATTGCGACCTTCAATATCGCGGGCGTCTTTGCACAATGGAAGATTCGACCGAACATCCGGGTGTTTGGCGGATACAGCTATACGCGAGGCGGCGAAGTGGATGGCATCGAAGACCGGGCTCAATACCACAATGTAACGATAGGTGCAATGTACAACCTGACAAAGCGCTCGGTCATTTACGTATTGAGCGGGTATCAACACGCCTCTGGAGGCACGCTCGACGCTTTGGGCAATCCAGTTCCGGCGACTGCGTCTGTGTCTGACAAAGGCAACGGTCACTCGTCAGCGACCCAATCACAAGTCATTGTTAGCTTCGGGATACGACATCAATTTTGACTATCACGGTAACCCCGATGTTTCTGTGCTCAGCGCGTCAAGTCTGATGCCCTTATCGTTTGTGCGCAGGTCCAATCGGCGGCAGCCCCCACTGCGCCAATTAACGTGATTCGACGAGTCGCTCCCGCACTAGATGGACTCATGGCTCGAAATCCCAGGCAGGAAGCCTGTTGATGCACATCGCTGTTGGAAAGACAAAAATGGGATCACCGCCCCAGAATCTCTCCTTTGCGGGACATCAATTCCGGATCTCTCGGTAGGCGCCTAAAATACGTCAGAGAATCTCAAACGATGTCCGCATCGACATCCAACAAGCTGCCAGCGCTGGGGCGCCTAGGTAGCAAAGGTGTTTTGCCTCCCAGACGCGCCTCGTCGTTCGCATGAATCTCGAGCTCGGTGCACGATCGAAGCGCCGTCCCAGAGTATTGCCAATCGGAACATCCCTAACCACGAGCCGTCGCGGCCACAATCAGTGCTTCGAATTTCTTATCGAGAGCTCGCGCTGCCACTTTAAGCTCCGCGTTTTCTCTGATGACTATGAGTGATGACGGTTTGACATAGGTAAGTATGCATCCGGATCCATCGTTTGCCTCCGAGAGTAGCAGTTCGACGGGTGCAAATAGACCTGCCGTGATGTCATGGCGAATCATCGTGATAGCGATCAGGGGGTTTCCAAGTATCCATCTCAGCGAACGCCGCTTGATTCCAAACTTGCTGATCCACCCGCCGTGATCGATTTCGCTGAACACTCTCTCCGACGAAACGTCGTCCAACCTCTGTAGCATACTACTCTTCTGATATATCTTCCCTCGCTAATGCAACCAGCTCTGGAATGGTTGCCTTACCGCACAGTTTCCTGAGTCGGCTCAGCACCTCGTCAAACGGTACCGGCGTACTGATTTCAACCCGAATACCTTCGAATGTCTGGACCGCTTCCGTCACGTCGTCTCTCATTCCGACCTCCTGTTAATTGAACCCACACCGCGGCGAAATCGCAGCCCGCACAGTCTGAAGTTAGGTCTGCAAGACTGCTCTCTTCAACGTGGCGTCGTACGGATCGACGAAGGACCACCGCTTAGTGCAATCCTTTGACCGGTATCGCGCAGATTCCCACCGTTCACGTCGAAGATCGCGAGCTGCTTTTCAACGTTGTATTGAACGATAAGATACTTGCTGTCCGCAGTGAACACGATCCCCTGAGACGCCTGTCCGCCCGCCACCTCGGCCACATTTACTGCTCGTCCGTCACGAATTGCGAACAATACGATCTTTCCCTGAGCGCGACGCCCTGGGTTACCTGCCCGAAGGTTTGAGCCGTCCATTGATTGCACCCCGATCCATTTTCCGTCGGCGGAAATCGCTACGCCTTCAGGCAGCGATGGAACACTGACGTGTTGTACCGCGCGAAACGGCTCATGGGATACGTCAATGAGAGTCACAGTGTCAGAATCGCCAACCAAGGTCCCCCGGTAAGAGGGCAACCCCGCCAAGCCAACATCGCTCACAACCGCCCAATTCCCGTCGCTTGATACATCGACCGTATACGGTGCCACGCCGCTTGACAGCCGCAAACCACTGTCCGTTACCTTGTCGTCAGCGACATCCAATACGGCGACACCTTGCTCGTCACGTAATGCGACCAGCGCGTGCCGTCCGTCATGCGTGAAACTCACACCCGCCAGACGTTTTTGGCCTACCCGCAGGCTCGCCGCAAGGCTTACATGCGTGCCCTCAATGCGAAGCTGAACCACGCTACCGTCAACACACGCCACCAACGCCAGGCTGCCCGCGCGGTTGACTGCAATGCCCTGCGGATGGCTACCCACCTCGATGCGGACGACCGTAGGTTCCCGTTTCTTCAGGTCAACGACCTGCACAAAAGTATCCATAAGCAACTGGCTGGTCGCGTGGTCGTAGCGCGTAGGTGCGCCGACCAAAGCGATCGTCGCGTCTGGCGTTATGGCTACGGCCTGCGGTGGCCCCTGAACGCCATTTTCCACCTCTACCTGCCGTTCCACCCGAGGCGGGAAATGACTTGCGTCAAGGAGCGTCAACGTGTCGGACTTCGGATTTTCCGGATATGTATCAAGCCCCTCGACACGCTGATATTTCGCATCATTGCCGGAGATGATCCAATCAGCGCCGTAGGACGTATTGGCCGCGACGACGATGGCAAAGCCGAACATTGCTCGCGCCCACTGACAGTATCTCGAAATAGGTAATTTCACCCGTCGACTCCTTAATGATCCATCGATTGATCACTTAACTGCGGCCGCACCGGCTTCGGCGATGACCGAGTCCTGCACGCCGGCACCGCCGCTGGCTCCGATTGCACCAATGAGTTTGCCCCCGATAACAATTGGAATGCCTCCCTCTCCCGCCAGAACGCCCGGAACTGAAAGTGTGGCCATCGAGCCGTTCCCAACCGCATCCTGGAAGGCTTTTGTGGGCCGACGAAACTGCGCGGACGCGTGCGCCTTCGCCTCTGCTATCGCGATGGATGCCAGCTGTGTGTCATCCATCCTGTCGCAGGACACCAACATTCCCTCGCTGTCGACAACCGCCACCGCGTACTGCCAGTTGCGACGACGTGCTTCTGCTTCGGCCGCGCCGATTACAGTCCTGGCTTGCTGCAACGTTATCGGGGGCCCGTACGGAATGTCGTATGGAAGAGTGGCTGGCACCGCTGTCGACTGGCCCTGTTGCGCTCGCGTCAAGTTCGTAGCTGCGAGTAGCGCAAGCAAGAAAACAGGAGAGACGGTAGCTTTGAACATGACACTCTCCCAAAAATCGTTCGCAAAAAGTAACCGATCAATCACGCAGTCTGATAGTGGCGTTCGGGCTGTGTCCTTTACAGCCGACCTCGTGCGCCCGACACGTCGCAGACGACTCCTTGCAGAATCATTGAGCTATTTCCTGAACGTTCGCCTTAGCTCTTGCACGTCGTCTTCGCCAAACATCTCTACCTATTACCAGCCAGATCACCAGTAACTCGAGCACAAAACATGCAGGCAAGATGAACGGCTGGATCCACGCAAGAAACGGCAACGGCCCACCCCGTCGCGCTATAGCGACATCCGTCGGAGTCACGCTGACCGACGGATTGCCAAAATGCTGCAAGACATAATTCGATATCGCGGCTATTTGTTCGTTGGTCAACGGCTGCACGTACGAGTCTTCCCCAAAGTCCGGCATTAGCACATGAGTATCGCCGACCTTCCTGTCTACGCCGTGCAAGATTGCGGCGACGAGATTGGAAGGATTTGCACCGCCGGTCGCAGTGTTATGGAACAGGGACGGATAACTCTGATCTTTGCTACCCGAACCGTCCGAACGGTGGCAACTAGCGCAATAGCCGCGGTATAGCACTGCTCCGGAGGTTGGCGCAGTTACCCACGTCCCACTCGGACCAACATCTACCGAGGCGGCAGCGTCGCCGCGCCCTCCGTACCCGAATGCGGGTGTGCCCTCACCCGCTGTGCGGATTGGTCGTACGCTGCGTAAATATACCGCGATGGATTTGAGATCGTCGGTAGACAGCAATTGCAAGCTGTTCTGTACTGCCTCGGCCATGCCGCCCGCCGCCTGATTTTTTCCGACCACATGACCGGTCTTCAGATATGCAACCAGCTCGTCGTCCGTCCACGTACCTATTCCACTGACTGGGTCGGACGTGATATTGGGTGCGTACCACGGTCCGAGTTGGGCGCCGCTGAAAGCACGGTCGAGGTCTTCCGCCATCAATGCATTTCGCGGCGTGTGGCATGCGCTGCAATGTGCCTGCACGTTAGTCAGATACGCGCCGCGATTCCATTCGACGCTGCGATTCGGATTAATGGCAAAGCGCTGCTTTTTGAGGAACAGAAGATTCCATACGATCATGGACTGACGGATGTTGAACGGAAACGGTAACGTCGTTTTCGGTGGCACTGAGTCGACCGGTTCAATGCCCTTCATGAAGTATGCGTACAGAGCATGAACGTCCTCATCAGTCAACCCGGCGTAAGACGTGTAGGGCATCGCAGGATAGAGATGTGCCCCATCGGCTCGCACTCCATCGCGCAATGCATGCGCAAACTGCGCTTCCGTATAGTTGCCGATTCCGTCTTTCTTCGACGGTGTAATGTTGGTCGAGTAGATAGTGCCTATTGGCGACACAATTCCGTAGCCCCCGGAGAACGCTTTGCCTCTATCTGCGACTGTGTGACAAGCCATGCAATCGGAAGCAATTGCGAGTAGATGGCCCCTGTGGATGAGCTCGGATTCGGTATCATGCGCATCGACAGACGCAACGGATTTGGCAACGCTTTGTGCAAGCGCGCCCGTCGAATGGATGGCAAGCACACATCCGATGCTGAATGAGAGTGCCGCCACAGTCGACACCACTGCGTCACTCAAGCTTGACAACTTCTGACTCATCTCATGCCCGCCGCAGAGATTGTTCGATCGAGTCGGCCGCCTTGATCCCGAGCGCTGCCATCGAGAGCGTCGTATTCACGACCGAAGCCGAGACCATAGCGCCACCGCCCGGCAGCCACAGATTCGCGTGGTCATGTGCGCGGCAATTCCCATCGACGACCGAATCCTTTGCGCTTGCACCCATAATTGTGCCACCCATGATGTGGTTATTTGCGTTCAGGCTTTTCGTGATATTGAACTCCACCGCGTCAAAGAGGCTGCCGATATGTTCAAGTTGCGCGTGTGCGGCGGTCGCGCCGTCGCGCACGTAATCGCCGACATCGTAGTAAATATCGGGGCAAGCAAGCCCATGCGGATCACGGCGTGTTCTGCTAAGTGTCAGTCGGTTTTTCGGATCCGGCAGTGGTTCGAGACTGATCGACAGGTCGACACCAAAAATAGCACGGCGACGAATTTCATCGTCAAGCTCCTTGCCAATCAGTCCAAGTCGCAACGCTTGCTCCGTAGCAGGCGCGACGCGTGAAATGTTGTTCAGAATCATCTTGTTCGACGAGTACTTCGACCGGAATGCGCCATCGCGCGGACCGACAATACAACTGCTTTGCGCGGGTCCGCGACCAAGCCACAGTGGTTCGTTCGCGAGAAACGTACAGTGAAACCCAGAATGATCCATCATGTTTCGACCGACCTGATCCGAGCTGTTTGCAATGCCACGTGGATTGCGCGCGTTGGCCGCAAGCAATAATAGGCGCGGTGTTTCGATACCGTTGCACGCAAGCACAAAAATCTTACCTTTGGCAGTGTGCGACTGATGATTCGCGCCGTAGAAATGGAGCATCGTAATATTGTTCTGGTCATCTGTATCGATCTTGTACGCGACCGACTCCGCCAGGACTTTCGCGCCATTCTTCTCTGCGCTCTGGATCGTGTGGATGCCGTTGTACATCGCTCCGATCGGACAGATCGGCTGGCAGTTGTTGTTGCCGCAGCAAGTCGGGCGGCCGTTCCATGGGCGCGTGCTGCGGCCCTGCGGGATCGGAATTGACTTATATCCATGGGCGTTGACGACCTCCGCGAAACGAGCGTCGCCATAAGCCCAAGGCACCATGTCCATCGGATACGGACGACTGCGCTCCGACGGCGACTGCCGTTCCGGATCATTCGGACCTGCGACTCCGAGCGCTTCCTCTGCACGACAATAGTAAGGCTCGAGATCGCCGTAGGAGATCGGCCAGTCACGGCCTACGCCATATGTCGATTGCATCTTGAAGTCCACCGGCAAATGCCGCCAACACGAAGCAGCCCAATGCCATGTCGTACCGCCAACCGTGCGCAAATAGCCCTGCTGGAAAGACCCCGCGCTTGGGCCGCTCAACTCAACGTAGTCGTTTGGTGGAAAGTACAGCGGTGCGGGTGCCCCTTTCGCTTGCGGATACAACCCCTGGAAGTCCGAGCCGACACGATTCGGAAACGGCATGTTGCGCCAATTCTCGACTGCAGTCGCACGATCAATTCGTAATCCGGCCTCGAGAATCACCACTGAGTGGCCTTTTCTCGCCAGTTGATCGGCGATCAATGCGCCGACCACGCCAGAACCGACTACTACGACGTCCGCGACAACATCACCACTTGAAGATATTGTCGGCGAGGCCATGGTCATACCCGTTTGTCTATGACAGAAACAGGCGCGCGAAGGCGTGCTCTTTCGGCTTCAGCGGGCGTAGAGACGCGGGCAGCAGGGGGCGGCTTTTCCCACCACAGCGGGCCGTTGGCGCAATAGGTCGGCGGGCTAAGGCCATCCGCGACGGTTAAGTACATCAACGAATCGGCATACGCGACCATCGTCGAATGATGGTTGCGTGTGACTGTTCCCGTGTACCAGCCAGCGACGATCGCCAATGCGACGTCATGCAGGCCGGCCATCTTCGCGACCGTCAACAGCTGCTGCGGCGTCTGACCTGCGCGTGTCTGACGAGCAAGCGCCGCTGCACGATCGGGGAAACTACTGTCTTCAGTCGATAGCGTTGCCAATAGCCGCATACCTACCGTCGAGTCCATCGAGATGTGGCCGGTCAGCGCAACCGACAGGGTAAGAAACTCGGTTTCGCGGAAACTTGCGGGTCCTGCGCCCGGCGGCGGGGTTGGCAATTTTGATCCGGCATTGTTCGACGCCTGCGCGAGTCCGGCAACCGGAGAGACTAGCGGTGAGAAAATGGCAAGTTGAGTGGCAATTGCGAGGGTCTTTAGCGCACACCTACGCATCAGGTTCGGCGTGAAGCCATTAACACTGCTGAGTTTCTCTTCAGACATGAAGGATCACAAGCGGGAGAAGTGTGGACAGGTTCATTTGGCTGATATCTCAACAAAGAGAGGCAAAGTGTCTGACTTCAACCAATTTTTGGCTCGATGCTCAACGCGGTGAAAAACGCTTGTCTAATCTGCAACAATCGCGGTTGAACGACCGCATGGTGTGTCAGCGATTCGGTCCAAGTGTTGGCGTCGATTCTTAGCCTTGCGAGACATCAGCACCAGTCACCACCGACCAACTCAGGTCCGTCTTGATAGACGGTGAAGTGCCCGGCTCGAAATCGCAAGCAACATGCAGCAGTGTGTTTTCACTAGTCACTGACCTCGAATCTAAGCTTCAAATCATGAAACAGTCAGCGGTACATGAGACAACTAACCTTTTTCTCGTATACCGCTCCGCTGGTCGTGAACGCTGCCTAGAGAGAGCGAATTACCCGTCATCCTTGGCATGCCGTTCGTCGTCCCGAGCCTTCAGTGAAAATGTTGTCTGGCACAGTTTCATTTAGCCCAAGCGAAGCGTGGAACAGTTCTATTGGCAACCCAAAGGACCAACGACCTATCCGTACATGGCCGCCCCTCTTGCAATCGGTCAAAACAGAAAAAACTATCTAGATCTTGACATTCCGAGGACGAGAATGCGAATAAAGCATTGCTAAATTCCGCTAATAGCTCGATAAATCCGATATTTCATATCGAATCTGGTCTTAGATCGATTTCCATTCTCACTTTTAAGTGCATAGATCATATTTTTCAGCTTCCGAACGAGTCGCCTGAAACGTATGCGTCACTGCAGCCTCGTAATTGTCCGTTTCTTTTCACCGTGAGTTCGTACCCGAGTCGAGTGTCTGGCAGCCGTCTCATACTTCGCCAGGTCATCGCGCTGCCAGTCGGAGGATCTCCGACAGGAGCCGGATAGCCTCCAGCCGATCGATTTCCGTTTGCGCAAACTCCGCACCTGGCGGGTCCTACGGAGCTGCGCGGCCGAATGCAGTGCGCCAGAAGATGCGCCGGCTTAGGCCCGCTAGCCTTCCCTAGTCCATCTCGCCATTGATTACCTCCTGCCAGACCGATCTACACATCTACCTACGCAGACAGTGTGTGCCGGCCGAGATTGCGCGCCGTACAGCGCAGCCCGTCAGAATGATGCGAGAGTACTCTCGATACTTCGCCTGCTACTACGTTGAGGCATCCTTGATCGCGTGCTCCACTACTAAGAGAAGCTTCCTATCGAGGTCGTGTGCGATCTCGTCGACCTCTGAGCTCTCGCAGACGTTGAGAAGAGAAGATGGTTGATCATACTCGATGCTAAGGCGATTCTCTTTGTCTTCGTACGCAATGAGCGTTAAAGGGACATATTGGCCAGCCCGTAGGTCGTGCTTGGTCATTTGTATCGCTACCAACGGGTTTCCCAATATGAACCGGAGCGCCTTGCTACTTTTCCCAACCATGTTAAGCGCACGACCATGGTCAAGCGTAAAAAAGATCATCAAGCCCTGATCTCCCTCCATGCTCTTTATTGCAGCAGCCGCTTGGCGAGGCTGCCCAATCAAAGCCGCAATTGCAGCCTGATCGAATTTTCCGAGCCTTTCCTGGAAGGCTTTGACA
>Ga0206877_10326_pt1 | contig 11175 bp, 11 predicted proteins | sample Alteio_BWOrgCont_7_FD_152623 | JGI IMG/M metagenome (GOLD analysis project Ga0206877, IMG submission 152623) | Enriched cells from forest soil in Barre Woods Harvard Forest LTER site, Petersham, Massachusetts, United States -... | ecosystem: Environmental > Terrestrial > Soil > Temperate forest >...
GCAGGCCGCCACGCCCCAGACCGCAAAACCGACTTGCTCGTGCAGCAGCACGGCCGCCAAGGCGAGCGACATGAAAGGCTGCAGCAATTGCAGCTGACCGACCGCTGCAATGCCGCCCTGGGCGAGGCCGCGATACCAGAAGATGAAGCCGATCAGCATCGAGAACAGCGAGACATAGAACAATGCCGCGAGCGCCGGCCAACCGATCCGTGCCATATCGGCAGGCTGCCAGACCAGGCTGAGCGGCGCCATGACCGGCAGCGACAGGCCGAGCGCATAGGAGATCACCTGCCAGCCGCCGAGTTCGCGCGAGAGCCGGCCTCCCTCGGCATAGCCAAGGCCGCAGACCAGGATCGAGGCCACCATCAAGGTATCGCCCAAGCCGCTGCCCGCGCCGCTCTGCCTGATCGCGTAGAGCGCCACCATGGCCGCGCCGGCGAGCGAGAATAACCAAAAACCCGGTTTTGGACGTTCTGCGCCCCGCAACACGCCAAACACGGCCGTCGAGAGCGGCAAGAGCCCGATGAAGACGGTGGCTCGCGACGAGGTGATGGTCTGCAGCGCCAGTGCCGTCAAAAGCGGAAATCCGACAACACAGCCGAGCGCGACGACGGTCAACGAGCACAGCTGGGCGCGGGCAGGCCATTTCTGCTTTAGTACCAGCAGGAAAAGAATACCGACTAACCCGGCGATGGCGGCGCGCGCAGTAGTAAGGAAAAGCGGGTTGAGGTCATGTACCGCGATGCGCGTGGCGGGCAGCGAGCCGGAGAAGATCGCCACCCCCACAAGGCCGTTCATCCAGCCGGCGGTCTTGTCGTCCATGGTTAGGTGCTTTCAAATTGGGATCAAGGGTGGAGATCTAAACGGCCATATGGGTTGTGCGGCCGGCGGGCCTGGCGGCGTGGAGTCTGGTGGCATAGAACTTGGTGTCGAGCGCCATGCGCGGAAAACCGGCCGGCAGCGCGCCGGCCGCGATCTCGACGAATCCGTTCTTCTCATAGAACCGATGAGCAGCCACAAACCGGTCAGTCGTGCCGAGGAAGATATCCGTGATCCCCCGGTTGTCGGCTTCGCTCAGGAGCCGAGCGAGCAAACGGGACGCCACAGCAAATTGCGGTCCTCGAAAGGGTGCGGCAACGAACATTTTGCGCAAGGCGGCCTGTGACGAGCCGATATCCTTCAGACCGACGGTGCCGACGACCTTGCCTTCCTTGCGGGCGACCCAGAAATCGCCTCTACCCGTCTGATAGAATTGCGGGATGGCGTGCAAATCTGGCTGGTCTTCTGGCGTGATGGCAAAGCCGAACTCCTCGCGCTGGATCGGCAAAATGAGCTCGATGACCCCCTGCCGGTCGGCTGGCTCAAAGCAAGCAATGTCGATTGTCACAGCCATCGGGAAGCCTTCTTGCGCAACAAAGCATGCGGCAAGACAGCCACACGCCGCATGTCCTTGCCCGACATGGTGTTCGCACTCTCGCAGGAAAGGACTGGCACAGACAGAGACGGGCGAGTACAATTGTTTCAAACTGTACTGGTTCAGATGAGGGTACGGATGCTTGATCAGGCCAGGGGATCCACCCTGATCGAAACGGTTATGGCAAACATTCGCCGGTCGATTGCCACAGCGCCTGGCGCGAGGCTTCCATCCATTCGCCGCCTTGCCGAGCGGCAGGGCGTCTCCAAATCGACCATCGTCGAGGCTTATGATCGGCTTGTGGCGGAAGGAGCAGTGGTTGCAAAGCCTGGCTCGGGGTTCTTCGCGGCGGCTCGCACACGCCCTTTCACGCTGGCGGAGACTGGGCCGAGCCTTGATCGGGCCATCGATCCGCTGTGGATCATGCGCCAGTCGCTCGGTCGGCAGGAGCCTTGCTTGCAACCAGGCTGCGGCTGGCTGCCGGACGACTGGCTGCCCGGCGACATGTTCCGCCGCATCCTGCGCGGGGTGGCCAGGGACAAGGATGCCAACCTCACCGCCTACAGTACGCCGCTTGGGTTCCGGCCGCTGCGCGAGCATCTTGCGCGCCGCCTCCACGAACGTGGTATCGAGGCAAACCCCGGCGCCATCCTGCTTACCGATTCAGGCTCGCGAGCAATCGATCTGGTCTGCCGTTTTCTGCTCCAGCCCGGCGATGCGGTGTTGGTCGACGATCCTTGCTACTTCAATTTCCAAGCGATGCTGCAGGCCCAGCGCGCCAGGATCGTCGGCGTCCCCTACACGCCGGGCGGGCCGGATCTGGAACGTTTCGCCGCCTTGTGCGGCGAGCATCGGCCCAAGCTCTATTTGACCAACGCCGTCCTGCACAATCCGACCGGGGCCACTGTCAGCGCCGGCATCGCGCATCGCCTGCTCAAGCTCGCCGAGACGCATGACCTCACTCTGGTTGAGGACAATATTTTCGCCGATTTCGAGGCGAGGCCCTCCCATGGGCTGGCCTCGCTCGACGGTCTGGAGCGTGTGATCCATCTTGGCAGCTTCTCCAAGACCCTGACGGCGGCCTTGCGCTGCGGCTATATCGTGGCAAGGAGCGATTGGATCGAAGGCCTCACCGATCTTGCGCTCGCCACCAGTTTCGGCGCCAACGACATCGCGGCACAGGTGACGCACCGCCTTCTCACCGATGGCAGCTATCGCCGTCACCTCGATGCGCTTCGTCCACGCCTGGCAAAGGCCATGGCACGGACGACAGACCAATTGTGTCGGCTCGGTTTCAAGCCATGGATCCAGCCCGAGGCCGGCATGTTCCTGTGGGCCCGGCTGCCGGAAGGCCTGGATTCCTCGGACATCGCCATGCGCGCTCTTGAACGTGGCGTGGTGCTGGCTCCGGGCAATGTCTTCAGCGTTGCCCGCAACGCCGGCGGCTTCATGCGCTTCAATGTGGCGCAGTGCGGCGACAAACGCATCTTCGATGTGCTGGCCCAAGTGACGCAACACTAACGCAGGAGCCTCAGGCTTGGCGCGCGCCGTGGCGTTCGAGCAAAACAAACCCGGCGCGATCAGCAGGCAGAACCTGCGTCTCGGGCCGGGTAAGACGATTGCACCGAATCAGCGTCTTGCGCGCGATGCGGCTGCCACCCAAGCTTACATCGTTTTCTTCTTGGGCGCTGGGTGGTGATGCACGACGTGATGGTGATGGTGCACGACGTGATGATGGTGATGCACGACGTGATGATGGTGAACGACGGGCTTCTTGGCTGGCGTGTCGGCCGAAGCGGCGGCGACGGACATGCCCAAGACACCGAGCGCCACTGTCCCGGCCGCGAGAACTTTCCTCAACATGGTCTTTCTCCCTGGAATTCCTAAACGTTCATAGCCCCCCAATAGTGAGCCCTAGCACTGGCGATTGCGTCGAGCAAGTGGCAACACTGTGGCTGGGGCTGCCACAATGATCATCCTCAACAAAGCCTGAATTACCAAAGGAGCCTGCGCTACCGCGAGTGCCGCATCCGGATGCGTGTGGAGGCAAGATAAGCGAGCGAACCCAAGGCTGTAATCCAAAAGCTCGTCGGCCAGTCGGTGTAGAAGGCGAGGGTCAGGCTGATCCAGGCGGTGACGACGGCGAGCATCACCGAGACCACGATGCCATGCTGGACGCGCCGCGTCAGGTGCATGGCGGTGGCGGCTGGCGCGACCATCAGCGCAAAGACGAGCAGCACCCCGACGATTTGCATCGCCTCTGTGGTGGCCAGGGCGACGATCACCATGAACAGGATGGAAACCAGTTCGAGCCGAGTGCCCTTGGCTTCCGCCAATTCCGGCTGAAGACTGGCAAACAGCAACGGACGGCCGATCGCCGCCAAGGCGACCAGACAGGCAGCACCCAGGATAACAAGCGTCCAGACCCGCTCCAGGCTGATGCCCAGGACATTGCTGCCAAACAGCAGGCCCGTCACCATGCCGGCAGAAGTGGTGTAGAAATGCAAAAACAGCAGGCCGAGGCCGAGCGCCTGGGTGAGCACGATGCCGATGGCGACATCGCGATGGGCTTTTTCGCCCAAAAGCCCGATGCCGATGCCGGCTGCGACGGTGAAGGCGACCATGCCGAGCAAGGGTGAAACACCGATCAGCACCGCGCCGGTCGCACCGGGAAAACCGACATGAGCCAATGCGTGGCCGGCAAAGGTCTCGCCGCGCAGCACCAGGAAATAGCCGACCGCGCCTGCGACGACGCCCACGACGGTGCATGCCATGAAGGCGTTACGCATAAACTCGAACTCGAACATTACGCGATACCGTCCTCGTGGTCAGTCGTCGTCATGGGCGTGGCTTTCGAGTTCGCCGTCCTCCGCCATCACGAAGATGCGGCCGTTGAGGCGGGCGACATGGATGGGGGTACGGTAGAGATCCGACAGAACATGCCGGTTCACCACATCATCGACTGGGCCGATCGCCGCGCGGCCATTGCCCAGGTAGAGCACCTGGTCCACGGCACGTAGCAGCGGATTGATCTCATGGGCGCAGAAAAGCACGGCGATGCCGCGCTCCCGGGCGATGTCGCGCACCAGTTCGACGACGCCGCGCTGATGGACCGGATCAAGGCTTGCCAGCGGCTCGTCGAGCAGGAGCAGCTTCGGCTCGCCGATCAGTGCCTGGGCAATCAGCACGCGCTGGCGCTCGCCGCCCGAGAGCTGGGCGATCGGTCGGCGGGCAAGGTTGGCCGCGCCCACGCGCTCCAGGGCCGCCCAGGCAGTTTCCTTGTCGGCCTTGGTGGCCAGCGGCCAGCCCCAGCGCGTGCCGCCTACGGCGCCCAGCACCAACTCAAAGCCACTGAGGCCGAGCTGGGCCGCTCCGCGCCGCATCTGCGGCATGTAGCCGATACCCCGATTACCCCGGCGCGGCGCCTCGCCCAGCACGGCGATGCGTCCGCTCTGCGGTGTGACAAGGCCGAGCACAGCCCGCATCAGCGTGGTCTTACCAGCGCCATTCGGTCCCAGTACGCCGACGAACAGGCCCTCGGGAACCGAAAAGGAGACGCTGGACAGGATCCGGCGCCTCCCGAGAGTCAGGCTGACCTTTTCAAAGACGATGGCCGTCACTGGGTCAGACCGGAAAGCGCCTGGCTGACTTCGCTCAGCTGGCCGCCGAACCAGGTCTGGATCGTCTTGCCCGCCGGCTCCGTCTCGGTCACGCCGACCACGGTCACCTTGTTGTCCTTGGCCAGCTGCAGCAGGCGCCTGGTCGTCTCGTCCGTGACCTGGCTGTTGTAGAACAGGATCTTGGCCGAACCGTCCTTGAGGCTGTTTTCGAAGCCCGCGACCTGGCTCGGGCTCGGTTCGGTGTCATTCATGGTTGCGACCTGGAATTGGTAATTCAACATCTTGAAGCCGAGCGCCTCCGCCATGTAGCCGAAAACCGGCTCGGTGGCCGTCACGGGCGTGCCTTGATACTTGCTCTTGATCGCATCGACCTGCTTCGTCAATGCGGCAAAGGACGCTTCGAACGTCGCAAGGTTGTGCTTGAAGACGCCGGCGTGCGTGCTATCGCGTCTTTCGAGTTCGGCCTCGAGCGCCACGGCAACGGCCGGCAGCGTTGCGGGCGAATACCAAAGATGGGGATTGTCGCCGCTCTTGTGACCGGTCAGATCGGCGGCGACGATGATCTTGCGGTCGGCGTCACTGGAGGCGGACAAGAGCTTGTCCATCCAAGGATCGTAATCGGCACCGTTGTAGACAACGACCGCCGCCTCGGCCAAGGCTTTGGCGGTGGAGGCGCTCGATTCGAACAGGTGAGGATCATCGTCGGGATTGGACAGGATGCTGGTCACGGCGACATACTCGCCGCCGATTTGCCTGGCGAGATCGCCGTAGAAATTCTCCGCCGCCACGATCGTGGTCTTGTGCGCTGCCCAGGCGCTGGTGGCACCCGACAGGGCGGTGGTAGCAGCCAATAGGGCAGCAAACACCCAGATACGCGAATGCGCCAATGAACGCATCATGCTCTCCTTCAAATCTCGAAGCCGTCCTGCGACCGATCTCGTCGCCAGACAGAATGTTATGTTATAACAAAACCTCGTTTAAGGAGAGACCCATAGCATGTCAATGCCGCTTGGAGCGCGGACTTCCAGTCGCTCCATTAAAAGGACGTGATCGCGTTGAAGGACTGCTGCTCAAGGGGCAAGGAGCGGGTAGGCAGACCCGCCCATCATGGTGTGCCGGTCACCCGACCCGCTCCTTCATCCAAGGGTTGCGCCCGCCGATGACAGCTTGAAGGCAAATGGCGCTGCGCAGGTTAGACACGTCCATGTGGTCGAGGAAAGAGGCGGACGATAAGTCCAGGCTTCAAATCAGCCTACGAGCTTGACGCCAAATAGCGGCGTGCCGCGCAAGCCGAAGAGCCGGAACCACAATATCAGGAACTGCTCCATGCTGCGCGCGCCGACGATATCGCCAAGGTCGACGACGTTCTTCCAGTTGAAATCGCGCTTCAGCAGAGCTTCGACGCTTGCCTTGGCCTGCGCGTCATTGCCCGCGATGAACATGTCGCCTTCTCCATCCCCTACCAGAGTGGCATTGACGCCCACGCCAATATAGGCGGTGTTGAGCGTCTTGACGACTTTCGCTTTGGGGAAGGCCTTCTGGATTTCCTCGCCCACCGATGTGGTGTTGGTGAGGTGGGGCAGGGAGGTCAGTGTACCGGTGGAGAAATCGCCGGGATTGGAGACGTCGATCAGGATTTTCTCACCGATAGCCTCGGCGCCGGCGATTTGGAGTGCTTGCAAAGAGACGCCGCCGCCTGTGGCGTTGATGACGACCTCGCCAAAGGCGGCCGCCTGGGCAAAGGTGACGATGTCGACATGGGTCTTTGCCTGCCATTGGCGCAGTGTTTCGGCGCGATCGCGCGGCTTGTCGAGATCGGCTTGGCTGACCGAGCGTACACCGAGCCTAATATCGTGTCCTTTGGATTTCAGGGCTGCGCCCAGGGTCTGTCCGACAACGCCGGAACCGATAATGCCGATTTTCATGGCGAATCTCCTGGTGGGACGAGGCGGGGGCGAGACACCCTCGAATGCCCGATATGCGCGTCCATCGCGGTCTCGGGCTTTCAACCGACAGGCTAACATGATATAGACAGACAGGTTTGTCTATTTGTATAATTAATACAGACAGGTCTTTCTCTATGTCAAGAGCGACTGCCGTTTCACCTCGTGAAAAGATTCTGGCCGTGGCCGGACCGCTGTTTTTCAAGGAAGGCTTTCGAGCCGTCGGCGTCGATCGCGTCATTGCCGAATCGGGTGTCGCCAAGGCGACCTTTTACCGGCATTTCCCATCCAAGGACGATCTGATTATGGCCTGGCTCGACCAGGCAGACGCCTTCATGGCAGGCTGGATGGACAATGCTGTGAGCGGCGTCGCCGATCCAATCCTGGCCTTGTTCGAAGCCGTGATGGCGATGGCCGGCACGCCGCAGAGCCTGGGATGCACCTTTCAGGGCGTGTCCTCGGAGTTTCCCGACCTTGGCCATCCCAACCATGCTGCCGCCATCGCTTCAAAAAAGCGCGTGCTCGCGCGCCTCGAAGATATGGCGGTGGAAGCCGAGGCCACGCATCCACGTGTGCTCGCCGAGCAACTCTACCTTCTGATCGAGGGCGCCTGGGCTTCATCGCGCATCTTCGGTCGACAGGCCCCTGTAACCCATATCGCCGATGCCGCGCGCGCGCTCGTCACGGCAGCGCGGGAATAGGTCAGAGCGGGTTCTGGCCCGGTTGTTTTGCTTTGGCTGCGTCATATGGTTACCTCGCCGGCCGGGCGGGCGCAGGCATGATCAACGGACGCCAAACGGCGTCCGTTCTCACCAAGGAACGAGCTTTAGGATCGTTTGAGCAATTCCTGGGTGTGCAAGGGCTTTGCGAAAATTATAGCAACACAAAATGGCCTGCCACTCTTGATGAGCAGGTGAGGTTGGCGCAAGCAACCGGCTGTGCGGATTTATTCTGTATTGGCTGGATAACGATTGGCGCATTGATGGCGTCTATGTACCAATTGACAAGAAGTAGTCACCGCTGCCATCGCATAACGCGTGCCATGATTGCTTGGCAAGATATTTTCCCGCCCGTGCGCCCGCGCACGGTGCAGCGATCGATTGTGGTGTCTTGTTCGCAATGGCAAAATAGAACCGTCTGATCCCATCGGTCCCGAGGACATCCATGCGCCGCCCTCTTCTGCGTCTCGCCGGTCTGATCGTGACCGCCGGTCTGAGTATCCTCCTTTGCAACGGCGCCCAGGCCCGCAACGTGGCGCTCGTCATCGGCAATGACACCTATGCCAATGTCACGCCGCTGCAGAAGGCGGTGAGCGATGCCCACGCCATCGGCGACCAATTGGAGAAGCTCGGCTTCGTCGTCCGGCGCGTCGACAATGTCGACCAACGCACAATGAGCCGCGCGCTTGTGGCCTTCGATGCCGACATTCAGCCGGGTGACCGAGCCCTTTTCTTCTATGCCGGCCATGGCTTTGAGATCGGCGGCACGAACTATCTCCTGCCCACCGATGTGCCTGCTGCCGAATCCAACCAGCAGGACCTAATCCGCGATGCCGCCTTCCCGGTCGAGCGCATCATCGACGGCATTCGCCAGCGTGGCGCCGGCGTCGCGGTTCTGGTGCTTGATGCCTGCCGCAACAACCCCTTCGCCGATGACACATCGCGCTCGGCGGCGGTGACGCGCGGCCTTGCCCGTGTCGATGCGCCTGAAGGCGTGTTCGTTCTGATGTCCGCGGGCGCCAAGCAAGAAGCGCTGGACCGGTTGACGGATCAGGACGCCAATCCCAATTCGGTGTTCACGCGCTCCTTCCTTGGCGAACTCGCCAAGCCGGGGCAGACCCTGGTGGAGATCGCCAAGAAGACGCAGGTCGATGTGCGCGCCCTTGCCGCCACCGTCGGCCACGACCAGACGCCGGCCTATTACGACCAGGTCATCGGCGATGTGGTCCTCTCCGACGCCGCCGGCCAGAATGCACAGCCGGGCCAGAAATATGCCGCCGTCGATCCTGGCCGCAACACGACAACCTCGATCCCCACGCAGATCAACACCACCGGCCAGACCCAGGCTGGCGCGGGCGTGCAGCTCGGCCCCGGCGTTCAGATGGGCGCCGGCGTGATCATCGCCAACAAGGACGCCAAGATCGCGCTGCAAAATCCTGCCAATCCGCCGAATACCGATCCTGCCAAGGCGCTGAACATCCGCCAGGGCGGCACGGCGACGGGCCAGCAATTGGCGATGGTGCGGCCCGATCCCAATCTGGGCAAAGCCGTCCAGGCAGGGGGCCGCGCGCCGATCGCCAGCTTCATGCGTTCCAACTCGGGCTGGACGGTGACGCTGTCGCTGCCCGAACCTGCCACCGCGATCTCCTATCGCATCGGCGACGGCGGCGAGTTCAAGGAAACGGGCCTGCTCGACGTGCTCGACCAGCGCACCGGCAGCCGCATGCCGAATCCCTCGTTCCAGATGTCGCCCAAGGCGGCCGCCGGCGTCATCGAGGTGCGCTACCAGACCGTGGACGGCGCTGATGTGGGGCCGTTCTCGATCCGCTTTGATCCGGACGTGGCGCTCTATGACGACCAGCGGCGCAATCTTGAACAGATCGCGCCAAGTTGGGTCGAGTTCCGCGATTTCAATGGCACGCTGGTCTATTTCACCACGCTGATCACCTATCGCTGCGCCATCAGCGATCTGCGCTACGGTCTGGACGGCGGCGAGCCCCTGAAACGCTTCGACCTGCCGGTGTGTAACATGAAAGATCCCTTTTCGATCCCCAACAACGCCAAGATCTATATGAAGGTGCCGACGACAACCAAGTCGATCAGCCTGCGCATCACCTGGCGTGACGGCACACAGTCGGACGTCACCACGATCGAGAAGGATTGAGGATTTGCGGGGGGGCATCCAGTCCATTGGCGCTGAAAAGAGGCCACTGACGCGGCACTTGCCGCCTTGCCTCCCTCCCTTGCAAGGAGGGATTAGGAGGGTGGGGGCGAGACGATAGACCCCGCTTTCGCAAAACATGCACGACCCCAATGCCTCTATCCCCATCGACATTTCCAATTGGAAATGTTGAGGCCACAAGGGGCAAGGGCCGCCCCACAGTTGCGTTCCCGGCGTTGCCTTCCCTCAATCCTATCTCAGCGCCGATTGACCGGATCCCTGCGCGCCATGCCATAGCTATCCCCCCGCCGCTGCAGGCCTCATCCCGCCGGCTGCAGCAGGTCCCACAGATTGCCGTAAAGATCCTCGAACACTGCAACGATGCCATAGGGCTCGTGCCGCGGTTCCTCGCGGAAGAGAACGCCGCGCGATTTATAGATGTTGTAGTCGCGCCAGAAATCGTCGGTGTGCAGAAAAACAAAGACGCGGCCGCCTGCCTGGTTGCCTATCGCGGCTGATTGTATCGGCGTCGCGGCCTTGGCGAGCAGGAAACGCGTTGGGCCGCTGCCCGGTGGCATCAACGTCACCCAGCGCTTGCCTGCGCCCATGTCGACATCGTTCATGATGGTGAAGCCCAGCGTGCCGCAATAGTAGGCCTTGGCCTCGTCGTAATCGCGTATGACGAGCGCGACGGCACCCAGATGTTGAGACATTGCTGAATCCTTTGTTGTTTTTGACGCTGCAGAAGATCACTCCTATCGGATCTGAACGACGAAGCGCCACTTCGGCCATTAGGAGAGCACCATGCCGCGTAACGACATCGCCGCCATTATCGGGCTCGTCGTCGCACTCTGGTATGTCCTGGCGGGTCCGGGCCGCGGCCACAATCCGTTGCGCAATCCGCGGGTACTTGGTCCGGTGGTGATCGCATTCCTTGTTGCCTTCGCCATCACCTGGATTGTCCTGCGCCTTCTCAATTACTGAACCCAGGCGGGAGGACTTGCTCCTGCTGCTATCGCTCTTGACGCGCGGGCTCCGATGCGATTTTGCCTAGGGCATGAGCAGCACATCCCACATCCTTAGCCCCGGTTATTCCGCCGTTCCGCCCGGCATGATCGCCAACGTCGTGACCTGCCTGGAAATGACGCACAAGCCACGCCCCAAGCCGGCGCGTGCGACCGGGCAGCCAATGTCGCTGGAGCGTATCGAAAAGCCCGATCCTGCGGCCTATCGCGCCTTGTTCCGTTCGGTCGGCCAAGACTGGCTGTGGTATTCCCGCCTGGTCATGCCGGATGGTGATCTGCGCGACATTCTCGAA
>Ga0206877_10297_pt1 | contig 11129 bp, 9 predicted proteins | sample Alteio_BWOrgCont_7_FD_152623 | JGI IMG/M metagenome (GOLD analysis project Ga0206877, IMG submission 152623) | Enriched cells from forest soil in Barre Woods Harvard Forest LTER site, Petersham, Massachusetts, United States -... | ecosystem: Environmental > Terrestrial > Soil > Temperate forest > O...
GGAAGATTGGTACCGCGCGGTCGGCACCTTCTTGGCGGCGGCCACCTGGTCCCATCTGTGGCTCTATCGGCTTTCTTCAAGATCGCATCCCTTGATCTTGAATATCTGGGCTCCCGGTTGGGAGCCCTCTTTTTGTGGGCCGTCGGTCAAGCTGCTTGGTAGCCGCGGGAGTTGGTGCCGACGGTTTCGGCCCCTCTCAGTTCCAACAGGAATTCCTGATGGGTCATTGGCCGGGAAAACATCGGATAGTTTTTCTCAACCGCCATGCGCTGTTCTTCCTCGCTCAAGGTTGCCGTGCAATCCTTGAGGGTGACGACGTCATAGCCCTTCTCATAGCCGGTGCGCATGGTCGATTCGACGCAGCAATTGGTCAGGAAACCACCCAGTGCGATGGTCGAGATGCCCCGGCTTCGCAGGATGAAGTCGAGATTGGTGGTAGCAAAGCCGCAAAGGCCGCGCTTGCCCTCCACAATGATATCGCCGGGTGCGGGTTCGAGGATGTCGACGATCTCGGCGCCCCAGCTGCCTTTTCGGAATGACCGGCTGTCGACGACACCCTTGAGGATGCCGTAGGGGCTCGGGTTCAACTCGTGATAATCGTCGGTGAAAGTTATTGGGGCGTAGACAATGGTAGCGCCCAATGCCCGCGCCTGGTTCACCGTTTCCACTGTGTTGGCAAGCATGTTGGTCTTTTCCATCACAGGCTTTACCGCCTGGTGCAGCGTGCCGCCCTGTGTGGTGAAGTCGTTTTGATATTCGATCAGAACCACGGCTGTCGATTTCGGGTTCATTGCGCGTCTCCCCAAATATTGCCGACTTGAAGTTCGAGCCGCAACTGAACGCGGCGCCTAACGTGCGCGTTATATATGGATCAATATTGCGCGGGAGGCGAGGGGCGCCATGAGGGGCTGCAATGGAGCAATAAGCCCGCCAAGAGAGGCGGGCGCAAACACGTGGGATCGTTACGCGGTTTGAATGCGCAAAATGGCCGGTTTGCGGCGGCGGAGCCACCGTTGGATCGGCCGGTCCAGGAGACGGTCGAACATCAGCCCGCCGACCACGCCTGTCGCGGCGCAAGCCAGACAGAGCCAATCCATCACGGGTACCCGCAGATGGGCAAGGATCGCAGCGAGCACGGTGATGACTGAGAAATGGACGATGTAGATTGCATAGGACGCCCCTCCCAGCTCCTGCAGAAAACCAGGGACGTGTATCCTGCCAGCCTGCTCGAGCCGCACCAGTGCCAGGATGATCAGGCCCGATCCTAGGGGACTGAGCACCCCCCGCCAGCCGATTGCCTGGCTCAATGCCATGCCCGCCGCAAGACCGCCAATGCCGATGGCCAGCGCCACCCACCAGGCCGCGACATGGATTGGGGTATCTGCGCGGCGCAGCCACCAGGCACAGCCCAAGCCGATGCTGAATTCCAGGCAGATCGTTCGAAAGTAGTAGCCATAAAAGCCAGGATCGAGGTTGGACAGCGCCAGCACCGCTGTGCCGACCTGCCATGCCACCAGAAGCATCAATCCGACAGGCCGGTTGATGATCGCAATTGCGAAGACGCCATAGAAGAATATCTCATAGGTCAGGGACCAGGTAACGTTGACAAGCGGCGCACCTTGCTGGGCGAGCAGCAGGAAACTTGCCAAGATAGAGGCTGGGTCGAGCTTGGCGGCCTTGTCCGCACCGCCAAAGCCGGCACAGTACATCGCCAGTGCCAGTACCGTCATGATCCAGACGGCCGGGTATATACGCGAAATCCGGTTGAACAGGTAATTCTTCAGACGTCCCGGCCGGCCCAGATCATCGCCATGGACATAGGCGATGATGAACCCGCTCAACACGAAGAAGAGATCGACCCCATGATTGAACCCTATGAAGATACCGCCGAACGGCGCCCGGCCCGATGGAGACGTGAATATGGTCTGTGCGTGGTAAAGCACCACCAATAACGCGGCGACAGCGCGCAACATTTCCAATGACCGCAGCTTGCTCACACCCGCCCCCGCCGTTCGTCGTCACGAATTTCCCAAATGAAGCTTCAACGCCACGTCATTCCCTAAGGTATTCCTATTACCTTAGAGAGATCGACGAAATTAAATTGGGATATATAAACCAGCTGAGGTCTAATTAAGCAGCGTCTGGATCTAACTTTCCTCAGCTTGAGAGGATTGATCAAGCTAAACAATATGACGCCAGCTGAAGTAAACTCCATTTGGCCTTTGCCGGTCAAGTAGTAGTCCTGCATATGGGGTACTGAAAAAGGCGAGGTCCACTCGGCTGTAGGTCCTACTCCTTTAGGAAAGATTTGTGCGATTCGGCCGCCTCAACCTCACGATGGAGTGGTCGATGGCGCGGGGGGCTCTTTCGCGGGTCCCCATTTGGCCGGTGACGGATGGAGGCCTCCACGCATGAGGGCGGTTCGTCTCTTTCGCCGCCACGTCTCGCCGCCACGTCTCGCCCCCACGTCTCGCCCCCACGTCTCGCCGGCGCCAAACCTTGCCCATACCGATCCTGGCAATCTGAGGATTTCATGCCGCCGGGACCGGCGATCTATATCTGGTTCCCACCACCGATTTCAGTCGATGATCTCCACGATCAGGGCATGATCGGCCAATATGAGCTCGACGGAGGCGGCGTTTGTCAGGGTGCGGATCGGTGTCGTGCCGAGCGTGACGTCGTAGATATTTACCGTCTTGTGAGCGGCCGGCCATTTCACCGTCACGGCGTCGGTGCCCTGTACCCTCTCGCCCCAGATCGCCAGCGCGAACGCGCCCGTGCTCTTTTGCAGCAGAAGGTCGTGCACCGTGTTGGGCTGTTTGGGGATTTCGTAATCGAGAGAACCGGGTTCGGGGAGGGGCTTGTCGTCGGACAGGATGGTGGTGAGATTATGAATATAGACCGCGGCGCGTTTGGGATTGTCGCCGACATAGATCCCCTGATTGCCGTCCCCCCCTTCGCCATCGCGCATCTGATAGATGAAGGTGTAGCTCCAGCCGCGCTTGAATTGTGCCAGATAGGTGTTGGTCAAGATGGCGCCCTGGGTATGCTCGCCGCCAGGGTTGACAACCGTATCCCATCCCGTCTCGGTCGTGACCCGCGGCAAGTTCTGCAACCGGTCGTTGCCATAACCCTTGTAGTGGCGAAACCAGGTCAGGCCGTTATTGCCGAACAGACCATCCCAACGCTCGTTGAGGGTGGGGCTCGCCGCGTTCCAGGCCTGATTGTCCCCGTAAACGCCCCCGTTGCCGATGACATAGTTATGAATGTTGGCGTAGTCGGCAAATTTCGTTCCAGGCGGGATTGTCGTGTCCACTCCGGGGGGAATCGTCAGGAATTGCAGGCCGACATTGTCGGTTTGAGCACCCACTTCCGATGGGCTGAAGACCGGATATTGCCTGAGAAGGGGGTTGCGTTTGGCAGCTGCGTAGAGATCTGCCTGGTACTGCGCGACCGGGATCCAGCTCTTGCCCTGTCCGCCGCCTTGTTGCCCCTTATACTTGATGGGAAAATTATTGGGCTCGTTCGGCCCTTCCAGCGCCAGAAGGGCGCCGTTCTTTGCGAGGAGTTCGGCTGAGGCAATAAGGCTGTTGAGATCGCCCCCGCTATTGAGGATATAGTGGACACCGGTCTTTTGGGCGATCATGAGATTGCCGTCGACGTGGCGCTCGCCATCGCGAACCTGGCGGACGCCGGTATATTTCAACGCCTCGACATAGGAGTTGGGGTCGATCCCCTGATCGACGTGGATATTGATGCCCAGTGAATTCAAAAAGCTGTCGGCGCTTGCAGCCTTGGTCCTCGCCAAAGACATAGAAGGCGCGCCGGCCATCAGCAACAAGGCGGCTATGGCCGCTGCCAGAGCGCGGCGCCGCCTGACGAGAACCGAGGCCGCGCGAGCGTTGATGATGCTGACATCGAGCATGGGGCGAATGGCCATATGATTATTTTCCAATTCAAGCATCTGAAATGTCGATAGGCTGAGACCACACCGGCTCCACCCACAGCAGTCCGGGAAGCCCATGGAGCGCTAGGATATCAAACTGACTATAAGACCCCGCGACTAAATAGAGAGAGCCCCATGGCATCAAGTTAAATCGCTGTCACGATATAACTATATGTTTTTACTTGATATTCTTTAATTGAAATGGGCCTTTCTTCCACTGCGCTGCGAGGTTATGCGGGATGTCCGGCGGGCTCAGTGCCAAAGCGGGTGAGGGCGCCCGCCCCCGCCTCAAAAGCCGGCTAAGGCGTCGATCTGGCCGATTTGGAAGGTGGCGGCCCTCGGGCCCGTTTCATGTTCGATCGAACAGCGCTCTTGCCTTGAGGATCGCCGGGCGGTTTGCGAAGGCCCAGCGGCCGAGCGCGTTGACGGGTTCGCGCAGGGAGTGACCAAGGGCGGTGAGTTCGTAGTCGACGCGAGGCGGGATGGTGGGCGTCACCGTGCGGGTCACCAGCCCGTCGCGTTCCAGGCCCTTGAGGGTGAGTGTCAGCATGCGCTGGGAAATGCCGTCGATGGTGTGTTTGATCTGCGTGAAGCGCCTGGGGCCATCGCTGAGCACCATGACGATGAGAATGCTCCATTTGTCGCCGATGCGCGAGAGGATCTCCGTCACCGGCCTGCAGCTCTCGGCAATATCCGCCGTCGGCAGGCCTGGGTGTCCGGCTAAGCCCGGTTCGGCTAAACCCGAGGCGGTAACATCGATGTCACTGGGGCCCATGAATGTGCCTCCTTGTGGTTGACGGCGTTGTCACTTAATTAGCCCAAGTTACGATTTGTAACCAGAAATCTTTGACCCTAGAGAGTCGCGGGCATTGCCGGCGACGAGGCTTGGCACGATCATGGAACTTGGCCTTTACAGCTTCGGGGAGACCACCGCCGACCCCGCGACCGGCTACGTTATCGGGCCGCAAGAGCGCTTCGCCAATCTGATGGAAGAGGCCGAACTGGCCGATCAGGTCGGCCTGGATGTCTTCGGCATCGGCGAGCATCATCGCCCCGACTTCTCCGCGTCGGCGCCCGCCGTGCTGCTCGCGGCAGCGGCGATGCGCACCAAGCGCATCCGTCTCACCAGCGCGGTGACGGTCTTGAGTTCGGATGATCCCGTTCGCGTGTTTCAGGAGTTCTCGACAGTAGACCTCCTGTCGAATGGCCGTGCCGAGATCATCGCCGGGCGCGGCTCCTTCATCGAATCCTTCCCGCTGTTCGGCTACGATCTGCGTGACTATGACAGTCTGTTTGCCGAGAAGCTGGAGCTGCTGGTCAACATCCGCAGTGAAACTATGGTGAGCTGGGAGGGCAGGCATCGCGCGCCGCTCGACAGGCAGAGCATCTGGCCACGCCCGGTGCAGCAGCCTCTGCCCGTCTGGATCGGTGTCGGCGGCAATCCGCCTTCGGTGATCCGCGCGGCGCGGCTCGGCCTGCCGATGGCGCTGGCGATCATTGGGGGCGAACCCGCCCGTTTCAAGCCGCTGGTCGACCTCTATCGCGATGCGGCGCGCCAAGCCGGCCACGATCCGGCCAAGCTGCCCGTCAGCATCAATTCGCATGGCTATATCGGCGAAGACGGCGGCAAGGCGGCTAACGAGATCTATCCCTATTATGTCGACGTGATGGGGCGTTTGGGCAAAGAACGCGGCTGGGGGCCTTATAGCCGCGCCCAGTTCGAGGCGGCACGCTCGCCGCGCGGCTCGGATTTCGTCGGCGACCCGCAGCAGGTGATCGATAAGATTTTGTACGAATACGAACTGTTCAGACACCAGCGCTTCTTATTGAAGTTCAGCATAGGTTCCATTCCCCACGCCAAGATGATGAAGTCAATCGAACTCTTTGGCACCGTGGTGGCGCCGGCCGTGCGCAAGGCGCTAGCACTTGTACCGGCATAGCCGATCCGCAATGAGGACAGGATGTTGGCTCTTGGAAATGCCGCAGGCGCAAAAAAACAGGTGCACAGAGACCCTCGGTACTTCGATCAGGCGGCCCGCGCCGTTCCGGCGACAAACCGGGCAATCAGCCCCTCGACATTCTTCTGGCTGAAGATATCGTCGAGCGCGAGATAGGCCGCGCCAAACAGGGCGCTGTCCTTGTGCGGATAGGCGAGCACAATCTGCAGTTCGCGCGTCGCCAGTGGCAGGCAGCGTTGGTAGACGAGTTCGCGGATGCCCGACAGCAGGAACTCGCCGCACTTGGCGAGCGTGCCACCGACGACGATCAGGCTTGGATTGAGAATGCTGACCACATCGGACGCGACCTCGCCGATGACGCGACCGGCGTTGCGCAGCAACATCAAGGCTTCGGGATTCTGTCTTGTGACGAGATCGACGACATCACGGGCATTGTCCGCCTGGAAGCCTTTTTTGGTGAGATCGCGCGCAATGGCCCAGCCGGCGGCCCGGGCCTCCACGCAACCCAATTTGCCGCATCGACACAGGGGTGCGTTGGAAGACTCAAATTGGATATGACCGATATCGCCGGCTGCGCCTTGCGCCCCGCGAAAGATCTTTCCCCCAGACACAATACCGCTGCCGATGCCGGTTCCCGCCTTGATGAAGATCATGTCGTCGACATGCCGATAGTTCTGGCGATGCTCGTGGATCGTCATCAGGTTGACGTCGTTCTCGACATAGGTCGGCGCTTGGAAGCGCTCACGCATCCAACCGGCAATATCGAACTCATCCCAGCCATAGAGCACCGAAGGTCCGACAACGCAGCCGCGCTTGAAATCCACTGGAGTGGGTAGACTGAAGCCAAGGGCGAACAGGAAGGGATGGCTCGCCCGTGCCTTGGCGATCAGGAGGTCGAATTCCCCCGCGATGCGGTCCAGGGTATTGCCCGGCCCATCCGCGATGGAGAAGGGGATCGTGGTCTGCGTGATGATTGCCGGCTCCAGATCCATCGCGGCAAGATGGATGTAGGTCTCCCCGATATTGGCGACGAGGACGAAGCCGGCTTGTTCGTTGATCCCCAGGACCCGGGTCGGCCGTCCGCCGCTTGGCAGGGTACGTGCCGTCTCACGGACGAGGCCGCAGGCGATCAGGGAGTTGAGGCGTTGTGTGACCGTCACGCGCGACAGGCCGGAGAAATCGAGCAATGCGGACCGTGACGTCGCCGAACCAGTGGCGATCAGCGACAGGATTTCCCCACTATTGGCAAGCGCGGGAAGCTCAGCCGTTTCGTAGATCCTAGCCATTGCGCTATGTCTGCCTCATTCGGGATCAAGTCAAAGGCCTTTGTGATAACTCTTATGAAAAATCGATCCATTTTGTATAAAAATATTCATAAGATTTGATTTGTAGCCATTCATCTTTCTAGAGTGCCCGCCGAACACGCTCAGAGTAGAAGGCATAGAGCATATGAGCCGCAGCTTTGTCATCGGGCTCGATTACGGGACAGAATCGGCGCGCGGGGTCCTTTTGGATGCTGCTACCGGTGAGCAGATAGCCAGCCATTCCCACCCCTATCGCCATGGTGTCATGACAAGGCTGGCGGACGGCAAGATGCTGCCGCCGCTCTGGGCTTTGCAGGACGCCGCCGACTATGTCGAGGCTGCCGAGGCGATCTTGAGCGAGCTTGCGCGCGGGCGAACCGTTGAGGCCATCGGTCTGGGTTTCACCGCAAGTTCGCCCATGCCGTCGACGGCACAGGGTGTTGCCCTGTCGCAGCTGCACCCGGACGATCCGCACGCCTATGTCAAACTGTGGAAGCATGGGGCCGCCCAGCCTTACGCCGACGCGATCAACAGCAGGGGCGGGGCCTTCCTGGAGAATTTCGGCGGCAAGCTTTCCGGCGAGTGGCTGCTGGCCAAGGCCGCTCAAATCGCGCAGGAGGCTCCGCACATCTGGGCCCAGACCGAACGCTTCATCGAGGCCGGCGACTGGCTCGTCTGGCAATTGACCGGGCAGGAGACACGCAGCCTCGGCTTTGCGGCCTACAAGGCGCAATATTCGCAGGCGCAGGGTTATCCGGGGAATATCGTTCCTGGAATAATCGAACGCCTGTCGCTGCCCCATCGGATCGGCTCGGCGGGCGGCAGCCTCTGCCAAGCCTGGCGGGCACGCACCGGCATAGCCGGCCGTGCGGTAGTTGCTGTCGGCGTGATCGATTCCCATGTCGTATTGCCGGCGATCGGTGCTGTGTCGACAGGCTGTCTTGTCGGAGCGCTCGGCACCTCGGCGGTCTATCTCTTCCTGAGCCAGGATTTCCGCCCGCTGCCACCCGGTATAGAGGGCGTTGCCTATGACGGGTCGGTACGCGACCTATGGTGTTACGAGGCGGGACAGGCTGGATTTGGCGATACCCTGGCCTGGTTCGTCCGCACCTTTCCTCGGGGGGAAACGGAGGCGGCGAGCTTTGGGTGCTACAACGGCGAGGCGAGGGCGCTCTCACCCGGCGAGAACCACCTTCTCGCGCTTGACTGGTGGAACGGCAATCGCGTTCCGTTGGCTGATTCGAGATTGAGCGGCCTGCTCCTCGGCCTGAAAACCAGTACAACCGCTGTAGGCATCTATCGGTGCTTATTGGAATCTTTGTGTTTGGGCGCGCGCAGCGTGCTCGATCTGTTCATCGACGACGGCTTTGATATCGACCGCATCATCCTCACCAGCGGCCTTGCGCAGAACAATCCGCTCCTGGTGCAGATCATGGCCGATGTGTTCGAACGCGATGTCGAGGTGCCCGATATCGCCAACCCAACCGCCGTCGGCGCTGCGATCCACGGGGCGGTCGCGGCCGAATTGGTGGCAGATTACGCAGAAGGCGCCCGCCGTTTCGGTGCGCGCGCCTTCAAACACCATGTGCCCAATCCCAAGCACGCCCAAGCTTATCGGGCTCTCTATCGCACGTACCGCCAGCTAGGCGCCAATGCCGCGGTGCGCCAGGCCATGCACGAGCTCAACAGTATCCCACCACCGCCAGCGGCCTTATGAGATTTGGAGTTCTTATGTATAAAAATATACAAAATATCATTGATCTTATATAAAAATCGTGCATAAAACCTGCGACCTTCGCAATGGAGGATCGGCAAGAGAGCGAAAAGCTCCTGCAAACAAATGGGAGGAAAGCATGTCTGCTCTGCATCGAAATCCATCTGGCGCGTCCACGACCATCCTTCGTTCGGCGGCAATCGGGCTCGCCATGGTCGCAACATCGTTTGCTTTCGTCGGGCGCGCGCAGGCCGACGAGGCGATCGTGGGCCTCGTCACCAAGACCGAAGTCAATCCCTTCTTCGTCAAGATGCGCCAGGCCGCCGAGGCCGAGGCCAAGAAGAAGGGGGTCAAGCTGATCGCCCGCGCCGGCAAGTTCGACGGCGACAATGAAGGTCAGGTTGCTGCGATTGAGGATCTTATCAGCGCTGGCGCCAAAGGTATCTTGGTGACGCCCAACAACTCCACCGGCATGCTGGGCATCATCAAGAAAGCCCGCGATGCCGGCATCCTCGTCATCGCCCTCGACACGGCCACCGACCCGGCCGATGCCGTCGACGCCACCTTCGCCACCGACAATTTCGAGGCAGGCGTGAAACAGGGCACCTATGCCCGCAAGGCGATGGGCGACAAAAAACCCATTCTCGCCATGCTCGACGGCACGCCGGGCGGCACGGTCGATACGTTCCGCCATAATGGCTACCTCAAGGGCTTCGGCATCAAGGAGGGGGACCCTTCGATCGCAGGCTCCGCCATTACCAATGGCGCGCAGGACAAGGGTCAGGTCGGCATGGAGAACCTCCTGTCGAAGAATGGTGACATCAACGCCGTCTACACGATCAACGAACCGGCGGCTGCAGGTGGATATGCGGCCCTCAAGTCCTTCGGCAAGGCCAAGGATGTCATGCTGACATCGATCGACGGCGGCTGCGCAGGCGTGCGTGATGTCAAGGCTGGCAAAATCGCCGCCACAGTGATGCAGTTCCCCTACAAGATGGCCTCGATGGGGATCGATGCCGTGGCCGAATATGCCAAGTCGGGCAAGAAACCGAGCGGTTTCCTCAATACCGGCTCGGTCCTGATTACCGATAAACCGATGAAGGGGCTGGATTCGAAGGACACAGCTTGGGGCCTCAAGAACTGCTGGGGCGATTGACGCCAGTTCCCAGCGCGATACACAGTTCGAGTGTGCCGGTTGTGTCTCCCCCCGGCACACTCTGCGCGGTCTATAGGCCTTTGTCCTGATGGATGCCGGCGACGATCGCGTGCCATACAAGGGCGGCAATAACATCGAGCCACTCTCGTTGCGGATGATACGAAAGGACCCGATGAGTGCAACTTCACTCTCAGCACCCGAAAAAGAGCGCGGGCTTCTCGCGCGCCTCATCGCCACGCCTTCGGTGGGGCCATTTCTGGTTTTGGTGGCTTTCTGTGTCGTCTTTTCCCTGATTAACGAGCGCTTCCCGGCAAGGCAGAATCTTTCGCTGATCCTGCAGCAGACCGTGGTCGTCGGTACGCTCGCGATCGGGCAGACACTCATCATCCTGACGGCGGGCATCGATCTTGCGGTCGGCGCGATCTGTGTTCTGGGCACGATCGTGGCGGGAAAACTGGCCGACGGCGGCTATGATCCCGTGCTCTCGATGGGCTTTGCGGTACTGCTATGCACGATTGCCGGCGCGGTGGCCGGCGGCCTGATCAGCGGATTGCGCCTACCGCCCTTCATCGTGACACTTGGAACACTCGGCATCATCACGGCGGCGCTGCGGCTGATTTCGGCGGGCGGGGCCTTTCCGGTCGATGACGATTTCCTCAGCTGGACAGGAAACGGGGAAGTCTATTTCGGATTTGTGGTGACCTATGGTGTCATCGCCATGCTGCTGCTCTACGCAATCATCTGGTACTTCTTGAATCAGACCAAATGGGGCCGCCATGTCTACGCCATCGGCAACAACAGGGAGGCTGCCAGGCTTGTAGGTATCCCGGTCCGCCGCCATCTCCTGTCAGTTTATGTGCTGGCCGGCTTTCTCTATGGCATTGCTGCCTGGCTGGCGCTGGGGCGGATCCCCAATGCTGATCCCAATGCCCTGCAGACCGCAAATCTCGACTCGATCACCGCCGTCGTCATTGGCGGCACCAGCCTTTTCGGCGGCCGTGGCGGGCTGATCGGCACTCTAATCGGCGCCTTGATCGTGGGGGTGCTGCGC
>Ga0206877_10313_pt1 | contig 11121 bp, 11 predicted proteins | sample Alteio_BWOrgCont_7_FD_152623 | JGI IMG/M metagenome (GOLD analysis project Ga0206877, IMG submission 152623) | Enriched cells from forest soil in Barre Woods Harvard Forest LTER site, Petersham, Massachusetts, United States -... | ecosystem: Environmental > Terrestrial > Soil > Temperate forest >...
CCATGGGCCGGGCAGCAGCCCACGCAGCCAGTAAGCGAGCCATTGGCTGCCGAAGAAGCGGTAAAGCTGAAGAGCGATGAGCCACGTCGTCGGCATCGCATCGAGCAGCTGTCCCACCCGCCTCGACAAAAGCAACAGTGGAGCGCCGATGATCACCGGCAGGAAGATCGCCAGTGGCAGCAACGGTAAGGAGGACACGCCCATGCGGAAGACGCCATTGATGGCCGCGGTCCATGCGATAGCGGCCCAAAGCGTGAGCGGGACCATGACAGCTAGCCAGGTCGTGCGACGTTGGTCCGGCGTCAGGCCAGTGCTTTCGAGGCCGAGCCACAAGCCGAGCGCCATGAGCCCATGGACCATCAGCCGAACGGCGAGGGCCGGAAGGCCGCTTTGCGGAATCACTGGCAACGAGTAGATTAACCACGTCCACAGTACCGTGAATGGGACGGTCCAAAGCAAGCTGCGCCAAGCGGGACGCGACGGTATCATAAGAGCGGAAACGGCATCGGTGTTCATCGGCGGTCCTCCAAGCAAGGCGTGTGTCCTTATTGCAAGTGCTCAGAAATTGGCCATGAGCAGCGGAGCGGAAAAAGCGGACTAACTGCGACGCACTCTTGGTCCATAAGACAGCGGGCGCTTGCCGGTGAGCCGCACGAATTGCGCAAGTAAGCAGGGCATAGGAGCCAACACGTGGCGGATCGCGGTCTTCCCGCGGCGTCATACCGTTTGTTCTGGTGATCTCGTCCGCGATAGAATCATAAAGGCAAGAACGTGGCTGACGAGCAGCAGTGGCACATAAAGCGCTGGTATATAAATGCCGGCGCCGAAGAGACCGGGATTTCCGATTTTCGTTACGCCCATGTAGTAGGCATTGAGAAGATCCAGCGTACCCCAGATGTTGAATATCCAGACAATCGGTACGGCGATCGACCACCGCCAAGAAAGTGCCGCCATTGAAACAAGCGCGAGAACAGCTGCGATGAGATCGCCCCACCCGACTTTACTGGCGAAATCTGAACTCAACTCCGAAGATACGAATCCGGATACCAGAAAGTTCATCCCCAAGAACCTGAACGCATGGAAAGTCGCGAGAAGTCTTAGAGCCTCATAGCGCGGCATTGCGCGAACCGCTGGCCAGACATAGACGTAGGCCACCACCGAACTTGTTAGGAAGGCGCCGACGATGCTTAGAACGAATGGAAGATTGAAGTCCGGTGGCATACTCGGATTCCTTTGTGTTTGTCTCTGTAGTCAGGCGAAGTCGAAACCAATAGATACTTTTCGATGACGGCGGGTGCTCAGGGATTGGCCATGAGCAAGCGGAGTGGCAAAAGCGGCCCGACTGCGATGTACTCGTGGTCGATGAGATGTTGCCTTGCCAATGGAAGGTCCTCCATGATCGCGTGCGCCTCGGCAACATCCCTGGTATCCAGCAAGAAGATGGCTCCGCGGCCATCGCCACGCGAATACCACTCACGAATTTTTCCGTTGAGATAGAGCCGCACGGTCTGCCGGATTTCATCTGGCATAAGGGTCGTGACTTGTTCGCGCATGATGCCCGACTTCACGGTAAGGATGACCATCACCCCGGTGGTGGTGGGCGAAATGGCTTGTGCTTGGGCAAGGGACGGATGGGCCATGGAAGTAGCGCCTATGAAAGCTAGGATGAATGCCAAGACGACGTTGCGGATTGCTTTCATCGATCTCGTTTCTCAGATTGCGGCGGTCGCCTTTGTTCCTTGAGATAGGACGTCGCGAATGTTTAAGCCCGACATCGGCGATGCTCCTGATTTGCAACTTATATGTACGACCGCTTCCCGCGATCGACTATTCGCGATAATGTCGATGGGGCATGCAGCAGAACTTCACAGTCAGACAGGGCGCGCTAGACGGCGTGGAAGCGTTCCTGAGCGTGGCCCAGCACCGCAGTTTTCGTAGAGCGGCAGCGGAGCTCGGGGTGACTCCGTCGGCGATCAGCCAGGCGGTGCGCACTCTTGAGGCGCGCGTCGGCGCGGCGCTCTTTGTACGGACAACGCGTAGTGTCGGTCTGACCGAAGCCGGCGAGCGGTTCCTTTCGCGCGCAAAGCCCGCATTCGAGGAGCTCGTTGCCGCAAGCCAGATCGCGCGTGACCTAGGACAGCGGCCGACCGGACTGCTGCGCCTCACGGTGCCCCGCGCGGCAGTGCCGATCCTGCTGGAGCCGTTGATCGCATCGTTCTGTAAAGCCTATCCCGACGTCGAGGTGGAGATTGCCGCAAGCGCAGACCTCGTCGATATCGCTTCCGAAGGATTTGATGCCGGCATCCGGCTCGGCCAGTTCATCGAGGCTGACATGATCGCGGTGCCTCTGACGCCGTCGCTCCCGCTCGCTGTGGTCGGCAGCCCCGACTATCTGCGACGGCGGCAGCGGCCGCAACTCATCGACGATCTGCGCCGGCACGCATGCCTGCGCATGCGCCGCTCGAACGGATCGATCGCGCCCTGGTCCTTTGTCAATGGCAACCAGACAGTCGAGGTTATCGTTTCGGGACCCTTCATCGCCAACGACATGCCCACAATGCTTGGCGCGGCCGTCGAAGGTTTGGGCCTTGCGCAGGTGCCCGACCCGATTGCTGCCGGCTTGGTGGAAGCGGAGAAACTGGTACGCGTGCTGGAACCGTTCGCGCCCATGGCGCCGGGTGTGTTTATCTACTATCCCAGCCGCCATCAAATGATGCCGAAACTGCGAGCCTTCATAGATCACGTGAAGAGCCGCGGCGGCGGTGCTAACAAGACTGAATTGCGCAAAGACGAAAGTCGAACCGTCTTGCACAGTAAAAGCTGAGACTACGCCGCTAGAGCAGAATCCGATCAGTCCGCATCCTAGCCACAGGCGGTGAAGTAGGTGTCGCATTCCTTGGGCGTAAAGGCGTCGACGTGCCCGCCGATTGTGTCCCAGAGCTTGTCGATGGTGCGGTGGGCGGCTTTGCAGAGTGCGGCCTTGGACTTGGCGCAGGCTTTCTCGATAGGATCGAGGTCTGGGCCGTTGGGCGGCAGGTAGATCAGGCGCGCGCCGGTGGCCCGCACATCCCCGTCCAAGAGGATACCGTCAATCTCTCGGAGGTTCTCCTCGACGAGGGCTACTATGACGCGTTGCAGGCAGCCAAACGCAAGGTGGATGGCGTTACGGTCATCGATGAAACGCTGCTCGTTCCCTTTAAGGCCAGAGCCTTCCTCGATTTGGTTGCTCGCGCGTAAGCAGGCGAAAAAAATCGACAGCAAAAACATCAAAAAGCATCGCAATGATGTGTTCCGCTTGGCCCAGCTGCTGCCCGCGGATGCCTCTATCAAGCTTGCCGATCCGATCCGCGACGACCTCCAAAAATTCCTCGCGGCGGCTCAGGCCGACGGGGCCCTCGATCCCAAGGCCTTCGACGTACCCTTCACGCGCGACGAAGCAGTCGCCGTTCTTCGCCAAGCCTATGGATTGGCCTAGCAGAAGGTTCTCATAAGGCGACCAATCGGATAGCGCGAAAGCCCCAACAGATCGCAGAAGCTGCATTGATTGAAGGCATCGGACCAATCACGACCCTGGATTTGTTCGCATTGCCCGAAGGCAGATTGGGTCAGCTACGCATCAGCATTACACACTGCCGTCACGGCAAAATGGGTCTCGTGACCCGCTGCATGGCCTGCCAGGACGAGGTCTACATCAGAACTGCACACCCACGCGGAACAAGCCGTCCGTTGTTTGCCCTCTCCAGCGGCAGCGATCCCGACTGCTCCTGGCGTCACGGGCGCCGGATCCTGACCGGACGGGTGTTGCGCAGTTTGCCCAAGCGGGAAGCACTGATGGCAAGATGGTGTCGCTGACGCGCGGGTGGTGCGCGACAAGGTATTCGGCCGGTTCGTCGAGCTCCTTTCGGCGGATCGCGCGACGTCACTGCCTCCGCGTGTTCGCATTCACGGCAATGGGGAATGGTGGTAACGAAGCGTAGCTAGGGCCAAAGGACGACATCGTGACTAGGGGTTTGCTTGCCAGGGAGTTTGGCCGTCAGGCTTTCGGAGAAAACCCGGCCGGCTATCACAGCTCGCGGCCTAATTATCCAGAATGGGTGTATGCCACTCTCTGTTCACGATGTGGCTTACATCGCAACGCTGCGGTTTTCGAGATCGGAGCAGGGACCGGAACTGCGACACACCGATTGCTGGAGCTCGGTGCGCACACGCTGACGGCCATAGAGCCGGACCAACGTCTTGCTGACTTCCTGCGCGCGAACAATCCCGACAAAGCGTTGAAGGTGTTCGTCGCTCCATTCGAGGATGCAGCGCTCGAAGAAAGAAGTTTCGACCTAGGTGTGAGCGCTACCTCTTTTCATTGGCTCTATGAAGAAACGGCTCTAGTAAAGATCGCAAGCCTCCTTCGTCCTGGCGGCTGGTGGGCGGCAATATGGAACGTGTTTGGCGACGACAGCCGACCCGATCCGTTTCACGAGGCGACAAAGGAACTGCTCAAGGCCCCTGCCAGTCCTTCGGCCGGGGAGAAGGGCATTCCTTTCGCTTTGGATTGCGTGGCTCGCTTGGCTGCCTTAAAGCGCACCGGAGCATTCGATGTCATGGAGAGCAGGGCGAGTCAGTGGCCCCTGGTTTTGGATACGGGCCAGACTGTAGCTTTGTATGCCACTTACTCGAACGTGAATTCCCGTCTCGACCGCGAGGCCGTCTTGACTGAAATCGGCCGCATCGCTCGCGACAGCTTTAGGGATCGCGTTGTGCGGAATATGACGACTATCCTCTATATCGCCCGGCGGGCGAACTGACCGCCTCTTCTGCCTCACGGCAAGCGTCCGTGACAGTTTAGAAGCGCGCATCAGCCGTCACCATCCAATGTTGTCAGCTGTCAGGCACCCGGTGAATAACAGTTACTGGCGTTTTGAAGCCGGCGCCGGGAGCCTGCGAAGGTCCGCTTTCAAAAAGGCACGCCGAAAGCTGGAGCGTTATATTAGAGCCGAAGGCTGTCTAGGGCAAAGGCGAAGCTGGCAAACTTGCCAAATCAGAGTAACCAATCCCCGGTGTTTATAGAAACCAGACAACGGCGGTCAGGCTCTCCACATGCTCCGCATCTTAGGCAAAACGAGTTCAATCAATGTGCATTAGGTTCTTTGGACGTGCGCCGAGATTGGCCTCGATTACCTGCAGGAGGATTACAGCGGCTTTTCCTCTACCGGTACGCAGGCGTTCCTCGCCCTGAACCCCAACGGCTTGGTTCCAGTAATTGAGGAGGCGTGATTTGGGATCGAACACCATACGCCGCTACCTGGCTACAAAAGCGGGACGGACCGACTTGTTGCCCGATGATCCGAGAAATCGGGCGTTAGTTGAACAATGGAGGGACTGGCAGACGACCGAATTGAACACCTCCTGGCGAGCCGCATTTCTCGGTCTCGTCCGCCGCGACCCGGCCTCTACCGATCCTGAGGTGATCGCAGCGGGGGGGGCGACGTCTGGAACAAGACGATAGCCGTCCTAGAGCAACGCCTTGCCGACAACGATGCTCACATCCTCGGCGATGTTTTTACGCTTGCTGATATCGTCCTCGGCCTGGCGGTCAATCGTTGGCTGATTGCTCCGATGCAACGCCCGAGCGACCCTTCCGTTGCGGCCTACCACGAACGTCTGTTTGCCCGGCCGAGCTACCGTATGCATGGCTCCAACGGGGGTCCCTGACTCATGAGGCTGTGATCTTGCTCCGGTTGAGACCTCTTTCGGGCAAGCCTTCAACGGCCAGAATTGATCGATATGGGTTGGATCCTACAAACGCCGAACGCAGCCACCATGCTTTTGGCAAATAATGGCGGGTGTCGGCAAAGGCTTTAGGAACGATCTAACTGATGGGGACATAGAAATTGAAGGCGGGACCGGCAAACCGGAAACACCGTTCACAATGCATCGGCGGGCCGGTAGTTACACGAGGTGAGACACCACTTATGGCCCGGCGCATTCACGCGATTGCAAGCGTTTGCGTACAGGCTGCGAACCTGCTCATTGCGAATTGGCAGCGGGGGGCTTTTGCTTGATCAACGTAGCCACTACGAGTCCGGCGACAATAAAAGCGGCGCCGAAAACGTCATAGCTTTGCAGACCTTCGCCGAGCAAGAGATAGGCGAGCAAGGCAACGAATATCGTCTGTAGGTAGAGCAGCATGCTGGCGCGGCCGGCACCAAGTATCGCGACGCTGCGATTGTAGAGATAGTACATCAGTGCGCCACCTGGGCCGGCCATATAGGCGAGCGCAATCAGGCCGTTCGTATGCAAAGTTGGACGGTCGCCGGAAAGCAGTTCCAAAACATAGAAGGGCAAGGCGACCAGCCCGCCGGCACCGAGCAGAAGGACGACCATGGGCAAAAGCTCGATGCCGAACTTGGCGCGGCGCAAGAGGACGGTATATAGGCCCCAACACAACGCGCTGCCAGCAATCCATAGCTCTCCGGCGCTAAACTGGAGTCCCATTAACGCGGTGAGATTGCCATGCACAACGATGATTAGCATGCCTGCCAGGGCGAAAAGCGCACCGATCGCCTTCCATAGACCGAGTGGCTCACCCAGCACAATTCGGGCAATCACCATCGTTAAGACTGGTGAAAGCGCCATTATTATGCCAGCAGTTGTAGCATTGGTGTAGTGCAGGCCAGTGTAGATCATTCCCTGACATAGTGTCAGGCCAATTGCCCCGATGAGCACAACCTCCGCCGCCCGCGACCGGATTAACGCAATCATAGCGCCATAGTGATGATACACGATGGGCAGCAGGATCGCGCAAGCAAGCACTAGCCGCCAAAAGCACAGCGCCCATGGCCCCATCTCCGGGGCCACCCATTTGGCTGCGATATACACGCCAGCGGAAAGAAGCCAGCAGAGGGCCGCGGTCGAGTAGGCGAGCGGAACCGACGCGCCGGGGGCGGCCTTCGCATTCTCCGAATGTGCGATTGGTAGCGATTGAATTTTGGTCTCTCCATCCTCGATGGGATATTAGCGCGATTGCGGCATCCTGCCGAGAGCCAGCATACCAAGCGATAGAAATCTTCCAAATCGCCATCGATCGCCGGGGCCGGCCCCCGAAACGCCGGAGCACCTTGGCATCGCCCAGCCACGCCTAACGCTCAATCAATAGGCCTATCCGCGCACAGATCTCGTTATTGGGGCAGCAGGAAGACCTTTTGCCGTGAGGGGCGGGTGCTCCAACCAAGCAAGCCAAATCCAAGTGCACCTTGGCTGATAGCTGGCCGCGGGTCGGGCCATCCATCGCGCTTCGGCAGGCGCGACCAGAGATAGTGAAAAAGCAACTCCAGCGTGAGTAGCGATTAATATTATCCGACAATTACAATTATGTTTATGAAAATCCTCTTGCCGCCAGTTCGCAATGATCAAAGACTTCCACAAGGCTCTAGACTTTGCTCGTTGATCTCTGTCATCTATTGGGCTGACCTGTAGATGAGCGGCGGACCAGCGGTCCTATCGAAATGAAGGAATGGACAGTCATGAGCTTTAAAATAATCGAGGGTGGCCCCCAGGCCGACGCCGAAATCGTTCAATTCAGCAATCTTGCTGCGCTGCACGCCAATCTCAGTGAAGCTGAACTCTATGAGGAGGCCATCCGTCGCCGCGAAGGTCGGATCGCTGCGGGAGGCGCGCTGGTCGTCGATACCGGTAGCCACACAGGACGCTCGCCTAAAGATAAGTTCGTCGTCCGAGAGCCTGCCACCGAGGACAACATCTGGTGGGAAAACAACAATGCCATGACCCGCGTGGCATTCGACCAACTCCTCGCCGACATGTTGTGGCACGCAACTGGAAAGGAGCTCTTCGTACAGGACCTGATTGGCGGCGCCGATCCAGCCCATTCAATAAAGGTTCGGGTCTATACCGAGCTTGCCTGGCACAGCCTCTTCATCCGCAATCTCCTTATCCGGCCGCAAGCATCGGACCTTGCGGGCTTTTGGCCCGATATGACGATTATCGACCTGCCGTCCTTCAAAGCAGATCCGGCCCGTTATGGCATTTGCTCCCAGACGGTGGTGGCCTGTGATTTTGGGCGGAACATCGTCTTGATCGGCGGCACGGCTTATGCCGGCGAGATGAAGAAGTCGGTCTTTACCTTCCTCAATTATCTCCTGCCTGAGCAGGGCGTGATGCCGATGCATTGTTCGGCGAATGTCGCTGCAAATGGCGATGCGGCGATTTTCTTTGGCCTATCGGGTACCGGAAAGACCACCTTATCGGCTTCAGCTGATCGCACGCTGATTGGCGATGATGAGCACGGTTGGGGTGCGGATGGGATCTTCAATTTCGAGGGCGGCTGCTACGCCAAAACGATCAAGCTCGACCGGCAGGCTGAGCCGCAGATCTTCGCCACGACACAGCGTTTCGGCACCGTGCTTGAGAATGTAGTGATTGATACCACCACCCGGAATGTCGATTTCAACGACGGCCGCAAGACTGAAAATACTCGTGCGGCCTATCCGCTCCACTTCATCGCCAATGCCTCGCCAACCGGACGCGCTGGCCATCCCAAGCACATTGTCATGCTGACTGCCGACGCCTTTGGCGTCATGCCACCCATAGCCAAACTGACACCCGAACAGGCAATCTATCACTTCCTTTCCGGCTTCACCGCAAAAGTGGCCGGGACAGAGCGCGGTGTGACGGAACCGCAGCCGACCTTTTCGACGTGCTTTGGTGCCCCCTTCATCCCCCGTCACCCTTCAGACTACGCCGCTCTTTTGCGCAAATTCATTCTGGAGCACGAGGCGGATTGTTGGCTGGTTAACACTGGATGGACAGGTGGCCCCTTCGGGATCGGTCGGCGTATGCCGATCCAATGGACGCGAACACTGCTCAATGCGGCCTTGGATGGCAATTTGGCCAACGGCCATTATCGGACAGATCGCTATTTCGGCTTCAAGGTGCCGACGGCGGTTGAGGGTGTACCTACCCACATCCTTGATCCGTTCAAGACTTGGTCGGACAAGGGCGCCTATGACGCACAGGCGAAAAAGCTCGTCGGCATGTTCGCCGATAACTTCAAACGGTTCGATGCGCTCGTCGATGCCGAGACCAAGGCTGCTGCGCCACACGCTGATGCCGGCGCATGAGTTAAGGCTCCGTCGCAAACAGGCGTTGTTAGGTACGCCTTACTGAGGCTTGTTCCGCTCTTGAAATAAAAACCGATGGGATGATCAAGCCGCCAATTGAACAGGAAGTCGAGCACCCAGCAGACGTAGAAGTTGTCATGGCAAGTCAGAAATGACACCCATGCTGCAAAGTCGAAATGACACCGGGAAGAGGGCTGCTCGCCGGGTAGGGTGGGCGGCCGCGCAGAGCGAGCGGCGGCAACAAGATTGGATGCGGTCCTATCTGAGCGCGGTTCTCACCCGCGACTTGAGGGATATCGCCGATATTGAGAAGCTGGCCGAGCTGCCGAAATTCGCCCGCCTCCTAGCTGAGCATTCGGGGCAATTGGTCGACTATTCGAAGTTTGGCGGTAGCGTCAATGTCAGTCACAAGACGGGGCAACGCTACGTTGCTCTGCTCGAACAGGTGTTCCTCGTTTCGACATTGCAGCCTTGGTCCACGAACGCGCTGAAGCGGATCGCCAAGACGCCGAAACTACATTTTCTCGGTTCTGAACTGCTTGTCACAACGCGCGGCTCAAGCTTTGATCGAGTGAAGGCGAACCGCGGCGAGTTTGGCGCGCTCTTGGAAAGCTTGGTGTTCTCCGAGGTCTTGAAGCTCGTGACGAGTTCCGATCTGCGGCTGACGCCATATCATTGCCTGGACCAGCAGATGCACAAGGTAGACATCGTGCTGGAGCGCGACGACGGCATGATTGTCGGCATCGAGGTGAAGGCGTCTACAACGGTGAAATCCGCCGACTTCGCCGGACCACGGAAGTTGGCCGAGACGTGCAAAGGCCGATTTGCCTTTGGCGTCGTGCTATATGATAGCGCCGGTCTCGTGCCCTTCGGTGACAAACTTGCAGCGGCACCGCAATCGTGTCTATAGGGTTGAGGCGAAGCAACCCCTGTAACCCCTCTTGTCATCCGGCTGAACCGAGAGTCCTTGGGTGAATGATCCGGTGTCATTTGTTGGACCGCCGGAGGTTAGAGTATCCCGACTGCTTGATCCGGTCCCATCATTGGGACCGTCGGAGGCTGGGGTTTCCCGCCTGTCTGCCGCGTTGCTGCCGCAGTATTTTGTTAAGCGTCCTACTGAGTTGGTTCTCTCGATGTCCGCCCTGTCGCGCCGCACCTTCCTGATCGGAACAGCAGGCCTTTCAGTGGGCCTCGCCGGCTGCGCGGCGACGCAGGAATCCCAAATGCTGATACCCGTGCTCGATCCGACGCCGGCCGCACCCATCTCGTCGCAAGCGAGCGAACCCTTGTCCGAACCTGGCCAGCCTTTGGACTATGCGGCGATCTACGCTGAGGCCGATGCCGGCGAGTTCCCGGTGCCGGCGGTCGATCTGAAGAAAGTCGACCATGCCTTCCTGCGCGCCGAGGTAGACTATGACACCAGCGAGGCGCCGGGCACGATCGTGATTGATCCGACCACCCACTACCTCTACCACCTCGAAGAGGGTGGCCGGGCGATACGCTACGGTGTTGGCGTGGGGCGCGAGGGCTTTGGCTGGTCAGGCGAGGCCGTAATCAAGACGAAGCAGGAATGGCCGGACTGGTATCCGCCCAAGGACATGCTTGTGCGCCAACCAGAACTCAACGAGAAAATGTCACGACTGCAAGGCGGCATCGGTATGCATGGGGGGCCCGGCAATCCGTTGGGCGCCCGCGCTATGTATCTATGGCAGGACAACAAGGATACGCTCTTTCGCATCCACGGCACGGTTGAGCCGTGGACGATCGGCAAGAACGTGTCGTCGGGCTGCATTCGCATGATCAACCAGGACGTGATGGACCTTTACGACCGAACCCCCGAGGGCACGAAGGTGGTGGTGCTGGGACCCGACCAGCCATCGGACTGAAATAGCCATTCGCGCATCACGCGAACATTCCAGGCGCCCGCCGTGCCGCTCTGCCTTTCGCCGCCAACCTGGGCCAAAAGCTACGCTTGCCAAACCAGCTTTTC
>Ga0206877_10327_pt1 | contig 11092 bp, 5 predicted proteins | sample Alteio_BWOrgCont_7_FD_152623 | JGI IMG/M metagenome (GOLD analysis project Ga0206877, IMG submission 152623) | Enriched cells from forest soil in Barre Woods Harvard Forest LTER site, Petersham, Massachusetts, United States -... | ecosystem: Environmental > Terrestrial > Soil > Temperate forest > O...
GCCTGAGATGATGACCGCATCGGGATGGCGCGCGTTGACCACTGTCACAATCTCACGCAAATTCGCGGCCGCTTGGGGAGAATGCTTTTCGCCCAGGTGAGTATCGCTGATCTGAACGACCGTGACATCGGCGGCATCGGCGGCGATGAGCGAAGTGACCACGCCGCAGACCAGACCGCCAATCAATGTTCGAAACTGTTTCATCAGTCCAAGGCAGGCAACCGCCGTAGTTTTCAATCCTTCGCTGTCAATCATATCAGCGGCCGGCGCGTCGTTCTTGGAGCGAATGATTTTCCTGAGCTGGCAACGTCCCCGCCAATTCGTTTCCCTCCCATCACTGAATTTTGACGCGGAAAAATTGTTGCGTCCCTGATACGGTGTTTGTGAACGGCGAGGTGGCGCCGGGAACATTGGCATACGGGCCGACCACCTGGCCGGCGGATTGCAACTGACCGGCCGGCCAGGTCAGGATCACATTGCCGCCAAAATTCTGGATATTGAGCGCGACCACCGGGGAACTCAGCAAGGAATAATTTTCAAACGCGGAATTTGCCGCCACCGTCATATAGCTGGCCCACACCCAGTTTGACGATTCCAAGCCAGATTGGATGCGGGCCTCGTCCATCAGCCCATTGAGGGGGAAAGAGTTGCCTTCAAACTCGCCAAGACGCACGTCCTGATTCGTGTTGAAATCAGTCAGAACGCCGCCCGCGCAGGGAATGGATGCACCATCCACATAGAGCTGCGCCGTGCCGCCGGCACGATTTACAACGGCGACAACCTGATGCCACTGGTTGCTGCTGACATCTCCCGCCGCAACGGTGTAATAGGTCGGCGTGCTGGCATGGTCTGACGTCTCAAACAGAAGCCTCTGATCGTCGCTCCCGCCGCTCGAATAAGTATTGACGTAAAAGGCAAACCCGTTGGAAGAGCTGCCTGCCTTGCTGGCCCATATCGCCTGAATATTACTAGCGTTCGTGGCAATATTTACCCAGGCGGAGAGGGTGAAGGTGCTGCCCACGTTTATGACGCCGGCATCAAGATAGGAGTCGCCGCCAAAGTTTTCGCCGAGGCCGATAACGCCCGCCATCGGAGCGGGCGCGATGCCGGTCAGCGCCGGATTCTGTCCAGTGGAGTCGGCAAACGGGAAACCACTTTCCTTCAGGTGATAGACCGCTTCAAAAGATGGCAAGCCCTCCCACGGTTGCGGTATCCAAACATTTGTGGTCGGCAACGCCGGGGTTGGCGCAGCATTGCCCCAATAGGCCCAGATGGAGGTATTGGTTGACAGCACCGGCACCTGCACCCACACGGTGGACACACCGCCCGTGTTCCATTGGTCAATTTCAAATGGAATCAGGCGTGTCCCGCTTGCATCGGTGAACCGCAAGTCAGCACCATTGGTGGGGGAGACAAATTGCGCATAGGAGAACCCCGGAACATTCGTGCTCAGACACACCAGCACCGGGAAGTCCTGCAGACTTGTTCCGTTGGTGTAGCCGCTGCAGGTGATCTGCATCCCATAATAAGTGTTGGTGGTGCCCAAGAATGACGCCGGCTCGCCCACGACCTCGCCGGTGCTGGAGTTTGCGCCGCCGAGATTGTTGCTGATGGTGGCCAGGTAATAGTTTGTCCCGGCGAGAGCGGCAAAGGCATAGCTAGCGTTCGTCGCCCCGGATATATTCTGGCCATTTAGCGTCCATTGATAATTTAAAATCCCCACCCCCCCGCCGGTCACCGCGAAGGACAAGGGGGTGCCCTGCCACACGGTCTGGAAAAGCGGCTGCAGATCGGATTGTAACGTGGCACCGGCCGAGGCGACAGAGGAGACGGAAACATTGCTGAAGGTGGAGGTATTCAAAACCGAGTTGGATTTCGAGGTCACCGCCATCCCCACATAAAAGCTGGTTCCTAATGATATGATATTGGTGCCGACCGGCGTCCAGTTCATGCCGTCAGGCGATGCATATCCCGTCAGGACGTTGTTGGAGAGAACCAGCGATATCCAGTAAGGCGCCGTCCCTGGAATCGTGTTCACCGTGGCGGTGGATCCGCCGGTGGTGGTCCGGCTTTGCATCGAAACGCCTTCGGTCGGACTGACAAAAATAATTCCGTTGGCCGAATTCGCAGCCAACGAAGTTCTAAACATGAGGGCCGCCTTCGCCCACGGATTCGCGGCATTAATCGAACCCACCTCCGCCACAATCTGCCCGTTGCCGCTCCAGGGTTGATACGCGAATTGAAAACTATCGCTGCTGCCCCAGATGTCCACCCCGGAACCTTGCACCGTAAAGATTCCATTGGTAAAGGTTGTGCTGCCGTTGACGCCCACGCTGCCAATATCCTCATTGTTCCAAGGAAACGGCAGGCCACCCGTATAAGTCTCGGTGTAGGCGACCGGCGGACTCAGGTGATTCCGGATGCAGGCTTTGCCCACCGCATAAACATAGAGCTGGTAGCTTCCCGCCGGCAGAATCTGGCTGATATTGGTTTGATATATTCCAGTGGGCACAGAAAACAAATCCGCCGCATTCCCCCCGTTCGTCTGGGCGTAAATTTCAAAGTGGTCAACCGTTGCCAGGTAGCCGTTGGTGAGGCCCCACGAAAGCACCGTGCCGCTCACCTGGTTGGTCAACCCCAGCCAGTTCTCTATCCCATCTTCGCATTCCGTGCCTTCCTCCCAGTCGCTCCAGGTGGCCCATTGCATGCGCGTGATCAACTTATTCGTGGCCATGTTCGCGTCATAGATGCCCGCCCGCGTGATCTCGCACAGACCATTGCTGCTCTGCAGATACTTGCCTTGCGACCAGGTCGATAAGGACCCGTTAAAATGGGCGCACATTGATCCAAACGCCGGCTTTTTGATAATCCCAAAGTTTTTAAAGTCCTGGCCAACCTGAGCCTGGTTAAACGGGTCGGTGAAGAAACCGCTGCCATTCGTCCCGCTAGACCAGTCATCGGTCCAACTATAGCTCTGGTCAGCCCAAGGCTCGGTGGCATACCCGCCACCGCTGCCGGTGACCTCTTGCACCCAGACCGACTCGGACATGACAGCGTCCATGGTATGGGCCGCCTCCATGTCCCCCTCATTAAAGCCGCTGCCGTCGCCAGCACGAACACCAAAGAACATGATGATCGGATTCGTCGTGGTGCTGATCGGGTTCACCGTATAGTCCTGGTAATTCTCATAGTTGGTGTCGGTGAAATAATTGGTTTCCGCGTAGTGAAGCGACGACTCGAAGGCAGGCAGGTTGGTGGTGCCGGAAGGCTGCCCTTTAAAATAGCCGAAGACGGGCATGAGGATATAATGGAACTCCTTGTTGGTGCAGGCACCGGTCTGCAAATATTTCTTCACATTGTTTGCCAATATGTCCGTATTGTCGCTGACGCCGTTATACCAGCCATACCAGGAATAAATCACCCCGTCGAACCCGCGGGCGGCCAGATCGTTGACCATCGCCACGGCATAGGAGTAATTCGTGCTGTCCACCCCGATCTTTTTGTGCCCGCTTTCACCGTCACCAAACCAGCCGAGAGAATTGGCGAACCAGCGCAGCTTGGGGTTGCTCGATATCAGGTTGTGCACGCTCACATGCGAAACATTGCCGGGCGAGACGGGGTTCAAAGAATCATCCATCAGATTCGCGTCAATGGGCAAGGTATTACCATTCGGGGTTACAATGGTGCTGCCACTGAAGTTCGCACCGTAGGTGCTTTTATTGTAGTTGGTGAATGCCGAGGTGTTGTTGTTGGTCAGAGAGGCGATCGTCACATTGAAACTCAACTGGCCAAAGACCGCCGGGGCTAGAACCAGCAGGCACAGGATCATTAATTGAACTGCATGTAGTCGCCTATCGCTTTTACGCCGGTCGGGTTTGGTTCGCATGTTCAAAAATTAATGGCTCAATATTTTACCGTTGAGTTCGTTGCCATGGCTCACTACAGGCTGCTTGCCAAGCCAAGACTTTTTAGTCCTCAACTGGAAAATTGAGGGATAGTTGCGGCTTGCTGTACAACTTATGACGTATTTCCGGGGAGACAATAGACATTTTGCGCAATTCTGGTAAAGATTGCGCAAACCGTAATTTTTGCGCAGATTGAAGCAAATGAAAACCCGTCAGATCAAAATCGCTTTGGCGCTGCCCGAGTCAAAGCCGTGGGGTATTACGCGTTTCTTCAACGGGGCCAACGACTACGCAGCCAAGCAAAAGTGGCTTTTGACCGCCTGTCCGGTGGATCCTGAAAGCAGCGATGATTTTCCGCTGGATTGGTCCCGTTTAAAATCCTGGCATATCGACGGCCTTATTGTTCACGCGAACAACCTCAAACAACTGGAGTTGTTCCGCAAATGGCGCGTCCCGATGGTAAACATCGGTGAAGACTTCAATTTTAACTGTCAAATTCCAAGGCTGGCGCTGAACAATCAGCGGATTGGCCGGCTGGCCGCCGAGCATTTGATCGGTCTGGGCCTCAAAAACCTGGTTTATCACGGTGTCCAAGGCCGGTGGTATTCGGACGAACGGATGCGGGGATTCAAACAGGCAGCCAAAGAGGCAAATTTAACCGCCGCCAGTTTCCTCCTGCCTCACATGACTAGGGACGCCTTGTGGAATGAACGTTATGAACCCATCAAGCGCTGGCTAAAAACCCTCCCTCTGCCGATCGGGCTTTTTGCCGTTCACGATTTCCGCGCGCTCATCGTCCTGTCCGCCTGCCGTGACATCGGCCTGCGGGTGCCGGAGGATGTGGCCGTGATCGGTACAGACAACAACTTGATGGTTTGTGAATTTACTTCACCGACCCTGACCAGCGTCTGCGTCAACGCATACCGGATGGGCTATGAATCAGCCAGGTTGCTGGGTCAATTAATGCAAGGGGGAGAGCCCCCAAAGGAACCGGTTCTGATCGATCCTTCCGAAGTAATGGCCCGGGCCTCAACCGATGTCCTGCATGCCGACGACCCGGTCGTCAGGCGAGCCGTTCAATTTTTGCAGCAGAATTATTCAAAGTCCTTCACCATGGATGCCGTGGCCGAAGCGGCCCAAGTCTCCCGCCGTTTATTGGAAATGCGTTTCCGCGCGGAACGAAAAACCTCACCGGCGATGTTTCTCATCAATCTGCGTCTCCAAAAGGCAAAAGCCATGTTTGCCGTCCGCGACTGCAAGCCAACCGAAGAAATCGCCCGCGTCTGCGGCTTCGGCACCGGCAAAAATTTGCGGGCGGCTTTTCAGCGCATGCTGAGTTCGTCACCGAATAAGTTCATGTCGAATTCAACTTCCAGTTGATTGTTGGCAGCCTAAATCGGCTGATGAAATCCCGTTACGAGCCGCTGGAGATGACCGGGGGACTTCACCCTGCGGCAGCAGGGTGGCAATGACCTCGTGAATTTTACCGTCGGCGAAGGAGGGCAGAAGATTGCCCGGCAAGGGTTTACCATCCACAACCAGTTCTATGCGACCGCCTTCGAGGTGGTACGGGTTGCGTATCAGAATATTATAGGTCGCACCGCGCCAAGTGCGGGCGATGCTCGCTTCGGGCCAGGCAGACGGCAGGCAGGGTTGTATCCGCAGTCCGGCATAGTCCGGCCTCGCCCCGATCCATTCGTTGATGAGAACGGTGTTCAGCCAGGCATAGGAACCGGTAATCCAAGTGAATTCCTGCTGGAAAGGACGGTTCTTATGCTGGGGACCATAGTAACAGTTTGAGTAAAGGAACGACGCGTTGCGCTTCGGATCCGTCGGACCAGAAAGGCTGCACGGGGTGATGCGCTTGAATATATCATATGCCTTGTCAGCGTTGCCCAGCCTTAGCAAACCAAGAATCATCCAGATATTCAGATGGGTATAAACGGTGCCATTCTCGGCGATGCCCGGTTCCATGCTGGAAAGACGACCGATGCCCGGATCGAGTTCCGTGTACGGCGGGGATAGTAGCATATAGCCCAGTTCGGTGAGCAAGAGGCGGTCACATGAGTCAATCAATTGACTGGCGCGCTCGGGACTGGCGATGCCGGCGATGAGCGCCCAGCACTGTGGCTCCATGAAGATGCGGCCGAAGCGGTTTTCATGCGAGCCGATGGGACGTCCCTCGTCATCATAACACCGCCGGTACCACTGGCCGTCCCAAGCATGGGAATTGACTGCGGCGACAATGGCATCGCGGCGATGGGCGTAATCAGCCTGGGCATCAACCCGCGAAAGCCAGCCCATGAGTGCGGCCATCTCGCGCATCGCCTCGGAATAGGCGATTGAAAGCCAGACGCTTTCGCCCCGCCCTTCTTTGCCAACACCGGTCAGGGAATCATTCCAGTCACCAAACTTGATCAGGATCAGGCCGTGCACCCCCTTGTTCTTTTCCAAAAAGTCGAGTGCAGTGCAGATATGCTCCAAGACGGAAGCTAAGGTTCCACCATCGTAATAAGGGACTTGCTCCTCCAGCAAAGCCAGATCGCCGGTCTCTTTAAGATAGGCGCAAAGGGTGAAGACCAGCCAGAGAGCGCTGTCACTGTAGGGTTTTTCATCCACAGGATTCCAGCCGCGCAGGGCCAGGCCGGTGGAAAACTGATGGCGCAGGGCCTCCAAAAGTATGGCCCGGGTACGCGCCGGATTTAGCGCAGAAACGCCCAAACCGTGTTGAACGATGTCGCGATAACCATTCCAGCCCCAGCGGCACCAGCGGCTGCCATAACTGGCCCCCTGTTTAATCCAGACATTCACCATCTGGTCGAACAGCGGGTCGGGTGTTTTAACCCGATTCCTCGCGACCATGTCCGCGTTTTGAGCGGCGAGCCGGGCAAAAAAAGTATCGGTATGGCCGAGGTAACGCTGGCGGAAGGAAGCAATCTTGCCCTCCTGATCCGTGGCCCCGAGCACCACCGTCAGCGGCTTCTCATCGCCGGGCTCAATGACAAAATCAAACTGTATGGCGCCCACGGTTGCGGCAGCAGATCCCAACGTATTCGAGCAGCGGCCCCGCTGCACCGCCACGGGATCTTTCAAGGTGCCGTAGGCCCCCACGAAAGCATCGCGCGAACCGTCGAAGGCTGTAATCGGCTGGTTGCTGGTCAAGAAGCCGGTGAGAAAATCATGTGGCCGGCGGAACGGGTGTTTGGAGGCAACCATCGCGTTCAGGCCACGGTTGAAATGGGCTTCGCGATAGATGGTGTCTCCATAGCTGTTGAAACCCCACTTGAAGGCAAATTGAAACTGGACGTAGAGAAAGACGGAAATATTGCGGGCGACTGACCGGCAGTTCTTAATCCCCATATCCCAGAGTTCGACCGGATCGTTGCCCGGCGGAACAAAGATGCGAAAGCGGGCCTCAATGCCGTCGGTCTTATTGGTCAGAATCGTGTAGCCCAGACCCTGACGACATTCAAAGCTCTCGTGTGGCCGGCAGACCGGCTCCCAGTTCAGGTTCCAAAACGTTCCGGTGTCATTGTCCCGGATGTAAACCAGCCGGCTCATCAAATGTTCGCGCCCAACCACGTCGAAATCACAGGTCCGGCCGATGCCGGTGAGCAATTGGATCGCTTCCTTGTCCCCGGGCTGGTAATCAAAGCATCCCACCCCGGTATGCTGAACAACGGAAAAACAGGCATCGTTCCAGAGAAAATTATCCAGCGCCCGCGGGGCATCGGGATTCGTTACGATAAATTCCGTGCCGTCCGCGTTGAAATGACCGTAAGGGTGTTGATTCACCTTCGCGGACATGCGGGCAGCCTCCCTGATTGACGGGCCCGGTTGAAACGCCCCGGTTTCGGGCGCACCGCGCGGCCATTCAGGAGCAATCTCCCGACCGACCAAAACCCCCGCACTGATCTGCTCGTCAGAGACGGCAAATCCAGCATGAGTTTCACCATGATGATTTTTTTGACTTTGCTTCACAATATTTCTCCAGTTCCTGTTTTACCCACGGCCGCTTGACTGCGGTCTTTTGTCAACCAAAGCAAACACCGGGCTTGGATGATTGGCATTTGCTTCATAGTTCAAGATTTGAATTGCAGGACATAATTCACGAGTTGGTCAAAATCCGCAGTAGCGACCCCGATGTACTTGTCCGCGCATCCGTAATAGACAAACAGCTTGCCACCCAAGACGATGTTCGCGGTCGGAAATACGACTCCGTGCGGGTAAAGCCCGCATCGTTCATGCTTGGTTTCAGGCGACATGATCGGCTCCGGCGTACGGGCGATGACTTTGCGTGGCTGCTTCAAGTCGAGCATCATCGCGCCAACGTGATAGACCCCCTTCGCGTCCACGCCGTGGTAGATCATGAGCCAGCCTTTTTTGTGCTTAAGCGGCGGAGTCGCTCCACCAATCTTTCGCTCCCAATGAAACCGGCCTTGGGCAAGCAGGTGATCTTTACCCCACTTGAGCAGGTCGTCGCCAAAGCAAATCCATATGGCCGGATATTTTGTGCCATATTTGGCTCCGGTCCATTGCTGTGGACGCCGGAGCAGCGCAAATTTCCCGTTGATCTTTTCCGGGAACAGAATCACATCACGATCGTCAAGCGTCGGGTCGGTGATACGGCCAAGGCGGCGGAAAGTTTTCAGGTCTTGGGACAGGAGCAGACCGGACGAGGTCAGGTTTTCACCAAAGGCCTTCGGCTGGGTCCGGTCGCGCGGGTTGAAAGCGGAATTATCAGCATTCAGCCAATATCTGCGCGGGAAATAAGGCCGATAGGCATAGGTGATGAGAAAGTGTCCGTCAATCTTGACGATGCGCGGATCTTCAATACAGCCGGCATCTTCCCCGTCCACGCTGGGTGAGAGAAGGGGTTTTGTGGAGGAGCGCCTGAAGTTGTAGCCGTCCTTGCTCGTGGCCAGGCCAAAGCGGACGATGTGCGACGAGTCATTCCCCGCACAGCGATAGAGCATGTGAAAAACTCCCCGGTCGTAAATCACGCCGGGATTACAGACAGCGAGACTCTCCCAAGACTGCCCGGGATTGGGCGAGAGAATCGGGTTACCGCTGTATTTTTCGAGTTTCATAGGATCAAACATCAATGCCAGATGAAAACGAACACGCCCATGCAGGCCAGCAACAGGACGGCCAAAACACGATAATTTTTGAACCAAGGCACGCCGGCCAGTTCCTGGGTTTCATCCTTGAACACCTGTTTGTTCCAGACATATGCCTTGATCTTGTGTTCCGCGGGCGGCGGGGTGACCAGGCTTACGAGAAAAATGATGCCGAGGGAGACGGCGAACACCAGTGGCGCAACATAGAGAAAATGCCACCCCGCCAAAGGCGTGTGTTTGATGCCAAAGAGCAGGCTTACGGCAATCACCAAGCCTGAAATCAATCCGGCGAATGCACCCGACGCCGTGGCCCGTTTCCAGAACAGGCCGCACAAAAACACGGCCACCACCGGTGGACACATGTAAGAAAGCAACTGTTGGAAATATTTCAAGATGGAGTCGAACTTTTGAATCTGCGGCGACCAGAGCGCCGCAATGGCAATGATGACCAATCCTGAAATGCTTCCCGCAATGACCTGTTGCCGGTTGCTCATCCCGGGCCGCAACTTGTTGAGAATGTCCATCGTCAACAACGTCTGGGCTGAATTCAAGGTCGAGGTCAGCACCGAGGTCATGGCGGCGATGAAACCAATCAACACCAGCCCCTTCAAACCGGAAGGAAGCATTTCGAAAACCAGCTTGGGATAGATTTGATCGCCCTTCGCCAAGTCCGGATATAACACGCGCCCGGCAATTCCAGGCAGAACCATGAGAAAGAAAACCACGAAATTCAAACCGCCGGCAAAAAGATTCCCCCAACGCCCGTGATCCGTGTTACGGGCGCTTAAGGTTCGCTGCACCATGGCCTGGCTCAAACCCCAATAATAAAATCCCAGCAAAGGCAGGCTGATGAACAGGGTCGGCCAGGGCACCGACGGATCATCCGGCGGCCGGATCAAATTCAAATGTCCCGGCGGCGCAGCATGCATGACCGCGCTCCAGCCGCCGGCCTTTGAAAATGTGATCCAAGTCAGCACGGCAGATCCACCCATGAGCACGAAAGCCTGCACCATTTCCACCCACATCACCGCCGAAAGGCCGCCGACGATGGTGTAGGATGCGCCCAGCACAGCCAACCCCCAGATGATGGCGCTGAAACCGATGTCGGGGAAAACGAGATGCAACATGATGGCCCCCGCATACAAAGTCACCGACAAATCGGCGAAGGTGTAGCCAACCACCGTCAACACGGAAAGATAAGTGCGGCTGCGGACATCGTAGCGGCCCTCCAAAAATTCGGGCAGCGTGTAGATTTTATTTCTAAGATAGAACGGCAGGAAAAAAACCACGAAGAAGACGATCGGCAGAACCGCCCCGGCCAAACCGTAGTTGAACACCGAAATGCCCGTGCTGTAGGCATCTCCCGCCCACCCTACCAATGCCGAGGTTGAAACTAGCGTCGAAAACATTGAAAGCCCGACGATCGCCCACGGCATTCCCCTGCCCCCGAGAAAATACCCTTCCGCGCTGGATCGGGAACTGTGCCAGAAACCCCAGCCGATAATGGCGGCCAGATACAAGGCCATGACCATGAAATCAGTTGAAGAGAGATTGATATGCCCCATAAATGACGATGTTAGAAAAAATATTTATTCGAAGGTGACTCCGCTGACATTATCTCCGATGGTGATTTTTCCTTGTTGGGCGTCTTTTATCTTTTGACCGTTAATGACGAGGTTCTCAAACGTCACTCCGCTGATCGGGCGCCCTTCGCCGCCGCCGATAAATGAACCTGCCTGCCCGGTGTAGGTAATATCCTTGAAGTGGATGTTTTCGATCTGCCGGCCCAGCGTGGTGGACGGCTGAAAGTACCCGAATGCCAGCCGGAACAAATAACCACCCTCCTCACGGATGTGCTCCACGCGGATATTTTCGAAATTCACGTCGCGAACGGTGTTTTTATCCCCGCAGGTGATCGCCAAACACCCCCAGAAATTAGTCGCGAATTCCTTGCTATCCAGCACGTCAATGTTGTGGAACCGGAGGTTCTCAATTACATCGCCATCGGCCCGATACGCGCCGTGGACACCAATCATCACGGCGTGGGCCTTGTCCGCCCAGAATACT
>Ga0206877_10328_pt1 | contig 11043 bp, 4 predicted proteins | sample Alteio_BWOrgCont_7_FD_152623 | JGI IMG/M metagenome (GOLD analysis project Ga0206877, IMG submission 152623) | Enriched cells from forest soil in Barre Woods Harvard Forest LTER site, Petersham, Massachusetts, United States -... | ecosystem: Environmental > Terrestrial > Soil > Temperate forest > O...
CCGCATTGAGCGCGTTTCAGTGTCGGGCATTACCGCCCGAATTTGAAATACTGCTGGGCGTTGGTTCCCACCGCGTTGGTATAAGGGCTGGTGGCATTCGTCAGGTCAACCCACGGGCTTAACAAATTCGAAGTTGTCTGGATGCCGAGGGTCGGATCAGACCAGGTTACGATAACATTGGGGCCGGCTTCCTGGAGGTGCAGCGAAGGGAAGACAGCGTCGAAGGTCGTTCCCACCTTCAAAGTGGAAAGACTGGTAGGTGCGACGCCGCCACCTGTTCCTTCGTGGAGGGTGAAGTTGTAAACATTTACATTTGTTGCTTCCACTCCGGCAGCGGTCGTGGTGTCGGTCACGCTGGGGGACGACTGGTTAATGGGGTCAACCCACAGAGTGGAAACCCCGCTGGAAACATTCAAGGCGGTGACCACAACATAACTGGTGCCGACCGACAAATCTCGCGGGAACGTCGCGCCCGGCGAGCCTTGTTGCGAGGGATAGTTGCCAATGCCAAGCTGGTAGTGGTTCGGCGTGGCTGCGGTGTTGGTCTCGACCCAAAGACCGCATTCGAGTCGGTTGACGCTGCCGCCGGCGTTGCCGCTCCCATCGTTGAAGGCAGTGATGTAACCTCCGCTGGCCACGGGCAGAGTATCTACCGTGACGATGCAACTGGTGTATAGGACCGGCGCGGTGTTGGAGGCCGCAGAATTGACGTAATACGGGGCGCCCAGCAACGGCCCTTGCAGTGTCTCAGTGAAATCAACCGAATCAATCGTGACGGAGTTGGGAACCAGGCCGTTGCCGACCTGGACTTGGTTTTCGTTGCCCGTCAAATGGCCCCAGAATCCGTCAGAGACTGTCTCCAACGGGCCGCTTGAATCGTAATTGAAGTAGTCAATAAGAATGATATTGGTGTTGGGCCGGACCATGATGGGAAAGGTCGCGGTGGTAAATCTCGGCTCCGTCGGATTATTGTCATACACGGTGGCGCTCACGACGCCCTGACCAAGTTGGTTATGGGCCGGCGTGATGGAGAAAATTAGGTTGGTGGTGCCCTCGCCCGTAAGGCCGAGGTTGGCGGTCGGGATGACCGCGTTGTTCAAAGAGTTCGAGGAATAGGTCAGCACGCTGTTGCTCCCGTCGTAGGAACCCACATAGAACGGAATGCTCAGAGTCGAATTGGCCAGCATGTTGGTCAAAGTCACCGAGGTCAGCGAATTGGTCGGAGGCAGGTTGAGCGATTGCAGTGTCAATAGAAACCATGATTGGACGGAATCTCCGCTGTTCGTGTCCGTCACCGTCACCATGATGGGGGCGGCGTCCAGCGGATCAGGAATTCCGTTGGGGGTCATGACCATCGTGACGTTGGAACCGACGATGGTGAACGAATAATTCAAAAATACTTTGCTCGGATTAAGCGACTGGGCGGAGAGCGCAAGGCCTTTCACCGGCGAGATAGCGGAACCAATCGTGAATGTGTTGGTGATCACCACGAAGTCATAATTGCTTTGGCCTTCAGCGACGGAATTGAGCGTGAGCGTGTTGATGGCGTTGGTCGCGTTGGCGTTTGTGATCGGGCTGATGGTGGGTGGCGAGTAGATGGCCTCGTCCATGGGCGAGCCGGCGATAGTAACGAGGTCAAAAGTCAGGGTGCCCGCAGAGGTCGTGGCCGAGCCCCCTGAGCTGTAGAGGTTGTCCGCGCCCACGTAACCGTTGGTGATGTAGAGCGGATTGCCGCCCTGGCTGCCGATGCCGTAGGTGGCAGTGCTTTGATATTCGGTCACGATCTGGATGCCGAATTCGGGATTGTTGGCTACGCCAGGGAAACCCGACAAATTATAGGTGTAAATCGGGGCATAAAGATTGACGTCGCTGCCGGGGAAGCTGGAGCTGGCCGGATAATCTGTCCAATTGACTCCGTTATTGGTGGTGTATTGCAGGCGCGTATATTCGCTGGAAGTGCCCGTTTCACGCAGATAATAAGAGATGTTGATGTTTTTGGCGCCGACGGTGCTGGTCATGAATTGGACGCCGTTGAGCTTGTTGCTGCCTGCGAGAGGATAATTCTCGGTGCCGAAGGAGCCATTCGGGATGTTCGTCGTATAGCCCGCGCCGTCCACGCCAGCCGCCAGGGCTCCGTTGAACGGAGAGATTCCGCTGGGGCCGCCGGTGGGAGCAAAAGCACATCCGACAGCCGTCGCGGTGCCGACACCGATCCAAGGTGGAGGGAAGAAAATCGCGGGCGCGACCGGATTGACAACGCCGGTCCAAGGCGCCGGATTCAATTGCGCGTTGGTGTAATTGGCGCCGTTGAAATCCCATTGCGCGAGGATGCCGCTGTTGGGCAAGCCATCTTGCACGCCGAGGACTTCTCCATCACCGTTGAACACATAGGATGCCAGCGTCGCGGGATTGGAGCTTACGCTGAGAAGTGAGACGGCGGGACTGGTGTTCGTGCCGTAACTGTCGCTGACGACGACCTCGATGAAGGCAAAATTGTTCGAATCGGCGTATTGCAAATTGGTGATAGTGAGCGCGGTTGTGCCCTGGCCCAAAACCGTGGAACCGGATGGTTGCACGCCGTTGGTGATTAAAGTCCAAGGGCCGGTGCCGTTATTCTGATACCAAAACAGACTCGGGGAAGCGCCCGCCACCGACACGCTGAATTGCACCTGGCCTCGATAAAATCCCATCGCGTTGTTCGGCGGAAACACGACGAAAGGATCCACCACTGTCAACGAAACGACGGAGCTGGTGGCCATGCCAATGGCATTGGAGAGCACGACAAAATAGCTCCCCGAATTACCGCCCAGCACGTTGGTCAGCGTTAGCGTCGGAGTGGTGGCGTTGGCAATCGGATTGGTCACGCCTGAGATAATGGAATACCACGCGTAGCTTGGAAGGAAGCCGTTGGCCGTCACGGTAAATTCGACCGTAGCGCCCGCGTTGGCTGTTGCGCTGGAGGGCGACACGACAAGATTCGTAGGCGCAACAACGAGGCCACCGGAGCTTAGGGTGCCTATAAGTTGCAAACCAGGACTGGCGGCGCCGCCTGTACCCTCAACATACCAAGTGCCCGCGGTGCCGGTTCCAACGGTGCCCCAATTAACGATGCGAAAATAATTGGTCACGCTTGATGGTATATTTTGCAGGAACGCATTGGTGGAAAGGTTGATAATATTGGTCAGCGTCTCGGCTGTGTCATAAGGGGCATAAGAAATAAGCGCGATGTTGGAATAACTGACGCCATCCGTGCAGTACTGCAATGCACCGTTAGTCGGACCGGTGGCGGAATTATGATAATTCAAATAATTCTCGGAGAATGAAATCGTATAGCCGGGCACTGAGGCCACCGAGTATTCAATGTAATAGCCTTCCGCAATTGAATTGGTCTCGCTTTCATTGGTCGTGTACCAGTCGTTGCCTCCATAGACACCACCCGTGGTGATAAGGGACGGGCCGGGGTTGGTGCCTTTGGTCAAGTTGCCGGCGGTCGCGTTGGCGGCCACGACGGTGGCTGGCCAGGGCGCAGGCGCGGCGCCTCCTCCGTTGGTGGCGGGACTCACGTTCCATCCGGCCAGCTCCGATTGCACGGTGCCCAGAAGCTGCAAACCAGCATTAGTCGGGACGGTATTGTAAATGTACCACGTGCCGGAGGTGCCAGTTCCATCGGTGCCCCAGTTGACGATGCGGAAATAATTCGTGACGCCCGCCGGAACATTTTGCAGAAATACGTTGGTGGAAAGGTTGATGATATTAGTGGAAGTCGCCGCAGTGTCATAAGCGGCATAGGAAATGAGAGCGATGTTGGAATAGCTGACCCCATCCGTGCAGTACTGCAAGGCGCCATTGGTTGGACCGGTGGCGGAATTATGGTAATTCAAAAAGTTTTCGCTGAAGGAAATCAAACTGCCGGGGGCCGCCGTAACCGAGTATTCGATGAAAAAGCCTTCCGCAATCGAATTGGTCTCACTTTCATTGGTAGTATACCAGTTATTGCCGCCGTACTCAGCCGTACCCGTGGTCACAACGCCGAAACCAGGAGCGTTGGTCCCTTTTGACAAGTTGCCGGGAATCACCAAATTGGTGGCGTAGGTCGTGGCCGCAAAAAGTGCGGGCGGAGGTCCCCCTGCTCCTCCGGTGTTGGTGGTTATTCCATTAACATTCCATCCAACCAACTGGGACGGGGCGGGAGCCACCGTGCCCAAAAGCTGCAAACCCGCGTTGGTGGCGACGGTGTCGTCCACGTACCAAGTGCCGGCGGCGCCAGTTGCGCCCCAATTGACGATGCGAAAGAAATTAGTCGTGCCCGCCGGAATATTTTGCAGAAAGGCGTTGGTGGCAAGGTTGACAATGTTGGTCGCAGTCTCGGCGGTGCCAGGAGGAGCATAGGAAATGTAGGCGATGTTGGAATAACTGACTCCGTCGGTGCAATACTGCAACGCCCCGTTGGTCGGGCCGGTGGCGGAATTATGATAATTCAAAAAGTTTTCGGTAAACGAAATGACATAGCCGGCGTCTGCCGTGACAGAGTATTCAATATACAGGCCGTTCGTAATGGAATCGCCCTCGTTATCTAGAAAACTAGCGTTGGTCCATGCATTCCCTCCATACACCCCCCCCGTGGTAACAACGGCCGGGCCGGGATTCGTGCCTTTCGTCAAGTTGCCGGCGGTCACAAGGTTGGTCGCGTACGAAGTGGCCGCAAACGGCGCGGGCGCGGCCCCTCCTCCGCTGGCAAGCGCCACCGGTGTTTCTGTGTTCCATCCGGCCAATTGGATCTGGGCGGACGCATGATTGAAGGCGATACAAGCTGAAAAGGCTAAAATCGCAACGCTGACAGCTCTATTGATAGTTTTCATTTGCGTGTTCTTGTGAGTTGAGTTTTTTGTGCCGGAGGCTTAATCCGAAATTCAATCGGGCGTGGTCGGCGAAGGATACCAATAAATGACCTGGGATGTCTCCCACTCCACGGCGATCGAGCCGTTGCCGTCCCAGTTCCAGCCGTCGTTGGCGACGCCTTGGGTCCGTTGAAAATCATTGGTGCGCGCCGAAATGCCGCTGCCGTCGCACATGGAAAATATGCCGAGCTTATTGTCGCTGTGCCGTGCGATGGCGTAATACCCGGTCACATTGGAGTCCGCCGGATTATCAGCCGTAGCCGCGTTGGGGTCGCTTTCGGCCAGGAAAACAGTGGCCGACGGCTTGATGACATTGCTCAACTTGGTTTGCGATCCTCCTCCTGAAACAATGGTGCCGAAATTGACGCAAAGCCGCGAATTCTCCCCATACATGAAGTAGGCTTTATTGGCGTTGGGCGGGTTGGCGTAGCCGTTCGTGAGACTGGGGTTGGTAACCGGGCAGGAAAAAATACTGGGCGTGTTGGCCAGCGGGGGTGTGTTGGCCACATAAAGATTGATCAGAGACTGCGACCGCTGCCCGGTTGTGTAAACCGACACGATGTTATACCAGGCATAATCATAATTGTCGGCCGTGTCGGCTGAACCCGTGTAGTTGATTGGCTCCCCGACGTTGCCTTCCTCCGGCACATAGTCATGGTTGTCATCGGTGTACATGCGAAAGCCCAACCCCCACTGTCTCATGTTATTGAGACATTTGATATTTTGCGCACGGGCCTTGGCCTTGGACAAAGCCGGCAAGAGCAATCCAGCCAGGATTGCTATGATGGCTATTACCACCAGCAGTTCAATTAAGGTGAAAGCCAGGCGATAGCCCGGATTCGTGTTTTTTCTCACTCGCGCAAGACTATCAGCGGATCAGAAGAATCTGCAACGGGCTGAGCGTGACAATCCTGTGAAATTCAGCTCACAATCTGGATGGGCTATCGGAACGATCTGCCCTCAAGAGTGCTGCTGGCAGATCGCGAAGAGCGACCCGCAGAGGAGCGCTGGAGCGCCTCGGGAACCCGCAGAAATGCGGATTCACAAATCACTCAATGAAAAAGCGCCAGGCGCAAGAGACGGCTTGCAGGAATGCAGCGCGTTCCGTCAAACAGTTCAATAGCCGAGCGCAGCGCGAAAAGCGGGATCCCAGATAACATCAGGACATGCGCCTCCGCCCGGATAGGCCTCAACGCTGGCGCCGAAATCACAAAGGTTGGTCACGTAGTAATCTTTAAAGTAGTTCGCGTGGCCGTCGCAAAAATTAAGAACCGCCCCTTTGTTATGGCGCGAAGCCAGCTCCTTGAAGCGGTTCGCCGGGTTTTCCGAATCATACTGCGAATCATTCGGATTGCTGGCGTAAGGCTCCGTGTTGGGGTTGAAGAGTTGATCGAACATTAAAACAGTGGCAGCGGGTTTGGGCAAGGTGCTTATCTTTGGCATCTGCGGGTACGGATAAGTCGACCCCTCCGTCGTTGGGGTGGCGGTTCCGACTTGCTTATTCAAGTCAATAGGTTGCGCATAGGCAAAATAACCCCACGCCCCGCCAGGAGCTCCACCTTCTTTCGCAAGCGCGGACACGTCGCCATCAGACATCTCCGCCGAAGGGCAGAACCATATCTTGCTGGCGGTCCGGCCCGGGAAAGGCATGTAGTTCTGAGGCGTGTTCAGGTCGGGCAGCCCGGTGGCATAATTGACGTGATTGTCGCAATAATAGGACAGGCCCTTGGTGAACATATATGGGGGCAACTGATTGAACCAGGCCGTCGGATCGTCCGGGCCGCCTTCGTTGCCGACGCCGGCGGTGTAGCCCGAGCCTCCGTCGTAAAGCCCGTCAGGCCCCATGCCGTCAGTCGGCAGCGTGTCCCTGTTATCGTTGACGTACATCTGCTCTCCGATGCCCCACTGTCTGAGGTTGGAGAGGCAGCCGGCTTGTTGGGCCTTTTGTTTGGCCACAGCCAGGCTAGGGAGCAGCAGGGCCGCCAGAATGGCGATGATGGCGATCACCACCAGCAGCTCAATCAGGGTAAAACCGCGCGTTTTCATGTCATTTTATATAGTCGAAGTGCGCCCTTCGCGCAAGCGCGACGGGGCGCACATTGAATTCAAATATTCGGTGTCATGTCAGTCCTACGGGCTATCAATGCGGAAAAACATCGCTTGATTGGTCAAGATGGGACTTGTGTAGGCTCCACTGCTGTTGGAGAACCACAATCCCCCGCTGGCCTGGCTCCACGGACCCGTCAGATTGGTGGAAGACCATACGCTGTAGGTATAAATCGCCGGAATGGCCGTCCATTTCAAAGAAATGCTTCCGGCCGAGATTTTCGCCGTCAAGTTGGTGACGGGAGGCGGCGGATTCGTCACAATATCAATTCCTGCGGTTACTTGAAGTTCGAATTCTGTGGTTTCGAACTGGTCGTAGGGTGAGGTGATGCTATAGGCGAAGGTGGGGATCGGCTGCCCGATAAGGTCGGGGCCGCTGCTGCCGCCAGTATAGAGATAATAGATATAACCTGCCTTATTCGTCATTTCGACATTGGCGCTGCTCGCGAACAAAGTCCCTGGAGTCACGAAATAGGCATTGGTAATGACACACAACGATCCTTGGTATTTCACCGCCGACAAAGCTGGATTGGTTTGAGGCAGGCCCCACGGAAGAACCAACGGCGCGTAAGGCAATGGACTCCCTTCGCCATTGGTGCTGACAACAGTATATGGCTCCGCGGGATTGTTGGCCGACCCGTCAAGTTCCGCAGCATCATCGAAAATATCGACAACCCCTGTTACTGATACAACGTCTCCCAATTGGGGCCTAAATGTAGGATCCGTGACAAAGAATTCAATCCCAGCCGTGCTGTCCTGAATCCAATACTCGGCATAGGTAGCGGTTTCTATGTTCGTGAACTCCGTGACTACGCCCGTTACTTGATACACGGGGGTCGAGTTTGAAGCCGCGATGGTGATGGTCGGCGCCGCCGAAGTAATCAACAAACTGCGCAAAAAGGCAATGTTAGTGGAGATAGGCCCATTCACGGTCAAAACTGCATTGGAGCTGGTCGTGCTCAAGCTCGTTCCGCCCGTGGCGGTCACAGAATAGCTGTTGCCTGACAAATTAGTGGTAACTTTTGTCAGAGTGAAGCTGGAACCGGTGGAGCCGTTGGGAGATCCGTCCGTATTCCATTGATAGGTAATGGGCCCTGTGCCAACAGCTGTCGCGGTGAAGGTTACGTTGGCCCCCAGCGAGCTTGTGACGCTGACCGGCTGGAGCGTGAAGATCGGAGCTGTGGGAGTAGAATTAACTGAAACAACAACCACGGCACTGGTTACTGACCCGGCAGAATTGGAGACCACGACGGTATAACTTCCGGAGTTGGTGCCGACCAATGGATTAAACGTCAGCAAAGGTGTGGCAGAACCAAGGACAGAATTTCCGTCACTTAATTTCGTGCCGTTTTGGTACCAGGCGTAGCTCACGCCAATGCCGGAAGCCGCAACCTCAATGGTGTTGCTATTGCCAGCGTAGTTGGTAATGCCGGGCGAAAGGAAGCCGACTACAGGAACCGTCGGGGCGATGCCGGCCGTCACTGCGGTGAAGCCGGTCCCGGCACCGTTCCAATCATAAGAAACCTCCAAATTATGCAACAGAAGAACACCCCCATTGGCGGCCTCTCGCAGTCCGTAAGCGGCCATCGGCAGAGCGGCGGGGGTAAAGGTATCGGAAGTGATGGCTGAGGCAAGAGAGCTTGGAGCAGCGAAGGGGGCATAGACCTGGCTGTAATTGGTCGGGCTAGGGTTCACCGCCAACTGGCAAAACCCGTTAACCATATCGTAATAGGCAACCACTTGGTAGTCGATGCCGGGGGACATGTCCAATTCCACCACGGCACTCGCGGCCGTTTGATTGTTGGCAATGCCAAGACGATAAGTGCCGGGATAGGCCACAGGAGAAATATCCGGCGTGTAAGACGGGTTATTCGAAGTCAAAGCGATGATTCGACCGTAGAAATTGAAGTTGGTGCTTTGGAAATAAGCGAAATACGTTCCTGCTGCAGTGGCGGGAAGGTTGGTCAGATTTACAATAAAGCTCGCCCACAACACTTGATTGCTTTGAGGCTGGGTATAGAGGCTTTGCCCAAAGGCCGTGCCCAGCGAGCCGATGTTTTGATTGATGATGACACGGTCGTTAGTGACATCAATGGGAGTGGTGCCGCTTTCCTCAGTCCAAGGCGACCCGAGATCCCCAAACAAAAGGCCGTTGGGATAGGTGAAGGTGTCATAGAGGAGGTAGGGGGTGAAGGAAATGACAGTAGGCGTACTGGTGATGGATTCGTTCAACGAATTGGAAACGATCACGGTATATATCGTCGTATTGGACGCCGCGCTGCTTGGCGCGGTGTAGCAGGCCGAAGTCGCTCCCGAGATGGCAACGCCATTGGAGCGCCACTGGTAAGTCAAAGTGCCCGTGCCGACCGCGGTAACGCACAACGAAACAGGACCGGTTCCCGGGAAATTAGTCGCTCCCACTGGTTCCGAAGTAATGGCGGGATTCAGAACTGTCAAAGTAATGGCGGCACTTTGATAAATCCCGTAAGCGTTGGACGCGACCAGATATAGTTGTGATCCGTTTTGGCTCGTGCTGACATTGGTCAGGCTCAGGTTTGTGGAAGTGGCACCCGGGATGGCCACAAAAGTTGGATTGCCCACGCTGTTGGAATACCATTGATAAGTAAGTGTGGGAACGCCAAGAACGGTTGCCGTGAACGTCGCAGTTTGACCTGGCGCGCCAGTGAATGACACTGGTGGGACAGAAATATAAGGGTACTTGGAGACGGGCACGAACCGCACACCACGGAAAGTGTTGGTGGCGCCGCCAGCACCGGAAACTATGGATCCCTGCGCCAGAGTAACAATGGTGTCCACCCCATTCGCGTTCGTATCCTGCAAAGTTACCAGGCGATTGGTAAAAGTCTCACTTGTCGTGGCATAAAGCACAGGGGGGGTTTGGGTCCAATCCGCTGTCACACTTATGGCTTCCTTTCCACCCGCCGTATTAAAAGCTGAATTTGAGAGCACAATAGTATAGTTGGAAACCCAGCCGCTCGCGCTATTGGTATATTTTATGATGCCGAATGAGTCATCGGCCAGATAGGCGATGGTGCCGGCTGGATTAATGACTAGATCTGAAGCCGTCCCGGCAGAGGACGTCCCGCCTGCAAACGCATTCGTGAACACCGTGCCGTTAGTCGGCAAGGCTCCGTTAATGTTCGAAAGCAAATATCCGCCCGAACCGTACGCCGTCGTAGTAACGGTCGTATTAGAGGTATAGCCGCACGCATACAACCCGCCGTTGTAAATATTAATCGCATGCATGCCTCCGCTGAACAGATTGGTGCAAACTTGGTTGGTGGCTCCCTGTGACGCGGTGCCGACATAGGCCACTTGATTCAACCCGCCGTTGTTGCCGGTGGGACCAGTCCCGGCCATCCAGAAATTGGTTCCATCCGAAGTCGCGGACGTAATAACCGCGTTAGTCCCGCTGGAACCACTGAAGTTGGTCATGTTGGTAATGGCCACCGTGTAAACGCCATATCCATCAAGCGTCGCCGCGATTCGAGGAACGGCCGCTGACGTAGTTTGAACAAGTTCCGATGCATAAGGAGCGGCTGCATTATACCCCGCAAAGACCAAGTGGGTGCCATCGGGCGTGAGTGTCAAAAATCCTTCGTAGGCGTAACCACTCATGATGAGGGCGTTATTGCCGCTGGAAGGAACCGCAAACGAGCTTACCAAAGTTCCATTCGTAGTATATTGATCAATATAAACTGCGGCGCCATCGCCGGTCGTTTGGTCATTGCCGCTGATTCTTACGACGGCAAGGTTGCCGTTCGTAAAAAACTGCGCTTGCGCGGTCACAAGCGACGTGAGCAAACAAATGACGGGAAGGAGGAACTTTTTCATAAGGTGTCGTTTCATGTTGTATTGATGATCTATATTCGTGCTGCAAGTGTTTATCGCCCGACTATTCCTTGGGGGCTCATGTGATGATCCAGATTCAATGAACGAATTCCGCGCAAAGCCTCCCCTGAGACTGCGCCGCCTGCGTTCAGTGGTTCCATCACGAGTCCAAGGCTATCGCCACAGC
>Ga0206877_10330_pt1 | contig 11006 bp, 13 predicted proteins | sample Alteio_BWOrgCont_7_FD_152623 | JGI IMG/M metagenome (GOLD analysis project Ga0206877, IMG submission 152623) | Enriched cells from forest soil in Barre Woods Harvard Forest LTER site, Petersham, Massachusetts, United States -... | ecosystem: Environmental > Terrestrial > Soil > Temperate forest >...
TTTTCCTGCACCCGTTTTTAATGGTGGTGCGCAGAAAAAAACATTCAGAATGACCGGGGCTTATCTATTTAGAGGAGCAGGAAGAAAATCCTGGGGAGAATATAACCCTGATGGAGCACCGGATACCGGAGACCTGCGCATAGAGTATAGGCTCCCGTCTCCGGAAAGTATTGGCCACCCAAACCTGGCTTATACCGATCAAAGGGTAATGCCGTATGAGTTCATGGAAGGAATTGAGGCGGTATTTGCCAAAACCACTCAGGATTATGTGCGATACATTCAATTCGATTTACCCGAATATGAACCTTTATCCGAAAGCGAAATTTTTACCACTTACAATAAACTTAGGAGTAAACTAGAAAAAACCTTGTTATTGGAATCGCTAATATATGACGACATACAAATATTGCCAGAAAGCAAAGAACAGGCGATAGACTGGTTTTTTTCTAGAGAAACAGACAACCTGGCGGCAGAAATCTATGGCGATCGGAGGAATGATATGGTACGCAGAAGAGAAGAACTGGATAAAATCGTAAAAGTGGACTTCGGCAGACCTAAAAAAGGACCTCAAATAATACACCGCGGCCTTAAAAGGGAAGCCAATATAGAGGTTAAAAACCCAGAAACAATTTTAGAACTCGTTCCTGGGCTTGCAGCAAGAATAAAAGCTGCAAGAGAAGGACAAGAAGGAGCCGCTAGATAGAAATAGCCTTTACCTTCTTTATAAAATCCGCGATCATCTGCGGGTCTTTATTACCCGATGAGGATTCGAGGCCGGAGGATATGTCAATCATCCACGCGCCGCTTTCCCGCAAAGCTTTTTCTACGTTAGCAATATTTATACCCCCCGAAAGGAAATAAGGCTTCTTAAATTTCTTACCCGCAAGCAGCGTCCAGTCAAAAGGAATACCATTCCCTCCCGGCAAATCTCCTGAAGGTTTTGCATCAAACATCAGCATATCGGCTATGTCTTCAAAGCGCGCGGTAAGGTTTATATCTTTGGCAATTCTGACCGGCAGCGCTTTGATAACGGAAACGGGAAACTTCTTTTTCACCTCTGCTACGCGTTCGGGTGTTTCATCGCCGTGCAGCTGGACATAATCAGGACGAAACTTACTTACAATCTCCTGCAGTAAGTCATCGCCTGCATTTACTGTCACTGCCACCGTTTTTCCGCTTGTGTGTACTTTGAGCTTCGCGGCATTTTCCGGGGAGATATTACGCGGGGAACGTGGGAAAACAACAAAGCCATAGTAATCCGCACCTTTTGCTGCCTGCACGGCTTCCAGGGTTTTAAGGCCACAAATTTTGACTGCGGGAGCCAACTACGCTGCTTCCTTTTTACCTTCCAACAATACGGAAACGCATTCCGCCATCGTCCTGGACGCGCGGCTGATAGGATCGGTCATGTAGAAATTCCGTACCGGATACACAAATGGCTGCGATGCTATTTTTGCATTCGCATCACCCAGGCCTGCTTTCCATGCGGCAGGTTTCGCCTGCGGGATGCGCTTGCGCAGCTGCTGGAGCGTATCGAACGGTAGCGTCTTGCCGATGGCCTCCGACAGCGCACGGATAATTTTCCAGTCTTCCCTGGCCTCACCCGGCGCAAATACTGCCTGCGCAGTGTGCTGCGTAACACCCGCAGTATTAACATAGGTGGCGTTCTTTTCCGTATATGCAGAGCCAGGCAGAATTACATCCGCGCGATGCGCGCTCTGATCGCCATGATGCCCCTGATAGATGACAAAGGCATTGCCAAGTTCGCTGGTGTTTATTTCATCGGCTCCGAGCAGGTATAACACGCCAATCTCCGATTTGCGCGCTGCCTGGAGGATCTCATGTACATCCTTGCCGCCTTTTTGCGGAACCATGCCTATATCAAGGCCGCCCACCCTCGCCGCTGCCATATGCAGCACATTAAAGCCGTTCCAGCCTTCTTTCACCAGACCAAAATTATCGGCAATAGTGCGTGCGGCTCTCAGAATCTCTGATCCATCGCTACGTGCCAAAGCCCCCTGTCCCAGAATAATCATCGGGTGCTCGGCTTTTTTCAGCGTTTCGCTAAGTGCGTGCTTGCCGAAAGCGATCTCATTCAGGACGGCAGGATTATTGCCTAGCCACTGCGTTTTATAGGTCAGGTCGGTCTTTTCGCCGATGGCATAGACTTTGAGCTTGCCCTGCAGATAAGTTTTGCGAATGCGCGCATTGATAATGCTCGCTTCATGGCGCGGATTAGTGCCTACAAGCAGAATCACATCCGCCTGTTCGATACCCGCAATGCCGGTATTAAACAGGTAGGACGCACGGTCACTCGCATCCAGCTTTGCGCCATCCTGACGGCAGTCGAGATTAGGCGAACCGAGGGAAAGCACCAGTTCCTTGAGCGCCTGCATACTCTCCATGCAGGCCATATCTCCTGCAATCGCCGCTATCTTGGTAGGTGAAGTCGTCTTTATCTTCTCAGCAGCCACCTCTAGCGCTTCCTCCCAGCTTGCCTCCTGCAGTTTACCATTCTTGCGCACATACGGGCGGTCAAGGCGCTGGGTGCGCAGACCGTCGCAGGCATGGCGGGTTTTATCGGAAATCCATTCCTCGTTGATGTCTTCGTTGAGGCGAGGCAACACACGCAATACTGTGTTCTGACGTGAGTCTACACGTATGCTGCTGCCTACTGCATCCATTACATCGATGGATTCTGTTTTCCTGAGCTCCCATGGACGCGATACAAAGGCATAGGGACGTGAGGTCAATGCGCCGACCGGGCATATATCCACCAAGTTTCCGGAAAGTTCAGAGGTCAGCGCTTTTTCCACATAGGTGCCGACTTCCATATGTTCGCCGCGCCCGGTAGCGCCAAGCTCCGGCACTCCGGCGACATCTGCCGCAAAGCGGATGCAACGCGTGCAATGGATGCAGCGCGTCATCTGCGTCTTGATGAGCGGCCCCATGTATTTGTCCTGTACCGCGCGCTTGTTTTCCTCATAGCGGCTGATGCCGGTACCATAGGCCATTGCCTGATCCTGAAGATCGCATTCGCCGCCCTGATCGCATATCGGACAATCCAGCGGATGATTGATAAGCAGGAATTCCATGACGCCTTCACGCGCCTTCTTCACCATCGGCGTATTGGTTTTTACAGCCATTCCCTCCGCTACCGGCAGGGCACAGGAAGCCTGTGGCTTCGGCGGACCGGGAGATACTTCCACCAGACACATGCGGCAGTTACCCGCGATCTTCAAGCGCTCATGATAGCAGAAATGCGGTATTTCAACCCCCGCCGCCTCGCACGCCTGGATGACGCTTGAACCTGCAGGCACTTCTATTTCTTTTCCATCTATAGTGAGTTTGGTCATGGTTTTTCTGTCCTGTTATTTTTCCACGATACATGCTGTACCATACGCCAGCACTTCTGTCACTCCCTGTGCAATCTCGGTGGCATCATAACGAAAGCCTATGACTGCATTTGCGCCACGCTCCTCGGCATGGCGGATCATCCTTTCATACGCATCCTCACGGGTTCTCTCGCACATGGAAGCCCACAAGCTGATATTGCCGCCGAAGATCATCTGGATGGAAGCGCCGAAATTGCCTATCACCGAGCGCGAGCGTACCACAATACCCCGCACTGTGCCAAGGCTTTTGACGATTCTATAGCCATCAAGGGTAAAGGCCGTGGTAACAAATGTCGGATCCATTTTGGGACTTTTAAGCTCTTAGCCAGTTTATGGTTTTGTCCAGAACGCCCAGTATCTTTTTAATATGTTTTGGCTCAGAAAGTGTGTGGTTGCCGTTTTCAATAAGGATGGTCTTTACGTCTTCCGAAGCAAGCTTTTCATTCGTCAGTATGGAGACTTCCCAGGGAACCTCCTCATCCTTCGTGCCATGGATCAGCCGCACCGGACAGCGCACAGGTATTTTATGCCCCAGCAGAAGGTGATGGCGCGCTTCTTCGATAAATTTTTTGGTAATAGGATAGCGATCCCCTTCATCCGAAGTCACCATCACTTTGCCGTTTTTCTCCAGTTCTTTGAGCTGGCCCTTTTTCAGATTGGCAAAAATAGAATTTTCCGTGAAATCGGGAGCCGCAGCGATGCCTACGACCGCAGCCACGCGGCGCGGTTTCTGTTTTGCCAGCAGCAGGGAAAGCCATCCGCCCATGGAAGATCCCACCAGTATCTGGCGTCCCTCGGTAAGCTTCATCAATGCCTGCAGGGCGTTATCTTTCCACTTGCCGATGGTGCCTTCTTCAAACCTGCCGGAGGACTCGCCATGGCCTTCATAGTCAAAACGTAAGTATGCCCGCCCGTTTCTTTTGCAGTAACTCTCAAGCGCCATGGCTTTCACACCATTCATATCCGAGCGGAATCCTCCAAGGAATATGATTCCTGGCTTTGCACCTTCTGTTTTGTGATAGGCTATTCTGCCGCCATTCTTAAGCTTGAGATAAGAAACCATAAACTACTTTAAATAAGTTAATTATTCATCTATACATGCATCAAAACAATTTTCAATATGGATCTTTTCATTTACTGTTATTGTGTCTTATTTGCTTTTTGTATCTTTCTTTTGCAGACATCTTCGAGCGATACGGCGCTGAAATAGTCCTCTATATGCCTGGTTAATCCCTCCCATAAATCATGGGTCAGGCATAGTTCCTTGCTTGCCATGCATCCCTGATGCGATTCGCTTTCGCAGCGCGTCATTTTCATCTCCTCATCCGCAGCGGTAACAATGTCAGAGATGGGAAGCTCCTTCGCCACACGCATCAGCAGATACCCTCCGCCCGGCCCCTTCACGGATTTCACCAGGCCGTTATGCCGCAACCGCGAAAAAATTTGTTCAAGGTATGCCTGCGGGATGTCCTGGCGCAGGGCAATCTCCGCCAGCCTGACCGGCTTTTCTTTGCCATGCATGGCCAGATCGACCATGGCCATGACTGCATAGCGGGCTTTAGCGCCAAGCATCATAGGAGGGACCAAGGTTGCAAGTGAGAAGAAAAGCGCGTGGGTACAGGGGGGAGTTCTATACGACGACCCCGCGAAGCGAGGGGGTAAGCGTAAGCGAAGGGGGCGACGCCTCGCCCCCTTACAAGAAAAAACCCGCAACTCGCAACCCGCAACCACCTCATTTCCCCTCCCACCGCTGCGCGGTTTTGATGGAATCACTGCCCCGGTCTTCCATGGCATCCAGGCGCTTCTGCATTTCATTCAGCTTTGCCGTCAACATGTCGATGGTTTTCTGCATGGGATCTTCCTCTTCGCTTCCTGTGCCATAGGCATCAAAATGCGGAACGGCAGAAACTGCTTTTGTCTCTACCGAATGCGCAGGTACTCCCACCATCGTTGCGCCTACAGGGACATCCTTGACCACCACAGCGTTGGAGCCAATCCTGGCATTATCGCCGATGTGAATCGGGCCAAGCAGCTGTGCGCCGGCGCCGATAATCACATTATTGCCAATCTGCGGATGGCGTATTCCCTGCTCAAAAGACGTGCCGCCGAGCGTTACGTCATGATACATAGTGACATCGTTGCCGATGGTCGCCGTTTCCCCGATGACCACGCCCATGCCATGATCTATAAAGAAACGCTGACCTATTGTCGCGCCAGGATGGATTTCTATCCCAGTCATAAACCGGGAAAAAGAAGAAATCAGGCGTGCCAGCAGCTTAAAATCCAGCCTCCAGAGCTTGTGCGCCAGCCGGTGCAACACCATAGCATGGAATCCCGGATAGCATAAAAACACCTCTACACGCGAGCGCGCAGCCGGATCGCGGGCAAAGACGGCATCAATTTCCTGTAAAATATGGTTGAACATTGCAATTATTGAAACTTTATACTAAATAGAGCAAACATTTATATAACTAACGTATAATAACAATCAACTATTAAGCAGATATTACCCTCATGCCAGAAATATTTTTCAGCGGTCCGGAAGGACGTCTAGAAGGACGTTACCATCACAATGAAACCAAGGCTGCGCCTATTGTGGTGATATTACATCCGCACCCTCTCTACGGCGGAACCATGAATAATAAGATTACCTATAACCTGTACCAGGCGTTTGTACGTTCCGGTTTTTCTGCATTGCGCTTCAATTTCCGCGGCATCGGCAAATCGCAGGGCAAGTTTGACGACGGCATTGGCGAACTGGCGGACGCAGCCACCGCGCTCGACTGGATCCAGCAGCAAAACATGGACGCCTCGGCCTGCTGGATAGCCGGGTTTTCCTTCGGCGCGTGGATAGCAATGCAACTGCTGATGCGCCGTCCAGAGATTAACGGGTTTATTGCCGTTTCGCCGCCTGCGAATCTCTATGACTTCAGCTTCCTATCGCCTTGCCCCACCGCCGGTCTCATCACCATGGGCGACCGCGACGAGATTGTTTCCGAAGAGGCGGTCGGCAAACTCGCCAAGAAACTGGCCGGACAGAAAGGCGCGAACCTGGAATATAAGATTATCAAAGGCGCTGATCATTATTACCGCAATAATCTGGATGCGCTCAATATGATCGTGGAGGATTACATCGCCAGAAGGATGGCCGATTTTACCCTCAACCGCAAAGTCAGGCCCGACAGAAAAAGGCGACAACTGCCAAGGGATTAAAATTTCCTACTCTTGTAATTATTAATAACCATAAATCATTATGATTTATGTGTAGTTAATAATAGTATATACACGTTAATATAAAATCTTCTATAGGTTGAATATTAATGTTCCCAGGCATTAGTTTAATATTATTATCTATCAATATATTATAACTATACTCACAACCATTAATATATCAACTCAACCTTTAATTGTTTTAATGCGCTTTTCCGCTCGCGGGAAAATTCGCACCCCTGCCACCATTGAAATATATAAAACTGGACATTTCTGCCATTCCTTATAAATTATTTTTCCATTTTAGCATAACCCAAAAGGATGGATTCAATGACTACACTACGCGTTGAAGCAGATAACATTCTTTCTAATCCTCTCGATCTCGTCGAGCAGGTGATCATCGATCGCGATTGGGCATATGATCGCCCCGCGGATGACGAGATAGTCGCTGAGGTCAACAGCTCATGGTGCAACTACCATATCTGGTTCACCTGGCAGGCCGAACAGGGGGCTCTGATTTTCTCCTGCGCATTCGAAACGAAAGTTCCCAAAGCCGTGCGCACAAAAATATATTCACTGCTCGCCATGGTGAATGACAAACTGTGGATAGGGCATTTTGATTTTGTCGGCGAGGATAACTCCATCGCTTTCCGTCACACCATGCTGATGCGCGGCGGCTGCGTGGTCGCGACCGAGCAGCTTGAAGATCTGATCGATATCGCGATCGCAGAATGCGAGCGCTTCTTCCCTGCCTTCCAGTCGCTCGTCTGGAGCGACAAGTCCGCCGAGGATGCACTTACCAGCGCCATATTTGAGACGGTCGGCGAGGCGTGAACACGTTTCCTGAATCTTTGCTGCTCGTGGGCGGCATGGGCAAGATGGGGAGTGCATTGCGTAATGCATGGCTCAAGGCAGGCATGCCTAGACAATCCATTATCATAAACGACGTGCATGGCACAGGCGCGAAGCCGCTGGAGAAAATTCGTACCGTTCCCGAATGCATCGTGCTTGCCGTCAAGCCGCAATCCATGAACGAGGTGTTGCCTCCGCTTGCAAAAGAAATTCGGCAGCAAGCCATTATATATTTCGATCGCCGCCGGCAAAACCACCTCTTATCTTACAAAACATGTCGGTGATGCCGCCATTGTCCGTGCCATGCCCAATACACCCGCTTTGATCGGTGAAGGCATGAGTGCGCTTTATGCCAATGCTAAGACCAGCGCAAAACAGAAAAAGACGGCGGGAGAATTATTACAGGCAGCAGGAAAAATCATCTGGGTCAAGGATGAATCACTTATGGATGTTGTAACAGCCATTTCGGGTAGTGGTCCTGCCTATGTGTTCCTTTTTCTGCAAAGCCTGATCGAAGCAGGCATATCACATGGCCTGCCGAAAGATATATCTAATCAGCTTGGCGTACAGACTCTTCTTGGCAGTGCTAAACTTTTAGAAGCATTGCAAGAACCGATTGAAAAACTACGTCTAGATGTCACCAGCAAAGGTGGCACCACAGAAGCCGCACTCAGTGTACTGATGAAAAAAGGCGGATTAAAGGATTTGATTGATGATGCTGTCGGCAAAGCCGTAAAGCGCGCCAAGGAACTGGCGTAATTACTTCATGTGATTGAGTGCCACGGCAGCGACATGCCCCAACCAAACAAAGAGCATGCATAATGCCACCGACAGCACGACATTCAAGCCTGCCCGCAAGAAATCCCCGTCGCGCATCAGATTAAGCGTTTGCAGACTGAAGGAGGAAAACGTCGTAAAGCCGCCGCAGAGGCCAACCATGACAAAAACACGCGCATCTGAAGAGGCTATAATCCTTCCATCAGGCCCGGTGAACGTATAGAAGAAGCCTATCACCAAAGAGCCAAGGATATTAATGATCAGTGTACCAAGCGGAAAGGTATCGCCATAGGTGGAAGCAACCATACCGGAAAGCCAGTAACGCGATATGCTCCCCAGCGCGCCGCCAATTGCCACCCATATATATGTAATAAAGGTACTCATAAACCGGGCGCTGATATACTGCCGCTGCCATATTGCAGCACCTGGACTTTCTCCATCGTCACCAGCCCGCTTCCGTTGCTCATCATGGCATCAAGCACCGGCAGGAAGCTGTTGATTCTTTCCTCGCTGTCCACCAACTCCACGATCAAAGGCAAGTCATCAGAAAGGCGCAAAATCTTGGCCGTGTGCAGAAGGCTGGAATGGCCGAACCCGATAGGGCCGCGCAAGACGGTCGCGCCCGCCATATTCATCTCCCGTGCTTTGAGCACAATGGCCTCATATAGGGGATGTGGCCCGCTCCTGTCCTTCTCGCCAATGAATATGCGCAGCAGAATTGCGTTTTTAGGGATTTGCATATTAGCCCTCCCGCCATTTAATCGAGCAACCGATGCTGGGGTTCTGCTGCGCCGGCGCGCGCCCGGTTTCAGCAAGCTGTTTCATGGCATCAAATAGCTCGCGCTTGCCGTTTTGCCCGCGCTGCATTCCCGACGCATCCAGCCGCCCGCGGTATTGCAGGGTGAGACTGGCGTCGAACCCGAAAAAGTCGGGCGTACATACGGCACCATATTCCCGCGCCACCTCCTGCGTCTGGTCGATGACATAAGGAAAAGTAAACCCGTGCCCTTTGCTGAAGGTAACCATGTTGCTGAATGAATCTTCAGGATAATTGTCCGTGTCATTGGACATAATCGCAATGCTGCCCACACCAAACCCGGCAAGGGCTTTCATATCGCCTGCGATCTTATCCGCCACTGCCTGCACGAACGGGCAATGGTTGCAGATGAACATAACTACAAGCCCTTTCTCACCTTTTACATCCTTCAGGGAATACGTCTTCCCGTCCGTAACCTTGAGCTTGAAATCGGCTGCTTTCCACCCCGTTTCTACCACTGGCGTCGTCAGTGCTGGCATATAATCCCCCATCAATTACTTAGCATTAGTTTTGTCATTGCGAGGAGTCAAAGCCGACGAAGCAATCCAGAAACCTATCAACTTGGCAAGAACTGGATTGCTTCGCTACGCTCGCAATGACGAGGCACATAGCTGGCAATCTACTAATAACAAAAACCTTCAGCAAGAATTATCGTTTAAGCGGTTTTCGATAATTTATCATTTAACGGCTGTTCCAATCTTGCAATCATTTCTTTCGGGCAGATTTGCCAGAATTTCGGCAATTCCCGTTTCCAGTCATTCAGTATCGTTTCACCGCGCGTGGAAGCGGTTTCCTGCACGTGCTCCTGAATCAGCGCGCGCAATTCTTCTTCCCAATACGTCGTGGCTACGCGCTGGAAGACTACGGTTTCAGGATTAATCCTGCTTTCAAAATTGCCCTGCTCGTCATAGACGAACGCCATACCGCCGGTCATGCCTGCGCCAAAGTTATCACCCACTTTTCCCAGTATCACTGCCATTCCTGCAGTCATATATTCGCAGCCATTCGAACCACAGCCTTCCACTACCGTCAGCGCACCGCAATTACGCACGGCAAAGCGCTCTCCTGCTTCTCCGGCAGCGAATAATTTGCCTGAAGTCGCTCCATACAGCACGGTATTGCCTATGATGGTGTTCTCGCAGGCCACCAGCTTTGACGACGGGCGGGGTTTAAGTGTGATGACGCCGCCGGAAAGCCCTTTGCCTACATAGTCATTGGCATCACCTACTACCTCAATTTTCAGTCCGCGCGCCGCAAATGCGCCGAGCGACTGCCCCGCCGAGCCGCGCAAGCGTAACGTTATGTGGTCCGGCTGAATAACGCTTCCTCCTACCGTGGCAAACCGCGTCATCACCGAGGAAAGACGCGTCCCTACAGCACGATGGGTATTCTTTACGTTATAGGCCAGCTGAATCTTTTTGCCGGATTCCAGCGCCTCGTTTGCATCCTTGATCATTTCGGCATCAAGCGTATCAGGCACTTCGTTGCGGGTTTTCATGGTGCAGCGCCGCGCATGGACGCCCGGCTCAGCAAGCGAAAGCAGCGGGTTTAAATCCAGATCCACCAGATCATCGCTGCCGTAATTGACCTGTGTCAGCAAGTCGGCACGGCCAATAATATCATCTAGCGAAGCATACCCAAGCTTCGCAAGTAGCTCGCGCACCTCTTCGGCAATAAAGCTGAAAAGGTTAACCACCCGCGCCACCGTTCCCTCAAACTTCTTGCGCAGATCCGGGTTCTGGGTCGTGATGCCCACGGGACAGGTATTGTTATGGCACTGGCGCACCATCAGGCAGCCCATGGCAATAAGCGACGCCGTGCCGAGTGCAAATTCCTCCGCGCCGAGCATGGCTGCAATCACCACATCGCGCCCAACCTTGATGCCACCGTCAGTCTGCAGCTTCACGCGGTGGAGCGTCAATACCTGATTGGCCTCGGCAAGCCCCATCTCCCAC
>Ga0206877_10331_pt1 | contig 10985 bp, 11 predicted proteins | sample Alteio_BWOrgCont_7_FD_152623 | JGI IMG/M metagenome (GOLD analysis project Ga0206877, IMG submission 152623) | Enriched cells from forest soil in Barre Woods Harvard Forest LTER site, Petersham, Massachusetts, United States -... | ecosystem: Environmental > Terrestrial > Soil > Temperate forest >...
GCGATACCGCTCGGGTCGTCGTCGGCCGCGCCCGTCACGAGGCCCGGACCCAGGCGCCTGGTCCACGACCGGCCGGCCTCATCTTCGACCACAAGCTCTGGATCTAATGGTTCAGTGGGCACGTTGGTTCCTTGGAGGTGGCGGCTTGTTCGCAGCTACCCTTTGCTGGGCAGCATTATTCGTGCCACGGGTTTGGGCGGACGAATAGGAATGACCTATGATCAGTTCTATTAATGAAACAGTTGAACGCCCGGCAAGCGGATATTTCTTGAGCGATGCAGTGCCGATACGCGCAACGCCTTGTCTCGTTGTGCGCGAAACCATAGCGCTTTGTTGTGTGCTCATGGCATAGTGCGACCATCGTCCACACGTAAGGAGGCAGTATGGCCACTCTCGAACAGATTCAAGCGCGTATGAAAAAACTCCAGGCGCAAGCCGAAGCTTTGCTTGCCAAACGCGCGCAAGCGGCCGTCGACCAGATCCGCGAACTGATGATCAAGCACGGCTTGACGACTGCGGATATCGAAGCCCGTGCCAAGGCCAGGCGTGAAGCTAAAGCAGCGGGGCGCCGTCTTTCCAATGGCGTTGCGAAGACTGCCACCGGCGCCAAGGGCAAGCTCCCACCGAAGTATCGTGATCCTAAAACCGGCGCAACGTGGAGCGGTCACGCACGGCCGCCCGCCTGGATCAAGGACGTGAAGGACCGTACCCGTTTCCTCATTGACGGCGCAGCTGAGATCGCATTGAACGGCAGCGGCGCTAGCAAAGCGACGACTGCGGCAAAGAAGGTATCGGCGAAAAAAGCGGCCGCAAAGAAAGCGCCCGGCAAGCGAGCCGCCGCGAAGAAGACCTTAGCTAAGAAAGCCGTGACCGCGAAAGCCCCGGCGAAAAAATCCGCCGCGAAGAAGAAAGCAAGCGTGAAAAAGGCGGTGGCAAAGAAAGCGTCACGGGGTCGGCCGGCAGCTAAAAAGGCTGCGTCGAGCGCGGTCGCTGCGTAACAACGTCTGTTGATACGTTCAACAGTTCGTGCCTGAAAACGACATTGGCCCGCCAAGGCGGGCCAATGTTCTGCGGGAACGCGAGTTCCGGCTGCTTACAGCGGCGTGATGTTAGCCGCTTGCTTGCCCTTCGGGCCTTGCTTCACTTCGAAGCTGACCTTCTGGTTTTCCTGCAGCGATTTGAAGCCACTTCCCTGGACTTCAGAAAAATGCGCGAACAGGTCTTCGCCGCCGCCGTCCGGCGTAATGAAACCAAAGCCCTTTGCATCGTTAAACCACTTCACTGTACCTGTTGCCATTTTCCTGAGTTTTCCAAAAAAGACGTGTTGTGTTGGCGTCGTGCCGCCACGGTTGACGGAGCGCGACGCGTCTTTGTACCACAGTAAAATGACAATCCACAACCAGGGAGGCTACGGTTTACCGGAACTTTCTCGCCTTGGCGCGACACCGCGCAGCGTGACGGCCTCTGTCTCCGAGCGCAAACTCTCCACCCGTGCCGCCAGGGCGGCCGCGCTGGCCCGTGAAGGAAACGGGTCGAAGGCGTAGCCACGGCGTGCCCAGGAATCGAGCCCGCCCTTGAGCGCGCGAATCCGCGTAAACCCTTTACGGCGCATATGCAACCTGATGCGCATGGCTGTGTCCTCGTCCTGACACACGCAATACACCACGCGGTGCTTTCCCGGTAAAGCCTCTTCGATGTCGGCCGCCGAAGTCGCGTCGAGCCGCCGGGCGCCCGGAATGCGATGGGTATCGTCCTGCACCGCGGACGCCGGCCGTGCGTCCAGAATGATTGGCGGCGACTCCGAATGCAGGGTTGCCTCAAACTGTTCCTGGGTAATCCGAACCTGCTTGAGCCAGCGTCTAAAGCGCCAGCGCTGGATGCAGCGAAGCACGAAGTAGAGGAGCGACGCCGCCAGCACCAGATCGATCACTGTGGTGCCATGTGCCCTGACTGCGAGCACGAACAGACCCAGCTGCTTCTGGAACAGGGCGCCGCCGAGCAGCCAGAACGTTGCCCATATCACAGCGCCTAGCAGATCCCATGCGGCGAATATCTTTGGGTCGACACGCGTTGTTCCCATCAACGGCGGGGTGGCGAGGGCAAGACCCGGAATGAATTTGGACACCGACACAATCGGCGCGCCAAAGCGCTCAAACAGGGAACGCGTAGTCCGCACGCGTGCACCAGCAGACATCGATAGCCGCGAGAGCGCGTTAATCAGCCGCTGGCCATACAGGCGTCCCGCCGTGAACCAGATACCATCGCCGAGCAACGCACCGAGCACCGCTGCCGGCAATACGTACCAGAACGACAGGGCACCGCTTGCGATCGCGGTACCGGCGAAGAGCAGGACGGGCACCGCGGGCAGAGGCACGCCGAGACGGGTCAGAAACACGTTTAGAAAGACGACCGCGCCACCCCACGTCGAAATCTCCGATTGCGGAAACTCTATCAATTGCGCGGCTCCTGAAGTCACGGCTGAGGGCGCAGCAGCAGCGTCGCTGCATCCGCGTTCGTGGAATGTTGTAGGCGCAAGCCGGATGCCCGGGCAGGCGTCAACACGCTTTTATTTTACGTTTGAATCGATCAGCGTCACGCGCACGCCTTCGCATCCGGCGTCGCTGGAGACTTCAAGTTCGCGCCATGGACCTTTCGGTCCTTCGACGGCGATCAGCGGATCGATTTGCCGGTCGGGGCGCAGCACATTGAACGGCCACGATGGGCGCCGTAACCGCTCATGGACCAGCGAGCCTAGCCAGATCTGCGCGGAGGGTCCACCGCTTTTGCGTTGCACAGCATACGTGGTGGGCCAGAAGCGTAAGACGTCGCGTTCGTCGCGCGCTTCGCGGGCACGGGTAAAGACGAGTGTCGAGGGCTCGCCGTTGTTGAGCTTTGGCAAAACGGGTAACGCGGTCGCCTCGGGGTCGGGGGCCACCAGCGAGAGGATGGAGCGGACCGAGAGTTGCGTGCCTTCCATCCAGCCGCGGTCGGCCAGTTGCGATTCGATCTGCTCGCGGTTGGCCGACCATTGCACGGTGATCGGCTCGCGCCGGTCGCCTGTCATGTCGGAGCGGTAGCAGGCAAAAGTTTTCCAGAGCGTGTCGGTCCATTGCGCTTCGGTGACGACCTCGAGAGGAGGGTGCTGTTCGCTGGGCGGTGCGGTGCTCAAACGGTGAAGTCCTATCTGGGGTGCCGCGCTGGCGCAGATCACGAGCAACATCACAGCGGGCATAAACTCGCGCGGAGTGGGCATGTCAGGGTTGCGCCACACGGCGGTCAATGCGACGACGGCGACCCAGATCGCCGCGAACGCCGCCCCGCCCACCGCATCGGAAAACGCGAAGCGCCCGACGTAGAGCCCTGCGAATGCTACCGCCACGACGATCGCTGCGCTGACCGTCGTCACGAGGATCCCTTGGATTTTGCCGACGCGACGTGACAGCAGGAAGGCGAGAAAACCGTAGACGATCGCGCTTGCCGCCACGTGATTGCTAGGGAAGGCATACGCTTCGAAGCCGGTGGAAACGGGCGACACCTGCCGCACCGTCAACTGGATGGCGAAGATCAGCAATTGCGAAAAGGCGACTGCCGCCAACCAGTAGGCGACGGCGAGCCAACGCCGTTCGTATGTCATCCAGACGATAACGGTCGCCACAACGGCGCCCAGCGTAGGAAGGCTGCCTAGCGTGGCGAGGCCTGATATTAGCGAGTCGGCCCAGGGAGAATGGATCGATTGCAGGAATCGATACACCGACATGTCGATCTGAACCAGCGGGGCGCCATTGGACACGCCTTGAAACACGCCGAAGAATATCCCAGCGAACAACAGCACCAGTACGGAGATGATGGCGACGATACCCATCGCCGGCCTCTGGGGGTCCAGCACCTGCACCAGAAAAGTTGCTGCACGTCCGTTGTGACAACGGGCCCATGCGACCAGCTCGCGACGCGATGCGTTGGCCCATGCCCGCGCGCGCAAGACGATGTGGCGCATGGCCTGAAAGCTCAACCACCCGATGGCGGCGAGAATCGCGATGACGGCAACCAGACGAAACGAGACGGCGCCGGCTAGTTGCAGGGATGCGCCGAACACGACCCCCGGCAGAATATGCGCAGGTGCCCACAATACGGCAGACAGTGCGTTCATCGCGTAGAAGCGCGTTGGGCTCATTCCCAGCATGCCTGCGACGACTGGCACGATGGCGCGCACCGGTGCGATGAAACGGGCAAACACCACGCTGCGTGCGCCGTGCTGCGTGAAATACTGGTGGCCGGTCTGCAGGATCTGCGGATGCGTGCGGAACGGCCAGAGTTGGACGAGGGTATTGCGGTAGCGGTGGCCGATCCAATAGCTAAGACCGTCGCCGGCGATGGCGCCGACGAACGCGCACGCGAACAGCCAGCCGAGGTTGAGCGCACCTGTGCCGACTAGCGCTCCGGCAAGAAACATGGCCGTGCTACCGGGGACGAAGGTGCCGATGACCGCGACCGACTCCAGAAACGCCGCCAGGAACACCACCGCCAACGTCCATCCCGCGTGGCCGCCGAGCAGGTGCAACAGGTGAACATACGCTTGCTCCATCTACCTCTCCGGCGGTCCAGCACTATGACGAATGAATGCGAACGGGAAAACGTGTCATATCAGAATATAACCTCAGCAGATGTCATGCCGCACCGAAGCATGCGGTCGACAAACAATGTGACGGCCTTGGACTGCGGGAGTGTGCGCTGGCGTGACGGTCCGTTGACGTCTTGCGAACTTGACCTATAACGGAGGTGCGGTGCGGGCATTCTCTGCGTCTGGGACCGGCATCCACCACTTCAGACGCCCGTTTGTTGCACTGCATTGTCGCTTCCGGCAATGAGGAGGGCGACAGGCGTCGTTAGTCGGGTAGCGGGCCACGGTGACATGCTGCGAGCCCGCTTGAGGATGCAAGGAGTGTCGAGATGAAAACACTTATCGTGTTGCCGTTGGCTGGCGCAGGGCTGCTGCTGGCGGCCAGCGTAGCAAACGGGCAGGAGATTCGCCCGGACATGCAGGCGCGAGGGCGCGCGATCCTGGAGCAGAACGCGAACGAGACCGCGCAAGATGCGACAGACATGCCCTATAGCGAAACGGGGCAGCCCGGCACGCCGCAGGCGCGCGCTATAACTAACTCATCATATGGAGGCAGTGTCGATTCCGACGGACAGTCGGGCGGCCCGCGATGCGTCACCGGCCCGCAATGCAACATTTTCCGCGGCCGATGACGTCCAGACCTGCCATAGCCGAACGAAGAAATCGCAGCCCGCAGCGGCGCTTATTAATATGGATAACTGATAGATAATTTTCTTATCTATGTTTTATATGTCCAGACGTGTTGACACTAAATCATTCTTCATCTTGGCGAAACGGCGTTTACGTGCTGGGAAGATTAACTTTGTCCTGCAGGTCCTTGTTTAGCAGGCCAACGTAAGAACGTCCTTCTCGCGTTAGGCCTGCTCAATGGCTCTAACCCTGGAGGGCACAAATGAAACATTTCGAAAAGGCAATAGCGGCAGCGGTTTTGCTGACCGTCAGCGCGGCTAGCTGGGCATCCCCCGGACTGACACCGCAGCAATGCAACGACTATCCGTTCACGCGCCTCAAAACCGAGGTGACGCATAAGCAATTGATGAACGAGTTATCGGAGCTTGAAGCGGTCGGCTATGACCCGAGCGCTAACGACAACTACTATCCGTCCGATCTCATGGCCGCTCAGAAGAAGCTGAACGCAGAATATCGACGGGATTGCACGGCTTCGAACGGTGTACCGACCGCACAATACTCGGCGACGCCATAGCGACCCGCAGAGCGCATGACCACGTCCGGGCAATCGCCGGGAAGCTTGTTTTGACCGAGGTTGTCGCAGTCGTACGACACTTGCGCGCCTAAAACGAGCCATTTTTTTCAAAAAAGGAAACTCGAGACCGCTCCACCAAAGGCGATGGAGCGGCTGCCTTTCGTACTTGCGTTTGTTGAAAGTCTGACTTTCTTTAGTGCCGTCTCGTCAAGAAAAGTGGCTACTTAAACTTTGCTTGCACTTTCATGTTGCTGCCGCAACCAGCAGTGACAGCGCCGCAGAGCGCAGAAGGGCAAAGGAAAAAACAGACTCTCTCACCTCACTCATCAGGTACAAGGCAAATGAAGAAACCATGTTTGGCCGGATTGTTGTCCGCACTTGCGCTGTGTAATGTCGCGCATGCTCAAAGCAGTGTCACGCTTTATGGCCTCATCGATGAGGGTTTCGATTTCACCACCAACGCCGCCGGCAACCGTGGCTACCAGATGGTGAGCGGCGACACAGCCGGGAGCCGCTTTGGCCTGAAAGGCAGCGAAGACCTTGGCGGCGGCCTGAGCGCAATCTTTCGTTTGGAAAACGGCTTCAATACCAACACCGGCACGATGGGGCAAGGTGGTCTGCTGTTCGGACGTCAGGCTTACGTTGGCTTGTCGTCTGCGCAGTACGGAACCATCACGATGGGCCGTCAATACGATCCGACCGTCGATATGTGGAGTGCTCTCACGGCGGCCGGCAATTGGGAGGGCGACCTTGGTTCGCACCCGTACGACAACGACAACGCGGACTGGGATTACCGTATCCAGAACTCGGTCAAGTATGTGTCGCCCACGGTTGCGGGCTTCACCGGCGAGGCCTTGTACGGTTTTAGCAACGAGGCGGCCGGGTTCGCCGACAATCGCGTATACAGCGCAGCGGTGCAGTACCAGATGGGCCCGGTTACTGCGGTTGCCGCTTATATGAAGACCGACAACGGCGGTGCGACTGCCGGTGGCGCGGCGCCGAGCGCGACAGTGGTGTTTATCGGGAGCTCGCAGCAAAACATCGATGCGGCCTTTTCGTACAAGTTCGCCGACAAGGCGATTGTCTCGCTGGCCTATTCGCACGTGGATATCTACAATCCGACCTCCAACGCATACTTCGTTACGCAACCGGCTCCCGGAACACAGAACTCATGGAAGTTCGACAATATCGAACTCAACGGCCAGTACTTCTTTGCGCATGACTTCTGGCTGGGCGCAGCCTACACGTTTACGCGCGCGCACGTTTCAACGGTGACGGGCAGTTCGGATCCGAACTGGAACCAGCTATCTCTGATGCTCGACTACGATCTGAGTGCACGCACTTCGGTTTACGTGCAGGGGGCGTACCAGCATGCTGATGGCAAGACCGGCCAGGACTTTGATTATGCGAACATTCTCGGATCGCCGAGCGAGTCGTCGAGCGGCAACCAGATGGTGTATCGCATCGCGATGACGCATCGCTTCTAAGACGTCTCACCTTAGCTTCAGCATAAAAGGCACACGCCGGATTCCGGCGTGTGCCTTTTTCATTGTTGCGGCATTTGGTGCTTAGGTGGCCTTCGACGCAATCTCCCGTGAGTCATTTGATGGCCTGCAGTTGGCTCAATGTAAAGAATTTGCATTGATGTTTCATGCAATGTGTACAAACGTGACGGGTTTTTCATCTTGGTGCGGCCTGGTATTTATTCGTGCGGAGCTATGATGCCAGGACTGTAACCAGTATGACCATATCCTGGTGGCGCGCAACTGGAGATTGGCAGGGCTTTGTCTGGCGACGCGCTTCGCATGGACGCCGATGCAGGCGTGTCGTGGCAAGCGTAGACGAGACGCATCGTAAATTAAATATAGCAGAATCTGTAAGCTATGGAATCCTGATTGTAATGTTTTTGGCGATGTTGAAGCTTTCGACATCGATAGCAGAAAACGCGCATGACTTTCGGATGTTCACTATGTGGTCTTACGCTCAATCCATTTTCCTTCTGACCGCTAGCGTCGCGAGGATGTCCATCAAGTCCACGCTTTCAACAAATCTACAAGTGAGGGGCCGATGACCGTGTCCACTCTGGATTTTGGCAAAGTACGGGGGAAGGCGATCTCCAGCGACAAACAGGAGACGGCTGCCAGGCGCCGTTCCGGGCAGCGCTGGCATACCACTACATTTAGATGGCTGTCGGCGTACGCAGCGATTTTTACCCTGTGTTTCGTGGCCTTGCTGGGGTTTCTCGAATACTCGGTGGGTGCGGCGATGGAACGCGAAGCCGATAGTGGGATTCGCTGGCAGATGCGTTACTTCGATTCGAAGTCCGACGATCAGCTTGCCTCCGTCATCAACCAAAGGCTCGAGCGCGAAATCCGGCACACCAATTACTACGGCGTATTCGCTCCGGACGGTCATCGGATCGCGGGGGACATTGCCACGATGCCACCCGGGCTGAAGCTCGATAAAGCGGGCGAATCCCATAGCACCAGTATGGGACGCACGATCGAACTGCCGGATAACGCGTCGATGCCCACGGTACGCGTGATAGGGGAACTCCGCGACAACGGCGTCAAGCTCGTCATAGGACGCAACCTGTCCGACGTGCGGCATGTGCGGGAGGAACTGACCAAAGTGCTGATCGTCGGCGGCGTGCTGTGTCTCGGACTCAGTCTTGCCACCGGCCTGTTGCTGAGCCTGCGTCAGATGCGCCGTGTGGCGGACATGCGGCGCGTGACTACCCGCATCGCCAACGGGGATCTCGCGCAACGTTTGCCGACCGGCGGTCGTGACGAACTGGACATGCTGTGTCACCTCGTCAATCACATGCTCGATGAAGTCGAGCGCCTCATGAATGAAGTCAAAGGCGCATGCGATGGCATTGCGCACGATCTGCGTACGCCGTTGGTGCGTTTGCGTCTGCAGTTGGCCAACCTCGCCGAGCGGGTCCGGGCCACGGGCGACAGCGCGGCCGACTCGCTGCTCGCTAACGCGCGCGTCGAGGCCGACTCGATTCTCGAACGTTTCGGGGCGATGCTACGTATTTCGGAGATCGGAGCGCTGCAACGGCGCAGCGGCTTCGACGTGATTTCGTTGCAAACGCTGGTCGACGAACTGTGCGAGCTCTATGAACCGCTTGCCGAAGAGAAGGCGATCACTCTGAAGTCCAGCACGGCAGCTGTCGGACCATTGCATGCCGACCGCGCCTTGTTGTTCGAGGCATTCAGTAATCTGCTCGACAATGCGATCAAATTCGCGCCCAACGGCGGCGAGGTGAGCGTCGATCTCTGGTCGAGCCAGTCGGGGCCGCAACTCGTGATTGCCGATAACGGTCCCGGTATTCCGGTGAGCGAGCGTAACGCAGTGCTAAACCGTTTTTACCGCGTCGAGCAGACACGTCACGTACCGGGAACCGGTCTTGGACTTGGCATCGTTTCGGCAATCATCCGGCTGCATGACTTCGAGCTGCGCATTGGTGGTGAAGACCGGGGAACGACAATCACAATCGATTGCTGGCCACACAACTTGCAGTAGGTCATAACGATAGATGAGAATCCTGCTGGTTTCTTCCTCCGAAGCGGAGACGGTTTACCTACATAAGGCATTCAGAGAAAGCGCGCATAGCGTCCAGGCAGCGGACAATCTCCGCTATGCGCTCTATCTTGCCTCGCATGAGGAATTCGATGCGATTGTCATTTCCGCTGTAGGCGTCACGCTGATGACTTCGCTCTTCGACGCGCTACCCGAACTGGCGCGGCTGCCACGTGCGCCGGCCGTGATCGTCGCGCTTGCCAGCGGCAGTTCGCAAGATCGTGCCCGGGTGCTGCGCGCGGGCGCCGACGCCTGTTTCGTGCAACCGTATTCGTTTCTGGAGATGCAGGAGCGCATGCTGGCGCTTCATCGGGCATCGGTGGCGCGCTCGGCTCAACCGTCGGCCACGCTAATCCAGCTAAGACTGGATCCACTCACGCGCGATCTTGTCGAAGACGGCAAACGCGTGCTGATGACCAAGCGCGAGTATCTGCTGATTGAATGTCTGCTGCGTCAGGTGAATGCGCCGGTCGCGAGAGATCAGCTGATCCGCTATGCATGGCCGGACAAGGAGGATGTCGATCCTTCCAGCGTCAACCTCGTGGTGTCGCGTCTGAGGCGCAAGCTGGAACTGAATGAGTTTAGAGCGAGGGTCGAGACGATTAGCCGCTACGGCTATCAGTTGGCTTCGCGTTGAACATTAAACGGCAAAGCCGCGTGGGCAGGAGAAGGAGCGGCCAGCCCGGCGCCACACGAAGCGGGAATCACAAGGATAACTGAACATCTCGGAGAATTAAGGTGGCCGGATTGACCTGTTCGCGTTACGTGGGTCTGCCCACTGAAGCGGGCCGGTCATCCGGCGCGTATTGCTCAATGATGGGCATATACGGTGCGGTCCAGATATGCGAGTTGCCCGTCCTGCTCGGCTGTGACGAGTCTCTGATACACCTGTGCGCGGGTTCGTCCCGCAACCGGTTGACCATAAGGTGCGACCCACTGGCCGGCTTGATCAGGCGTTGCTGCTGCGGTGGTGAAGCTGGAGTCGCTCGATGCCGCATGCGGATCGTTTGCTCCCGTGTTGGTCTGGGCAAATGCGCTGCTGCTTGCGGCGAGGCCGATGAGCGCTGCCAGCATGAGGGTTTTCATGGCGGATTCCTTGTTAAGAAGGTGCAAAACCGGATGAAGCCGGATTGCATCGCGGGATGCCAGCCGGTGCACGCCGGCATTCCGCGACGCGCTTACGGATGGGCGTAGACGACCGTGTTCAGGTAGTTCAGCTGACCGTCCTTTTCGGCTTGCACGAGTTCGCCGTACACCTGGGCACGGGTCTTCGGTGCAATCGCCTGGGACGGCGGAACCCACGTTCCGGCGTCTTGCGGCGCGGCGTTCGACATTGCCACGGTGCTCGGGGCGTTGTTGGATGTAGCGGCAGTGGCGGGGTTGCTTTGGGCAAAGGCCGAGCTGGTTGCGAGAATACCCAGCAGAGCTGCGATCTTGATGGCTTTCATGACTGCTCCTCTATGAGGAAGAGATGGTTTAGGTCCGGGCTGTACCGCACAACGCAATGTGCGTCTCGGTAAGAAGCAGAATAGAGCGGTGGGCCTATCGCAACGCGAGCATGAAAGTGAAGAGATT
>Ga0206877_10277_pt1 | contig 10982 bp, 13 predicted proteins | sample Alteio_BWOrgCont_7_FD_152623 | JGI IMG/M metagenome (GOLD analysis project Ga0206877, IMG submission 152623) | Enriched cells from forest soil in Barre Woods Harvard Forest LTER site, Petersham, Massachusetts, United States -... | ecosystem: Environmental > Terrestrial > Soil > Temperate forest >...
TTGACTGAGTATCAGAATGGTTTCATTATGCAACCTAAATCACCAATTGTTGATCGAGGGGAGGGGATCGAATGAGACGCAAGAGTCTAAATACGGCCACCTGCCCGGTCGCTCGGTCACTCGACGTGATCGGCGACTGGTGGACGCTGCTCATTGTCCGCGAAGCCTTCAAAGGAGCCAGTCGGTTTAGCGAGTTCCAGCAGGGGCTCGGCTTGGCAAAGAACATTCTTAGCAGCCGACTTCGTAAAATGCTCGCCGACGGCATATTGGAGTTGCGCCCGGCCGCCGCGGGGGGATCACACCTAGAATATCATTTGACGCACAAAGGCATACAACTGAGGCTAATCTTGATTGCGTTGCGACAATGGGGTGAAGACAATTTATTCGTATCTGGGGAACCGATGACAACCTTCGTCGACAGCCAAACCGGGCAGTCGCTCAAGCGTCTCCGGCCTATCCGACAAGACGGTACTGAGGTCGGCTTTCGCGATCTTGTAACCAAGTTGGTGGTAGCAGGCGAAGGTGTAGACTGAGGCACGCCCGGATCGACAACTTGGGCCTGACAACCAACAGGTCTTCACTCGAAGTTTGCGATCTTATGGTCCGGATGGTGCGTTAGAGTTAGTCCACTGGCTTAGCGTGTCTCTACGAACAGCTCTTGTCGTCGCTCACTGTTGTTGGGTGCCAGCGCACGGCATTGCTCCATCCAGCTACACCAGGCGCTGGGGACACCATCAACCTCGCCTGTTGTTTACGCATCATGTGGGCAGCTTGGCCTATTCGATTGGCGTCTCAACCGACATTTGGTGAGCATCCCATGACACGGGGAATTTAGCAGGCACGCCCTCTCATTTGTACGGCATTGCTGATCGCCGAGGATAATGCCGCAAGCATTCCCGATAATGCAGATTGAAACGGGAGGCTCGCCATAGGGGTGCCGTCCGGTTTGGTTTGGCTATTGCAACCATACTGCCGGCTGGCTCATCATTGAGCATGGACAAAACACAGCCTATGCGGGGTACGCTGACTAGCCTTGACGCGGCGCTTGCCAACCTGTGCGATGGCCAGGCCCTGGTCGAGCCCATACCGATGCCGCTAGACAAGGCTAGTGGATACGTTGCCGCCGAAATGCCGGCATTGGGTTCATCTCTTCCCGCCCAAAATATGGCTGTGCTCGATGGTTGGGCACTGTGTTCACTCGATCTTGCAGGTGCCTCGCCTTATTCACCTGTGCCGCTGAGCCAGCTGCCGCGCTGGGTCGAAACCGGGGAAACCCTTCCTGAAGGCTGTGATTGCGTTCTGAGATCCGATCTGGTTGAGCAGGATGGACCATTGATGCAAGCCCTTGCCGAAGCCAGCCCTGGCCAAGGTGCGCGCCGTGCTGGCGAGGATATCGCCGCTAGGCGGCCCCTGGTCCTTGCTGGCCGCAGGCTTTGCGCCGCCGATCTTCTGGTCTTGCGCGGAACTGGTTGCGGAGTGGTCATGGTCCGCTCGCCAGTCCTTAGCCTCATTAATCTCGCCCCTTCGGATGGAGCAAGATTGACGGCTGAGTTTATCGCCACTCTGGCACGCGAGGCAGGCGCACGCGTCAAGATCGAGACGGCTACCCGTGATGTCCAGGCGATCACGGCTGTACTTGCCCATGCCAGTGGCGACCTCGTCGTCCTGGTGGGCGGGACTGGAGGCGGGCGCACGGATTGCGTGGCGCAGGCTCTTGCAAATGCCGGTACGTTGATTGCGCATGGCATCGCGCTCCAGCCCGGTGAGACGACGGCGGCGGCAAGATGCGGTGCAGCGCCCGTCGTGGCACTGCCGGGCCTACCGGCTCACGCGCTTGCCGCCTATCTTCTTTTGGTCCAGCCCCTCATCGATCGCTTATCCGCCCGCTTGCCTCGGCAAGGCGTGACTTTGCCTCTTTCCCGCAAGATCGCATCGGCCGTTGGTATCGCTGAAGTGGCGCTCGTATGCCGCCAAGCGGACACCTGGCAGGCACTTGCAGTGGGCGACCTCTCGCTCGACCATATTCGTATGGCCGATGCGTGGCTTGCCGTCGGTGGCGACAGTGAGGGCTATGCTGCAGGGGTGGCCGTTGAAGCCTTCCCTCTGTGGGCGATATGATATAAGGGCGCCATGAAGAGTTCTTCCTCCTGTGTCCCTGACGCTCCACCCCATAGCCGGCAAGGCATAAGCCAAGATCAGTTCCTGGCCATATTGTCGCGCGAGGAGGCGCTTGCCCGCTTCCAGGCAGCCTTGTTTCCGCGTCCAGTGCCGAGCGAGAAGCGGCTTTTGGCAGACGCGCTCGGTCTGGCGCTGTCGGACGATATTGTCGCGCCGATCGACGTCCCGCTCTTTGACCGCTCGAACGTCGACGGCTTTGCCGTGCGTTCCGCCGATATCGCCGCAGCTTCAGAAGTTGGGCCGGTCCGACTCGAACTCACTGGCGAAACCATTCATTGTGGCACCGCTCCCGTCAAAATGGTCGAGGCCGGCCTCGCGACCGTGATTGCTACCGGTGGGCCAATGCCGCGCGGGGCCGATGCAGTCGTCATGATCGAGCACACTCAGCCTGTCGGTGATAACGCGGTCGAGGTGCGACGCAGCGCATCGCCCGGCCACTCCGTTTCCTATGCCGGTTCCGATATGGCTCGCGGCGAAATGCTGTTGCGCGCCGGCACCCTGATCAGCTCCCGCGAAATTGGCATGCTCGCCGCCTGCGGTATCGCCAGCGTCGCAGTGGCGCGCAAGCCGCGCGTGGCTGTCCTTTCGACGGGCGACGAACTTGTCCAGCCTGGCGAGCCGCTGCCGCCAGCCGGCGTCTATGACACCAATGGCGCCATTGTCAGCGCGGCCGTTGCGGAAAATGGCGGCGAGGCTGACTTTCGCGGCGCCATTACCGACGATGAAGTCAGGCTTGAGAAGGCCATGCGCGAGGCATTGGTGGACTGCGACATGCTGATCCTCTCGGGCGGGACATCCAAGGGTGCGGGCGATGTAAGCCATCGCATCATCGCCCGCCTCGGCAAACCGGGCATCATCGCGCACGGCGTCGCGCTCAAACCCGGCAAGCCGCTTTGTCTGGCAGTATGCGACGGCAAGCCTGTCGCCATACTGCCAGGCTTTCCAACCTCAGCGATGTTCACTTTCCATGACATGATCGTGCCGGTGTTGCGCCGCATGGCAGGCCTGCCGCCGCGCGCCGACACCCATGTTACGGCGCGGGTGCCGTTGCGCATCGCCTCTGAACTCGGCCGCGCAGAATTCGTCATGGTGTCGCTGGTTGAGGGTGAGGACGGGCTGGTCGCCTATCCGACCGGCAAGGGCTCAGGCGCCATCACCTCTTTTACCCAGGCCGACGGCTTTCTGCGTATCGACGCATTGGCCGACCACCTGTCGGCTGGAATGGAGGTGGAGGTGACGTTGTTTTCGCCACATCTGCACCTGCCCGACCTCGTCATCATCGGAAGCCATTGCCCTGGGCTCGATCTTGTGCTGGAGGCGCTCGTTCGTGCCGGCCTTATGGCGCGCACGCTTGCCGTCGGCAGCCTGGGGGGACTGACGGCGGCGCGGCGCGGCGAATGCGATCTGGCGCCGATCCATCTGCTCGACGAGAAGAGTGGGGTGTATAACGTCTCCTATCTCGGTGCGGGACTGGAGCTGGTGCCCGGTTGGCGGCGCATGCAGGGCGTCGTCTATCGCTCAGGCGATGCCCGGTTCGAAAGTCGTTCTGTGGAAGATGCCGTTGCGGCGGCCCTCTCCGATCCCGACTGCCTAATCGTCAACCGCAACCAGGGCGCCGGCACGCGCATACTCATTGACCGGCTGCTCGGTGGGGCAAGACCCGACGGTTACTGGAACCAGCCACGCTCACACAATGCAGTGGCCGCGGCAGTGGCGCAAAAGCGTGCTGACTGGGGCGTCACCATTGCCCCCGTGGCGCATGCGGCGGGGTTGGGTTTCATTCCGCTCGCCGAAGAGCATTATGACTTCGCGCTGGTTTCGGCCCGCAAGGATCGGCCGGCGGTCCAGGCCTTTCTGCAGGCACTGCAATTGGCCAAGGTGCGTGACGCGCTGGGAAAAGCCGGCTTCCGTCCTGCTTAGCGGCTGTGTCTTCTGCACTCTCACGCTGACGAATGTGGCGGTTTGCCGTCAGGTTTGGTGCCACGAGCAAAATTCCAAATTCCGGGTATCGCGGCACCGTTTCCGGCCGAGCTTATCGCGCATGCGGTCTGGCTCTATATGAGGTTTCCGTTGAGCTTGCGCATGGTCGAGGATTTGCTTGCCGTTCGTGGCATCGTGGTCAGTCACGAGGCCGACCGGCACTGGTCAAAGAAGTTCGGCCGAGTTCGTCTTCACTTTGCGTCGGAGTGCCCCGCAGCAGCGGCAGCCGCGCTCTTTTGTTGATCCACTCTGGATTTTAACGACAACTTGCACCAAATGGCCTATGGTTACGCTCAAATGGAGACCTCCATGAGAACGACCCGTCGCGCTGAAAGCCCTGCCATCGAAACCATCTACACCCTGATGGGCCGTTTGCTGGGTGTGCCTTTATCGTCGGAGGCTGACGCCTTGCGCGTTTCTAGGACGGGTATCCCAGCCAGCCACTTTGTTGCCGTCGCCAAGCGTCTGAACCTGAGCGTCGACGCCATTGGCGCGCCTAGCACGATGCGCCGCCGCCTCAAGAACGCTGCGAAGTTTGTCGGGAAGGACAAGCAAGGGCACGTGATCGTGCACGTGCATGACGCCGCCAGCGGGGAGGTGACCGAGTCGGCTGAGACAACTTTCGAGGATCTATTAACGCCAGTCGAGAGCGAGCGTCTGGTCCGCTTGGCTCGGGTGTACTCAGAGGCCACGCAGTTGTTCGGTGACGAGCAGGCGGCCTTGGCATGGCTCAACACACCGGCGGATTATTTGCAGGACGACAATCCAACCACGCCGATGAAATTGGCGGAGATGGAGTCAGGCGCACGCATCGTCGAAGCTCTTCTGCAGCGCACCGCCTATGGCGTGTTCTGATGCGACTTTGGCGGATCTCGGCCTGGCCCGGCCTGACCGGTGAAGGCGGAATGCACGTGGATGGCCGTTGGAACACGCGCGGTCATCGGGTGATCTACGGAGCCGAGCACCCGGCACTGGCGATGGTTGAGGTAATGGCGCATCTGCGCTTGAGCGTGACCAACATTCCCACGACGTTAAAGTTGATCCCGATCGATGTCGCTGATGGCGCCGACATCGACCCGGTCATGACCTTACCCGCAGGCTGGCAAGCCAGCGAGCCCACCAGCCGGGCCGTGGGTGATGCGTGGTTGAGCCGCGCGTCGGCACTGCTCACCCCCGTGCCTTCCGCCATTCTGGCACACTCGACGAACTTCCTCATCAATCCGGGCCATAGGCAGGCGACAACTCATTTGACCGAAGGAACGATCGAGGCTTTCTGGTTCGACAAGCGATTCATCCGGTAGCGCAGTTGAAGGCGTCGCGCAGAGCGCGAAATAATGGGCTCGGCCCCATTTCTCGCCGCCCATCTTGCCCCTCCTGTCGCACCGCAGTTAATTGGTGTCTTCCTCACTTTTCGTGGTGCGTGCGTTGATCGTAAGCGCGACGAAGAACCCACCTTTTCGGGTTCTGTCGCAAACTGAACGGCAACGTGGCTTTGGCATCGGTTCTCTTCCATTTACGCAGAGTGCTCCATGTTCAAAGGCCGCGATTTTGATCAATCCGCGATCCCGCTGAGCGTGCGATGGTACCTGGCTTACAATCTCAGCCCGCCCGATCTGGAAGAAATGATGATCGAGCGTGGCTTGAGCGTTGACCAGTCCACGGTGCATTGTTGGGTCGTGCAGTTCTCGCCTGCGCTGGAGCGCTTCAACCGGCGCAAGCGCGCGGTTACCGGCAAGTGGCAAGTGACAAGTGGCAAGTGGACGACCCGAAGGGCAGCGCGGAGCAGCAAGACCTCCATCAAGGTTCGCGGCCAATGGATGTCCATTTATCGCGCCATCTACAGCGTCGGCCACACGGCAGCGTTCTTCTTCGTTGAAAAGTGTGACATGGCGCTAGAGAAGTTTGATGCCGAGGACTAGCCTCTCGTGTCGACTGGGGCCGACCCGACGCTTGGTCCTAAAATATATGACGTCGGTCGGACACCGTAGCAACCAAAAGCCTTAATCACAACAGGCGGTGAGGGGCTCGGCGTGCTTCGCTACACTTTCAAGACCAACCCACTAAAGCTGTGCGAGACTGTAATCATCAAAAAAACTGGCGAGACCAACTATGGCACGAAAAATCTATTGTGGCGCAACCTCAGCCCTCGCAGGCAAGCTCTGGAAGTTTCGGGCCACGTCTTGGCGCAAAATGAATGGCTACAAATATCCTCAATTTTACTCAAATCCGTGCTTCTGGTTTGCTGATAAAGGCCGCCTCAATGGCACGGCCTCTGACACTGCGCGAAAGTTCATTTTGACGTAGGAAAAATGTCCATTTATTTGCAGTCATCAACGAAGCCTCAATGACGCTATTCCGCTAAGCATGAGATCGATCCCCGCGAGAAAATCAACTCGGTCATCGTGGGCGCGTACCTTTCCGGCCAGACTGCTTGTGAACGGATACTCATGCGGATCGAGTCCAGACCACGCAGTCGATACAGCCTCTAGAAAGTCGGATCGGTCCAGGCCACGCGTTCGGGCGAGTTGACCGTTCGCTGCGTTCTTTGCACCGACTCCAATTATGTAGCTAAGCAACGCGGAAACTACCGCCCACTGCTCGTCGTCCGGGACACCGAGTGCGCGAACCTGCGCAGCTATGCCTTCTACAATGCGTATAATCGGCAACTGCCCCGGTGCTTGTGTGAGTGCCGAACCGACCCATGGATGAGCGTCGATGGCGTCGAACATGCCTAGCGCGAGGGCACGGATTTTCGCTTCCGCCGTTGCCTCAACCAAGGGTGCATTCATCGTGCTGGCGACGATGGCGTCGCAAGCGGTTGTCAGCAGGTCATTTTTGTTGGCGACGTGCCAATAAATAGCACCTGCACCCGTGGTGAGACGTTCGGCCAAGGCGCGAAATGTCAGACCGTCCTCTCCACTGCTGTCCAAGATCTCGATCGACGCTTCAATTATGCGATCACGAGAAAGCGATTCTTCACGTCGTTGGCTGCTGCGGGCTTTTTTGACCATACCTCTGTATAGCATCTATGGAACGGTGTTCCAATTTTTTTGTTGACACGAATGGAATGGTGTTCCAGAAAAGTGGAATGGTGTTCCATTGTTGCTTCCAGAGCTTTTGGTGGCGACCTAATCCAAGAAGGAAGGCATGCCTATTCAAATTGCAATTATTGGTGCCGGGCTCGGCGGGCTGACCCTTGCCCGGGTTCTCCACGTTCACGGTATTGTTGCGACGATCTACGAGGCGGAAGCATCACCGAATGCACGCCCGCAAGGGGGCCTGCTCGATATCCATGAATACAATGGGCAGCTCGCACTCAAAGCGGCGGGACTTTTCGAGAAATTTGTTCAGATCATCCACGCTGGCGGCGAAGCCCAGCGCGTACTCGACAAAGACGGTAACGTCCTGCTCGATGAGCCCGATAAAGGTAAGGGCGGCCGACCTGAGGTGCACCGGGGCGACCTTCGCCGTATTCTCCTTGATTCACTACCGGCCGATGCGATCCGATGGGGTCACAAGCTCAAATCGGTGTCTGCGCTCGACGGCGGACGGCACTTGCTGACCTTTGACGACGGTACGACAGTAACGACAGACCTCCTCGTAGGTGCCGACGGCGCCTGGTCGAAGGTTCGGCCACTTCTTTCGGTAGCCAAACCGGCTTACGTCGGTACATCATTCATTGAGACATACCTGTTTGACAGCGATAACCGTTACAAGGCGAGCGTTGAAGCGTTCGGCGGCTGCACACTAATGGCGATCGCGCCGGGTAAGGGCATCCTCGGACACCGCGAGGCCAATGGTGCTTTGCATGCGTATGTGGCGTTGAACAAACCGGAGGACTGGATTGGCCGCTTCGATTTCTCCGATCCGGTGACTGCCTTGGCCTGTCTGGCAAAAGAATTCGATGGTTGGGCTCCAGAGCTGACAGCACTCATCACAGAAAGCGAGACTGCACCTGTGCCCCGCCCAATCCATGCACTCCCGGTGGAGCACACATGGGGCCACTTACCCGGAGTGACACTGCTCGGCGATGCAGCGCATCTTATGTCGCCGTTCGCTGGCGAAGGGGCCAACCTGGCGATGTACGACGGGGCTGAACTTGGGAAATTTATCGCCGCCAATGCCGGCGACGTTGAAGCCGCGCTTATCGCGTATGAAAAGGACCTCTTTCCCCGTAGCGCGTCAGCTGCTGCGGAAGCCGACCGGAACCTCAAGCTCTTCTTCGGTGACAACTCGCCTCACAGCGTGGTTGCATTGTTCAACAATTACCTGCCCCCAAAATAGGATTGGGAGACGAGGTTCATACGAAAAATCCCTGGCTGGCTTGCAAATCGGGAGCAAGAACTAGCAAAATGTGCCGACCAGCGAAAATCAAAGATATTGAGCTCCTGCCATTTTGGTACTGACCCGGCAATTTGGTCCATCGCGATCGCAAGTTTTCCGGGATTCGAGCACGCGTCGCTATCTCGGCCGCTATAATTTGCCGGCAAAGTGCAAAAGAACGACGCCAAGCCACTCAATACCACGCCCGCGGCCGATGCGTCGGTTCGAAGCCTCAAGCAGCTTTCAAGACCAGGGAACAGGCGTGTGCGGGCTCCCGTTGCCGCGAGCAACTGGTCGTACTGGAAAATTCCACCATCTGCGAGGCGGCTTTTCGACGTGCGGGAACCACGCAGTTGAGTGTAGTGCCCTGTCGCAACTCGATATCTGCTGCGGCATAAGCGTCCTCGGCGCGGATGGGCTTGAGATTGGACGGCAGGGCATTGGAAAGGGTCGGACGCTCGTATTGGAGAGTTTCCTCTGCAGCAAGCAAAGTCACTTGACCCTGAAAACCGAGCTCACGCTACGCGAATGCCGCGCGAACCCCGGCCTCGCCGGCGCCCACGATGATTATTCCTGCCATCGCTTTTACCTTAGCTCTTCAGTACGACCTTGTTGTCGGGAGCAAATTGCTCATTCAATGGGATTAGAGCAGCGCCAATTGCACGGGCATCAAAACCGATCGAGCCTATGCGGAATTCCGGAATGCTGATTCCTTCCAAATTGTAGCTGGCAACCCGTTGTTGAACTCGTGCGATTAGCCGATCCAGGAGCGGCCGAAGGAGCACACCATCAATCACGACGCTGTCGGCTTCTATGAAGCTCGTACCCGAAATTGCCGCGAACGCGAGGGCGTCGGCGGCGAGGTCGCACCACTCGTCGAAACAATCCAGCACCCGCGCATCCAGTTCGGCAACTGAGCCTCCGTCTTCTCTGAACATGCTCACCGGTAGCTTGCGCCCAACCGCAAGGTCTTCGAGGCGATTGAGCGAAGTGGCTTCAATCAATTGGGCGGGCTTCGATTTACGTGACTTCGTGGCAAGGGCGAGCGGAATTGCACCTACCGCGCCCGCGTTACCTGTGCGCCCGGCAATAATATTGCCTTGCAGCACGATACCGCCACCAATCAACGTGCTGACATAAAAGTAAACCATCGAGCGATTTCGACTGTCTCTACGAGCATCGATTTCGGCGAGGCAAGCAGCGGTAGCGTCATTGAGCACCACCGCTTTCAATCCAGAGGTCTCCTCGACTCTGGCTATCAGGTCGGCCTCTCGCCAGCGCGGGGAAGTGCCACCTGGATCCCCGATAACGGCCTCGCCAGCCTCGATTGCAGTTGGCGCGGCTATGCCCACGCCAATGAGCCTGGATCGTTGGACGTTGCTCAGAGCGCCCATAAGGCTATCAAACGCTGTGCCCATTAAGTCTGAGACAAGGTCTCCACTGAGGGCGTCGTAGCCAAAAGACTTTTTGACCACGACGCGGCGATCAAACGATAGCGCCAGTAGATCGAGCGAACGACGGCCAATTTTGACGCCTATAGAGATAGCTCCATCCGGCGCAATCTCGATTGGAGTGGAGGGCTGACCGATACGGCCGCGGATCACTTCTTTTTTGCGAAGAAGACCCACTTTGAGGAGTCGGTTAACAATGGTTGTGACGGTTTGTGCGGACAAACGCGTGATGCGAGCGATGTCGGCCTTGGGAAGCGATCCAGCTTCGCGGATCAGACTCAGGATCAATCGTTCATTATAATATTTAACACCGATCTGATTGCCGCCTCGGTGGGTCTCATCGTCTAGGAAGGCACCAAAGGTGCTGTCGACTGACATTTTCAGATATAGCTCGCATTCTCATGGACGCCTTGATCGGATACGCCGGTGATCAAAGCGACGACTTCATTGCCACTGGCCGTCTTCGCGTCCAGGATGCCGGCGATACGGCCACGCCGAAACACCATGATCCTATCGACGAGGTTGAATACCTGCCTCAGATTGTGTGAGACGAGGATCACCGTTACTCCGCGTGCCTTAAGGCCACGGATAATGTTTTCAACTCTAGTCGTCTCCTGAATGCCCAAGGCGGCCGTCGGTTCGTCCATGATAATAAGTTTGGAGCCCCAACCCGCCGCGCGGCTGAGAGCAACGCATTGCCGCTGCCCACCCGACATCGACATGACCTGCTGATTGAGGTCAGGAATCTTGATGCCTGTCTGCTCGAGCAACTCCTCGGCCTTTTGCCGCATCGCTCGCTTATTCATCCACGAGAACGGCCCAAGTCTAAATCTCACCTCTTCGCGCCCTAGGAAGATGTTGGCCGGCACATCCAGATAATCTGCCAGGGCCAAGTTCTGATAAACAGTCTCAATGCCGGACCTGCGCGCATCCTGCGGGCTGGCGAAGTGTACTTCTTGCCCATCAAGCAAGACCTTACCAGCGGTCGGTCTTTCGACCCCAGTTATATTCCGCACGAACGTCGATTTGCCCGCGCCATTATCGCCGACA
>Ga0206877_10332_pt1 | contig 10980 bp, 11 predicted proteins | sample Alteio_BWOrgCont_7_FD_152623 | JGI IMG/M metagenome (GOLD analysis project Ga0206877, IMG submission 152623) | Enriched cells from forest soil in Barre Woods Harvard Forest LTER site, Petersham, Massachusetts, United States -... | ecosystem: Environmental > Terrestrial > Soil > Temperate forest >...
CGGCCAAAACCGTCGAACTCCAGGGAACGGTTGCCATCTGGGGACTGTTCACCAGAGTTCCCAGACCGCTCGCCATGATCGATTGCACGGCGTTCGAAAGATTGGATTTGCTGATGATCGACCCCGGCACGGTGAATTGAGACCAATTCACCGAGAAGTTAAAATTATTTCCGACGACCGTTTGGTCCGCTGTGCTGGCGACGAGAGAAGTGCAACTTCCATCAGGCGCGTTGTCGCATTCATACAGAGTGAATTCGAATTTTACACTCCCCAGCGTGATCGAATCGTTCGCGGTCACGGTGGGTTGTCCCACGTTGATCGTGCCCGAACTGTTGAATCCGAATTGTACGTTGATTGTCGTGTCGTCCAACGTGAAATCCGTGACTGCGGGCCAGAGTTCAAGGTGCTGCCCACAAGGATCCAGGCTCGGGACGTCGCCGTCCTGAATCACGGAAAGACCTGAATTAGTGACCACGCCGTCCAGAATTGCGCTGAGCGCGACCTGCGCCTGAGCGAGAGTCGTCGTTACCTGATTGGGTGTTTCAAACGCACTCACGTTTTGAATCGGTCGAACGATGACATAGCGAAGAGGATTAGGAAGCGTGTAAGGAGGCGGAGTGGGTTTTGCGGGCCCGAACGCCCATGCAGATGACAGCGCCGAAAATGCCGCGGCAACGCCCCAAAAAACGGGCAAGAGCCTCATAGCTTCTTACCGGCCATCGCACCTACGGCAACATCGGATTTGAAAACGTAATGAATCACGCTCGAATCCTTCGGATCGATCTGTAATGTCGCGTGAAGGTGCTGAGGCCCGTTATCGTCGTGGACGAAGTCGGATCCCGAAGCCGAATAGCTAAAGTAAAGGATCACATTTGCGTTGCAAACATGTTGATTCAGAAGCTCATCTCGGTTGCAGTATTGGACGAAGAGATTTTGCGAGTCTTTGAGAGAAATCCGAAGGGCCGTCGTCGAGCTCGGACCCAAATCCCAGTCTCCACACATGAAATCCCATGGCGTCGCAGCAGATCCGTCCGCGCGCGCCCCGGTGATCGTCAATAAAAGAAGGCCCATCCAGAGAAAATTGCGCCGAGTCATCTTCTTCATAAAAAGCCGCTCCCTTCCCTGTTCGCGATCTCTGCCATGCCACTTTTGAGCCAGGCAGCTCGACACACCATCGCGCATTTTTTGCAATTCGATAGCCGGATATGCCAGAGAAACGCTCGACAGCAGGAGGGATGCTTTACCTCTGTCGCGATGCCGTGTCCGACTCGGTGAGTGGCTTCGTCAAAGCCAGAGAGTTGCTCGGCCTCGTCTTTGAGCAGATTTATGTTTTGGGCAATCAGTCGCTCGCGCTGATCACGGCCTCCAGCGTCGCCATGGGCGCGATCATGGCGATTCAATTCGGCAACGCGCTCCAGCGCTTCGGCGGAACGCTTTATCTTCCGGAATTGGTCGGCCTGTCGCTCTTCAGGGAACTGGGCCCGATGCTCACCAGTCTTCTGCTCGCAGGAAGGCTCGGCTCTGGCATGACCTCCGAGATCGCCTCCATGAATGTGACGGAGCAGGTGGACGCGGTTCGTGTCCTGGGCGACAGCCCGAGTGCCATGCTTGCTCTCCCGCGGATCCTGGCTTGCCTCGTTGCGTTTCCGATTCTCACGCTCTTCGGCGATGTTCTGAGTCTTCTTAGCGCCATGTTGATCGCGTACACGGAACAGGGAATGGGTCCTACTTTCTATTTTTCGAAGACTCTCGAAACAATCACCTGGGCGGATCTCTGGACGGGCGTGGTGAAAACAATCGTATTCTCGCTCTTTATCTCGGTGGCAGCCTGTTGGAAGGGCCTCAATACGACGGGCGGTACGCGCGGAGTCGGTCGATCCACGACTTGGATCGTGGTCACCTCGAGCATCTTCATTCTGGTGGCGGACTTTTTCATGAGCAAATTTTTCATCCTGACGGTGTTCCAAAATGGCTGAGACACTTTTGAAAGTGCGCAGGCTCTCGAAGAAATTCGGAGACAACGTGGTCCTTCAGGATGTCAGCTTTGACCTGACGGAAGGCGAAATTCTCGGTCTCATGGGACCCTCCGGAGTGGGAAAGAGTGTGCTGCTGAAACTCATCATCGGCCTCACCCGTGCGGACGAAGGCGAAATCTGGTTTCATGGCAAGGACCTGATGCGGCAGCCAGAGCGTGAACTCTCAAGAATCCGAACGAAGATCGGCTACGTCTTCCAAAACGGCGCTCTCTTTGACTCCCTCACCGTCGAAGAAAATCTGAGCTACCCTCTTCAGAGGCATTCATCCATGAGCGAGGAAGACATTCGCTGGGAGGTGAATCGAAGACTCAAAATTTTCGGATTGGACGGAAAAAATGCACTCTATCCGGACGAAATCTCCGGTGGCATGCGTAAGCGCGCGGGAATGCTCAGAGCCACCATGCTCTCCCCTCGCCTCGTCCTGTTCGACGAACCGACCTCCGGGCTGGACCCCATCAACGTCGAAAACTTTATTCTGCAGATCGGAAAGTTCCGCAGTCAAATCGGACACGGCGGAATATTCGTTGCCCACGATCCCGCCGCAGTCATGGCCCTGTGCGAACGCGTGGCGATTCTCTGGGAGGGGCGCTTAAGGTTCGTCAATGTCAGCGAGGTCGCGAAATCAACCGACCCTCTGGTGAAGTCGTTCTTCAGGCTTCAGTACTCGAAGGAGATCCATGGACAAGCGTCATAAGGCGGAGCTTAGAGCCGGGGTTTTCGTCAATTTCGGCGCCGCCTTGCTGATGCTCGCCTTATTCTTCTTCGGGAGCCGACTTAAATTCTTTTGGAAACCCGTTCATTACACCTTTCATCTGGAAAATGCTCAAGGGCTGATCGCGGGAAGCAAAGTCTATCTGGCCGGCATTGACGCCGGAAAAGTCGACCACGTCGAATTGGATCGCGAAAAAAACTCGGTCCGGGTCGAGTTTGACCTTTCGCCCGAATACAAAGACTCCATCAGGCAGGACAGCTACGCGGAACTCTCCACTCAAGGCGTCCTGGGCGACAAAGTGGTCTTGGTTTTCCCAGGCAGCCCGAGAAAATCCGTGATCCAGCCAGGAAATGAAGTCCCCGTGAGAGAATCATCCTCTCTCAATCAACTCGTCGCCCGCGGTGATAATCTCGTGCACGATCTCGATCACCTGATTTTGAATCTGGATCAGTTCTCGTCAAAGCTCAATAACGAGCTCAGCCTCAAAAAGGCTACCGACGCGTTCAGTAGACTCGACAGCATCTTGGGCAAATTGGACAGTGGCCAGGGAACTCTGGGCGCCTTCATCAATGACCCGAGCCTCTACGACGACGCGAAAGCATTGGTGGGCGAGGCCAACAACAATCGCATCCTCCGAAACGTCGTCCGTAAGAGTGTCGAGGACTCGAAGCAGAATGGATAAACGATCACGCTGCCTTGGGGGTTTCCTCCGTCGCTTCTACCTGTTTTTCCTGCTCCCTTCGGTCGATCCACATCAAGAAAGATGGAAGACTCACGAGCGCCGCAGTGACACAAGTCGCCTCTCCCAAAATAGCGACCCGCCCGAAGCTGACGAAGGCCTGGCTTCCCGCCACCATTAACGATCCGTAACCGATCATCGTGGTGAGACTCGACAATGCGACAGCGCCACCCGAATTTCCGACGACGCGCCCGATGCTCCCCGGACCTTCCAAGCGATAACGTTGAAAAATATTGACGCCATAATCGACTCCGATACCGAAAGTAATCGGCATCGCGATAAAATTCAGAAAATTGATTTTGAAATCCGCCGCGAAAATAACTCCAAAGAACCAAAGCACTCCGAGCAGGAGAGCCGTCAAAGCCAGGACGATCGTTTTGAGATTTCTGAAAATCAGAATAACCAATCCCACGACCGCGAAAAAGGCCGTCGCCGTCGCCTTCGGGCCCTGCGTTCGAACCGCATGGTACATTTCGACCGTTAAAGGCAGCTGTCCGGCGATTGCCGTTCCTGGACTCACTCGATCCACGACGGATCTCAGCTGGTTCATTAAGATCGTCTGGTTGTCTCCGTTATTGAAGATCGCCGGATCCAGAACCGGCTCGACGAGCACTATTTTCCCGAGCGAACCATCCTTTTCGCGGAAGTGATCCAAAATCGAATGGGGCAGGTCCCGATCCGTGAAAGGCCGGAGAGCCTCGGGCCTCAACAGCTCCTCCATATTCTTTCGGTCCCGATCCGAAAGCGCCTGCAGGCTCCGACGCGGCAGAATGTTTTCAATCTCTCGAAGGACTTGGATCTTCTCAGGCTGATTCTTCGGAACGAAATCATCTTCGGAGTAGACGGACGCAATCATCTTCTTTCCGCCCGGTCGATTCATGACTTCGCGCAAACCCGCTCGAATTTTTTCAGAGTCCTCATGGGTCTTGGGGAGAATTACCAGCGGAGAAATGTAACGACCGAATATCTTGTCGAGAAACTTCGAATAATAGGTAGATCCTTGGGTCATGCTTCGCCGATCCCGAAGCTTCGTTATGTCGGTTTCGATGATTTGTCCCCGGTACGAAAGAATCGAATAAACGGATAGCGCCGCCAGTACGAAAGACGTGATCGCGATCTGGCGAAAGTAGCGTCGATCCAACGCTTCCAGCCGGCGCGCGATGGGGTGCCCGTGCCCTCTGGAAAGCCTGGTCCTCAATCGCTCGAATACAATCAGCAGAGCAGGCTGAACGGTGTACGCAGCGATCCAACAAAAAATCATTCCCACAAACCCGATCATTCCAAACTGACGGAATCCGCGAAATGGCGTCAGGACCAGCGAGCCATAGGACAATCCCGCCGCCAGTGCCGCAAGAATCGTCGCGGTGAATGTCGTTGAGCTGGCCCCCACGACGGCGAAAGAGTTGCTCATCCCCGCCCGACGATTCTCGAAGTAACGCGCAAGCGCGATGATCCCGAAATTGATGCCGTTGCCGAGCACGATCGACCCCAGGAATGCCGAGTTCGCATTCAGATAGCCGATCACGAAGTAAGTGAGCGCGAAGGTCCAGGCCGTCCCCATGAGGAGACTCAAAAGAAGAGCGGCCACGCCTAAGACATCTCGATAAAAGAGAAGCAATGCCGCAAGGACGAGGACCATCACGACGACCGCCGACAATTTCAGATCTGCAACGAGTGCCGCATGCTCTTCATAGAGAGTCTCGACGTCTCCGGTATAATGAACGCGCAGGTCAGGCGCGTAACTCTTGGGATTAAGGCGGGCGATTGTTTCATCGATGAACGAACGCAGTCGATTGGCGCGCCCGATTTCCGAAGCTTCGCCGGTTATGTAGACCAGCAGCACACGGATTTTCTCATCTTCGCTCGCGTAGTAGCCGCCGGGGAAACGAAGAAAGTTCTGGACGGGCTTGGAATACTTGGCTTCGAGCTCACGAAGATCGAATTTCGGCTCGGGAATCTCGATTTCACTGAATATATTCAGTGGATTATGGAGTTCACTTTCGTAGTCGATCCGCGCTTTGACGTAATCGCGAATCCGCTTCAGATCGTCCACTTCGATAAATAGAGGCTTTCTATTCTCGAAAAAATGAATCTCCCGGTCGATTCGGTACTCAACGCGGGAGACAAGCTCTTTGTTTTTTGCAAGCTCGACGGCCAGGTCATCCATGAAACGCCGACTCGCATCCACGTCATCCGAGAAGGCAAGTATTGCGAGGTTCGTGCTGGAAGGAAGCCGCGCACCAATCTGTTTGAGATCTTGAACGCTTCGCGCATGACTGGGGAGAAGCTCTTCCAGGTCAGTGCGGAGATTTCCGTAAAGACGAATCGTAAAAAAACCCGCAACGAGGCTCAGAATGACACTTAGGGCGACGATCGCGACGCTGTTACGAATGACCCATCGGGTAAACGCCTCCATGAGAATCCCTCGACCGGACTTGCGATGCAAAGCTCAATCCGACGTCGTGTGTAACAGTCAGTCCGGGATAACTAACGCTCTTTGGCAATCCGAGAGGGCAAACCAGTAAGGGTGTTCAAAATTTGAATCCCGAATGAGAAATTCTTTGTTTCCGTCGCTATCGACTCGCACGCCTGAGACGACGACCGCGTGAAGACCCTTGTTCTTGCTTCCGTCCGGATTCGTATAAGACCACTCCCGCTCGCAAAGTACGGGAACATGATTTTGCCTCACCTGGGTCTCGATGGCTGCGGCGCTGACCCGCTCCCAAGGATGCGTGCTCAGATCCACAACTTGGATCGGCTTTCCACTGACACACTCTGCAATATCCGGATCCGAACCGGAGGTGCCGACGTACTGACCCAACTCAAAACGAAGCTCGTCGTCCGCAGCACGGCGCTCGTCTCGGCTGATGGCCCTCGTCAGGCGAGCCAAATCCTGGTTGGATTTTGCTTGGCTCGGTGCTTTCTCTAGCGCCTGCGCCTCTTCATTTCCGTAGGCTTGAATGATCGCCTGAATGTGTTGGACAAAATTCGAATCGAACGGAAGCTCGTTTGCATTGAAGCAATCGATCCCTTTGATGAGATGATTGATGGACCACCCGGAGCGGAGAACTCCGTCCATGTCAGTAAATGCGTCGGCAGTTTTCGGGAGAATCGAATAATTGCCCGCCGGATCCGAAAGAAGCTGGTCGAGGTATTGGACGTAAAGCGCTGCCTCTGAAAAGTTGACATGCTTTCCGGTTTTCCGAAAACAGGCCGCTTCGACCAGTCCGGCCGACGCGTAGAGGCTGCAGGTGCCTCCCTGTTGGATCTTTACGTTAGCTGGGAACTGATCGGTGAGCTCGACATCAAAAGAATCCGCGCCAAATGCGACCGAAGAAGCGACGGAAAGGAAAACGCTGATTGCGAGCAAACGGAGGCCCATATCCTAAATGGAAGCAACCGGCATACCAGGAAAAAAGGCTGTTTTTTTGCGATCTTGGGAGACTTGGAGTGTCTAAGAAATAGACAGTTGGATGCTTGATTTGGAGCCGCGGCTGGATTCTTGCTCCCCTTTTTTCCGGGAGGGTTTTTATGAAAAAGAAACTAGCGGCTTTTGCGCTCTTTCTCGGAATGTTGGCCGGCTGTGCAAGCTCCACGAGCGGACCCGGGGCTGGCGCCGCCGAAGGGATCGTCAAGGGCAACGCCGTCCACGTCAGCAATCAAGCCAAAGCGGTTTTTCAACAAATGGACATTCACGTGACCGCAACGAGTACCAAGAACTCCGGCAATCAACGCCAAATCACCGGAAAATACGGTGACTCCGACGTCACGGTCACGGTCGAAAACGCTCAAGGCGCGACGAGTAACGTCAAGGTCGACGCAAGCAAGAACGTGTTCAACGGAAACCAGAGTCTGGCCCAGGAAATCCTCCTTAGAATCGTCGAACAGGCTTGAACGGGCGCTGAACCTCTTTTGCAAGGTTGAGCCGCTCCAAAACGCAGATGAACCAATAGGTCGTATCCACTTCCCACCAACGACGCCCATGAGCTGCCGACGTCGGATGAGCGTGATGGTTGTTATGCCAGCCCTCGCCCGCGGCAAGAAGACCGACCCACCAGCAGTTTTTCGAAGCATTCGGACGCTCGAAACTTTCGTAGCCCCAAAGGTGAGAGGCCGAATTCACGAACCAGGTCAAATGCAGCATGAGAACGACGCGAACGAAGCCGATCCAGAGAACGTAAGAAACTCCGCCCCAAAAGTACAAAGGCACTGTCGCCAATACGGCGAACCCGATCCAATAGCGATTCAGGAATCGATAGTAGGAATTACCGCCCAAATCCGGAACGTATTTCATCCACTGCTCTTGCCGATCTTCAAAATCTTTGTGAAAGAAAAGATGGCCGACGTGCGAGTACCAGAATCCCTTTCCCGCATCATGGGGGTCCGAAGCACTATCCGAATACCGATGGTGCAACCGATGCTCGGCGACCCACTGAAGCGGCGGACCGCCGCCGAGAGCCGCTCCGAGGGTGACCAAGGTATACTCAAGCCACATGGGAGTTTTGAGTGACCGGTGTGTGAGAAGGCGGTGGTAGCCCAGATTGATTCCGAGCGGGGACAGAATGAAGACCCCGCCGAGACAGAGCCAAAGGGCACTGGTGGAAAAATGAAAGACCGCGACGAGCGCCAAAATATGCGCCAGAGCGAGCCAGAAAATATTGGGAAGATGCAAACGCCGGGTTGTATTCACTGCCTGCAGTGTACAGGACTCCGCATCATAAAAGGTGAAACAAGCCCTTTATTATCTACACGATCGCTCCAAGTGTGCCACGTTTGATCTCAATGCATAGCGCCCCGCTCGTTCCTGCTTGGCCTAAGCCACCTCCAGTGGTAAGAAAATCGGCATGACTCAAAGCAACACTTCAGGCACCTCCGGCATGCCGATTTTCGAATTCCTTTTGAAGAACTACAAGAACTTCAATTCGCGCGCGACCCGAGACGCAACCCTCGCCTACTGGAGCCATATCGAAGGCGGCGGCAAGATGTATTGGGCCATGGCGGGCGCCATGTCCTCCGCTCAGATGGGAATTTCGCTCGCCCCGGCTATTCGAGCAGGCCTGATTCACGGGCTTTCGGTCACCGGTGCAAACCTCGAAGAATCACTTTTCCGCCTGGTCGCTCACCACGGCTACAAAGATTTCCCCGAGTACCGTTATTTCACCAAAGAGCACGACACCCAGATTCTTGAGCAGCGCATGCGCCGAGTGACGGACACCTCCATCCCCGAAGACGAAGCGTTCCGCGCCGTCGAAAAATACATCGTCCCGATGTGGATGAACGCGACGGAGACGAAGAATCGTCGTTTCTGGCACGAGTACTTTTACGAGCTCATCCAAAAAGTCGAACCCAAACTCTACGAAGGCAATCCAGAAGAATGCTGGCTCTTGGCCGCCGCGAAAGCGAAACTCCCGATGGTCGTTCCCGGCCATGAAGACTCGACATTCGGCAACATCTTCGCCTCGCACGTGAAAGCCGGTGAATGCCACGCTTCGATCGTGAAATCCGGAATCGAATACATGGGCCAGCTCTATGACGACTACCGCGAACTCGCCGCTGGCAAAGGCGTCGGCTTCTTCCAAATTGGCGGCGGCATCGCCGGTGACTTCCCGATCTGCGTCGTGCCCTCGATCAAATACGACCTCCAAGAACCCGTGAAGCCCTGGGCTTACTTCTGCCAGATCTCGGATTCGACGACGTCGTACGGCTCCTACTCCGGCGCGACTCCCAATGAGAAAATCACCTGGGACAAGCTCACAAAAGACACACCGATGTTCGTCATCGAGTCCGACGCGACGATTGTTGTGCCGTTGATGCTCAACGCGTTGTTGGAAGCGAAGAAAGATCCGAAAGCTGCGAACGCTTTGATCGCAAAGTACTCGAAATAAGAGACACTCCTTAACAAGAAAGGTCAGTTTTTATGCCAGGAATCACAATTCGCGAAGGCGACTCTTTTGAAGCCGCTCTCAAAAAGTTCAAGAAGCAGTGTGAAAAAGCTGGGACTCTGAATGAGATCCGCAAGCGCGAGGCTTACGATAAGCCTTCGGTGAAGCGAAAGAAAAAAGAAATCGCAGCTCGTAAACGGGCTACGAAAAAGCCGCGCGCACCTCGTTATTAAGCGAGAGTCTCTCCCGCCAAAGCCTGGAACAAGAGAAGCAGGGCAATGAATATCAGCCCGATGCGAACGATTGATTCAAATCGTGGCGCATCTATTTTTCGGCTGACCACTCGCCCGACAAAAATTCCTGCGGCAATGACTGGCAATGACCACAGGAAGAGTGTGTTTACTGTCGCGGTCCAAAGACCCGCGATTCCGTATCCGCACATCCCTAAAAGACTTGCGGGCAGAAAGTACCCTTGAAGCGTTGCCCGAAATCTTTCAGGTGACCAGATCCTCAATTCACGTCGACTTTACCGATTTCAGACAGAAGGCCGAAGTCTTTCCTGATTCGCTGGGCCTTCCCCTCGATAGTGACCTCGTCGCCCGGATGAATGACGGTGCCTTGGATGGTGACCGATTCGGGGCTTACTCCGCTGTCGATTCCCGAAACGTGCGAAAGCTCATAATCCATGCCGTCGCCGTGGACGACTACGCTCCAGTAAGTGAACGGAGCCATGGTCATCGGGGCAAGTCCTTTGCGCTCGACGAAAGTGATGGTGCCATGGATCCTGTCCGGCCCGATCGTGGATTTCAGTCCTTCGGCGGCCGCCAGATGAACAACCGCCATTTGGAACAGTATCAATAGGGATGCTAGCCTTGCTTTGTTCATTTTCGGGTCCTCATTTGTTTACTGAGTTATTCTTGCGAAAACCATTGGTCGTCGCTACGGGACACGCCACTTGGGCAGCACAAGGCATAGGCAGTCGTATCCAGCGCCGGCGCCGAATACGTGCAACTCCATCCTCCAGCTGTAGTTCCACCAGACCCGTTCACAACTCCGTCGGGAGTCGAGTGGAGCATGAAGGCTCCAGGTGCGTCTGTCGAACACCCGCCCGAGACCGCAAATGTTCCGGCCGAGCAGGTTGCGTCGGAGGTTAAGGAGATTGCAGTCGTAGTCACGACCCAGCTACAGGACGCTCCAATACTACCAGTTGCTCCGGTTGCTCCAGTGGCACCTGTCGCGCCCGTTCGACCCGTCGCACCCGTTGCGCCGGTTTCACCTGTTTCACCCGTCGCACCAGTCAGACCAGTTGCGCCTGTCGCTCCTGTCGCTCCCGTTGCTCCGGTTTCACCCGTAGCTCCAGTTGAACCAGTCAGACCGGTTGCACCTGTCACACCCGTTGCTCCTGTCGCGCCCGTTGCTCCGGTTTCACCCGTTGCTCCAGTAGGACCAGTCGAGCCTGTTGCTCCCGTTGCTCCAGTAGGACCGGTCGAGCCTGTTGCTCCCGTTGCTCCAGTAGGACCGGTCGAGCCTGTTGCTCCCGTTGCTCCAGTAGGACCGGTCGAGCCGGTCGCTCCCGTTGCTCCGGTTTCACCCGTTGCTCCAGTAGGACCT
>Ga0206877_10333_pt1 | contig 10929 bp, 6 predicted proteins | sample Alteio_BWOrgCont_7_FD_152623 | JGI IMG/M metagenome (GOLD analysis project Ga0206877, IMG submission 152623) | Enriched cells from forest soil in Barre Woods Harvard Forest LTER site, Petersham, Massachusetts, United States -... | ecosystem: Environmental > Terrestrial > Soil > Temperate forest > O...
CAGATCGTCAAGGTTCGAAGTCCCGAACGCGGCCTTGGCGAATTTGTCGTCCGCAGCCTCTAAAAAATCGAGCGATTTGGTTTCGAAGGTGCCGAACTCTGCTCCACTCTGGCCAATCGCTCTCTCGAATTTGCCTTGGGACAATGGTGAAGCCATCAGCAGGCTGACGGCCAGCGATCCCGCTGACTGGCCCATGATGGTCACGTTGTTCGGATCTCCTCCGAAATTCGCGATGTTCTTCTGTACCCAATCCAGGGAAGCATTGATGTCCATCAGCCCATAGTTGCCAGCGGCGTGGTGTGGGGACTCGGCGGCGAGCTGCGAACTGGCGAAGAACCCAAAGATTCCCAACCGGTAATTCATTGCGACGACTACGACGTCGTGATGCGCCAGCACTTCACCGTCCTGACGCGGTTCTGAAGTTCCTCCAGCTCGAAAACCTCCGCCATAAATCCAGACAATCACAGGCAGCTTGCGCGCCTTCGCCCGGGCAGGTGCCCATACATCGAGAGTCAAGCAATCTTCGCTCGCGCCGGGGTCGCGGAACACATGCGCGTCTGCACCGCCTGATTGCATGCAATGGACTTTGAACTGCGTCGCGTCCAGCGCGCCCTTCCAGCTTGCGGCAGGCTGAGGAGGCTGCCAGCGCAGATTGCCTACGGGTGGTGCAGCATACGGAATCGCCTTGAAGGAGAGAACTTGGCCGTCTGCCGTTATAGTGCCGCGAACGTCACCCTTGTCGGTCTTCACAACAACTGGATCTGCAGCATGGGCAGTGACTGAAATACCGGTGAATAGCAAGACAGCGAACCAGAGCTTACGCGTCATTTTGTCCTGAGATGTGCAAAATTGTGTTTTGAACACTTACCTGCAAATTGATGGCATTCGCCGAGGCAGTGTACTGCCTCGGCGAACACGGTTGCCCCGCGGCACTTGCTAACCCGTAAAGCCGCTGAGTGTACTGGCGATGAAGCTCCAGGTGTTTTCGTCGATCGGATCGTAGCTCTGCGTAAACGGGGGAGCCCAATGCAGATGGTCCGAGATAGGGAAAGTCCCCAGGTCAGTCAGCGTCGTGTTGAAGACGTTCAACTGATTGGCGTGACTCATTGCAGCGATCGTCTGCTGCGGGCCCGGGCTCTCGTAATTGACCAAGATCTGAAGCGACGAATCCAGCCCATTGATTGTGGAGATGTTGGTCGCATTGAGCTCCCACGTGTTGGGGTCTACGTTTTGAAATGCCGAATCAATGCATGCCATCTGGTCCGAGTCGAAGGTCATGTAGGTTCCGCTGCTGTTCACTGGCCACGGATTCAGCATGATCTTGGTGAAGCCAATGTTGATGCAGGTATCGATGAAGCCCTTGACATCGGACTCACCACCCGAGTTGTTGTAGTAGCCCGAAAGATTTTCCAGGCGAATATGCTTGCCAAGGCCGTAATATCCCTGAGCGATAGCTTTGTTCGTGGCGTTGTTGAGCGTGTTGCCCTGTGCTGTTAGACCGACAGCCGGCGTAACAACAACATTGTTGTTCTGGACCCAGTTGATCATGTCTGTGAAGTTGGAGTTATTCATTGGATCCAGTGAGTTCAGAAAGAAAGGGCACAAACACGTAACGCCGCCGGTGACCTGCCCGAATGCGCTCTTGATTGCAGAATCGCTGTTGTCGAGAGTTGTATTGTTTCCGATGCCGTAGACGAAGTGCACCGACCGTGTATAGTCAGGATCCGCCGCGGCGAATGCCTTCTTGCTAAAAACAGTGGCAGCTACTGCTACAGCTGCACTGGTTGTGAGAAATCTTCTTCTGTTCATCAAACTCTCCTATGAAAACAGACGCATGAGTGGCTTTCGCTAGTCTCTGAACGCAGCGCTGAACGGATCTACGTCCCGAAAAGTACCTGGATTTTGAACCCGGAACACCGTGCTCCTGCGGTTCGGGTGCGCACAAGGTGGTTTCACCGTTGAATGCGCTTTCAGGTCAGCAATTTGTTTGTTTCCAGCACCTTGCCGGGTTGTAAGCAAGACGGTTTCAACCGTGTAAACAATCGGCAGGCGTGAGACAGATGAGCGTGAATGAGCGCACAGAATCAACTGTATTCGCCAGTCTGCTGATGGTGACGATCGGTAGTGTGACACTAATGCACGGCAACAGGTGAGAGTTCGATGGCCTGATTAGCGGCGCTGCCGGCGTACAAAGTAAATTCAGTTGCATTGTCCCGATACCGCTTCAATATTCGGGGGTCTCGGAACGCGACTGAAGTGAGGCCGGGCCACGCAAACAGGCGGTACGATCCAGGACTCAATCCAGAGAAACGGAACTCACGGTTTTCGTTCGTTTTCGACGACGGAAATCTCGCCGCTGTCTTCCGACTGCGCGACTACCGTTGCGCGCTTCTCTGGTGAAGTCCATTCCGTCACGCTTCCTTGCAGTTCGATGGCGGGCTGCGCCAGCTGGACCACTATTGATATCGGACTCTGTCCTGCCTCAACTGCAAGCGAAGGTCCCGGCGAAGTTTTCCCGCCCGATGTAATTGCCACGACGTAGGCTCGGTAGGTAGAGGGAAGCGCCAACGCATATTGGCCTGCTGGCACTGGTTCGAACTGAAACACATCATCCCTGATTGTTGCTCTTACATCTCGATTTGTTCCGTCAAGGCGCTGCAATATAATTTGGGCGATCTCACCAATGCCCTGATGGGTAGAGAGGTGTCCACTGATCTGCACCAGTTGGTCATCCTGAATTCGAAGGTCCTTCAGCGGCAGATTCTCTACCGTGAATGCCAGCTTGCTTTCATGTTGCAAGCCGCCTTTGCTCCAACGCTCAGTCAGCTCGTAATCCCCGCTCTCCAGTTGCGAAATTTTGAACTGTCCGGCGTTTCCGTCATAGCGCACTGGAATTCCAAGATTCAGAAGCCACGGTCCTGCACGAACCTTCAACGCGAAAGCGGCTGCAGCGGGCTGCTTCGGAAACGTTCCTGAGACGTCAAGGAGCTGCGGACTATGAGTCTGTACTTGGGCCCATCCAAGCTCACCCTCTCGAAGTGATATGAACTCAGCAGCTTCAATCTCCGCAGCCGCCGGATAGTAGAACTCTCTTGCTCCCGTCGAAACTCTTACGATGTACTTCCCGGCCGGAAGGCGTTTGCACTCAAACCTCCCTTGCTCATCGGCCGTGGTGTCACATTGTTGTTCGGCTTCAGCAAAGCCATCCAGGGAAGTCATTCTGAAAGCCGTAAGTTTTGCTGCAAGCGGATGGCCGGCGTCGTCGAGAATTCTTCCTGATAGCGATGCGGTATTGCTTGAAACAGTCTGAGCCGCAAGACCGGACAAGATAAAAAAAGCAAGGAAGCAAAGTGACGGCAACTTCATCGCGATTTATCCTCAGGTGCAAAGACTCAGGGCCGCAGCGCTAATGAATTCCAAAGCTGCTCTGAATTGCCTCTAACGAACTTCCCTTGGTCTCCGGATACACAAACCACACCACCGCAAGTTGCAAAAGCATCATAACCGCAAAAAATGCAAAGGGTGCAGCCTGCGATTTTGCAGCGATGTATGGGAAGCTCAACGCGATCAACCCATTCATAATCCAGTGGGCGGAAGAACCCAGGCTCTGTCCCTTTGAACGCACGCGTGTCGGAAACACCTCGGCGAGGTAAACCCAGATGACCGACCCCTGAGAGATCGCAAAAAAGATAATGAACAAAATCAGCAACGGAAGCAGAAGGTTTTGATGCGATTTGACCTGGAAGATGACTGCCGTGCCTCCGAGAGCTGCGGCCATCCCTATCGCCCCAATCATCAATAGGGTCTTACGGCCCACCTTGTCGATCATCGCCATGCCAAGAAACGTGGCAAGCAGGTTTACGACGCCGATGCCCACGGTCTGCAATGCGGCAGAGGCCGAACTGAAGCCGGCCGAGGCAAAGATAAAGTTGGAGTAATAAAGGATGGCATTGATTCCCGAAAGCTGATTGAATATTCCAATCGTTATCGCCAGAAAAATCGGCAGCCGATACTGTCGCTTGAAAAGAGGCTCGCGGTTCAGTCCGCTTTCCATCTGAACAGACTCTATGATTTCTTTGAGTTCTTCGTCGGAGTTTGGTGAGCCCATCATTTCCAGCACTTCTCGAGCTTCAACTGTACGGTTCGTTGTGACCAGCCAGCGCGAGCTTCGCGGAATTCCATAGAGAAAAACAAGAAAGAAAATCGACGGAACAACTGCGACTCCGAACTCCCATCTCCACTGCACTGCGCCAAGCTTGAAGAGAGTAATGATGTAGTTGGAGAGGTAGGCCAGAAGAATTCCGATCACGATGTTGATCTGGAACAAGCCAACCATACGACCGCGCCACTTCGGCGGCGCAAGCTCAGCAATATATACCGGCCCCAGCACTGAAGATCCGCCGATTCCCAATCCTCCGATGAAACGTGCCGCCATCAACACCGGCCAACTCCATGCCCATGCACAGCCGACGGCAGAGATCATATAGAGCACAGCCATAATGCGCAGTGCCTCGCGACCGCCGATTCGCTGACCGAGAACGCCTGATCCCATCGCTCCTATCACTGTCCCGGCAAGTCCGATAGATACCGTCAGTCCTAGCGTGAGTGGCGTCAGATGGAAGACTGTTGAAAGTTGCTGTGTTGTGCCGGCGATGACTGCGGTATCAAACCCAAATAGCAGACCACCAAGAGCACCTACACCTGTTGCCTTGATTAAATAGCGATTCAAATAGAAATCCTTTCAAAGGCTGCGTTCACAGGCTGTACGTTTGAAAAAAGACCACACCCGACTGAGGAGTTTGCTCGGATGTGGTTCGAGTAGCTTCTTCAAACATTCCTTTGCAGCGTGCACTGCATTTGCTAGATGGAATATATTTCGGTCTTCGCGGCCGCATACGGAAACGTATCCTTGACTGAGCTCAACCAAGCCTCAATCTTCGTATCGAGGGATTCCATCAAAGCTTTTTGGCTTGGGTCGGCGACGAGATTCTTCATCTGGTACGGATCGGCAATGTTGTCGTAAAGCAACCATCTGCCCGTGTCTGCGACGACATAAGTATGCTTTTTCGTCCTGACCCCGCGATAATTCGGGCAACCGGATTCGCCACCGCCTGCACCGTTTGCATTGGCCTTGCCCGCCGCGGCATTCTGATTCGCCGGACGGCTGACCCTTGCTACGTTCTGGCTCAACAGAAAGACATTCTCGGGCTCCTGGATACGGCGCCCTCGCATCACGTCAGAGAGGTCGCGTCCAGCGCAGTGCTGAGGAATTGGGACGCCTGCCATCCCACAGAGCGTTGGATAAATATCGATCGCAGCGAAAAGGGTGTCGGCTTTATGCCGGTCCGGCGTAACGCCGGGATAGCGGATGAAGAATGGCACACGGCAGCTTTCTTCGTAGGGCACCCGCTTACCCATCAGACCTTGCGACCCCATCATCTCGCCGTGGTCTGACGTATAGATGACGATCGTGTCCTCAGCCTGGCCAGTTGCTTCAAGAGCCTGTAGAACACGAGAGAATTCCTTATCAACTCCTGTGATTCCACCCATATAACCCTGAGCAGATTTTCGTAGCGCAGAGTCAGAACGAGCACCTTGCTGAATCTCTGAAGCGTTCGGCGCGAGGTGCACATTCGGCCGGAATTTAATTGAATCGAGCGGGTACGGAGCTTTATCGTCCTCAGGCGGATCAAATGGCGGATGCGGAGGGTTCCATGAGAGAACCAGGAACCATGGTTTGTCCTTCGGCTGCGCCTTGAGAAAATCGATTGCCTCATCCGTCATGCGTACCGGCGCCCAGCCTTCCGGATAGATCTTTTCGCCGGTTTCCTGGTTGAAGGTGAAGCCGTGATAGTGGTCATCTGTGTCAGCCCACACGTGCCAATCTTCGAATCCCATGCGATACGGCCCCTTGGGAATGAAGTCTTCGTCGGCGCGGTTAATCGACTCCTGCCCGTGGATGTGCCACTTGCCGATGTAGCCCGTGTGATAGCCAGCGTTTCGAAAGGTCTCGCCCAGCGGCTGGCACACACTCGGATTCAGGGTGTCTACGTTGCGCAACACGCCGTTTTGCTGGGAATAGAGCCCGCTCATCAAGATGGCTCGGTAAGGAGAACAAAGCGGATAGTTCGAAACGCATTGCTCCATGGAACAGTTCTGCTCTCTGAAGGCATCCAGGTTTGGCGCCAGCGCCTGATTGAAGGGCTCGCCGGGCAACGAGAAGGCCCGGTGCTGGTCGCTAAAGACGAAAAGAACGTTCGGTTTTCTTGTCTTGGGTCTAGACTTTGTTTTTGCCTTGGCCGACTGACCTGCTGCAGTGGCCACTGCAGCCGCTGTTCCCATCTTAAGAAAATCCCTACGACGCATTTTCGTCTGTCTCCCGCGTGAGCTTCATGCTGGCAGCCACCGTGCTCGTTATATGAATCAAGGATTCCGAACGGCTTAAGTCCGCGCTTTGCTCAACCCACAACACACTCTTCGAGCCGCGCCGGCTTCGCAAGGTGGTTTCACCGTGGAGGGTGTTTCCAATCACACAGGTAATTCATTTGATGGGTTTTACATCATCCGACAGGAGCACATCTCAACCGTGTAAAGCGGGGTCCGAGGCTGCATTTTCTGCATGATTTCCATAAGAGTATGTGTCCACACGTGTAGAGGGCTTCACGCTGGCAGCAGGATATGGATTTCAGGGGATGGGCCGGCAACAGTGCCTAGCCGTTGAACGCCTCATAACGTTCGACGACGATGTGCGCCTGCGGAGAGTCGGCGCCGATCGCCTGGGTTTGCAGGATCAGCTCAAAGGGGCCGAAATCGCCACTGCTCCGTTGAGCCTTCTGGAGTACAGGGGCAAGCGTGCTGATGTTGGTCACGAAGTCGCCGGCTGCTCCGGTTCCTGAAAGCAGCGCTCCTTTAAGCAGCAGCGCCCATTTTCCTTCTTCAATTCCCGGAAGAAAAGAAACAGTCGTGTATGTAGATCCGCTTGCGGCAGAATTTCCATAGGACGCCTGTTCCCCCGGTTTCGGCCGTTTGTTCACAATGGCACGGTCTTCGAATTGCTGCTTGTCATTGTCGCCGTTAGGGGCAAGCTTGGTCTCGAAGTTCGAATGGGGCTCAAACAACTCAATCCACGGATTGGCTCGAGAGCCACCGATGAAGATGCAGTTCGAACGTTTCACATCATCCATGCGCATATCGCGCGCATTTCTAACCTTTGGAGTCGCATGTACCGACATTGCGAGCCTGTCCAGGGCGATGGCAATGCTGAGATCGGCTGTGCTCGTGTAATGCGGAAGCGGGCCATTGCCAAATACATCTTTCGCGAAAGGAGAAGTGGTGGCGAGCTCTCGAAAATCCAGGGCCGCCTTTCCATTCACATAATTGTTGAGGGGAACATTTTCCTTCGTCATGCGCTCGAAGAGAACCAAACCGCTATCGCCCGTCACGATGTAAGCGTCGCTATTGGAATCGAAAAGCTGTGTCCAGAATTTGTTGAACAACCGTTCAGGCAAAGTTTGGTGTCTCTCATGGAAACCGTACCAGCCGGCCGCAGCAGCTGCGGCGGCGGTCATTGAGGCCGAAATCAGGAAAGTTCTCCTCGGCATCGTACGACGGGCTGCGGATTCGACTTCTATAGGAAGGGCTATGTGCGGCAGTTTCGCGCCGGCGGCTTCGGTGGCTGGAATCAGATCCAGCGCTGGTTCTGTAACCTTATGGGCCGGCTCAAAGATGGGCACATATTGTCCGCGCGGAATGATGATGCGAATCTCTTCGCCCTTGCCTTCTTCCTCGAAGTACTCCTCAAGCCGCTTCCGCAGGATACGGGCGTAATTCCGGACGATGTTGTCTTCGCCCGGATGATAGTTGTCGGGTCGCCCAAGGGCCTGGACACCAATCTGATACTCGGTGATTTCGCCATCGTGGCCCTGCAGTTTGCGATCACAAACATAGATAAGGAAGTTTGTAAGAAGTGTGGATCGCTTGAAGGCCCCGCTCGCCAGAATTCGGCGCACCAACTGCCATTCAGGCATCTGGGAAGATCGACGGGGAGTGGGTGGCGAAGCTTTAGGAGCTCCTGATTCAGTTAAGTCTGCGATGTGTTCAACCACGTCCACCCCTGCTTCAGCCCTCGATCACGGTTCATGCTAGCACGTACCGTTTGCGGTGGTCATATTCAACGCTTCAGGCTGAGTCGGGCTGCAGAAAGCTGGTTAAATTCTTCCACGTAACGGTTATCTAAGCGGCATACACATCCCTCAACGGTGTTTCCACCTTGTGGATCACCTGCTCGCCCTGCAAACTTTTACAGTCTATAACTCTACGTGGGCTGATGTGGGTGCGATTCATGGATGCGCCCTCCGCCCCAACGCGCACGTTATAAGGAATTACGTTACCCATCTTCATCGGAGGACCGAATGTCCGAAACACCCGAGCAGCGCCCTGATTCAGCGAATAACTACTCTCGCACCAGACGAGAATTTCTGCAGGACGCTCTAGCCGTTGCCGGCGCGGCCGCTACGGCCTCCTTGGCGGGAAATGCAGCCGCTCAGAACTCCGTAACGGCTGCCAAACGCCCCAACCTGGTCTTTTTCCTAGGAGAAGGTCATCGTGCGGACGCGCTTTCGCTCGCACATCACCCGTTTCTCAAGACTCCGCACCACGATCGCATCGGAGCCGAGGGTGCACGGTTCGACAACGCCTTTTGCACCAATGCATTGTGCGCTCCGGCGCGTGCAGCACTCATGACTGGCCTTTATTCGCGCACAACCGGAGCGCTGTCCAACAAACTTGGCAAAGTTCCGTTGAGTTCCGACATCCCTATGTTTACGGATCTTCTGCATGAGGCTGGCTATGATGTCGCGATCGTAGGTAAGGTTCACCTGCGCAACGGCGCCGAAGAACGCTATTGGGACTATTACTTTGGTCACAATGCTGCTACCAACGACTACGTCAATCCTCTTTTCAAGGAGGGCCGAAAGGGCGTGATCGGCACAGAACAGAAGTATGAGAATGTCTGGCCGGACGATCTTGCAACTGACCGTGCTCTTTCATGGCTGCAGGAAGACCGCGGCGATCGCCCGTTCTGCCTCTTGGTCTGGTGGGTTTCGCCTCACGAGCCGTTCTTCCGTCCCCGACGCAAGTTTGATCGTTTTGATGACGGCACCAAAATCCCGAAACCTTCGACCTATGACGACGATCTGAAGGGCTGGCCGGGTAAGCCCAAAGCCTTTATCGACGCCGGCAACAAGATCGGCACCACTACCGAGCATCTAGCAGCGGGCTCGCTTGAGGGCATGGCGAAGGACTACTATGCCGGCCTTGAAGGTGTGGATGATAACGTTGGCCGCATCCTTCATTATCTTGAATCGAAGAAAATTCTTGACGATACTGCGATCATTCACACTTCAGATCATGGGTATTTTCTCGGCGAATGGCGTCTGTTTGATAAGCGCCTGATGCACGAGCCGAGCATCCGCGTCCCTTTACTGATGCGCTATCCCAAACGTATCCATGCGGGCTCCATCAATAAGGAAATGGTTCTCGATATTGACATTGCTCCGACAATGCTTGACCTAGCGGGTGTTCAAGCTCCCGCAAACATGCAGGGCAAGAGCCTGCTCCCCGCGCCAGCGAATCATTCGGCTCCGGGTCGAGAAGAATGGTTCTACGAATACTTCGAATGGCCAAATCCTGAAAAAGTGGCTCCTCACCAGGGCATTAGGACCAAGACCCATAAGTTGATTGCCTACACCCAGGGGGAGAAAGAGCATGAACTCTACGACCTGCAGAAGGACCCGTTCGAAACCCAGAACCTTTGGGGCCGACCGGAGCATTCGACAGTCCAACAAGATCTGCTCAAACGCATGGCCGAGCTCTCCTCGAAGATTCCAAGCCGAAGCGGAGCCGACGTCGGGTAGCTAGCGGGGACTTTGCATGGCACGTGGTTGCTTCAGGCCGTCCATTATGTGCGATTTTCGTGCTCCCACGGTGTATAACCGCGTGCATTACTGAGCTCTCTGGGCTGCCAATGTTGAGGGAAGAGGCAAAGATAGGCCGCCTTTTATCAAGCGGAGGAGTAGGCGACAAACTTTACACCGTCTTTCCTCCTTTCCCATCGCGCCGGAAAGAACTATCCCTTACTGTCTAACAGCTGCCAGGTTCAGGGCCGCTTTCTCAAAACGCAGTGGTCACGCTAAGCAGGGGGAATTGGTGTTCAGGAATTTGGGGAAGCGGTCGAAGTGGGGTCTGTTTCCTGGCCCGTGTGTGCTGCTGGTCGCGATGACAGCGTCGTCGCAAACCATGAAAGCCCCGGATATCCGGACCACACCTACCCTCTATGTCGTTCCATATGCGCATTTAGATACGCAGTGGCGCTGGGAGATGCCGCAAAGCATCAGTGAGTACCTGCTGAAGACGATGCGAGTCAATTTCGACTACATCGATCGCTATCCTCACTACGTATTCAACTGGACCGGAAGTAACCGCTATCGACTGATGAAGGAGTATTTCCCTGCGGACTACGCGAAGATGGCCGGTTACATTCAACAGGGCCGCTGGTTTCCGGCTGGATCTTCCGTAGAAGAGGGTGACGTCAACCTTCCCGGCGCTGAAGGCATTTTCCGCCAGATCCTTTATGGCAACACTTACTTCCGTCATGAGTTCGGCAAGGCAAGTGACGAATACATGTTGCCGGACTGCTTCGGCTTTCCTGCCTCGCTTCCTTCAATTCTCGCGGAAGCCGGCATCAAGGGCTTCTCGACGCAAAAGCTCAACGCACAGTGGCAGCCTGCTCCGCTGATCGGCGGACCGAATTCTCCGGAGCAGACTCCTGAAGGAATTCCATTCAATGTCGGCCTGTGGGTTGGCCCTGATGGCAAGCATGTTATCGCCGCACTTAATCCGGGCGCATACGTAGGGAACGCTTATGTTGAT
>Ga0206877_10334_pt1 | contig 10852 bp, 10 predicted proteins | sample Alteio_BWOrgCont_7_FD_152623 | JGI IMG/M metagenome (GOLD analysis project Ga0206877, IMG submission 152623) | Enriched cells from forest soil in Barre Woods Harvard Forest LTER site, Petersham, Massachusetts, United States -... | ecosystem: Environmental > Terrestrial > Soil > Temperate forest >...
TTGAATCGCGTTTTTCGTCGAAGGTGATGGCGCAGAACTACGTTGCTTCGTACGAAGAACTGCTTCGTCAGAAGCGCCGTACCGTGCTGCGCGAAGTCAACGCAAGCTGACACTCTCGTAAGCTGTACCGTTCGGCGCCGTTGCCTGTAGACGGCTTGCTGGACACTGACAACGCCCCGCGTGCTCAATGCACGCGGGGCGTTGTTGCATGGGCGCCGCGCATTGCGTCATGAATGTGTTGAAAGTGGTGTTTTGGAGGGAGTAACCGTGAGCCGCCTCGGTAATATCCCTATAATGGCCGTGCCGCAAATTGGGCTGCGGCGTCGTCAACGACAGGAGGATGCCTTGGCGAGAACGAAAGAGACGCGTGCGAACGCGGCGCCAGGCGCCGGAACGATTTTCGCGTTGCGTGCCATCGGTCTCGTGATTCTGGCGCGGTGGCTGTTTTCGATGTCGACGATGGACTTCGTGTCGTCGTTGGCCGCCATGGCTTCGTCGCCATGGGCCTGCATCAACCTTGTTTTTCTGTTCCTGCTGATCTTTTTGCCGGGCGCGCGCGCCCGCGCCGAGCGCCCATTTCATCCGCTGCCGCAATGGCTGCGCCAGGCGTTGCGAGTGTTCGCTTTCCTGGGATTCCTGTTCGCGGTCTTTTCGGTGGGCGCCTTCGTTTGGAGCGCGGGCGGGCGTCGCGCGCTCCAGACGATAGCGGCAACCAACGGCTGGCTGGTGGCGGCGCCGGCCTTGTATGCGGCAGTCATGTGGATCTGCCGTCCGCGCGCACTGTGGCGCACCAACGTTGCGGCGCGCCGCTTTGCGATAGGGCGCTACGCGATCTCTGTCGATGCCACGACGCGCACGGTGGTTGTCTGGGTGGAAAGCCGCAAGCTCGGGCAGTATGACGCCCGCGAGTTGTCGGTGCGTTGGCCTGACGGGCAGGCTGGCGGCGCGACGCCGGCACCGGTGTCCGCGCCAGTTCCTGCGAACGTTGCCGGGCGCGCTGCCGCAGCGATGGTTGTCGACGCTGCCGAGACCCAAAGCGCACCCGCCTCGCCTGCGGCCGCCGCGTCGGTGCCGCGCGCGGCAGCCCAGGTGGGCTGGATGCATCGCCGGCCGAAGGTTGAACTGCTGTGGGATTCTCCCGCGGCAGCAGGACACAACCGTCAAACGGTGTTTCGTGCGGCGCTTGCCACTGAAGGCGACCGTGTCGCCGCCCGTGCGCTCGATACTTCGCTGCGCCAGGCCTGACACGGCGCAGTGTTGCCTGATGATGCGCCGTTGCCGGATTTGCCTTTCTTTGCTGCGTGACTTACTTCAGCCGCGATTGCAATTCGTTGGCGAGCTGTTTGATCGCGGCCTTCGTCGGTGCGTCCTCTGCGAGTGCGTTGAGCAAGCCGAAATCGTGGATCGTGCCGTTGTAGCGGACAGTGGTCGCGTCATCGCCTGCTTCGTCGAGCTTGCGTCCGTAAGCTTCGCCTTCATCGCGCAGCACGTCGAACTGGGCGACCTGAATCAGCGCAGGTGGCAGGCCCTTCAACTCATCCAATGAGGCACGCAACGGCGATGCGTAAATCTCGTTACGCTGCTTCGGGTCCTTCGTGTACGCGTCCCAGAACCACTTCATCATCGGAGCGGTCAGGAAGTGCCCTGCCGGATAGGCCTTGTACGAGCCGTCGTTGAAGTTGTTGTCCGTGACCGGCCACATCAAACCTTGAAAGCGGATCGTCGGGCCTTGCTTGTCTTTCGCCATCAGCGAGACCACCGCGGCCATGTTGCCGCCCACGCTATTACCGACCACCGCCAAGCGGCTGCCGTCCACGCCAATGTCATTGCCATGTGCCGCAACCCACCTGGTCGCCGCGTACGCCTGGTTAATCGCCACCGGATAACGTGCTTCCGGCGACGGCGTGTAGTCGACGAACACCGCCACCGCACCGGACTGCACGACGAGATCGCGTACCAGGCGCTCGTGGGTCTGGAAGTCGCCAAGAATCCAGCCGCCTCCGTGGAAGAACATGAAGACCGGCAAGGTACCCGTTGCGCCCTGCGGACGTACGATCGTGATCGGTACGGTCATACCGTCCTGTTCGATAGTCCTGTTCGACACCTCGATGCCCGACAGATCGACCTTGACGCTGTTCTGCGCGGCGATCAGCACCTGACGCGCTTCGGCCGGGGTCAACGTATTGATTGCCGGTCCTGTGCCGCTGTTGAGGGCATGGAGGAACTGGCTTGTCACCTGGTCGGGCGTGGCGGGTGCTGCCGGCGTCGCCGCAACGGCAAACGTCGTGCTGACAGCAAGAGCGACGGCGAGCAGCATGGGTTTGACGGTCTTCATGATGGATTCCGGTTGATGTAGTTGAAGTGGGGCTTAGGCGATCGTCAGCGTCACGTCGATGTTGCCGCGCGTTGCATTCGAGTACGGGCAGACGATGTGCGCACGGTCGACCAGCGTTTGCGCCGCTTCGCGTGCCATGCCGGGCAGCGAGATCTTCAGTTCCACTTCGATGCCGAAGCCGTTCGGAATTACGCCGATGCCGACGCTGCCGTCGATCGACACATCCGCCGGGATGGCGATCTTGTCGCGTGCGGCGACGAACTTCATCGCTCCGAGGAAACACGCGCTGTAGCCGGCCGCAAACAGTTGTTCAGGGTTGGCGCCTTCGCCGCCGGCTCCGCCCAGCTCTTTCGGCGTGGTCAGCTTGAAGTCGAGATTGCCTGCGGGCACAACAGCACGACCGTCACGGCCACCGGTTGCGTGGGCTTGGGCGCGGTAGAGAACTTTGTCGAGGGACATGGTGAAACTCCTTTCAAGAGGTTGAGTTGCTAAAGTTTGCTATCTACTACTAGATAGATTTCCATCTACAAAAGTGCGTGCTTCCATTTCACATCTCCCGGTTATCTATCTACTCAAAGATAGATAACTCGGCCAACTAAAGAGGTGGCGTACCACCTCGCAATTCGACTGCGTTACCGCGAGATTCTCACCGAAGCTTCGACATCTTCGAGCCGAGCCTTGGTGTGAAACAACCTGCTCGCCAGCACGCTGCCCTGGAACGCGGCGAAGAGCGTGCGCGCCGCGTTTTCCGGCTTGCCGTTCACTGCCAGCGTCTTTTCCTGCGCACCTTGCGCGAGAACTTTGGCCAGCCAGTTTTCGTTCGCCTTGAAAAACGCCTGTATTGCGTGGCGAATGTTCTCGGGCAATGACTCGATGTCCGCAGCCAGCATGCCACACAGGCAGATCTGATTGCCGTCACCGAGGGTTCTGCCAAACATCTTTGCGTACTTGCTGAGCTTTGCATCAGCCGGCAAGGAAGCGTCAACAGTGTGGATGGCGTCGAACACCTCTTTGCTGTACTCGTTCACCGCTTCCAGTACCAAGTCGTCTTTCGACGGAAAGTAGTAGTGGATGCTCGAGGTCTTTACGCCGACCAGACTCGACAGATCACGGTAACTAAATCCGTTATAGCCGCGCATCATCATCAGCGTGATTGCGTGGTTGAGGATCTGTTCGCGGACCGTCGATGTCGTTTCCATGGATCGAACTTTATCTACTGATAGATAGACTGTCAAGAGGTAAGGTGAAAATTTTTTTGCGGAGCAGGGGAGGGATGCTGTGCATCCCTCCCCGCTGCTTGCGGATTATTCGTCCACCAGCACTTCCGGGTCGTCGATCTGCCGGGCGCTAGCATTGCCATTGCTGCTGGTGCTGACGCCACGCACTGCCGCCCTCACGTCCGGTTCGGACAGGCCCTTGATTAACTCCAGCGCCTGGCGTTCGAACAACCTGCGATACAAGCCTTTCTCGAGCTGGATCAGCGCTTCATGGCTACCTTCCTCGATGACCTTGCCCTTATCGAGTACAAGCAGCCGGTCCAGCGCCCGAACAGTCGACAACCGGTGCGCGACGACGAGCGTCGTGCGTCCCACCATCAGCCGTTCCATGGCTTGCTGGATCAGCAACTCGCTTTCACTGTCGAGACTCGAAGTGGCCTCGTCCAGAATCAGGATCGGCGCGTCCGCCAGGAACGCCCGCGCAATCGCCACGCGCTGACGTTCGCCGCCCGAGAGCTTGACGCCGCGCTCGCCCACCAACGTGTCGTAGCCGTTGGGCAACGTCACGATGAAGTCGTGAGCGCTGGCGAGCTTCGCAGCCCGCTCGATCTCTGCGCGCGTGGCGACGGGACGCGCATAGGCGATGTTCTCTGCCAGCGTACGGTGAAACAGCACCGGCTCCTGCTGAACGATGGCGATCTGGCTGCGCAACGACGACTGACTGACCAAAGAGATGTCCTGTCCGTCGATCGTGATACGGCCGCCCGTTACATCGTAGAGCCGCTGGATCAGCTTGATGAACGTCGTCTTGCCCGAACCCGAATGCCCCACCAGTCCGACGCGTTCGCCCGGTGCAATGCGCACCGAGAAGTTGTCGTACAGCGGCGTGGCGAGCGAGCCATAGTGGAACGTGACGTGCTCGAAACGGATCTCGCCCTTTTCGATCCTGATCGACCGTGCGCCGGGCTTGTCCTCGATACCGAGAGGCTGCTTTTCGAGCGCGACGAGTTCTTCCATGTCGTTGACCGAGCGCTGCAGGTTGCGTATGTGCATGCCTACTTCACGCAGATAGCCTTGCAACATGAAGAACATCGTCAGGGCGAACGTGATGTCGCCGACGCTGGCCTCGCCGTGAGCCCACAGGTACAGCGCGGCCCCGAGGATCGACGCCTGGATCACCACGAGCATGCCGCCCTGAACACCGCCGTTGAGCGTGCCGCGCACCCACGTCCGCCTGGTGCGATGGCGCCATTTATCGATGATGCGGCCGAGTAGCACCTCTTCGCGCGCTTCCGCGCCGAACGCCTTGACGACTGCGTTGCAGCTCACCGCATCGGCGAGTGCGCCGCCCATCCGGGTGTCCCACGCGTTGGCCAGACGCGCCGCCGGTGCGACGAAGCCGAGCGACAGCATCGCCGTTATCGCGATGTACAGGATCGAGCCGAGCCCGACGACTGCACCCATCAGCGGCCAGCGCACGCCGAGCAGCACGGTGGAACCCACCAGCATGACAAGCGACGGGAACAGCGCCACCAACAGCGTGTCGTTCAGGATGTCGAGCGCCCACATGCCGCGCGTGATCTTGCGCACTGTCGAGCCGGCGAAGCTGTTGGCGTGCCAGTCGGTCGAAAACCGCTGCACCCGGTGAAAGGCATTGGCGGCGATCTTGCTCATCATCTTCAGCGTCAGCACGATGATGTTCATGAAGACGCCTTGGCGCAGCAGGGTTGCGCCGAGACCGAGTCCGGCCAGAATGGCGAATGCGGTCACGGCCGCATGCCAGGCGGCCGGGTTGCCGGCCGAGCCCGATGCGATCGCGTCGACGAGGTGCCCCGCGAACAGCGGCGTGAGCACGTCGGCCAATGCCGAGAGCAGCACCAGGCTGGTGACGGCGAAGATGCGCCAGGGTTGTTCGCGCCAGTGTCGAACGGTGAAGCCGAGGACGTCCTTAAAGACTTGTCCGCGTAAGTCGAGTTTTTTTGTAGTCATTGGTCACGGCCTGGGGACGCAGAGACCCCGGGATTCCAGTCAGAAGCAATAGGAATAGACAGCCGAAGCGGGCCAGACCGAACTGGCAAGCTAGTGTTAGACCGTCTGGAAAATGCGCAGGTTTGCCGAAACGGCGGACCTGCGTAGGCGACTAGTTAAGGTCGCGAGGCCACGTAAAGGGTGGCAATGTGCACGCTGAACAACATGTGATGCCTCCCTTTAGAGTTGAGTGAAGTGAAGAACAACGTTGGACGGAACTGATGTCCGAAGCTCGAATATATAGTGGCTTTATTGCGGTTGCAAGAGCGGGCGGCGTGGATGTGGTTGATTTGATACGAAGAATGGAAGAGGTCTCAGAATAAATCTGCGAGACGGTCGCGGAATCCACGAAAAGTCTGGGTTATTCGTTGGAGTCCAGCGGTCAAACCAGGGTCGTAGTAGTGGATGATCAAGGAGCGTCGTTCCCCTGACTCGACGTCGAAATTGCTGTGCAGCGTAACAAAGCCGTTGAACACGTAGACGTTGCCGGGTAAGCACACTATCCGATCGCATCGCCCTCTGGACCGGTCACGATCGAGCAGCGCACGGCGCACGGGGAGCGGGAGTGCGTGCTCGATCATAAGCCAGGTCTTGGTGCGCACGTTGGCAATCAACGAAATCGACTCGCGCTGGCGCTTGTACACAACGAGGTCGCCGCATCGATCGTATCCGTCAGCAAGCTGCAAAATAATCAGTATCGTCAGGATGTGGGAATCGTAATGTCGCAGGTAGCTCTGTGAAGGCATGCCAGAGTCGACGCAACGAAGTACATAAAGCGGCTCGCCGTTAAGTTCCTTGCCGAGCACGATGGCCGCCCAACCGCGAGCGGCAGAGCATGCCCGACTCTCCATCGCATTGAAGCTGTCGGACGCCCGCAGCAACTCGGCGAAATTCCTTGCCATCGTTGCGGCGCGTCGACCGTCGGCCGGGCGCCATTCATGTCTTGCAGTATCAATGGAGCTATTCATGTATTCGAGCAGGCTGCGAGGCACCACGCCTTCGAATACCCTGACTGGATCCCGTTGGTCTGTTTGATTGTTGTCATTCATAGGTCCACCTTACGCGGAAGGCGTCGCTGCACGTTGACCGATAGTGTCGGGATCCTACGTCACCCATTACCACGTCGACGATACCCGGCGGGATATCCCGTCGCCGCTACGATTGAGCAGGATACGATGCAAGATCCCGCGCTGAATCGGCCAGGCAAAGTCTTTCCGCCTCGACAACATTTGCAAGCCGCTCCGGGCGATATGGACCGTTGGCTTCTAAACCCCTCGCGGCGCAGTGGCGGTTACCAGTCGAATGCTACTGTGAATTGTCTGATAGATGACGGACAAGCTATATGCGCTATCCGCCGTGAGTCGGTGAGTTCCAGTGGCAGAAAGGCGATAGGCGACCTCATGCGAGCGAGCGGCCGTGCCACTTTGATAGCCGACGCTGCGGCCATGGTGACTCGAACGACTGCAAGAGGTTGACCCGATCGGGTGCGCGGTGCTGCCGGAGAATATGGGCGAAAAAAAGCCCCGCGGTTGCAGGGCTTTTTTGTGTTGCGTTAGCAGAAGCTCGCTGCCGGCCGGAATAGTTGGCCAAACCAGCGCTGGAGGCGTTTCCAGAGACTTCGGCTGAATACTGGTGGGTGGTACAGGGATTGAACCTGTGACCCCTGCCGTGTGAAGGCAGTGCTCTACCGCTGAGCTAACCACCCGAAGAGAGCGAGATTATGTCAGAGGATCTTCGGCTCGTAAAGCACTTTTTAAGCAGTCTGCTCATCCGCTGTCGACACGGGCTGGAGACGCCAAACGCTCGTCCCCTTGACCGCCTTGTCGAGGCCATCGAGCACCGCCTGATGCGCGGCAAGTTCCTCTTCGTTTGCAACGATCACCGGCAACTCGAGCGAACTCAGCGCCACGCGCGGCGCACGTTCTCCGCTGCTGGTTGATGCCTCGCCCAGCATGTCGATCACGAGGCTCTCTTGCCCGCGCGTCATCGCCAGATAAACTTCAGCGAGCAGTTCCGAGTCGAGCAGTGCGCCGTGCAGCGTGCGGTGTGCATTGCTGATGCCGAAGCGGTCGCACAGCGCGTCCAGTGAATTGCGCTTGCCAGGGAACATGGCTTTGGCGCGAACCAGCGTGTCGATCACCTCGCCGCAATGCGAACTGAACGGCGGCAGCCCGAGCAGCGCGAATTCAGCGTCGAGAAAGCCGATATCGAATGGCGCGTTGTGGATGATCAGATCCGCGCCCTGAACGAAATCGCGCAACTCGTTGGCGATCTCGGCGAACTTCGGCTTGTCGCTCAGGAATTCGGTGGTCAGGCCGTGGACCGCCAATGCGCCCGGATCGCTGTCGCGCTCCGGGTTGATGTAGAAGTGCAGGTTGCTGCCTGTGAGCCGGCGGTTCACCAGCTCGACGCAGCCGATTTCGATAACGCGGTCGCCGGTGCGCGCGTTCAGGCCGGTGGTTTCGGTATCGAGGATGAGTTGACGCATGTCGGATTAGCCCGCTCTAGAAATTGGCTGAGAAAAAACCTAACCGCGAACCTAACGCGGAAGCACATTACGGCAGAAGCGCGAAGAAAACTGAGACGCTAACGCGGAAGCAAATAGCAGCCAAAAAACGCGCTTCAAATCTCCGCCAGCGTAGCGACCCCACGGTTTGCCAGCGCGTCCGCACGTTCGTTCTCCGGATGTCCCGCGTGACCTTTCACCCAGCGCCACTCGATCTCATGCTGCTGGACTGCCGTATCGAGCCGTTTCCACAGGTCGGCGTTCTTCACCGGGGTCTTCGCAGCGGTCATCCAGTTTTTCTTCTTCCAGCCGTGGATCCATTCGCTGATGCCTTTCTGCACATACTGCGAGTCGGTATGCACGACCGCCTTGCAAGGCCGCTTCAACGCTTCGAGCGCGGCGATCACCGCCATCAGCTCCATGCGATTGTTCGTGGTGTTCGCTTCGCCGCCGAACATTTCTTTTTCCTGCGCGCCGTAGCGCAGCAGCGCGCCCCAGCCGCCTGGGCCGGGGTTACCCTTGCAGGCGCCGTCCGTATAAATATCGATGAGTTCGGAAGTCATTTTCTCTGGTTGCGTGTGTTCGGAGAGGCGGCGGGGGCGAGGCCTGCCGCAAGCACGGGCTTTTTCACCTTTACCGGGCCGATGAGACGCATGCCGCGCACGCGCTTGATCGCCTTCACCATGTAGGTGGCGCCGAAGATCGGCCACCAGCGGTCGCCGGCGGCTTCCATGAAGCCATAGCGCGCGAGCCACTGGTCGCTGACGAGGGGCGGACGATAGCAGCCGAAGCGTCCGCGTTCAAGGTCGAAGCCGAGCAGTTTAATCCAGTCCTTCAGACGGGTGAACGCAATCAGGTCGTGCGCGGCCGGCACGAACGGCCGCCCCGTCATCTTGCCGACCGATTGCCGGGCTCCCCACAGCGACAGCGAATTGAAGCCGAGAATGATCAACTGACCTTCGGGCATCAGCACGCGTTCGGCCTCGCGTAACAGCCGGTGGGGGTCGCGGGTGAATTCGAGCGTATGCGGCATAACGATCAGGTCGACGCTCTGCGCCTCGAACGGCAGATCGAGCAGATCGCACCAGACCGCGCTGCGCCCGAGCGGCGCATGTTTTTCGGGCGCAGCGGCGCCCGCCGCGCGCGGGAATTCGTACGGCGCGCTCGCGCCGCTGGCGGCGTCCAGCACGAGGCCACGGCACGGCATGCGGTTCTCGCGCAGGGCATCGAGCTGCGGCAGACCCAGTTGCAGCGCGTGGTAGCCGAACACGTCCGACACCACACGGTCGAGCTGCGCCTGTTCCCATTCCAGCACGTAACGTCCGGGTGGCGAATCGGTCCAGGCGGGCCAGTCTATAATCGTTCGGTCAGACATATTGAAGATTGCGTCGCCTATGAATGCGCTCGAGTACGTGCCGGTCCCGGCGTTTGAAGACAATTACATCTGGCTCGTGTCGGATGGGCACCATGCGGTGGCCGTCGATCCGGGCGAGGCCGCTCCGGTTCGCGCCTACCTGGCGAAACGGGGCTGGCGGTTGAGCGCTATTTTACTCACGCACCACCACCAAGACCACGTCGGCGGGGTGGCCGATCTGCTGAATGGCCAGGCCGTGCCCGTGTACGGTCCGGCGGGCGAGGCGATAGAGCATCTCAACTATCGTCTGAAAAGTGGCGATCGCGTGAGCATTGCCGAGCCGGCGCTCGAACTGAGCGTGCTCGACGTACCTGGCCATACGCGCGGCCACATTGCCTACTTCCAGGCAGCCGACCCGGCCGGAACCCCTCACGTGTTTTGTGGCGACACGCTGTTCGCGTGCGGCTGCGGCCGGTTGTTCGAGGGCACGCCGGCGCAGATGCTGACGTCGCTGGACGAACTCGCGGCGCTCCCTGGCGCGACCCAGGTCCACTGCGCGCATGAATACACGCTGTCTAACATCCGTTTCGCGCTCGCCTGCGAGCCTGGCAATGCGGATCTGCAGGCATGGCGCGATCGTGCAACCGCGCTGCGCGAGCGCGGCGTTCCCACTTTGCCTACGACGATCGCACAAGAGCGGGCAACCAATCCGTTCCTGCGGGCCGACAGTCCCGCGATCCACGCGACCCTCGTCGAACAGTTGCACGAAACGGTGCCGGATCGTTTAACTGCGTTCACATTGATGCGTGAATGGAAGAACAGGTTCCGCTGACCCATCGCCTGATGGGGTCATGTTCACCTTGAATTTCGGAAAAATATGCCAAGCCTAAGATTTGCCTAGGTTTTTCGTATATTTCTGATTGACGTAAACGTTTCGCTTTCGTACTATCGGCTGCAAATTCCAGTCCTATGGAAGCCGAGACGTTCATGAGATTTATCTTTAGTACGTTGCTGGTCCTCATGCTCGCCGCGTGCGCGAGCCAGGGACCAACGACGAGCAGCAATACCACCGCGCCTAATCCTGCCACCCAGCAAGCTGTAGCCGACGCCCTCCGCAACACCGCCTCTGCCAAAGAAACGATCAATGTCGATCAAGGCTCGGTCGACCAGTTGACGAGCCCGGACGCCGATCTATGGGCGCGGATTCGCCGTGGTTTCCAGATGCCTGACCTGCAAAGCGACCTCGTCGACATGCAGGTCAACTGGTACGCGCAGCGCCCCGATTACGTGGCGCGCATGACCGAGCGGTCGCAAAAATATCTGTATCACATCGTCGAAGAGCTCGAGCAGCGCCATATGCCGACCGAGCTCGCGTTGCTGCCGTTCATCGAGTCCGCCTATAACCCGCAGGC
>Ga0206877_10335_pt1 | contig 10821 bp, 10 predicted proteins | sample Alteio_BWOrgCont_7_FD_152623 | JGI IMG/M metagenome (GOLD analysis project Ga0206877, IMG submission 152623) | Enriched cells from forest soil in Barre Woods Harvard Forest LTER site, Petersham, Massachusetts, United States -... | ecosystem: Environmental > Terrestrial > Soil > Temperate forest >...
ACGCGGTGACGTACATCCACGTGCTCGGTCAGAACGCCAATGGCGATGGCGACGAGGCCGTGTTCGGCCGCGGCGTCTCGCCGAAGCTCGATGTTGCCGAAGGCCAGGGGACCTATGTGTTGCTGGCACCGGATTCGCCGTACGCGGTCGCGGTGCGGCTCGATCAGATCCATGGCGCGGATACGCCCTGGAAAAAGATTGCGGACACGGATGACGGCGTAACGGATGTGCAGCTGCGCGGCGATCGCCTGTATCTGCTGAGCGAGAAGGGTGCTTCGCGCTTCCAGATTCTGTCGCTGCCGGCGGCGCATCCGGATCTCGCAACGGCCGATGTAGTCGTGCCGCAAGGCACGAACGTGATCGACGCGTTCACGCTGGGTAGCGACGCGATGTATATCGGCGAGCGGGCGGGCGGCAGCTTCGAGTTGAAGCGCGTGTCGTTCGACGGCAAGGACACGCAGTCGATCGATCTGCCTTTCGCGGGCAGGGTAGCGGGCCTGACGGCCGATCCACGTCAGCCGGGTGCGCTGTTCAACCTGCAGGGCTGGGTCAAGGCGCCGCGTGAGTACGCCTACGATCCGAAGACCAACGCGGCCACCGACACTGGCCTGATTCCGCCTTCGAAGACGGAATCGGACGATATCGAAGCGCACGACGAATTCGCCACCAGCTACGACGGTACGCGCATTCCGGTGTCGATCATCGCTCAGAAGGGCGTGAAACGCGACGGCTCGCATCCGACCATCGTGTTCGGCTACGGCAGCTATGGGTTGTCGATGGATCCGGTGTACCGTCCGCAATGGAAGGCGTGGGTCGACCACGGCGGCATCGTCGCGGTGTCGCATATGCGCGGCGGTGGCGAGTACGGCGACACGTGGCACCGTGCGGGTCAGAAGCTCTGGAAGATCAACACCATGCTCGATTTCAACGCGAGCGCGCAATACATGATCGACCAGCACTACACGCAGTCGAAATACCTGGGCGCGAACAGTGCCAGCGCCGGCGGTATCGTGATGGGCGGCGCGATGGAGATCAACCCGGCGCTGTTCCGCGTGGTGATGGACGACGTGGGGCTGTCCGACGCGTTGCGCTTCGAAACCGAGCCCAACGGGCCGCCGAATGTGCCTGAAATGGGTTCGTCGTCGGATGAGACGGGCTTTCATGGTCTCTATGCGATGAGCGCTTATGCGCATATCCATGACGGCACGCCGTACCCCGCTGTCATCTTCACGACGGGCGCCAACGATCCGCGTGTGTCCTCATGGCACATGCTGAAGATGGCGGCGCGCATGCAGGCGGCGACGAGCAGTGGCCGGCCAGTGTTGTTGCGCATCGACTTCGACGCGGGCCACGGAATGGGCTCGAGCATGTCGCAGCGCGCCAACCTGCTGGCCGATGAGTGGGCGTTTGCCCTGTGGCAGATGGGTGAGCCGGGCTTCCAGCCGAAGCACTAAGCCGGTGGGGGACTGGGCGTCGGCGGTTCGGCGTCTGGTCCCCGTTTGCGTTGTTGCGACTCGCGTGTCGTTGAGGAATCGATCTTGAGACTAGCCAGGCGTTTTGCGCTCGCTGTACTCGGCATCGTCTGTGCGGGCGTGCTTGCGCTTCTCTTCCTGCACCACGACGGGTCGACAGAGACGGACATCTGGATCGACAGTCCGCCGCAGACGGTCTGGAAGGTACTTACCGCGACGGCCGATTATCCGCGCTGGAATCCGGAGATCTCGCGGCTCGACGGTGAGCTGGTTGAAGGCAAGGTGATCGAGTTTGCCGAAGGATCGGGTCAGGATGCGATGGTGTTCCGCCCGACCGTGCTGACGGTTCGTCCCGGGCAGGAATTGCGCTGGAAAGGGGCGCTGTGGGTTCCGGGGCTCTTCGATGGGGAGCACCGGTTTCAACTCGAAGCGTCGGGCAACCGTACGCACTTTATTCAGAGCGAACAGTTCACGGGGATTCTCGTCGGAAAGCTGAGTGACGATGCCTTGAAGGATACGGCTGAGAGTATGAAGGCGATGAATGCCGCCTTGAAAACGCGTGTGGAAGCGTTGAATGCGAAGTAGGCCACGCGAAAGTGGGCCGCCCAAAAAAGTCGGCAACTCGAAGAAGTCGACCGCTCGAAAACCGGACCAGCCTCGAACATCCGGGCTGATCCAGTCAAACAAGGTCGTTAAGCGCTGACGCTCGCCCGCTTGGGCGTCACCAACGACACCACAAACGTCACGACAATATTCGCTGCCAGCGCGATCAGGCCGATATACAGCGGATAGGTTGCATCACCGAGATGCAGCGCAAATACCGGCTTCAACCCCTGCGAAATCGCCATCCCGCTACCCAGCACGATTCCCACCAGCCAGCCGAGGAACAGACCGGGCGTATTCAGGCGGCGCGTGTACAGCGAAAACACGATGGCCGGGAAAATCTGCAGGATCCATACGCCGCCGAGCAGCTGCAGATCGATCGCGTACTGCGTGGGCAGGAACACGATAAACAGCAGCGCACCGAACTTCACCGCTAACGAGACGATCTTCGCAGTTGAGGCTTCCGCGCTCGACGACATGTCCGGCGACACGATCGGACGCCACAGGTTGCGCGTGAACAGGTTCGCCGCACCAATCGACATGATCGCCGCCGGCACCAGCGCGCTGATCGCAATCGCCGCGGCCGCGAAGCCGACGAACCACGACGGGAACAGCGTGCCGAACAATGTCGGCACAACGTCTGAAGCCGACTTCACATGCACGCCGGCCGCGATCGCCATATAGCCGAGCAGCGCGATCAGACCAAGCAGCAGCGTATAGGCCGGCAGGAAAATCGCATTCTTGCGCACCGTCGCGGCGGAAGACGACGACAACACCGCCGTCATCGTATGCGGATACATGAACGCCGCCAGTGCCGAGCCTAGCGCGAGCGAGGCATACGCGGTGAACTGCGTCGGCTTGAGGATGATGCCGGTCGCACCGCCCTTGGCCTTGAAATACGTATCCGCCGCATCGAACACGTGCGCGTAGCCGCCGAGTTTCGCCGGAATCAGCCACACGGCCGCGATCACGACGATATAGATCATGATGTCCTTGACGAACGCGATCATCGCCGGTGCCCTCAGGCCGCTGGTGTAGGTGTAGAGCGCGAGGATCACGAAGGCGACGATCAGCGGCATTTCGCCGGTGACGCCCAGACCCTTGATCACCACCTGCATGCCCACCAGCTGCAGTGCGATGTACGGCATGGTCGCAACAATGCCCGTCAGCGCCACCGCACCCGGGAACCACTTGCCACCGTACTCGCCCTGCACGTAATCGGCCGCGGTGATGTGATTCTTCGTATGGGCGATCTGCCAGAGCTTCGGCATCACGGCAAACACGAACGGATAGACGATGATGGTGTAGGGCAATGCAAAGAAGCCATACGCCCCGACCGAATACACGAGTGCCGGCACGGCGATCACCGTGTAGGCGGTGTAGAAATCGCCACCCACCAGGAACCACGAAATGATCACGCCGAACTGCCGTCCTCCAAGCCCCCACTCATGCAACTGCGTGAGGTCGCCGCGCTTCCAGCGCGCCGCGAAAAAGCCCACGACGGTGACCAGCAGGAAGAAGAAAATGAAAACGGCCATGGCGACCGGATTGACTGGAATCGCATCGCTCATTTGAGCCCCCTGTAGACAACGTAGATCAGCAGGGAGGTGAGCGGCACCCACAGGAACTGATACCAGTAGAAGAACGGGAAGCCGGCGAACGACGGATGCGTGTCGTTATAGAACGGCAGCCAGAGCAGCGCGATATACGGTATCAGCAGGATGAGCCATAGCCAGGAGCGGCCGGCCGGAGCAGTAGTTTTCAAGAGATCCCCAAGATTGTATGTAGTGGAAACGGGTATCGGTGGTTTCGCGTCAGCGCAGGACTTGTACGGCATCCGTGTCGGTGACGGTAGCGCGCATTATCTTAGAAAATGTGGCGGGATGCTCTGGGCAGGACCGCTACGCCGTGCCTAAGGGTGCCGGAGTGTATCGGCGCCGCGCCTCTACAGGCAAAATAGCCGGCGATGCGACCCGCATCGAAAGCGATACAGGCCGGCACGTAAAAGGACGCCCGACGCCGGGCAATCCGGCGCCAAACCGGTCCAGGCGAACATGAAGCGCCTATGACAAAACGACACAAATATAGACGAACGATCCACAGATCGCGCGGGCCATTCCGTTTACGATCCGTGCTTACCGGCACTGCATATCGCGCTATCGCGCAGTCCTGTTAGCAATGCGTAGGGTGCTGCGCCAAACAGTCCTCGTACTGCGGCCTGGATCGACGGCGCATGTAATTAGGCATACATATAAAGCGAATTCGACGTGCTTGAAATCATTCAAGGATTGGATGTGAGTTTGAACCTGTCGTCCAATGGCCCGGCGTTCACGGCTTGCGAAACCCGGCAAGGCGTGCCGCTTGGATATGTCAGTGAAAAGCTGGCGCACGCGATCATCGATACGCATGCGGCCGGCGTGGCGCATCCTGAGGCCCGCAAGCGTCTGGCCCACGTCATGTATTCGCAAACAAAGGCGTTTCTTGCGCTGCACAACGTGCTGGCCGTCGCCGATGCCCCCGGCTTGCCCGAACAACTCCTCGGGATGGAACGGCACGAACTGCACAGTTGGATCGCCGCAGTCGTGACCCATGGCGATCTGCTCGGAGCCGGTGAGGTCTGACTACCGGTACAAGTGACTCGCCTCCGGCGTAGGCTTCCGTCAAGCTTTCCGTAAACGTCCGTAATGAAACCTGTAACGCGAATAATATGCTCCGGTTCTAGACTCCTGCTGGTTCGGAAAGCGGAAATTACTGCTGTTCTGGACTGGCAAGCGTTCTCCCCATCAGTGGGCGCGTCATCCGGATTGAGCTATGTGGCCTACCGTTCAGCCAATCTCTCGCGTAGCGTTGGTTCTTTCGCCAGCAATCGGCGACTCCTTGCTGATGATGACGATCGCGCGAAATCTTCAGCAAAACGGCATCGCCGTGACCATTTTCGGCCGGCAGATCCAGTCGCTGGGCGCGTGGTTTCCCGAAGTTGAAACTCTCGATGACCTCTCGGTCGCGGACCTGACAGCGAAGCTTTCCGGGTTCGACCGGGTGATCCAGATGCACCGGAACAAGCCGTTCGTGGGCCTCGAGCAATATCACCCGCGGGTTAGTTTCCTCGATCACATCTGCCGGGTGCGGTCCTCCGAATCCATGGCCGACCGGCTCGCGAAGTTTTGCGTCGACGAGTTTGGTCTCGCGGGCGCTGACAAGAGCAACGGCATGACGCCGCCGCCGGGACTGCAACACCGGAAATACCCGCTGCGCGTGGCGATTCACCCCACCGCCAGCACCGCCGACAAATGCTGGCTACCCTCGCGCTTCATCAGACTCGCGATCCGGCTGCGCGAACTGGGCTTCAGCCCCGAATTCGTCGTAGCGCCCCAGGAGCGCGCGGACTGGCTCCATATCGAACGCCTTGGCCTCAAACTGCCCGATCTCGGTTCGCTCGATAACGTCGCCACCTGGGTCTACGAGTCCGGCTGGTTCATCGGCAACGACTCGGGCATCGGCCATCTGGCCTCCAGCCTGCACATTCCTACCTTGTCGCTGTTCATGCGCCGCGGCATTGCGCGGACTTGGCGGCCGGACTGGGGGACAGGGCAGGTACTGATAGGCAGCACCTACCTCCCAACCGGATTCCTGAAAGAGCGGTACTGGAAATACATGTTGTCGGTCAGGCAGGTCTCCCGCGCATTCGAGCAACTGCGCGCCAGCTTAAGCTTCGCATGAATCCCCCCACGTTTTTCAATTTGCCAGGGACCGCGTCTGGATGCGCCCCATTCGCGGCGCTGGACGTGCCGCGCGGCATACCTCTCCCGATCTGCATCTCTCCGATTTGATGACTTCAAAATGCCAGGCTGTTTTTCTCCACACCGGTTACCGAACGGCCGGAACGTGGCTGTGGTCGTGTTTTCGTAAGCTCGACACCGTCACGGCCTACTACGAACCGCTGCACGAGATGCTGGCGACCATCGATCAGGAGAAGCTGGCGACCAGTACCGCAGATAGCTGGCGTTCCGGACACCCCGCACTTGAAGCCCCTTATTTCGCGGAGTATGCGCATCTGCTGGAACCGGGCGTGAAAGGTATCCCCGGTTACGAGGCGGCTTTTTCGGTCGATCGCTTCGACCGCCAGGTCCCGGAGCGCGCCGGGCGCATCGAAGCTTACGTGCGCGGATTGATGCGCGCAGCGCACGAACAGGGCCGCGTGCCGGTGCTGAAGTTCTGCCGCTCGCTCGGCCGGCTGGAATGGTTTCGCACCACGTTTCCGGACGCCGTGCACATCGTGGTCGAGAAGAATCCGATTTCGCAATGGCAGTCGTGCTGGCACCTGTTTGCCGCGTACCGCAATCCGCACTTTGTGGCCGTGCCGTTTGCCGTGCTGGCGTTGAACCGGGATGTGCCGGTCGTACAGCAGACCATGAGCGCGCTGGGTGTCGAGTTGCCTCCGCTGCCAGACGGTGCGGTTGCGCAGACGATGGAGTCGTACCTCACGCTTTTTAAGGACCATGTGGCGGCGATTACGCCGCTGCAGGTTTACCGCGCCTTTCTCGCGCACTGGCTGTTGACGCTAAGAGACACGGCGAAGCACGCCAATGCGATTTTCGATTGCGATCTGGCGGCACATTCCCCCGCGTATCTGGAGGGAGCGGAACGTTGGATCGGCGAGCTCACGGGCATTCATCCATCGCTGCGAAGCGCGCGCAGGGAGGAGGCAAGCGAACGCGGCAACGGCTTCGATGCGGTCGAAGGTTTGCAGGTTCACCTCGAAGCGCTACAGGTCGCGAGAGCGCTCGCCGCCAGCGGCGGCGCCGAGGCAGATACGCTGACGTTCTGGACCAGCAAGCTGGCGCAGGCCACCCAGACGATGGCATTCGGTGCGGCCGCGAACTGGCCGCAGCCGCAGGTGGGGGCAGGTCACGCGACCCGCGTGGTAGATGTGGCGCTGATCGACGGTGCGGGCATCGACGACGTGCTGCTGGGCGAACTGGCCTCGACCCGGGCCGCGTTGGCGGAAGTTAAAAGCGAGCTCACGCGCGTGCAGAATGCCCCGTTGTGGCGGCTGATAAGATATGTGCGAAAGCTGCGGGCGCCGAAAATGTTTCGCCGCGCTCGCCGTGGTGCGAGGCGTCATGTGGGCGCCTCGCCGCCCACATCCGCCCGTCACTCGTCAAAAAGAGCGCAATGATAGAACGTCACATGGTGTCGACCGCATTCGAGATTCCCGGTTACCGGGTTGAACAGTCACTGGGTATCGCGCGCGGCATCATTGTCCGTTCGCGTTCCGTGGTGGGTTCGATCGGCGCCTCGCTGCAGACCATCTTCGGCGGCAATATCTCGCTCTATACCGCTCTGTGCGAACGCGCGCGGCAGGACGCCTATGAGCGGATGGTCGCGCAGGCAACGGAACTCGGTGGCAACGGCATCATCGGGATGCGCTATGACGCGACCGAGATCGCCTCCGGCGTGACGGAAGTTCTCTGCTACGGGACCGCCGTGTACGCAAGGCCGGCCGGCTAATCTGGCGCAGCGGGCCTTGCCTGCGGTTGCACGGTTTTCACCTATTTCGCAATCCGTAGTATCTCCGAAGCGAGCTTGGAGAAGCACGGCGTCATATCCGATGGCGTCAGCGCGCTGCAGTACACGCCTACCGGCTGCTTCGGGTTGTAACAACGCGACAGAGAGTCGGTCGTGTTGGCCATGCACTTCAACACATTCTGGCCGATTTCGTTATTCGCACCTTCGGGTTGCAGAAGCTCCGAGCCGCGGCCAATCGCGTAGACGTAGGTACCTTCGTTGCGGGCGACATTAGCCATTCCTTCGGCAATATTGCGTGCTGCATTGTTCACGTTCGCGTAGTTCACCGTACTGGTCACGACGCGCGGCGTATTGGTGATCACGGGAATCGTCTGGTTGTCGAGCCAGGGCGTGTTATGCGCGTTGAACCATGTGGGCATCTGCGTGATGACCTTCGACGCGTTGTTGTTGTAGCAGGGCGAGGAGAGTTGCTGGCTCTGTACGTTGTCAGCGTAAAGCGCGGCCGGCGTGCTCGGCGTATCGCCGCTGATCACGGTCCCCGCAATCGAGTTGCAGGCCTTGTTGCTGGTCGGAAAGATCGACGCGAAGCTGTTGGGCGCGCCGTCCGAGAAGAACACGATGACCCGCAGGCTCGACGGCTGGGTGATCACGGTGTTCAACTGGTTGAGCGCGTTCCAGTAGGCCTCTTCCGAATTGGTGCTGCCTGCGAAATTGAACGCGTTGATGCTCTTGGTCATTGCCGCCATGTCGAAGCCGCGCGCGTTACCGTTAAATGGCTGGTCGACTACCGTACCGTAGGCAAAGTGAATCAGCGAAACGCGGTCGGTAAGCGGGTCGAATTGCTGCAGGAAGGTGATCGCCGCGGAACGGACTGCGGGCGGCACGGCCGAGTCGGTCGCCATCGAGCCCGTGGTGTCGATGATCAGCACGAGGTCCAGATCCTTTCTCACGGTCTGGGATGAGCTTGCAACATTCAGCAGATTGAAGCCGAACAGGTGCATGAAGCTGACGGGGTAGCTCGCCTGCGCTGATGTGTCGATCGTAATCGTGCCCTGGTTGAATACCACCGACGGCGAATTCATCGACGCCGTTGTGCCGAGGTAGCCCGCCGGGTAGTTGGCCGCAAAGAACGTGTTGGCGGCAGCGATCGCGTTGGCCGCTTGCGTGGCCTGATTGCTGCCGGTCGTGACAGCTTCGCCCGCGGCGATGGCCGCAGCATCGGTCGCGGCGTCGAGCTTCGCCTTGACCATGTAGCCCATGCCCGCATCGACGGCGAGGCCCAGGATACCAATCAGCAGTACGATGGAAGCGGCGACGATGATACTGACCGCGCCGCGCTGTTTATGTTTGCTGTTACGTCTGCTGGATCTGCGTCCAGAGTAGCCGGTTGTTTTCATCATGCCCCCGCAGGCCGGTCAGAACACATTCATCGAATACAGATTGGGATTGAGCACTGGGGTCGACACGCCGAAACCGAAGTTCGCCGCGCCGAACACGTACTGCATCTGGTAATAGCTTTCCACCACATAGACGATCTGGCCGGCCGTCAACTGTCCCGTCAGCGCATTCGCAGTGGGCGCGGCAAGCCCCGTGCCGATCCCGCTGCAACTGCCGTCGCTGCCCCAGTTGCCCGAGCTGCAGTTCCATACCGCGCTGGTCGGCGCGTAGCTGCTCTGCTTGCCGTTGGGCTGCCACTCGTATTGCGCAAGCACGATGTTGCGAATCGTGCAGTTGTTGCCTTGTGCGTTGCAGTTCTCGTTGTCGCCCATCACCTCGGTGATGTAGATCATGCCATGGTCGACCATGTCGAGCGGCGGCGTGGTCGCCGCGAGATCGTTCATGATGGTTTCCATCGGGAACGTCAACGAGGCCCGCAGGGCGAGGTTGGCGCCCTCGCGGCTCAGGTTCACGAGAATCATGTTCGCCTGAATGTTGCGCGCCAGGTCGTAGGTCGGCACGGCAAGCAGCAACAGCAGGGGTAGCAGTACGACAAATTCGATCGCCGCGATGCCGGCCATCGCGCGTCTGCTTTTGCCTCGACGGTAGTGACGGGTGACTTTCATCAGAACCCCTCGTTACGCATGGTGGCTGCGACGCTGAAGGTGTATGCGCCGCCGTTGAAGAACGGCGCAATCAGCGGGGTGAGGAGGGACCACGTGCAGTTCAGTTGCAGCACGACCAGATCGCCTGGGCCTCCAAACATATTTGCGCCATACGCGACGGGAGTGCCGTTGACCGTCACCGAGATCACCGGATTGACGAGCGTGTACAAGCCCATCGAGGAGTCTTCGATGTCCTGGATCACCGCGAGATAGCGTTGCTGGTTGGCGCTGTCCGGATCGAGGTTGTCCTGGCCGGTGACCGCGTAGCGGGCGCCTTCGTGCACGGCGTATTGCATGGTCAGGTTGACCCAGAACATCAGGCCCAGGTCGATGATCATGCAGAGTACAAACAGCAGCAGTGGCGCGATGATCGCGAATTCCACTACGGTCGAGCCGGATTGGTCTTTGCGTGAGCGTCTGCTGATTCTTCGTTTTGATTTGTGCATGTTGTGTTCCCCCGCTGCGGCATTTTTTTATCGTGTTTTTTTGACACTGGCTTCCGCTGATTTCTGCCAGTGCGTTTATCCCCCAATTCCGGCGACCGTCGGCAACATCACGCGATAGATCTGAATCACAGCCGGTCCAAGCAACACGATCAGAAGCGCCGGGAAAATGAAGAACATCAGCGGAAACAGCAGCTTCAAGGCAACCTTGGCGGCGCGTTCTTCGGCCAGGTGACGGCGCTTGGTGCGCAGCATGTCGGTATGCACCCGCAGTGCGGCTCCTACACTGGTGCCGAAGCGCTCCGCCTGGATCAGCATCGCGACCAGCGTCTCCACATCGTCCACACCCGTACGCATGGCCAGATTGCGCAGAGCTTTCGAGCGGCTCGAGCCGGCACGCAACTCCAGCAGCACGAGCGAGAATTCATCGCTCAACACCTGGCTCTTCACATGAATCTCGTCGGCAACGCGCAATATCGCGGCGTCGACCCCGAGGCCCGCCTCAACGCAGACGGTCATCAGATCGAGCGCATCCGGCAGGCTCTCGAAGATGTCCTGCTGCCGCCGGTCGATCCGGCGCGTCAACACGGCATTCGGCACGTAGTAGCCGAGCGTCGCCAACAGCATCAGCAATGCGGCGACCAGCGCTAGGCTGTGCGGCACGTTGCTCGG
>Ga0206877_10336_pt1 | contig 10716 bp, 5 predicted proteins | sample Alteio_BWOrgCont_7_FD_152623 | JGI IMG/M metagenome (GOLD analysis project Ga0206877, IMG submission 152623) | Enriched cells from forest soil in Barre Woods Harvard Forest LTER site, Petersham, Massachusetts, United States -... | ecosystem: Environmental > Terrestrial > Soil > Temperate forest > O...
CAGTCTAAAGGATAAATTTGAAAAAGCCTCAGCCTTGTCTGAACTGGGAGGAGAGGAGGCAGAGTACCGAAATTTGCTTCTCGAAGTAAAGTCGTTGAAAAGGGAGATTGCCTCTTTAGAAGAAAAATGGCGGTCCGCCGCTGTCCGTGAATCTTCGGCTGAAGATGGCGCTTATGCCCTTTGGGATGTTGGCGAAACGACATTGGCCCAACTGATCATGGAATATGGAGCGAGCGACCACCTGTATATCATTCCTCAGGAATTGAGCGGAATGAAGCTGAGCTTATTCTCCAGCGTTCCTCTTCCTCGGGAGTCGTGGAGCGAAATGATCGAAATCATCTTAGCGCAAAACGGCGTCGGGGCGAAAAAGCTCAACGCCTTTGCTAAACAGCTCTATATCCTCAAGCTCGATCCTTCGGCCATCCAAGGGATTGTTTCAAGAGAACAGGACTTGCATCTTTTCCCCAACCAAGCCCGTCTTTTTTACGTCTTTTCTCCTCCAGCGGAGCAGCTCCGATCCGTGCAATCGTTTTTCGAGCGTTTTTCCGATCCGAAACAAACGACCGTTCAATCGATCGGTTCGAAAGTCGCTCTTGTTTCTACCCGCGATACAATTGAAAAGCTCATCGGGCTATACAATGCGATCTGGGACAAGGGAAAGGGAAAAGTCGTCCGGCTGTTCAATGTGACGAAGATCAGTGTGGCCGAGGCCGAAAAAGTCCTGAAGGCGGTTTTTTCCGATCCGGGCGCTAAAGGCCGACCCGCTTTCTACCCTTCCGCTGCTGACGAACTTTCCATTCTCACGTTGCCACAAGGGTTGGTCTTAGTTGGAGAAACTGAGACGGTAGACCGGGGCCACAGGATTTTGTGCGATTTAGAAGCTCAGCTTGAAGATCCAAGCGAAAAGGTGATCTATTGGTATTCCTGTAAACACTCCAATCCTGAAGATATTGCTTCGGTCCTAGAAAAAGTATACGATTCTCTCATCGGGTCGAATTTCGAAAGAAAAGTAGAAATCGCAGCACCCCCTGCTCCTCCTCCCGTCTCTCCTCCTATCCCTGTCGCAGAACCGGGGCAGCTCCCAGGGCCTCTCTACCCCCCTGCGAATATCCCGTATAATCCGATCCTGCCTGCGACGGCTCCATTCGTACAGCCTGCGCTCTTGGACAAAAACCAAAAAAACTCTTTCGGCAATTTCATCGTCGATACCAAAACCTCATCGGTACTCATGGTTGTTCGAAGAGAAGAGCTGGCCAAGATCAAATCTCTTTTAAAAAGGCTCGATGTTCCCAAACGGATGGTGCAACTCGACGTCCTTTTGGTGGAGAAGAAACTGACGGACCATAAGCAGATCGGAATCAATCTCCTCAAGTTGGGGACGAGCGCCAGCAATACGACTCAGAATGCCCTGACGTTCAACAATGAAGAGAAAGGGCTTTATAAAGGGATTTTCCAGTTCATGTTCAGCAGGACTGGCAACGATGGACCTGGTTTTGATTTAACGTATAATTTCTTGCTGGCCCAAGAAGATGTGCGGATCAATGCGAATCCGTCTGTTTTGGCCATCAACCAGACGCCTGCCATTGTGTCGATCGTAGAGGAAATTTCGATCGACAATGGCGCCATCCCCGTACAGCTCGCTGCGGGAGGCGTCACTTTCGAGCGCTCGTTTACGCGGGCGCAGTATGGAATTACGATCAATCTCACCCCGACGATCCATATTTCCGAAGATAGCGAGGGGCAGTCCGGTTTCGTAACGCTTGAGACGAATCTCGAATTCGATACGACCCACCTCACCCACAACGACAGGCCTCCAGTCAATAGGCGCCATATCGAAAATCAGGTATGCGTCGCAGATGGAGAAACAGTAATTTTGGGAGCATTGAGACGGAAAATGGAAGAAGATAGCCGAGAAAAAATTCCCTTTTTGGGAGACCTTCCAGGTATCGGGAAGCTATTCGGCCTAACGACAATGACCGATACGAATACGGAAATGTTCGTCTTCATCACGCCGCGGATCATCCGCAATCCGATCGACGATTTGAGGCGGATCCGGCAAAGCGAATACCAGATGCGCGCCGGGGATATCCCTGAATTTCTTGAAAGGCTCGACGAAGCGAAGAACCAACAGCGCCAAAGTCTATTTGAAAATAGCATGAAAATGTTCTTCGATATGTATTGAGGTTGAATGTCTAGCGAACGATCCATTGCCGAAAGATTCGGCTTGCCGGTTCACGAAGAGATTGAATCCTTCTCATTCGTGCGCGATAAAATTGCGATCATTCCGTACTTATTCGCCAAGCAAAAAAGGGTTCTTCCTCTCGCTCAAAGTGAGAAGGGAGTCACTGTCGCCGTCGCCGATCCTTTGGATTTGGACTCCCTTGAAGAACTCCGCCTCCTGCTCAAGAAACCGCTGGTCCCTATTTATTGCCCAAAGAGCGTGATCGAGGCGGCCATCGAACGGTGCTATCAGCAAAAAGAGGAAGAGACGAAACGATTCTTTTCCGATCTGGAAAAAGAATCGTCCCAGGACGAAGGCGAAGAGCAAAAAGATGAATACGATCTTTTGGAACAGCCCGACCTGAATCCTGTCATCCGGCTCGTCAATACCTTCTTGATCGAAGCGATTCAGCAAGGGGCGTCGGACGTCCATTTCGAGCCAACAGACATGGGATTGTCGATCCGGTACCGGATCGACGGGGTTTTGCAAAAACGGCATATCCCACCCCGGGAATATCAGCAACAGATTCTGACCCGTATCAAAGTGATGGCGAAAATGGACATCGCTGAACATCGTCTGCCTCAAGATGGCCGGATCAAACTCAAAGTTGGAGGACGCGAAATCGATTTCCGGGTCAGCACGCTTCCCATTGTCCATGGAGAAAGGATCGTCCTTAGGATTCTCGACAAAGGGAATGTCCAGCTCGGACTTGACCGGATCGGGATGCCTGAGGCCGTACTGAAGGCGTTCCGCAAATTGATTCATACCCCCGAAGGGATCGTCCTCGTCACCGGTCCTACGGGAAGCGGTAAGACGACAACCCTTTACAGCGCCCTGTCTGAAGTGAATGCAGCGGAGATGAATATCGTCACGATTGAAGATCCGGTCGAAATTCGACTTCCGGGCATTTCCCAGATGAATGTGAACCGGAAGATCGAGCTCGATTTTTCCAAAGGACTCCGCCATATCCTCCGCCAGGATCCCGATGTGATCATGATCGGCGAGATCCGAGATCGTGAGACAGCCGAGATCGCGATCCAATCTTCCCTTACGGGGCATCTTGTTTTAAGCACTCTGCATACGAACGACGCTCCTTCCGCCCTCACCCGCCTGGCTGATATGGGGATCGAACCCTATCTGCTCGCTTCTTCTATCTTAGGCGTCCTGGCTCAAAGGCTGGTAAGGCGGATTTGCCCATATTGCAAGACAGGATATATCCCCTCCAAAGAAGAGCTTCAAGAACTCGGCCTTAAGAAGGAGGAGGTTCACGGAGGGCATCTTTTCCGCGGTACGGGGTGCTCGCAATGCTTCGGAACAGGGTATAAGGGAAGGTGCGGCATTTATGAATTGATGATGGTCTCTTCGAAAATCAAGGCCCAAGTTCTCAAAAGCCAGGATGCCGAAGAGCTCAAGAAAGCGGCGTCTTTTCAGAACATGGTCCCCCTATTCGAAAGGGGCGTCGAACTCGTTGCCGCCGGCATCAGTACCTCGTCCGAAGTACTCCGCGTAACTCGCATTGCAGAAGAACAGAATTAATATGCCTCTTTATCAATACCAGGCTATTTCGGAAGGTGGAAAAAAGATCGCGGCGAATATCGATGCCGAGAGCCTTCAAGATGCAAAACAAAAATTGATCCGGCGCCAAATCATCGTCATCAAGATCTCTCCTTTGAGCGAGAAAGAAATCCAAAAACCCCTGTCAAAAACGGAAGTGCTCGCTTTGACGAGAGATTTGGCCCGGCTTATTCAAGCCGGACTGCCTCTTTTCGAAGGGCTGTCGGCTCTCGAAGAAAAATATCGGGGCCAGAAACCTCACAAGATCCTTCTCGATCTGTGCGAACGGGTGAAGACCGGCCATCCTCTTTCCCGCGCATTAGGCCGTCACTCAAATTCCTTCGACATTCTCTATGTTTCCATGGTCGCGAACGCTGAAAAAACAGGAAGATTGGCCCCTTGTCTGAATGAATTATCGCAGCTTTTAGGCCGGCAGCTTTATATCAGGAAGCAAATCCTTTCCGCCCTGCTCTACCCTTCGCTTTTAGCCGTGTTTTGCCTTATCGTGCTGTCCTCCCTGTTATTTTTCGTCGTTCCTTCCTTACAGGAGCTCTTCGAAGGGCGCACTCTTCATCCGTTCACTCAAATCGTCTTCGCCGCAAGCCGTTTCGCTTGCAAATCGAAACTCTTTCTTTCGGTTTGCTTGACAGGGATGGGAACGGCTGCCGTGGCGGCTGCCACCTCGACAAAATGGAAAGAGCGGATTTTCAGGGTCTGCATGAAGCTTCCTGTCTTAAAAAATTTATTAGCAAAAATCGCCTTCGTCCGGTTTGCGCGCGCATCGGCCACCCTCCTCGAAGGAGGACTCCCTCTGATTACCGCTTTTGCTCAAGCTCGCACTGTTATGCGTCATTCCATCCTCGAGGAAGTAATCGCCCGTGCTGAAGAAAGAATCGAGCAAGGCGAGCCCCTTTCCGCCCCCTTTGCCAACCATCCACTGATCCCTCCGCTCATTCCTCGCATGCTTGGAATCGCTGAACAAAGCGGTAAACTTTCATTTACGATGCAGCAAATCGCCCAGATCTACGAAGATGAATTGGAGACGACGTTGACTCATTTTGCCAGCCTCGCACAACCAGCTCTGCTTTTGTTCCTGGGAGGATTAGTCGGGTTCATTTTATTGTCAGTCCTTTTACCTCTTACTGATGTGAGTACCTTTGTTAATTAGAGACTTGTTGAATTAAGCTTTGGGAGTTGTTTATTATGAAGAGAAAAAAAAGAGCTCTAACTTTGTTAGAGATTATGATCGTCATTTTTCTGATTACTCTAATCACAGGAGCGATCGGATACAATATGAAAGGGACTCTGGACCGAGGCCGCGCTTTCCGCACGGAACAGGCAAAGGCTCAGCTTCACGATCTCCTTCTGATTTGCATGGAAGAAGGGGTTAAGCCTGACGAACTCGCAAAAGAGCCAGCAGCGAACTTGAAGAAATACAATTTAGCGAAAAACAGCGAAAAGATTGTTCAAGATGGTTGGGGGTCTAATTTTGTAATTCAATACATTCAAAGTAAAAACGATTTCAAAATTACCTCTCCTGCATATGATAGATATATGAAGAAAATAAATAAAGAAGTCCCTGTCGATGAGGACGAGTAGGCATTTTAGCCTTTTAGAGGTCATGGTGGGGCTTGCGCTTGTTTTGATGGCGGCGGGAGCGATCACCTGGAAGATGCTTGGGTTTATCGAAAAAAGACGATTTAAAACAGATCTGGAGCACCTTAAATCCCGGATCTTGACTACCCATGCGCTGGCCGTCAATATGCAGGCCGATTGGGAAGGAATCTTGAAGCGGGATGGAAAAATATGGACGTTCCAAGCGATTTGCCTGGATCCGCCTAAATCGAAACAGGCGCAGTTTTCTTCGATCCAATTGCATTTTTCCGATGTATTGTTAAACGGCAAACAACAGGATTCTGTTACCTTTCTATTCTTCTCGAGCGGAGAGATTCGGCCTTCGGGGACATTCCAATTTCGTAGGCCAAAAGATGAGGAAACGGCAAAATTGGAAGTGCCCTCCATTTTTGGCAAGGGCGCAGGAGATGGAGGGAAAAAATTAGGACCCGTGCATCCCGATGAAGCGTAAGGGACTGTCTCTCTCTAAAATGGGTTCTTGAGAATATTCAATTTTTCTTTTAGGCTATGGGGGTGTCTACAAAGTGATGCTTCGTCGCTTTTGGGATTATTTTGATCGCTTTTCGACTTCAAAGTTTTGGGGGGCATGTACGTTGATATGACCCACGAAATTTGAATCGAAAATCGACTCAAAAGAAAGCTGACTTTGGAGATATCTTCTAGTAAAAAATTCAACTCGAAGTGTTGTCATGAAGCGAGTTTTTTTGATTTTAACTTCCCTCGCTATGGGAGTTGCAGGTAACGCGGAACAGAACGCTCAAATTCCTAAAGAGCAAGCGGCTTTTTCTTCGATGTATTCTTTGAAACAAAGGCAGCCGAATTGGCGTTCTGAAATTGTGAAAACCTATCCCAGCGGAACTCCCGAATCGCTGCTTTTATACGAACCTCTTCTGGAAGGAGGCGAAAGGCCGGTTAAGCAGATATTCTTTTATGAAACCGGACGCATCAGAAGCGAGGTAGATGTCATTGTCGTCGATCAAGAGTCTCCCGGAGCCAAGACTTGGAATTCAACGATCGTTCCGCATGGAGCCAGAGTCGACTTGACACAAGAGGGCCAGATTCAGCACACGTCCGAATATCTCTATGGCTTGATCCACGGCATGGACCGGATTTTTTATCCTTCCGGAAAGATCTCGATCAGCAGCCAGTACGTCAACGGCATCCTCGATGGGATTACCCAGGCTTATTTTGAAAACGAGCAGCTTAGGGAAGAGGTTCATTACCGGAATGGCCAAATCGACGGAGATTTGCTGCAATACTATGAGAATGGGACGAAGGCTCTTCAATATCCCCACCAGGGGGGCAAGTTCCATGGAACCGCAATGGAGTGGTATCCTTCAGGAGTATTGAAATTGCAGCGGCGGTATCAAAACGGCCTCCTTCATGGAGAGGGAAAAAACCCGGCCGTCATCGCCTATGACGAGCATCGAAATATCACCGAAGTGGTCGATTTCCGAGAAGGAAGCCCGGTCGGCGTTCATCTTCGTTATCATCCGAATGGAAAGGAATCGTACCGGGTCGTTTATAAGAATGGCAAGAAACACGGTCAGGAGCAGTTCTTCGACGAGAACGAGAAACTTTTAGGCGAGGGTCTCTTTGCCGAAGGGCGTCCAGTGGGAAAACACTGGAAAGATTTCTCGGAAGGAAAAACCGCTTATGTTGCTGAATTCGATATGAAAGGCAACCTTTTGTCGCCGATTGCCGAATACAATCAAGAAGGCCGCAAAATCCGCCAGTATTCGATGCATCATGAAAAACTAGATGGACAGTCATTGGAATGGTATCCAGACGGAACCCTTAGATCCGATTATACTTATCAGGCCGGTGAATACGAAAGCGAGCAGAAGGAATATTATCCGTCAGGACAATTGAAAATTTGCACCCATTACAAAGACAAAAAACGGAATGGACTGCACGAAGAATGGTACGAAAACGGAGTGTTGAGCTTGCGCGCTTCATTTGCCGATGGATTGAAAGAAGGGCAAATGGGTGAATGGTACCAAAACGGCAACTGCAAAACCGACACCTATTTCTTAGCTGACCTTCCCGACGGAGTCCATACCCAATGGCACGAGAATGGAGAGATGAAGCTCCGCGCCGAATTTCTAAAAGGCGTCAAACAAGGATGGCAGCGCGAGTGGAGCGATAATGGAGAGTTAATATTCGAAGGATTTGTCGATCAAGACCGGTTTGATGGCCTTGTGATTACTTGGTGGGGACAGGATAGAATCAAAACCCGCACCCATTTCAACTGCGGCAAAAAAGACGGCAAGGAAGAATGGTTCTTCAAAAATGGAAAGCCAGAGCGTTTGGTTAATTATTCGAACGATCTCATGCATGGGCAAGCGATCCGCTGGTTTCCCGATGGAAGTATTCAGCTCACTCAGTCTTTCGATCAAGGAAAGCCGATCGGCGAACACATTCTTTACTATTCAAAGAAAGAAGGCGAAGAGGCTGTGTTAACCCACGTGTTCCATTACGACGAGAACGGCAAACTCCATGGGGAGCAAAAGACCTACTTTCCGGATGGGAAGAGCCAAACGGAAATGAGCTACGATCATGGGGAGATCGAGGGTTTGAAGAGAATTTGGGATGAAACAGGCAATGTGATCGAGGAATCTTTCTATGCGCATGGCAAATTGGATGGCCGTTTTTTCCAGCGTGCTCCGGATGGGAGAGAAGTAACGATTACGTACAAGGATAATTTTAGGAACGGTCCTCACGCAGTCTATTTTCCTCCGAATGCTAAGCAAGAAAAAATAAAAGCCATTACGGCCATGTTTGAAAACGATCGCCTGGATGGCATGGTATGCGAATATAACGAGCAAGGCAGAAAAATAATCGAAACTCCTTATCGAGAAGGCAAAAAAGAAGGCCAAGCAAGAATCTATTCTCCAGGTGGGAAATTAACGATGACCATCGACTTCGCCGAAGATAAAAAGAGTGGGCTGCACATCCAGTATTTTCCAAACGGGGCGGTTTTTAGAGAGACCGCATATGCCGACGATTTGAAGAACGGGGCAGAGAAAACGTACTCTGAAAACGGGTCAGTGGTCTCCATCTTTCTCTATAAGAACGATCAGTTGGATGGACTTTCTCAGAGCTGGAACCAGGATGGCGTTCTCGTTTTCGAAGCTGAATATCAAAACGGCACTCAACATGGGAAATTCAATAAATATTACGATGACGGAAAGCCCTATCTAGAGCAGACTTTCTCCTACGATATCCCCATTGGTTTAAAGCGGAAATATGACAAAGAAGGGAAGGTCACCGTTTCGAATGCCAACGTGAAAGAGACGCGTGTAAGTCGCTAATGGGTGTATGGTTGCGATCAGTGATGAAAAAATTCTTCCCTTTTTTTGGAAAAGGCGTAAAGTGGAAATCGCGGTTAAGGGCATTTTTCCCTTTTACCGCTTTCCAAAAAGGAGATTTAACAAATGAACATGAAGCAACCTTCAAAACCACAACAGCCGGCGGCTCCAGCAAACAAAGCTCCAGGGCAGCAGAAACCCGTTCCTGCTCCTCAGCAAAAAGCTCCCGCTGTAAAAAAGTAACTCTGTTACGCCCTGGTCTCTACTGATCGGGGCTCTTTTTTCTTTGTTGACTCAACCATTCCGTCTAAAGAACTCTTGCTCGGAGAATGGCGCCAATTACAATGGCATAGCCGGCAATTGAAACAGCTGCTCTCTGGACGCGGGAACCGGCCCGAGAGATAGCAGCTATAGCTCTCGGAATGCCCTTGTAAACCAAATAGGCATAAGGAACGCCGGGAATGCTCAAAAGTCCTCCAAGCACGGCATTTCGAGATACTCGATCCACTGCTTCAGGAATGCTAGTGGCGTCAAGAAGCGAAGCATTCGCATGGATAATCGGCTGGTTAGAACGGAACATGGTATAAAAGTTCGCAATTCCTGGCCGTCGAAAATATTGCATTGTATGAAACGAATCCCGGAAATCTGCTTTGCTTCCGGAAGCTTGGACTGCTTTCCGGACGAAATCAATACAGTTGTTCGTTAGAGCATGATAGGCCGCAGTCGCATCTCCAGCTTTGCAAGCATCCTGAATTTTTATTGCATACTGTCGAACCGCTTCCACTTTATCTTTTGGCGCATAAACTGTCAGAGTAAGACCATTCGTCATATCAGAATTTATTTTCTCCCCAGAGTCGTCCGTCACTCTACACGGCTGCTTGGAATCATACTGATTATGCTTTTTCGTACTCATCCAGATCTTGCGAGGAACGTCCACAGCAATTTTACTTTTATACGAATCGGTGAATGAGCTGGAACCGAACTGCATTCCAAGAGTCGCACCGCTTTGTGTACTAGTTAGTGTACTAGATTTGGCAGCTAATGCGACTGGATCATTATTGGCTTGATTAGGGGCGAGTTCTGGAGAAAAGCCAAAATAAGCATCGCTAAAAGAGATGCTGGCGTGTCCGCGATTATGATATATGGTAAATGAATCTATGCCCGCCCCGTTCGCCAATTGCTGAGCTAGCTTGGAAGCATCTTGCCCAGGATAAGAATGGATTTCTCCAACATCCGTCATGATGACCGCCCGGCACCCATTTTGTGCAACCATGGTTTTGGTCGGATCAAATCGCAATAGATCCACCTCTCCGCTCTGGATAAAACAATCTTTCATCTCCTCTTCGAATGACAGATCGCTCGCCATGATAATTTGGTTTTTAGGGATGTCTTTTGCAATCTGATTTATTAACTCGATATCGCCCTTCCTAGCGATCTTGTGCAGAGCCGTGCGGCCGTTTGAATCAGGAGTATTAAACCACTGACTTGGAACTCCTTGCTGATGCATCAGTCTCAACAATGTTACAGAAGAATCATATCTGTCAATCAATTTAACAAAAGTATCATAACTAATTACTGGATTAAGCTTTTTTATTAAAATCTGAACAGTGCGATCGCTTAGGTGGTGCAGTGATTTTTCTCCTAAAATGATCAAATTTTTCAGATCATTAGAGATAACTACATTTTTGTTATTTCGAACAAATCTAATTAAGCTGGCATCGTCTAGCTGCTTCGGAAGCTCAGCTATGAATTCATCTATAGTTAAGGAAGTTTTTCCACTGTCTAACAATTGAAATGAAGCAAGAGCGGCCGTTTCAACCGACTGATTAGCCGACATAAGAGCGCAATCGGTCACTCTCGAGCAAAATCCTGTTTCATCCTGAGCCGGACAAAACTGCAATAAACTAAAGAAATCCAGCCTTGGGCAAGTCGGGTAAGATTGGGTTGTAAAATGGTTCACAGGCTGGCTGAAACCTGAATTTAACGGAGTAGCTA
>Ga0206877_10337_pt1 | contig 10571 bp, 11 predicted proteins | sample Alteio_BWOrgCont_7_FD_152623 | JGI IMG/M metagenome (GOLD analysis project Ga0206877, IMG submission 152623) | Enriched cells from forest soil in Barre Woods Harvard Forest LTER site, Petersham, Massachusetts, United States -... | ecosystem: Environmental > Terrestrial > Soil > Temperate forest >...
CACGGACGCTCCTAGAACGCATGACGCAAGCTCTTTCAATCCGCGATGTTCCAGCCGTGTTCGCACAGCGTCGAGACAACTTTCTTTCGGCTCAGCTCCGATGGTTCGTCGGGTGTCTCACGCAGGTCGCTCGACCTTTGGATAAGAGAAACTTGGCCGTACTCATCGAAGCCTTCAACCGGATGATGGGCACGGAAATCGCTGTCGCGCAGATCGTAGCGGACTCCGAAGCAACCGGTCGTAGCTATTTGGCGACCTGGATGGATGCGGCCAAGAACACCACGAGCACCGACGCTGCCCTGACGTTGCTACCGCCCCTGACAGGCGCGATAGAGGGGACTGCCGGAATTCGCGGCTTCATCGAACTTGGTCCCAAAATGTTCGATGAAATGGTAACGAGGAACGACAGCCTGTCTGATCTTGCGGAGGATGTTGTCGCTTGGCGGGAGCTCACTGCGGACATCGCGAGGCATATCGGGAGAGATGCACCTCTCGATCAATTCCTTCAGCAACTCCAACTTCGGTCCAAGGAGCCTTCTCCAAAGCCGGGAAGCGTCACGTTGATGACAGTGCATGGTGCTAAGGGCCGAGAGTTCGATTACGTCTTTCTCATCGGCTTAGCCGAAGACGTAATGCCGTCCTTTCAGAGCAAACAGAAAGGGGATACAAGCCCCGAAATGGAGGAAGAGCGCCGGAACTGTTTCGTGGCGATCACTCGGGCGAAGGAAAGCCTGGTTCTTAGCTACGCAGATCGCTATCGGGGTTGGGCGAAAGCGCCCTCTCGTTTTTTGGTCGAAATGGGGCTGTCGTCGTAAGGCTCGGAAATCGGCGCAGATGATCGCGACAAGTGGCCACCGGGACTTTCCCAAAGGGTTACTAATGCGACAGGTAGGACGTGCCCGACCGGCATCGCAGTCCCCCCATCGTTCCTTCCGGCAACGTGAAATTGGGCTCACGCTTTGGCTATCGTGAGGGCAAGAAGTCCATTCGAACGATGCACCTACCGCAAAGCAGCTCGACCTCGACACACTGGTTTCCACGCGAGGCCCGAACTTCCCGCTTTCTCGCTTAGAGTCGCGCCTCATGTGTCCGGCTTGCGGAAGCCGCGATATCACGGTCGTGTTCGAACCGCCGACCAATCGTGAAGTCCGCAGCGGATGATGTGGAGGGCGCGCATGGGAATGGTGACCTACTACGTCGCGCTCGCATTCAAGAGATCTGACGAGGATGGCGGCGAGATTGTTGCCTGCGATCCGAAGGAGGCCCGCAGCCTGGACCAAGCGATCCGTATGGCCGACTCACTAGCGAAGACGGAGGGACATTGCGGAGCCATCGCGTTCTCGCGGACGGGCGACCCCGCTCTTGGCGACTTTGAGGATGCGGTGTTTTGAAGACGGTCGGCGAGGTCGATGTTGGGCTGCTGTCGGTCTAGCTCGCTTGCTCTGTCGACTACCCGAAGGGGTCACCCATTTGACGGGTAGGACCGCGCGGCCGGGTCCAAATGTCCCCCCGTCGCTCTTTGGGGGAATGGCAAAGCGCCTGGAAGGCATCCCAGTGAGCGAGACCGCGGGCGATAGTGCTCACTGTCTGTCTTGTTGACTGCCCTGCCTACAATGCCGCCGGAGCGCCCCCTCGGACTTCGCTAGGGCTGAACTTTCCAATTTGCGACCTGATTTGCGAACCATTCAGCAGTTAGAACATGGTCGAGGCCGACGGCCCTAGCGGCCGGTCCAGCTAGACTAGCGCTCGCCTTCTCCCAACTGCCGTTCAAGTCCGCCAGCGTAATCGCGCTACTCGAAACTTTGCGGTCATCCGCTGAGGCATGACCGCTAGAGAACCAACGTCCGAAACGATCGAAAGGACGCCTACCTTCCAAACCGATCCATTCGCATCTGAAAGTGACCGCGGTTGCTGTATCGAAGCAGTTCGCAAAAGCGCGTGCGAAGATTACGCAATTCACGATATCCTTGGCTAGATAGATAGGGCTGAGCGCGGTTTTTGGTGTGCCTGAGTCAAATCGCGGATCGTCCTCCCACCACGGCTTGACAAGAGACGCTAGCCCTCCGCAGCTGACGCGCCACATTTCCCGCACGTTTGTATTGCTTCTCGACTCGGAGACAATAGCTTCAAGGAATTCAAGCTCACCATCGTCAAGATCGGCAGCAGTTCGAAAGCGCGGGGGGTCGTGATGAAACACCGCAAACGGCCCCCAATGCAATTTGGTAATAGCATCTGCTTTTGCATTGCACTGCTCAACTACTCTCATCAGCTCACGATGCTCGATCGCGGTTCCATGATGGTGAATGCCGAAAGAGAATTCCGCGTAGCCATTTACTAGAGCTGCTGGCAACAGAAGCTCGCGGTATCTCTTCGCCAGCGCTTCGTGCCATCCACGAAGACGGGGTTCGATGGCATCTTCAGAGTCCCCACCCTGCAGTGCTACGCTGATTGCCGCGAGGATCGCAGCCCGATCAGCCAAAACACACCGGCGAAGGAGAGGCGTCCACTCATGAGGTGCGACAATTGGTTCGCTGGCTGGGCCAGGCTTCCGGATGTAATACTTGCCGGCGAGAATACCTTGCGGACGCCCTTTCTCATCCTGTGGTCCGTCACGCTTCGCGCAAATGGGGACCGCGCCGTGCGACGGCACCACGACAATTGTGTGCCGAACTCCATGTCGGGTGCTAACAGTACGCACCTCGCATTGGAACGCGGGGTCGAGGTACGATTTTACGATGCCGGCGACCGCGTCGCGTTCGATAGTTGGGAATTCGGTTCGATCCGCGCTCGTCATGTCGTCGTTAAATCCAAAGACGAGATACCCTCCGCCGTAATTGGCTAAGGCGGCTGCGTGTCGAGCGAACTTAGCCTTCGACAGGCCGTCGGAAAGATCGAGGCTGGCTTTATACTCGACGGCGAGGGTTTCACTCGGGCTATCGACTAAATCCGTCAGATCGTCGGGCGTGGCCACGGAAGCGCCTCTATGCTTCTAGTGCGGTCCGCGCTGACAATCTGGCATGGTCGGCAACCGGACAACATTCGAACAGACGTTTGCCGCTGCTCCTCTTCCGAGTCCATAGGGTTGCGCCAATGTGTCCAATAGGGCGAGCCCTAGCGGACGCGTCCGGACTTCGCCTTTAAGGCCGTCCAGAAGGTTGGTGTTGACATTTGGACACTCGCGACTCATATGCCTAGGCATTGTGGACACACAGCCTAGGAGTTACGCCATGTCAAGCCAAGCGCACAAAGGCCTTTTGATCGGATACGCACGCACCTCAACCGCCGAACAGGAAGCCGGGCTCCAAGCCCAAGTCCGCGACCTTCAGATGGCCGGATGCACGAAGGTATTCCAAGAGCAAGTCTCATCGATCGCCCAGCGCACGGAGCTTGAGCGCGCCTTGGACTATGTGCGGGCCGGCGACACGCTTGTCGTTACGAAGGTCGATCGATTGGCCCGCTCGACGGTCGGCCTATGGGAGATCGTGAAGCGGCTTGAGGCTGTCGAAGATGGCGGGGCGGGCCTTCGCGTCCTCAACCTCGGCGGGGAGACGGTCGATACCAAGAGCGCGACGGGCAAGCTCATCTTGACCATCTTCGCCGGCTTCGCCCAGTTCGAACACGAGATGATGCTTGAAAGGCAGCGCGAGGGGATCGCAAAGGCGAAGGGCGAGGGCCGGTACTTAGGGCGGAGGCCTTCGGCGCGGCTTAAGGCTGACGACGCTGTGCGACTGTTCAAGGAGGGGCACACGGTGACGGACATCGCGGACGCCTTGAGCATCGGTCGGGGAAGCGTCTACAGGGCGCTTGAGGCAGCGAACGTCGCCTCTCCTGCAAAAGCAAGCCGTGTGAGACTTCCTAATGAGCAGGCGCAGCTGGCGTAGCGATGTAGTACGTCACGTCGTTACCTTCGTTCCCGTCTGTTGCGCGCTCGATGCATTCGGGGATTGTCCCACACGCTTTCCAAGCCGCTCTTTCCGCGCTGGCGCGTTCGGCGTCGGGGACGTATTGGGAGCGGTAAAGCCAGCCCGCTGCAAAGCCGGCCACGAGTGCAATGTGGAACGCGTAGTCGTGAATCAGACGGCCGAGAGCACGACCGACACGGCCGCCCTTCTCTGTGTCTCCACTCGATATGATTGCAATGGCCGCAAGCAGTCCAACGCCGAGGGCAATGACCGTATGCACGCCTGCACGGCCAAACGGGAAAGCGGCATTCAAGAGAGCCTCAATCCCCAGTGCCATGCCAATCGGAACAGCCCAGACAACTGACCAGAGAATCGCCAACTCGAAGATGCCTTGCAAGCCCTCCCCTTTAGAATACGCCCCTAACCCTTCGGATGCGCGGCTTCGCGTCGGCCTGGTAATCTGCATTCACCCCGCCCGCTCGGTTGTCGCCTGCGGTGCGCCCCCGCAAGCTAGTCCCATGACCCTGGTGATCGGGGAGTTAGAAAACCGAGCTTAGACGGTCCCTGCGGCCTTTAGTTCGGGAGAACCTGGACATACGCCACAGGCTCCCCGACCGCATGGTCGAGGATCGGCATCATTCCGGATGACACCATTCCGCTAAGCTCAGGGTTTCTACGCCCCGGAACGCCGCGTCCGCGTTCGCCGGCATTGTTGCACAAGCGTTGAGTCGTTCGCTAGCCTCCCGGCCGGTGGCGCGCTCGCCGCGCTCTCGTCGAGGCTCAGACGAGGCCTCCGCAAATTTATTTATGAGCTTAAGCTTTTGAAGAAGCTAGAGCTCCATGAAATCAACCCATTAGATGGCCATGTAATGATTTGTATTTCTCCCAGGTCCTGCTCATGTTCAAGGAGTAGACGACTTGGAGAAACAGCATGGATCGTCAGATACATATCTTTGGCTCGCACTCGTATGGCAACCCACCGGGATTCCGGCCCAAGGGCGGGGCCTACGCAATCGTAGCGCAAAGAGGCTCTGTGCGGTACGAACATTGGGGACTACGACTTGAAGTAAACGCACCGGCGCTAGTAGCTCACGCTATCCTGCGGCTCATCCATTTCGCGGAGGCGCATGTTGATTCTCTAGGCAAAAACATACCGTTGCTTGAGATCATTACAAGCTGCGCAACTACGATCTCAGCACGAATAGATGGAGCTCTGCGCGATAAAGCAAAGCTCGACGGAATTAAACTCAAGGGCGTCGAGCCTCGGCAAAGAAAGGAGAAGGACTGCGGAGAAATATGGTTGGAACTAGCGCATCGCTCTGGTTCGTTAAAACTCGGAGATCAACGCGCTGCACTAAGCGTTCAAGCCTTCTTTCGTGCTCAAGCAATTGCGAAGGAACATGCACACGAAGCAGCGCGAGCAGGTGGATCCTCTGCTAGCATAACGTTGACCGACAATTCATCGCTGGAGTGGCTTCTAGCAGAAGTCATCTGATTTCATAATTATTCAAGCTCGCCCCGCACCTAGGAGGACCGCAATGCAAACTATTGAACATTACTTGCGCTGTGTAATTCCTGGGTGCGGTCGGCAAATACGCAGAGCCACTCCCCCCTCAATCACATTGTGCTACTGCAATTACCACGTCCAGTTCCGTGCCCGCCACGGCTCGCACTGGTATCCAACTTACAAGGCGGCCGACCTACGGCCCTACCTCACGGTCGCCGCCGAATGGATCGAGGAGCATCGGGCCGAGGCCTTCGTCTCGTATCCGCTTGTAGGCCTCAGGGGACTCCTGGACGGCGCTGGACGGGTGGAACCCGCCATGGACATCAAGCGCCGCCCCGCAGCGTTCAGGGCGCGTGTGGCCTTCGCTAGGCTTCGTGAAGCGGGCGTGAAGCCGGAGCGGCTGATGGCGATCCACATGGCGGTCGCCGCGCTCATAGAGGACGATCGGGGCTCGCATCGAGTGACCGAGTTTCGCTTGGTGCAAACCGCGAAGGCCGTCCATCGGCTGGCCTCGGGAACCCACCCGCAATGGGAATGGCCAATGCGAGATGGCACGGTCCGCCCGCTCAACTTCCACGCCTATCCGAAATCCTCGGGCCTCGTGCTTCGCGTGATCGGCCGGGAGATCGATGAGATTTGCGGCGAAGTTACCGAGCGTGCGCTTGAGGCGGTGCTTGCGGCGAGACTGGCGAAGTTCGGCCCTCACCCGTCGCATTTACCCGGATGGAAGCCGCTTTGGATGAGGCAGCGGGAAGCGGCGCAGCGTAAGTTGGCGAAGGGCGCTTGAGGGACTGACACAGGGCCGCAACTACGTCAGCATAGGTTGAAGCGCCTTCCGGCCAAATTGGGGACGGATGAAGACTTCCAATCATCGTCAATCCTCGCATCGCGGACGCAGGGGGCCGCTCGGGGCGCTCAAGATGCCGCCGACCGGAGGGCGAAACCTTACGGGACTTATAGGTAGGGGATACTAGGCGGGACTCTAGGCAGCTGGCTTGAGGTCGGCCTCAGGTGTCAGGGGATGGAGGCTGTTCCCTCTCTCCCCCCTCCCAACCGCAGCGAGTGCGAGCCAACCGAAGCCCTTATTTCAGCCCGAACCCTTGCGGGCCACCTTTCCGCTCCGCGGTCCGTGCGGTGTGCGCGGTATAGCGTTCGTGGATCAGCTCACGCGAGTGCTCGCGACCGCATTTTGCGCAAACGAATATCTGGACTTCGATATCAAGGGCCGGAACCTCTGCCTCCATACCTTTGAAGAGCAACATACCGCCGCAATGTTCGCAGTGCGTGGAGGGCAGCGGTTCAACGAGGTTGCGCATGTCCCATCTCCCTTCATCGACCCGCGTCGCAAGAACGCGAGGGACGCTCAAAAAGGGTCCCGTCAAGAGGCGATTTGGAGGAAAGTCCGACGCGTTGAACTCGCGTGGCCATAGCGTAATGTCTTCATCTAACAGCGTGGAGTCAAGCGGGTCCGCCGAACCGTGAGCATTACGTTGAAATCGATGCCCGCTGGAATCCAACCATAGACAGCACGGTCCGACGAAATTGTGACAACTCTTGCGCCTCTTCGTATCCTGCCGATCCGGAGCGACGCGCCGCAAGCGGGGAACTCAAAGCTGCCATCAAGTCTCCCATCGCATTCCTTAAGCGGCATGAGGCCGACATCAGGCTCCGCAAGCGAGCGCACAGCTCTGCATGCAAGGAAGCCATCGCCATGACCTTGACCACAACGAACATGTCACGATTTCAGGCTCAGATCATGGGCGTTTTACCCGCTCCCGATGAGACGCCGATACCGCCGTCAGAGCTGTTTCGGCGGCTAGGGATCGAACGGCCCACGAAGGTACAGCGGGCAATTCTGTCACGATCGATCGCGCGGCTAGTGGTCAGAAAGTTGATCGTCAGGCGGTATCCGAAGCAATCCATTCGGGGCCACGGTTACCTGGTCAACAAGGGCGCACCTAAATCAAGGCAAGACCAATCACAAGGTTGACCGAAAAACACACCGAACGACGCCACGACGGAAGACGGGGAGCGCTCAATGTGCCGTCGGCCGGAAGCCAAAACCTTACGGGACTTATAGGTAGGGGATAGTGGGTAGGGCTCTAGGCTGCCGGCTTTAAGTCCGCCTCAGGTGTCAGGGGATGGAGGCTGTTCCCCATCTCCGTCTTCCCCTCTCGCGGTCCCCTCTCCGCCGGCCCCCAGGGTTGGTGACGATGATCGGTTGTCCCCCTTCACCCGACCTTCTCCTCCACCGGGATCGCTGCACCTGTGACCTCGATCGCCTTTCGCCGCATCATCTCCGCCGCCTCCTCCTTCAGGGACTGAGCGCAAAGCAATCCATCGTGCAACGGCAAGGCGACAACGCCGCGTTCCATTAGCTCGGCGAGCACAGCGGTGAGGACGCGACTCTCGGTCAGCATTAGGCCGTACCCGAGGCGTCTGCCGAAGGCCTTCGCCAGCGCCGGATGCTTCTCCAGGATTGCCTTGCGCAGTCGCTCAGGGTTGCTCCATCCGGCCGGCAAGAGGCCGTCAAAGCGCGCCGCCTCGCAGTTCACCTTCGCATCAGCATCCGTTCCGAGCCCGATCCCCATCTCAGCCTTAGGCCATTCCTTGCGCAGCCCTTTGCCGTCGAAGAGGAAGACGTTGAACGCGAGCTTCACCCCGCTCCGATAGCCCTCCAAGCCGGGGATTGCATAAAGGTCGCCTGGAGGTGCGACCGCGCCGACATGCGCATAGGCCAGCCTCGCGAACATCGAGGAATAGTCGAGGTCCGCAACCAGTTCCCCTCCGATCCTGATGCTGCCCCTTCGGCTCGCCTCCAGGTTGATCCAGAATCCCTCGCCGAAGAGCCTTCCTCCCCGATCCCAGCGCGGCTTCTTGTCGGCCTTGAGCAGCACAAAGCGACGCTTCACGCCCCGCTCGTGCGGATCGATCTGTGGCTGCAATCCGTCCTGCACGAAGTCAATCTCCGCCGCCGCCAGGAACGCATTCACTCTGCGCACCTCCTCGCGAAGCGCATTGGTCTCCGCCGTGTCCTCGTAGTCGACGCGATCGGTTGACGGCGCGGCCCTCGTGCCCGCCTTACGCGTCAGCACCAGCACCTCTTCTCCGTCGTCACCGCCGTGGCTGAAGTCGGAGAGCCCAATGCCAAGCTCTCGGACCCGCGCTGCGAACGCGTCAGTCGGCGCAATGGACGACACCTCGCCTCGCATTGCGACCGGCAAACGGAAGTCGAGGAGGCCAGCCTCATGCATGACGATGAGGAGGGGTCTCACCCCTTTGCCGAATGCCGGATGGTCGTACCGGGTTTTGGCCCTGGGCGCGTTGCCTGCGCGGATCGCTAGACGGCCACTCGGAGGAGGGGAGAGCGAGGCGTGCGCGAGGTTGACGACTAAGGCTCGCACAAGGGCCTCATGGCTCTCACGATCGGCGGGGCGTCGGGCTCGGGTCCTCGGAAAATGCTTGGCTTCGAACCCGTCGGCGGCTGCAAGAGTTTCGGCAACGAGCTGGTGCATTGCGTCGCCATGGGCCGTCGACCAAGGGCGCACCCATTTGTGTCGTGCTGGCGGCGGCGGACGCGGACGCTTTGCCTTCATTGCAGACCCTTCGCGCCGGGCCGAGGCTATCATGATGCGGGCCTTTTTGAGGTGGCCAAGGGCGATGCTGCGGCAAGTTCAAAGTCGCTTTGGTCAAGCGATTACAATCAGTTGACTCCTTACACCTCCCAAAATGATATTAGGCTGGGGCCTAGAGGAGAAACAGTGTATGTGACGGACGGGGAGATCGCCATCATCGTAGTAGCCTGAGGCCGACGACTCTTAGCCTAATCCCCGACCTGAGGTGACCGAGGAGGGCGGGGAACCGCCCTAAATCAGGCTCGTGTGCCACGGGGAGTCGTCCTTTGACCCCGTATAAATTAAGAATCCCTCACCTTTTTCTTCACAAATAGCACGTCTTGATAGTCATACCAGCCACGTTCCATGTAATCAACTATTCCATATGCCTCTCCAGCAAAAAATCCCTCCATCCAATGTCGCGAAATCATTGAGTGGCCGTATCCGGTTCCTGGGCAGCGAGGGTCGTCTTCATAGCCATAACCCACATTCCGAAACTGCGCGTGCATATTTGATAGAGTATTGTATCGCGTTCGCCAATCCTGAATCATCCTAAAAGTCGACTTATTGCGTAATTTACCTTTACTATATCCTGACCGCACTTTATTCATGGCCGTAAGTCGAAGCGAAGCCCTCCCTCCTAGCGTTGTTAGGATCAATAGGCCGTCTTCCGACAGATGGCGTGTCATGCATCTTATGAATCTAATCGTTTGATCAGCCCTAAAATGAATAATAAGGGCACCTACCCAGATTAGGTCAAATGACTTCCCAATCTCCATTCTCTCGAAATCATCTGTCCCGTAAACCCCTGTCGCCTTGAATTTTCTCGCGCAGAAGTCCACGCCGTCGCGATTTATGTCGCAGACGGTCAAATCGGCATTGGGGAACCGTGATCTTAAAGCGCGAGCAACCCGCCCATGACCGCATGGAAGATCCAGAATCGCTCGCAGACCGCCAGAGGGTGTGAAGCCTTTACCACCCGCGTAGTCTATTAGTTTAAGCGCGGACAAACCTACGTTTACGTAGTGTTTTGAGATATGAAACATGACGTCATTTGGCGAAATCTCTGCGTCAAATTGCTCTAGCGGAAATTCGCTTCCGAGATCGAGAACTGGCATCTGAATGTCCTGATGAAACTCAGTGCGGTCGGCACGAACCGGCGCAAATAATAGAGGGCCCCCGACGCGTCTCTCTTCAAGTGGCTAACTCATATACGGTCCTTGTCTCTGTCAAGACCCGCCGGTCGCCGTCGCCGTTAGAGTAGGCCGTGAAGACGCGCCGGCGTAGAAATCGCTGTCTCTGCGGCTTGTGCGTGAAACGAGGGCGAACAGCCTAAGGGTTGTTGACAGCATTCCTTGTTTCCTTACGATGCTCATGATCTTTCTAGGAATGATTAGTTTTTGATAGAATCGGGTTACGAGATACTCCACCAACTGCAAGCACGGGCTCATCTTATGATCAAATTTGTGCAAAGCTTTTGAACGTCTCAGCCTTTCGCGGTTGCGAATTAGTACGCCAACAAAGCTGGATTGATAATCCTCCGACCAA
>Ga0206877_10338_pt1 | contig 10536 bp, 9 predicted proteins | sample Alteio_BWOrgCont_7_FD_152623 | JGI IMG/M metagenome (GOLD analysis project Ga0206877, IMG submission 152623) | Enriched cells from forest soil in Barre Woods Harvard Forest LTER site, Petersham, Massachusetts, United States -... | ecosystem: Environmental > Terrestrial > Soil > Temperate forest > O...
TGTTCACGCGAAGCGGTCCCGAGGGCCGCACGCTGACGGATTTGCTGCCTTTCGCGAAACGCCAGACCTCTGTAGTCATGGTGTAGCTGTAGCAAATGCAGCGATGCACTGCGAGTTTGAGCGGGTGTCTCGGTCTGCCATGCTTGTCCAGATAAGCGGGCGAGGCGACCAGGTAGCGCGGCATTTCGCACAGTCGCTGCACAAAAACCGAGGCTCCTGGCTGGATGGCGATGCGGATCGCAGCGTCGAAACCTTCCCCGATCACATCTGTCATCGCGTCACTCAAATGCAGATCGACCGAGATCTCGGGGAAGGCAGCAGGAAAGTCCGGCAGCAGCGGGGCCACTTGCAACGTGCCAAATGACATGGGAGCTGCTAGACGCACCACTCCCTGTGGAGCTCGAGCCCGGGCCTGAGTCAAATCCTCGGCTGCCTCGCCCTCGGCAAGAATGTGGGCAGCGCGACCAACCAGCTGTTGTCCGGCATCTGTCAATTCAAAGCGGCGCGCTGTTCGGATAATCAACCGCGCGCCGAGGCGTGACTCAATCCTGCTGACCGCCTTTGACTCCGTCGCCTTCGAAAGCTGCAACTGCACTGCAGCATCGGCGAAAGAACGACGCTCCGCAACCTTTGCAAAAATGGCGAGTCCTTCAAGGTCCGGCAGTCTGGCCATGATTCCAATTTTAGAAACCGTTGGTTTCGACAGTTTCTATTTCTAAATTGAATCGCGGTCCATAGACTCAGTTTGAGCGGCAACTGCTCGTCCCGCGATAGAAGCGGAACAGCGAGCACCGATAAAGTAAAGCCGCCCCGGGAATGGCCCATGGAATTACAGACGCACGGGGCGAGAAAGTATCCCACTTCAGCTTCGTTGGGATCGTCCGGCGAGCTAGGCTGGTCCACGATGTCGGCCGAGCTACGCAGCCATCCGGCCAGCGAAATGGCGGTGGTTGTACCGCGGCATACCGAGATTGGCCTTGTCGGTATCGGCAACGATATCCAGACCGCTTCGCTTCACTGTTACCTCGCGGCGACCCTTATTCTGGCACGGCTGGGACCAACCTGAGCAAGGGAACTAACAATTTGTTCGTTGGAGAAGTATTGCAAGTTGACATGAAAATCGGCCTGAGTGGCCCAGCGGCCATTCGGGCAGAGCCGTCGTTTGGGAACTGCTGCAGCGTCCCCTCGGGCACGAGGTCGTGGCTATCACGCGCACGCCCGAAACCATCTGCGCACAGGCTCTGGGACGATTGGGGGACTACAACCGACCCGAAATCCTTGCGGAGGCCTATGAGGGTCTCGATCGTCCACTTATTATTGCAACCGTCGATGCGGAACTTGGAAAGCGCCGGCCACAGAACGTCGCCGCCATCGACGCGGCCGTGAAGGGGCGTCAAGCATGTCGTCTTCATGTTGGCCTTGGGCACGCGGCAGAAGGAGGAGCCGGCGCGCCCCGCCGCACTCCCGGCTTGCGCCGCGAGGAGGTGGCCCAGCGGGCCAATATCAGCCCGACTTGGTACACATTGATCGAGTAGGGTCGCGGCGGGGCACCTTCGGCCGATGTGCTCGACCGTATCGCCCCCGCCATCATGCTGACGGACGTCGAGCGCGAGCATCTCTTTCTACTCGGTCTTGGGCGTCCGTCCGAGGTGAGCAACAGAACAGATGAAGGCGTCACACCGCGCCTGCAGCGCGTGCTCGACGCGTTGGAGCCAAGCTCCGCCCGGATCAGGAGCGCGGCATGGGACGTTGTCGCCTGGAATCGCGTGGCGGCTGTGATGCTGACCGATTATGGGTCGCTGCCACCCGAGCGGCACAACATCCTGCGCGTCATCTTCCTCAATCCGCGGGCCCGCACTACACAGTATGATTGGAAAAGCGTCGCGCGTTTTGTTGTCGGCGCGTTCAGGATAGACGCCGCACGCGCAGGGGCCGCAGCAGCGGTGGAACTCTGGTTGATGAACCGTGCCGGCTGAGCCCTGAATTCAAGGCGATGTGGCGCGACAATGACGTCCATACCCATGGCGAAGGCGTCAAACAGATAAAGCACCCAACTCTCGGCCCGATCTCATTTGAATATTCAGCCTTTGCCGTCGATGGTCGCCCCGATCTTGCCTTGGTGGTCTACAACCCCATGACACACGCGGACGTCGACACAGGATCGGGTCGTTCATGAAGGAACGAAGGTCTGCGCGGGTGTGCGAATGTTCATCGTGGGAATGAGATCGACCGCGTGCGGCCTGCGCCCGACGGGATTTGCACCAATCGAAGTGAGACGGATAACTTCGGCTCGAGGCCAGCTCGACGCCCTCGCGGCGGGGTCCTAGGGACTGGCACTTCGTCAGACTGAACACACGCCTCCGGCACTCCGCTTGCTGGCCGACGCAAAGCGTCAAACTTGCCAGGCAGGTGTTAATGCCAGACATTGTCAATGAACCGTCGCGCCACCACCACCCAGCTTCACAGGCGCAAGCAGGAACGACACAGGTGCGACACAGAAAGCCAGAAGCGCGCAAATCGCAAAGACATCCATATAAGCGAGCAGCTGAGACTGGCTAATCAGCTGCTGGTAGAGATATCCAAAGGCACTCTGTTGGGCCGCGCCAGCAGCCATGCCAGTCGCTTCGAGCGTTCGCTGGGTGGTGGCGAGGGTGTCGAGGTAGGGCTGGGAATAGGGCGTCAAGTGACCGCCAACATAGGCCATCTGCACCTGACCGCGCGTGGTGAGGAGCGCCGACGAGAGCGAGATGCCGACGGATCCTGCAACATTGCGGAACATCGTAAAGAGCGCAGCACCATCACCATTGAGTTCGCGCGGCAAAGTCAGATAGGCGATCGACGAGATTGGCACGAACAAGAAGCCGAGCCCCATGGTCTGGAACACGCGCATCTCGACCAGCGTCCAGAAGTCGATGTCAGGCGTGAGATTGTGGGAATAAACAAAGGCACAGCCCAAGAATGCAAAGCCGAAGGCAATGACATAACGGGCCTGCACAAAGGGCAGGATCCTTCCCACAACAATGATGAGACCGATGAGTGCGACAGCCCCTGGCGAGAGCAGCAGGCCAGCCCAGGTGGCCGTATAACCCAGTTGCTGCTCCGATAATTGCGGCAGCAGAACCGCGCTCGAATAGAGAATTACCGCCATCGCAACGATCATCACGCAGCCGACAGCGAAGTTCCGATCTGCCAAGGCGCGTAAATTGACGATCGGCTCGTCTGTGTAAAGCAGCCAGCAGATGGCGCCGCCAATGCCGATGGCGGCAAATCCGGCCATCCAGCATATGAAGGGAGAACTGAACCAGTCCGCATCCTGGCCCTTGTCCAGCATGATCTGGAAGGCGCCGAGGCCGAGGATGATCAGGCCAAGCCCCACATAGTCGGTGGATATTTTCTGCCCAATCCCCTTCGTCGACGGCAGGTCCTGAACCAGTGCCATCACGGAGAAGAAGGTAACAATCCCGACCGGGATATTGATCAGGAAGATCCACCTCCAGCTATAATTGTCGGTAATCCAGCCCCCGAGCGTCGGCCCAAGCACCGGGGCGACGATGGTCGCAAGTGCCGTCACGGCGAAAGCCTGGCTGCGCTTGGCTGGTTCAAAGCTGTCAAGGATGATCGATTGTTGGTTTGGCTGCAGTCCGCCGCCGAAGAACCCCTGCATGAGCCGGAAAATGATGATCTGCGGCAGGCTTGTCGCGATCCCGCATAGGAACGAGCAGACCGTGAACATGGCGATGCAGATCAGGAAGTAGCGCTTGCGACCAAGCAGCCGGGTCAGAAAGCCTGAGATGGTCAACACAATACCGTTGGCGACCAGGTAGGAAGTAAGCGTCCAGGTACTCTCGTCGGTACTCGCCGACATCGTGCCTGCGATGTGCGGCAGGGCGACGTTGACGATGGTCGTGTCCAACACTTCCATAAAAGCCGCAAGCGTCACGACAATGGCGACCAACCAAGGATTGGCACCCGTGCGTTGCTCAGGGGGAGCCAAGGCGCGGGTCATTGCAGAAATACCGTCGGATCGGCAGAGGCGCCGAGCGGCAATGGCTCGTTGGGATCAAGACCGCTGTCGATGACAATCTTGACCGGAACACGCTGGACGATCTTCACGAAATTGCCAGTGGCGTTTTCCGCGGGAAAGGCACTGAAGCGCGACCCTGTCCCAAGCTGGATGCTATCGATATGGCCCTTCAGCTGCAGATGCCCGTAAGCGTCGATATCGATGTCGACTTTTTGGCCGATATGCATGCGATCAAGCTGGCTCTCCTTGAAGTTTGCCGTGATCCACACATCAGGTGTCACCAGCGACAACAAGGATTGACCGGCCTGGACAAAGCTGCCTTGCTGGACATTTCGGGTGGTCACCCAGCCATCCTGAGGCGCGCGGATTTCAGTGTAGCCGAGGTTCAGCTCCGCGGTAGCGAGTTGCGCCTGGGCCTGCTGCATCTGCGCTTGAGCCTGATCAACCTGGGCCTGGGCCTGCGATACAGCTTCGGAAACGAGATTTGCGATATCTACTTGCGCCTTGTCATCGGCCAGGGTCGCCTCGGCGGTGCGCAACTGGGCATAAGCCTGGTCTTTGGACTGCTGGGTCGTGGCCAGGTTGCCCATCTTGATCTGGCGATCGTTGTTCAAGGCGGCAAGATCGCGGTTCGCAACCGCCTGGTCGACCTGCGCCTTCGCTTGGACCAATTTGGCCGGAGCGCTGATTTTCGTCGTCTCCAGATTGATCCGGGCGTTCTCTAGCGCTGCCTTGGCGAGCGAAAGAGCGGCTTTGGCCTGATCACGGGCGACTATGTAATCGCGCGGATCAATCTTGAGAAGAAGATCGCCAGCCTTGACGCGCTGATTGTCGCCAACATCAAGACTGACGACATAGCCGCCGACCTTGGGAGCAATGGCGACAGCGTTGCCGTCGACTTGCGCGTCATCCGTTGTTTCGATGTCCTTGGTGGCGAAGTAGTACCAAGATCCGCCGGCAGCAAGCAGACAGGCGACAAGGGCCACTACAGCGGGGGCCTTCCTGCTGCGTTTGCGAACGGCGACCCCCTGGCTTTTCGGCTCAGTTATATTTGGCAGTTCCAGGTTCTGGCTTGAAGATCCGTCCATCGTCGCACTCCCCTTCACCATCCATTGGCTCCGGCGACCGACAATGATCGTGGACTTATAAAATCAAAATGTCAAATTCAAATTTTAAATTGACATTTTGAGTCGACAGGGGTATCGAAAGCTATGCTTGTAAAGAACCGACGCCCGCTCGCCTCTCCAGACCAACTCAAAGCTGGAGATCGCGTGCGCGAGATTCTCCTTCAAGCCGCGGGCGAAGTGTTCGCTGAGAAGGGTTACGACCGCACAACAAGCAAAGAAATCTGCGAGCGCGCCGGCATGAATTCGGCAGCGGTCAACTACCATTTTGGTGGCATCGACGCTCTCTATGTAGCAGCGCTGACGCGCGCCCATCAGCGCCTGATGACCATTGAGGTACTTCGAGAAATTGCTGCGAGTAATACGAGCGCCCAGGACAAGCTTCGAGCCTATCTGGCCCCTGTTGTTGGCTGGCTGGCATCTCCGAGCTCTTCCACATGGGAAATGCGCGTGCTCGGCCGCGAGATGGTCTCGCCCTCCCCACTTCGCGACACCTTTGTGGAGACCGAGATTCTGCCGAAAATCCGGCTTGTTCGAGATATCATAGGCGAATTGATCGGTGTGCCGCCGGATGACGCCATCGTCGGGCGTGCATTGCTTACCGTCGTTGCGCCCTGCATCTTGATGGCTGTGGCGAACCGCAAAATGCTCGAGACGATCTTGCCTTCACTTGCCAATCCGCAAACCGAGATCCCGCAGCTTGTTGAGCATTATGAACGCTTCATTCGTGCGGGCCTCGAGGCTGTGGCGATGCAATATAAATCGGAACGCTAGCTTTCAGGTTGTGAGACGTCATTGGCGTATGACATGATGCTATCTGCTGTGTTCATAATGGCAGGGTCTATCCGAGGACAAAAGCATCTATTGCCTTGGCGAGTTGTAGCAGGCGAGTGTGCACCGAGGCGCTAATGTTCGTGATCTCCTTAGCCATTGGCGGTCAGCGCTTCGAGATAGGGACCGATCCGGTGGCAAGCCCGCCCGGACACTTTGCAAGTGGACCGTCCGAAACACGTGTACAAACGTCGGACAGGCACCATCGACGGGGCGGGTCGCCATAATGCACTGGATCGCACGCTAGCGTAACATAGCGCGCTGGGGAGTGGTTGTGGGTGTGCCCGTCTCGTTAACGATGCATACCGAAGTTTCCTTGATCGAGACATCCAGTCCCGCATAGCGTTTCATGCTGCGCTTCTCCTTGCTATGCTTGCGGCTGCCCTGCAGCAGGGCGCTTTTGCCACCAGCCAGAAGCACACCACCCCCTCGACGAACAAAGCGCCGGCCGGCCGAATATCTCATCTCGAGAAGCAAGCGCGCCTGCTTCGCCGTGAGACTTAGGAAACCAATAAATGTCCGCACCGCCATGACCTTAGCAGGAGCACCCGTGATCACACGCGGCCTGTAACAGGTGCCCGACTGCAGTTGTGAAACGCGGGGCTCCAATCCAGAGAGATACTGCCGCCGCAGGCGATGAGATTTCCGACGATCCAAAGCAGGTCCGCCATATCTTCGCTTATGCGTGGCGACCCTAGGACGCGGCCGGAAAAATGCGACAATTCGTGATCGTTGATTGCAGCCGTTTCCCACAAAGGATTAATCGAACGCCGCAAGCCGGTCCCGGACGATATCGCGCATTTGTGTGGCCCGTTCGGCGCCCGCAATCGGCGTGCGGATCACGCGTGCGGCGTTTAGCGCGCGATGGCCACGCTGGCATTGAGCCCGGACAGCACATAAAGCCAGACCACCAACGAAACGATCGATAGCAGCGTCGTTACAGACACTGTCGAGGCCACCATCGGCTCCTCGCATTTGTGCTCGCCGGCGAGAATGAAGACCGTCTTGGCCGTCGGCACAGCGGCGCAGATGACCGCTGCGATCATGTAGAGCGGGTCGAGCCGACAAGCCAACGCCAGTCCATAGACGAGCGCGGGCATGATGATCAGTTTGACTGCTGCTAATGCCAAGGACGGGCCGAGATTGGTTCGCACGCCATCGAGCGATAGCCCAAGCCCGATCGCGAACAGTGCGCACGGTGTCAGTGCGTCGGCAAAGATTTTCAGATAGGCGGCAAAAGGGCCGGGAATCGGCACGCCGATGATCGACCAGACGACACCGAGCAGCGTGGACAGCACCATGGGGTTGAGCACGATATGCCTCGCCAACGCGCCAGGCTGTGCACGGCCGGACGTCCCATGCAATTCCAACAGGATCACTGCCAGGGGAAACATAACCACCGCGACAAAGACAGTGGCGATTGCCGCTGGGAGGACCGCGTGCCCGCCGTAGAGCGCCTGAAGGATTGGCAGCGCCACGAAGCCAGTGTTGGTCATCGACGCCGAAAGCGCATACATCGTCTGGCTTCGTGGATCGTGACCGGATCGCCGTGCGCTCAAGAAAAAGACGACGGCAAAGCAGATGAGCGAGCCGCAGCCGAAAGCTATCAAAAATCGCCATGCCAGAAGTGAGCGCGCCGGTTCCTGTCCGATCGTAACGAACAGCAGCGCTGGCATTGCAATATTGTAGGCAAAATGGATCAGGGCCTCCGACAGGCTACGCGAAACATATCCAAAATACCCCGCGCCCCACCCTGTCACGATCACGGCAAAGACAGGCAATATAAGGTCCGCGACCGTCATGGAATACTCCTTGGCAGGAAATCGGGTTCGCCGACGATCCAGCATTCTGATCCCGATGAAAAGGCATTGCCAATGCGGGGTAGACTTACTGCTAAACGAGCCAGGCGGCTAAAGCGCCATTCCCCTCAGCGTGCCGCTCGGAGAATTTCTGCATTTTGCTGTAGTCATTTATTCCATCTGCTCTGGAGTCGGGCGGCCCAGCGGATCCAGAATGCCGGCTTCATCTGATTTGCTGCCCGGTCCATCGTTGGACCAGGCCTGCGTCCAGCCCGAACAGATCCAGCACCCGTCCCACCGTATGGTCCACGATATCGGCTACCGTATCCGGGCGCGTATAGAAGGCTGGCACGGGCGGAAATACGATCGCACCATTTTCCGTTGCTGCCGCCATGCCGGGAATGTGACCGGCATGGAGCGGTGTCTCGCGAAACAGCAACACGAGTCGGCGACGCTCCTTGAGGCAAACATCCGCGGCTCTGGTCAAAAGGCCATCCGTGGTGGAATGGGCTATTTCAGACAGGCCGTGCACTGAGCACGGTGCAACTACCATTCCGATGGTGAGAAAGCTTCCGGACGCGATCGCTGCTCCAATATCGGCGTCGGGATAGGTGTGGTCCGCCATGCTTCGCAGCTCTTGAATGCTCAAATCGGTCTCGTAAGTCAGAGTACGTTCGCCGGCCTTTGTGACGACCAGATGGGTCTCAATCTCAAGCACGCGCGCCACCTGCAGCAACCTGACGCCATAGACGATTCCGGTCGCGCCGCTGATACCTACTATAAGCCTTGGCCGCTGCATGCCTGCCGAACTACCTTGATGGAACAATGGACGGGCTTGCGACACCACATTCAAGTTGGATCGCATTGGACGGCCGCCGAATTCGGCCCCATACGCACAATGACCCGTACGCAATGAACCAATATCGCGAACCAATATCCGTTCTGCAGCGATTCCCGCGAGGCTCAGAACAGGAAGCGATTTCCGCCCAGATAGGGCATTAAATTTTTCTTCTGCTTTCCGAGCCGGACCCGAGGGCTTTAAAAGTATACCTGTCGTTGCAGGCTTCACAAGCAAGCTGCAACTGGTCCGAGATCCTGGCCGACGCGTCGGAAAAGCGATGGCCGCATCAAAGCTACCCATGTAGCGGGCAGTTTGTGCTGGTCTCGCTGCCGAGCATGGCGGTCTGACAGCCGCAATTGAAGCCGCTGTCACCGACATGGTCTCTGGTCGTCATGCACGTGAGAGCTGGGCTGAAGCCATGCGCAGGATCGACCCAATAGCCGTGGTCGCAGGGCGTTCGAGATAAGATGCAGTCGGGCTGAGATGAGGCGAGGATTGGGCAGGCGCCAGGCATCGATATTGCACCGCACCTCACCGTGCTGAATACGGTTGAGCCCATCCCCACCAAGCTGGCACAAAGGTTGCTTCGGTGGCCGAATTCGTCGACAAGCTCAAGAATGAAATCGGCCCCTTTAAGGAAAGCGAGCAATGCAAGTGAATAAGTTCATCCTGACGGTATCGTGTCAGTCGAGGCGAGGCATCGTCGCAGGGCTTTCGGGCCATCTGGCCGAAATGGGCTGCAACCTTGTCGACGCATCGCAGTTCGACGCCCTCGATAGCGGCAGGTTCTTCATGCGGATCAGCATCCTTTCCGAACAGGGACTGGGGCGCCAGGAACTCCTGGACGGCCTGAAGCCGGTGATCGAAAAATTCGCCTTGGACGTCGCACTCTACGACGCATCGGATCGGATGAAGGTGATGCTAATGGTTTCGCGCTTTGGCCATTGCCTCAATGATTTGCTCTATCGCTGGCGTATCGGGGCCCTACCGATCGACATTGTCGGCGTCGTCTCCAACCATCACGACTACCAGAAAGTGGTCGTCAATCACGACATCCCCTTCCACTACATCAAGGTAACGAAGGAGAACAAACCGCGGGCCGAGGCTCAACTGTTGGAACTGGTCAACCACAGCGGTGCCGAGCTCATCGTGCTCGCCCGCTACATGCAGGTGCTCTCCGAGCAACTTTGCCAAGTGATGTCCGGCAAAATCATCAACATCCACCACTCCTTCCTGCCCTCGTTCAAGGGAGCCAATCCCTACAAGCAGGCCTATGAGCGTGGCGTGAAGCTGATCGGTGCCACCGCCCACTACGTCACCGACGATCTCGACGAGGGCCCGATCATTGAGCAGGATACCGTGCGCGTCACCCACGCCCAGAGCCCCGAGGACTATGTCTCGCTCGGCCGCGACGTGGAAGCCCAGGTGCTGGCTCGCGCCATTCATGCGCACATTCACCATCGAACCTTCATCGACGGCAACCGCACGGTCGTATTCCCCGCCAGCCCCGGCAGCTATGCCTCGGAGCGAATGGGATGATCGCCGGCTAGGCAAGGTGGCTCGGGCGGACGGCCTCAAAGAGCCAGTGATGTGATGCTTGACAGGCGATGCCAAGCAGCCCCCTTCGAGGGGCTGCGCGGGTCTTTTGCGGAAGGTTGCGTCGATCAGACTATCAATCAAGAGGCATCGACATCGATGATGGCCTGGGCGAAGGCCTGGGGGGCTTCCTGCGGCAGATTGTGCCCAATCCCGCCCGTGATAATCCGGTGCGTATACTTGCCAGAGAATTTCTTGGCGTAGGCTGAGGCGTCCGCATGCGGCGCGCCGTTGGCATCCCCTTCGAGGGTGATGGTCGGCACTGCGATGACCGGGCCAGCGAAAAGGCGCTTCTCCAGCGTGTCGTATTTGCGTTCGCCC
>Ga0206877_10341_pt1 | contig 10429 bp, 9 predicted proteins | sample Alteio_BWOrgCont_7_FD_152623 | JGI IMG/M metagenome (GOLD analysis project Ga0206877, IMG submission 152623) | Enriched cells from forest soil in Barre Woods Harvard Forest LTER site, Petersham, Massachusetts, United States -... | ecosystem: Environmental > Terrestrial > Soil > Temperate forest > O...
ACTGGTTGAGTCCATTTGCCGTCGATGAAAAGAGCGTTGCGCATGCGAGTAATCCTCAGAAACATCAAAAGCGATTGACGCGATAGGGCGAGATGTCGATCGGCGGCGTGGCGCCGGTCACAAGATCGGCAATGAGACGAGCCGTCGTCGCTGAATAGGTCAGCCCGAGATGCCCGTGGCCGGTGGCGTAGTAGATGCCGCGCGTCTTTGCCGATCGGCCGATAATAGGAACGGTGTCGGGCAAAGCCGGCCGATGACCCATCCACTCTGTCGTCTCACCGACCTCAAGGTTGGGAAGGGCTTCTTGCGCACGTTTCACTAGTACTCGGGCGCGCCTGTAATCGGGCGCAGCATCGAGGCCAGCCATTTCGACCGTGCCTCCGACGCGAATGCCGCCGGCAGTCGGGGTCACCATGAAGGCGCGGGCCGGCCAGATGATCGAATGGCGCATGGCGATGCCAGGCGCCATGATCTGCGTGTGGTATCCCCGCTCGGTTTCAAGCGGGATGGGCTCGCCCAGCATCCTTGACAGGTGCCCTGTGTAGGCGCCGGCACAGAGAATGGCCCGTGAAACGGCCAATCGACGTCCATCCTTGAAGCGGATAGCTTCAAGGGCTTCTCCAAACCGATCGAAGCCAACGACCTCTGCGGGCTTGAAGCTACCGCCAAGGGCGCAAAAGCGCTCGAGGAGAGAGACGACGAGCTTATAGGGATCGCGTACCGACCGATTTTGTGGAAACAGAACTGCGCGGCCGATTTTGGGCGTAATTGCCGGCTCGAGGTCTTGAATGGCATTGCCACCCAAAACCTCATGCGGAAAGCCAAAGCGCTCCAGAACCTCGATGTGCTCGCGATCGGCCCTGAATTCGGCGTCGTCCGTGTAGAGGCTGAGGCAGCCTTCGTCAGAGAGCACGTTCCTTAGGCCAGCCCCCTCCAGCATTGGCAGGAGGTCGTCATAAACACGCCTGCACAGGGCGGCACCTGCCGCCTCAAGTTCCCTCACTCGCGATGGCCGACTGGCTTCAAGGAAGCGTATGAACCACGGTACCAGCTTTGGCAGATAAGAAGGCCGGACCGTGATCGGCCCCTCTGGATCGAGAAGCCATTTGGGCATCTGAGCCCACACCGACGGGCGCGAGACAGGCATGAACTCGGTCACTGCGATGCTTGCCATGTTGCCGTATGACGCGCCTCGCCCGGATGCATCGCGATCGATTAGGATGACAGCCCTGCCCCTCCGCTGCAGCTCGAAGGCAATGGCGACGCCGATGATTCCGGCGCCGACTACCGCGATGAGGTCATGATCGGTTCTGCCCGCGACCATCGCCTGATCAACCCAGCACCGGTTCCATGTTTTTTTCGAAGGCAGCCTTCTCATCGCTCGTCAGTGCGAGGAGCGGCTTGCGGCCAAGGCTGACGGGCGTACCGGCCAGCTCGCAACCATACTTGACCTTCTGAACGAATTTCCCGCTTTCAAGGCTGGACATGGCTGCGTAGATGATCTGCATCTTGTCGCGCGCCGCCAGCCAGTCGCCGGACTCAATGGTGTTCACCAGGTCGACACACGCCTTGGCCATGCAGTTGGCCGGGCCGCAGATCCAGGAGGTCGCACCCCATAGATAGAAGTCCAACGTCTGGTCGTCGGACCCATTGGTGACCTGATAGCGATCACCGTAGCGCGAACGGATGTCCATGGCGCGACGCAGATTGCCACTCGACTCCTTGATGCCAATAACGCGCGGTTCGTCCACAAAGGCATCAAGCACGTCGAGCCCGACCTCGACGCCCACCTTGGGCGGATAGTTATAGAGCACGATCTCGACGTCGACGGCTTCGAGGACCGATCGATAGTGCGCGATTAGCTCGTTCGGGGCCGGCGTGGCGTAGAACGGTGAAGACAACAAGACTGTGCGGTAGCCTATGTCGCGGGCACGCTTCGTGTGCTCGATGACTTCCCATGTGGACCCAGCATTCGTACCGGCAATCAGAAGCTCGTCCTTGTTCGCGAATTCCGCCACGAACTTCAGCACAGAGGCTCGCTCATCGGCCGTCAATGCATTGTATTCGCCGGTCGAGCCGCACGGGACCCAACCCTTGACACCGTCGGCGCGAAGCTTCGTGAGCAGTTGTTCAAACACCCCGAAGTTGATATTTCCGTTCTCATCGAACGGCGTGACGAGGGCAGGCATGACGCCGGTAAGTTTCATGTCGGTCTCCTGTGATTGTACAGCGTAGCCCGCCGGCGCATTGGACGGCGAGTTTCGTGCGGATGCGGCGCTGAACGCGCGTGACAACACGCGTCAGCGGGATTCTTCATCGTCGCCCTCGACATATTCCCGATCAGTGGATCGTTACGGTGCGATCCAACTCCCGACCCAGGGACCGTCGTTTCGGCAAAAGCTGACACGCTCGTGACCCGGAGCTGACAGATCGAGCCATTCGAGATACGTCAATGAAACATCGACGAGGCAGAAGTTCTGATAGCCGTCGTCGCCTTCAGGAAGAGCGCCTGTGGCCTGGACATGACCCTCTGAAGGAGATCGGATCGGAGTGCCGGGAGGAAGCGGAGCCCGAAAAAGAATGACAGTGCGGTCACGAAGTGTGCTCCAGGCAGCTTGCTTTTCCGCGCCCTCGGCGTGGATCAACGCTTTGCCCTTCAAACGCATTTGGATGTTCGCTCCGAAATCACAGCCAACCAATGAAATGCGGGGATCTCCCCCTAGCTCGGCCACCTTGGCGGATCGCAGATCCGTCACGAACGAAACGGAGCCCGCGGCTTCATTCGACCGCCTCAAGACGATCGTTCGGACCTGAGGGGAACCGTCGAGCCCGACGGTCGCCGCCTGCATCATGCTGAACGGCGAACGCCCCCGACCGGTTGCTCTGTTTAGGCACTCCCAGATTCGACGATAGACCCGTCTATTCATCCCTTCACCCTCGCTGCGCATTCCACGACGGTCAGCGGTCCTCCGCCGAGGCGCGCGGCGCGTTGATCTGTCTCGCGCCACGCCATAGTTGCGCGAATTCTAGATCACCGCTCTTTCAACAAGCGGCTCGCCACGATCCAGCCGTCCATACGAGAACGGCGTGAGATCCAGCGTGCGGTACTCGCCATAGGTGATCAGTTCGGACACACCGCGTCCCATCGCAGGGGCCTGCTGGGTGCCGTGCCCGGAGAAGCCGTTGACGAAGAGAAAGTTTTTCACCTGCGAGTGCGGCCCGACGATCGCGTTCTGATCGAACGTGTTGAACTCGTAGTGGCCGACCCAGGAGTCTACGACCCTCACCTTCTCAAATTGAGGGATGCGGTTGGCGAGGATGGGATGGAGCTTCTTCTCCCAGATGCCGTCCTCGTAGCCGAAATCGTCGTAGGCCACGCCCGGATCGCCAGCGAGCGGCGGGCAGCCGATGAGGTAGTTCCGGCCCTCCGTGCGGAAATGGACGCCGGTCGGATCGATTGTGAGCGGCAGATCACGATGAAGCGGCCGCTCCGCCGAGAAGATATAGGTATAGCGGCGGCGGGGCTCGATCGGAACATCCAACCCAGCCATCCGGGCCGTGAGCCTGGCGCGGGGGCCTGACGCGCTGACCACGGTTCCCGCACCGATCAGCTCGCCCGAGCGAAGCCGGACCGTCTCAACTTGGCTCGCCGAGCGATTGATCGAGGTGACTTCATTGGAGATATATTCGACGCCGTTTTCGCGCGCCTTATTGCGCCACCAATTGATCATCGACGGGGCATCGAAATAGCCTTCATCAACAACGTTCAGACTGCCAGCGACGATGTCGTCGAGCTTGTAGAACGGGTATTCCGCCTCGATCTCCTCCGGTGTGACAATCTGGGTTCCCGCCCCGGCGGCCGCCTGCGTCCTCTGGTCGTTTCTAAGCACATCGGCGAAGGGCTCGTTGTCAGCGAGGTAGAGATAACCAAAATTCTGAATGGCCAATTCAGGAATATTTGGGTCGCCCCCCAGGTTCTTCCTGAATTCCTTGACGAACTCCGCCGCATATTGGGCGATACGGACATTGATCTCACTTGCGAATTGCTGCCTCATGCAGTTGTTGCTCGCAGCGGTCGACGTCCACTGATAGGTCGGATCGCGCTCAACGACGAGTATCTTGCCGTTAAAATCCTTGTTGCTCGAAAGGTACCAGGCAACGGATGATCCCATGGTGGCCCCGCCGACGATGACGACGTCGTAAATTGTCCGTAGCGGCTTAGTATCGATTGCGGGCAGCATCATGTGGTTACCCCTTCTGACCGAATTGAAGCGCGGCAGATCTCGCGACTGACGCGTTTGATTGCATAAATTTGCCTCGCGCCCGAGCATCCGTGGTCTTAGAGGCGCAACCGAGGGCAGTGCGCTGCTCTCGCTCGAGGCATGCGTCTCCTCCGGGCGCGGCGCCAATCAGGCGCCATGTCGCTTATGGCATGGCTTCGAATTTCTGAGTTCGGTTCAGACCGAGCGCGTGACACCGCCGTCGACGCGCAGGCTCTGACCGGTAATGTACGCAGCGCCATCGGACGCAAGGAACGCGATCGTCGCAGCGATTTCCTCGCTCGTGCCATAGCGCTGCAATGGCACACCTTGCCGGCGCTCCTCGGTCGGCGGCAGACTATCGATCCAGCCCGGGAGGACATTGTTCATGCGGATGTTGTCAGCCGCATAGGTGTCCACGAAAATTTTCGTATAGGCGGCAAGTCCTGCCCGGAACACCGCCGAGGTCGGGAACATGGCGGAGGGCTCGAATACCCATGCGGTCGAGATATTGACGATGACGCCCGCCTTCTGTTTTTGCATCACCGGAGTAACAAGACGGACGGCACGAATGACGTTCATCAAGTAGACATCCAGCCCCTTGTGCCAGTCCTCGTCCGATATTTCCAGGATTGGTGCACGCGGCCCGTGCCCTGCGCTGTTGACGAGCACATCAACGCGCCCCCAGGTCGAAGCCGCAAGATCGACCAGCTTCCTGAGATCGTCGTTCGACTGGTTGGAACCCGTCACGCCAACCCCGCCAAGCTCCTTGGCAAGTGCCTCGCCCTTTCCCGATGACGAAAGAATAGCTACATGGTAACCGTCGCCAGCCAATTTGCGCGCGGCCGCCGCGCCCATGCCGCTTCCACCCGCTGTGATAATCGCGACTTTGGTGTTCGACATAACAATTTCCTTCGCAATTTGCTGGTTTTGTTCGCTCCAGGTGCCATCTTTGACACAAGATCGCCGCCCAGTCTAAAAAGAAATTGACGTGCCTAACTGTAGGAGAATTACAGGATGCGATCTCCTGATGGACGCCTTCGCCTCCCACCGCTGAACGCGCTTCGCATGTTTGAGAGTGCGGCGCGGCATTTGAATTTTCGCATCGCCTCGGAAGAACTGGGTCTGACACAAAGCGCAGTCGCGCAGCAGGTGCGAGCGCTGGAACAGACATTGAATGTTAAATTGTTCGACCGCCTGGCTCGATCCCTTGCATTGACGGATGCGGGGCGGAAATACCTTGCAGCGATACAGCGCGCCTTGAGAACCATCGCAGAGGCAACCGAGGAACTTTGTCCGGGAAAGACTGTGCTGACGGTCAGTGTAACAACGTCATTTGCCGCCAAATGGCTAATCCCCCGGCTCGTGGAATTTACCGACGCCAATCCCGACATTGAGGTGCAAGTATTGGCGACGAATAATCTCGCTAATTTCCAGAACGACGGCGTCGACCTTGCTGTTCGCCAAGCCGCTCCACCCTTCGGCCCGGGGCTCTGCGTCGACCTGATGTTCCCTTTGCGCCTGTCTGCCGTTTGTAGCCCATCACTAATTTCTGGCGACCACAAACTCAGATCGGTGGACGAACTAGCCAACTACACGCTCCTGTACGACGCCCATGAGAGGTGGCCGTCATTCTTAGAACAAGCCGGCAGCAAGAAGGACGTGAGCTCATTTAAGGCACTCAAATTTTCTCATGAATCGCTGTCGATCGATGCCGCGATTTCAGGACAGGGTGTTGCTCTGGCAAGCGACCCGCTTGTTGAACATGACATATTGCTTGGTAGATTGTGCCACCCACTCGATTTTAGTTTGAGCGGAGACATTGGGTATTACATTGTTACAACTCGAGCGTCAAGAAAGCCTGAAGTAGTGAAGCGGATGCGCGATTGGCTGCTCTCTAAAAGCAACACCTCCGAGCAATAAAGATGCTTGGCTACTCATCTTTGCATTGCTTCATCAGCCAGTCTGGGAATGCCGCTACGCCTGTCGCACTGTCCTTAATCGTGAGAATGCGGCCATTTCGATCAAACACTGTATTTAAAGATTAGATTCCAGCCTCCAGTTTCTCACTTTAACTGCAGTGATTGAGCTAGTTGGATTGATCATTCCAGCGGCGATTTTCGCGAAAAGCACATGATTTGTACCAATTGTTCGGCGCCGGAACTCACCGACGATTTTCAGACGCTGCCCGCCCGATAATCCTCCTGTCCTTTCTTGTGGCCCACGTTCGGGGACCAAAATCTCACTTTAAATACAGCACGAGGACCACGAATCTCAAGTTAAGTGCAAATTTTCGAATTAACTACAAGCATAAGCCTTTGATATCGCCACACCCCCAGTCTCACGATTAAGTACAGTGCGACACTAGATTACGTTTGCTAGCCATCCGCCAAATGTCTAGCAAGACCGCTAGCAATCATCCAACATGCGACGGGCCGCCGAGTGCTATGCCAATGTTAAACCATTGAACCTTTCAGCCCTTGGATTCGAACGACCATCCAGCAAGTCGCAGTATCGTTACGCGCCGCTCCATTCTGGAAGGTGGTGCGATGCCGTCTTGCCCACAGACAACGTAAGCGGTTATGCGCCCCATACGACAGCTTTCTCGTGCCGTTCAATCAGCGACGCCAAGTCCTTGAAGCGCTTGGTTATATGAGCAACGAATGCGTCCACCGCAGGAGCACGTGCCGCGTTGCTCTGCTGCAATATCCCCAAGGCGCGCTCGGGGTGGGGAATTTTGACCGGCAGCGCCGTGATCGATTTCTCGTTGCGATAAGCAAAGACCACGCTGTGGGGCAGCACGGCGAGTGCGTCGCTTGATTTGAGGTAGTTGATGGCGCTGGACAGCGAGCCGCCGGAGTAGCGGATCTTGATTTCCGTGGCCCCCAGCGACAGCGCCATACTATGCAGGTCGGCATAGAGAGGACTACCCTCCGGCGGACCGACCCAGGGATAATCGAGCAGGCTCGCCGGGTCGAGACGACGCTTCATCAGCAAGGGATGCGTCGTGCGGCAGGCGACGACATTGCGTCCGGGCAGCACCACGTCAAAACGCAAGCCCGATCCTTCCTTCAAAACATCGATGGGACAGATCGCAATATCGATGCGGTCCGCGTCCAGTGCCGCCCTCAGGTCTCCAAGATAGCCATAGCTCTGCTCAACGCGAACATCGGGCCGCTTGTCCTGGAATTCGGCGATCATTCCCGAGATCAACGCGTCCGTGAAGAAAGGCGATCCGCCCACCCTGACAACGCCAAACGAGCCTTTCTGAAACCCGGCTACGAGCGCCGATGCCTTGCGCGAGGCCGAAAGCATCGTCTGGCCGTGGCTCGCGAGTGCCTGCCCCAAGGGCGTCGGTTGCAAAGGCCGCCGTCCCTTGATGAAAAGAGGCTCGCCAATACGCTGCTCCAGCATCGCGATCGTCCGCGACACTGCCGGCTGGGTCATACCGAGCAGAACCGCAGCCTCTGTCACGCCGCCCGCCTGGACCACGGCTGCAAGTTGAACAAGGTGGCGCTCGTCGAGTTTCATAGCAATCTGTTATATTATTTTATCAAGAAATGATCAATGTGAGGATCCGCGCCGGGTATGTTGCTCTTCGGGAGGAACATCCGGTGGCTATCAGGTCATTGAACGTACAGAACTCGGCGGACGTCGTCATGGAACGCGTCACCCCCGGCGCAAAGGAGACCTCCGTCGCATTCCTGAGTTCCCTGGTGAGGCACCTGCACGCCTTCGTGTGCGAAACCCGCCCGACAAAGGACCAGTGGCGCTCCGCCATGCAGCTTTTGACCGACATCGGTCATGCCACCGATGATCGGCGTCAGGAGTGGGTATTGGCCTCGGATTTGCTTGGCATCACCGCCCTCGTCGAAGAGATCAACGCGCAGCGCCACAGGGGAGCAACGCCCAATACAGTGCGCGGGCCATTCTATCGCCCGGATGCGCCCGCCATCGTCAACGGCGGATCGATCTCGCTCGATGGTGTCGGCGAGGCGCTTTTGGTTCGCGGCCGTGTCGTCGACCTCGACGGCGTGGCCATTCCGGGCGCCATTGTCGAGACCTGGCAGGCGAATGCCGACGGATATTATGAGAATCAGCAGCCTGATCGGCAGCCGGAATTCAACCTGCGCGGCGTCCTGAAGACAGATTGCAACGGCGGTTTCCTCTACCGCACGGTGCGCCCCGCCGGATACGCCACGCCGGCTGACGGCCCGGTTGGCCAAATGCTGGCGCATCTGGGCGTTTCGCTGCGTCGGCCAGCCCATCTGCACTTCATCATCAGCGCCGACGCTTTTGAGACCATCAGCACGCATGTCTTTGACGGCAGCGATCCGGGACTGGGGCAAGACGCCCTGTTCGGCGTCAAGCCCGAACTCATCGGGGACTTCAAACGCAATGGCGATGGCTGGGCGCTCGACTTCACTTTCGTCATGGCCCGGGCCAAGCAGGAAAGGCGTGCAGCATGAGCCTCTCATTCGTCTATCAAGGCAGCGCCGCGCACATCGTCTTTGGCGAAGGCTCGTCCAATCGTGTCGGTGAATGGGTCGAAAAGCTTGGTGCCAGCAGGACACTCGTGCTGACCACCCCGCATCAAAAGGCTGATGGTGAGGCTATGGCCGCGAGGCTCGGCAGGCTGGCAGTCGGAACCTATGACAAGGCCACGATGCACACCCCGGTCGATGTGACCGAAGCGGCCCTCGCGCGGGTTCTGGCATTGAAGGCCGACATCGTCGTGTCGCTCGGCGGCGGCTCGACCACGGGGCTCGGCAAGGCGATCGCCTATCGCACCGATCTGCCGCAGATCGTCGTGCCCACCACTTACGCCGGCTCGGAAGCGACGCCCATTCTCGGCCAGACCGAGGGCGGCGAAAAGACCACGCTGCGCAGTCCGAAAATCCTGCCCGAGGTGGTGATCTATGACCCCGATCTGACGCTGGGTCTGCCTGTGGGCATGAGCGTGACGAGTGGCCTGAACGCCATCGCCCATGCAGCCGAGGCACTCTACGCGCCTGACGGCAACCCGATCACTTCCTTGATGGCGGCCGAAGGCATGCGCGCCATCAAGGAAGCGCTGCCTGCCATCATCGCCTCGGCCAAGGACAAGCAGGCCCGGACCAATGCACTTTACGGCGCCTGGCTGTGCGGCACGGTGCTGGGCCAGGTCGCGATGTCGCTGCACCACAAGATCTGCCACACGTTGGGTGGCAGTTTCGATACGCCCCATGCAGAAATCCATGCGATCATGTTGCCGCACACCATCGGGTTCAACGCGGCTGCCGCGGGAAAAGAGCTGCAGCCGGTTGCCGATATCTTTGGCGGCACCCCCGGGCAGGCGCTCTATGATTTCGCCAGGTCCGTCGGCTCGCCGATGGCGCTGAAGGATTTCGGCCTGAAGGAAGCCGATCTCGACCGCGCGGCCGAGATTGCGACCAAGAACCCTTACGCCAACCCCCGGCCCATTGACCGCGCTTCCATCCGCGCCCTGCTTCAGGACGCCTGGGAGGGACGCCGCCCGCCACTTTAAGCCCACTAAAGCGTTTTCCAGAGAGGCCGCTAGACTCTTCCGATCAAGAAAACGCGTCAAAACAATGAATTAGAGAAAAGATGCGATCCGAAGAAATCGCACTTTGCTATGGTTCCGTGACATCGCTCCTGGGGAGGAAATCCATGATTACGCGTCGCCACTTCCTGAAGATCTCCGCCGCACTCGGTGCGACCGCTGCCTTTGGCGGGCTCGCCAGCCCGGCCATCGCGGGAGGCGCAAAGATCAAGCTCGGCTATGTCAGCCCGCAGACAGGGCCGCTGGCCGCTTTCGCAGAAGCCGACAAATTCATCATTGACGGCTTCCTGGCGGCGACCAAGGCCGCGGGCGCGAATTTCGAGGTCATCGTCAAGGACAGCCAGTCCAATCCGAACCGCGCCGCCGAAGTCGCCAAGGAGCTGGTCGTCAATTCCCAGGTGAACCTGATGCTGGTCGCCTCGACGCCGGAGACAACCAATCCCGTGGCGACGATTTGCGAGGCCGAGGGCATGCCCTGCATCTCGACCGTCGCGCCCTGGCAACCCTGGTTTATCGGCCAGCAAGGCAATCCCGGCGCCCCGGATTCCTGGAAGCCGTTTGAGAGCGTGTTCCACTTTTTTTGGGGCCTGGAAGACGTCGTCGCGGT